>Ga0308167_1000133_pt1 | contig 171774 bp, 166 predicted proteins | sample PhyCR1_2_FD_202138 | JGI IMG/M metagenome (GOLD analysis project Ga0308167, IMG submission 202138) | Phyllosphere microbial communities from UC Gill Tract Community Farm, Albany, California, United States - DLSLRC.R1 | ecosystem: Host-associated > Plants > Phyllosphere > Unclassified | place...
ATAGATAATAGATAATAGATAATAGATAATAGATAATAGATAATAGATAATAGATAATAGATAATAGATAATAGATAATAGATAATAGATAATAGATAATAGATAATAGATTGGTTGATAAGCAACAATTTCAATTCTTGCCTATAATAGCTGAAACGACCGCTTACAAAACTCATCACTGATAACTTCTAACTCATAACTCATCCCTATATCTCCAAATTTATTATTTTTGCATCATTATGGATAACACAAAGAAGAAAGCAGCCATCGGCTTCATATTTATTACCTTACTGATTGACATAACCGGCTGGGGAATCATCATCCCCGTTGTTCCCAAACTGATCGAAGAACTGATTCATGCTGATATCAGCGAAGCTGCAAAATATGGTGGCTGGCTTGGATTTGCCTATGCATTCACCCAGTTTATATTTTCTCCTCTGGTAGGAAATCTCAGTGACAAATACGGAAGAAGGCCCATTATTCTGATTTCGCTGTTCGGATTTGCTGTAGACTATATTTTCCTGGCACTGGCCCCTACCATCTGGTGGCTGTTCCTGGGAAGGGTTATCGCCGGAATCACGGGGGCGAGTGTCACAACGGCCAGTGCCTATATTGCGGATATATCTACGGATGAAGACCGGGCTAAAAATTTCGGGCTGATAGGTGCCGCTTTCGGGCTTGGTTTTATCATAGGCCCGGTCCTGGGTGGCGTTCTGGGGCATTATGGTGCCAGAGTACCTTTCTACGCGGCGGCAGGATTATGCCTGCTTAATTTCCTGTATGGGTATTTCATCCTTCCGGAAAGTCTTGATAAGGATAAAAGGAGGGAATTCAGCTGGAAAAGGGCCAATCCTGTAGGCTCATTTAAATTTTTAGGGAAGCACCCTGAAATTTCTGGGCTGATTGCGGCACTCATCCTGATCTATATCGCCGGCCATGCTGTACAGAGCAACTGGAGTTTCTTTACCATGTATAAATTCAACTGGACCGAAAGGATGGTCGGGATTTCACTCGGTGTCGTAGGGTTATTGGTCGGACTGGTACAGGGAGGGCTGATCCGCTGGACTACTCCGAAACTGGGAGAACAGAAAAGCATCTATTACGGACTTACCCTGTATGCCATAGGAATGCTATTATTCGCCTTTGCTTCCCAGGGTTGGATGATGTTCGTATTTCTGATCCCGTATTGCCTGGGCGGGATATGTGGTCCTGCACTTCAATCGGTGATTACGAAAAGTGTCCCTTCCAATGAGCAGGGTGAATTGCAGGGGGCACTGACCAGCCTGATGAGTGCCACATCCATTATCGGACCGCCGATGATGACAAATCTTTTCTACTATTTCACGCATGATGATGCACCCTTTGAGTTTTCAGGAGCACCATTCTTCCTGGCTTTTATTCTGATGGCAGTAAGTGTCGTGATGACATATTATGCTTTTAATAAAGAAAAGAAAATCTGATCTGTTAAATTCAATTTCTTACTTATTGAGAGTCATTGAATATGAGGGTGATGCGAACCAGTCTTAAAATTTCTTTAAAATATAAGATTAATTAAATTATATGTATAATCTTTCGTAATTTTACTTCATGGAACTAAGTTTTGGAGAAATGGCACTGATTGCCATTGCAATCGTAGTCTTATTCGGGCCGGACAAGCTCCCGCAAATCGCGCGTGACCTTGGGGCTGGGGTAAGAAAAATGCGTGGTGCCGTGGAAGATATCAAAACCGAAATCATGAAAGAGACAGATAATCCCGTATCTGAAATCAAACGTGAGATCGAAAAGGTAAAAGATGCCGCAAAAGAGTACAATCCTATGCAGGAACTGCAGAAAAATGCAGTACATGAAACGCCTGCTGTCACTGAACCTGAAAAGCCCAAACCTTCAGAAGACGAAACGTATGAAGGTCCTGTAAGCAGATAGCCTCATGGAAGAGCTTATCCAGGAAGACAAAAAAGTCTTTTTATTTCTCAATAATCTGGGAGATTCATCATTTGACCAGTTCTGGATGATGATTTCCGGCACGTGGATCTGGGTCCCGTTATACATTATATTCCTTTATTTCCTGTACAAAAATTACAAGCTGAGATCACTGGTGTTCATTCTTGTTTTTGTAGCCATAGGTACTGTGGTATCGGACCAGCTTGCAGGAGTTTTCAAATATGGTGTGGCAAGGTTAAGGCCCTGCCATGATCCCACTCTGGAACATCATATGAGAATCGTGAAATGCGGCGGGCAGTACGGTTTCTATTCCGCCCATGCCTCTAATACGTTTTTTTTGGCTACTTATTTAAGTATTCTCTTGAAAAAGAAGCTTAAATGGTTTCCTTATGCTATATTTGTATGGGCAGCGGCAGTTGCTTACAGCCGGATTTATTTAGGCGTGCATTTCCCGATAGATATTTTGGTGGGGGCGTTTGTTGGACTTTTATTGGGGGGTGTATTTGCTGCACTGGCCGGAAAAGTAATCCACAAACAAACAATAACCGAATGAAAAAACATCTATTATCTCTAGCCCTGGTATCTGTATCCTGGTACAGCTATGCCCAGGATGCCAAGAAAGCAGAAGAATGCTTCAAAAAGGCAGATTATCAGTGTGCTGAACAACAGTATTCACAGCTGGCAGAGAAAGAACACATCCAGAAATTCCAGTCGGAGTATTACAATAACCTCGGAACGGCGCAGAGAAGGCTCGGTAAAACCACCCAGGCTTTTAAATCCTATGAATATGCGCTGAAAGCCAATCCTGTGTCTGCACCGGTGTATGCTAATTTAGCATCATTACACAGCCAGAAAGGAAGCAAAGAGAAGGCATTGCAATATATCGGGCAGGGACTGAAAGTAGATCCGGAAAATGCCGACATGTACCTTACCCGGTCTAAAATTTATGACAGCCAGGGAAAGAAAGATCTGGCCATGAAAGACCTCAATCAGGTTTTGAGCTTTGCCCCGGATAATATCTATGCCAGGACCGGACTGGCCAATCTGAAAAAGAATAACGGTGATCTTGAGGGTGCGCTGAAAGATTACAACCAGTTGATCTCTGAAAAACCGGAATCGCTGCTGTATAACGGAAGAGCGGATATCTATCTTAAGATGAAAAAGTCTAAAGAGGCATTGACAGATATTAATAAGGCTATCGCGATAGATCCTAAATTTGCACAGTCTTATGTGACCAAAGCCATGATTCTGTTCGATAATGCTAAAACTAAAGAAGCCTGTAACACACTGGATAAAGCCGTTAGCCTTGGTTATGAAAAAGCAGTCCTTGCTGACTATTATGCTAAATGCGCTGTGAAATCCAAATAAGAAAGTACAGTCTATTTCGAAGCTTTCAAAACATACATAAAGGCTGTCTCACTATTGTAAGGCAGCCTTTTAATATCATTAATACATTTTACACTATATCTTACCTCAGTCATTGTGATACGGCTTCCCCTGTAAAATCTGGTCCGCCCTGTAGATCTGTTCAACAATAAACAGTCGGATCATCTGATGGGTAAAAGTCATTTTGGACAGGGAAATTTTTTCGTTGGCTCTGGTATAAATATCCTCAGAAAAGCCGTAAGCGCCGCCGATCAGGATATGGATTTTCTTTACGGAAGACCCCATCCATGAATCTATTTTCTGCGCCCACTCCCTGCTGGTATATTGTTTGCCTTTTTCGTCCAGGAGAATGATGAGGTCATTTTTATCCGTATGGGAAAGAAAAAGCCTGGCTTCTTCCTTTTTCAGGAGGTCCGGAGAAAGGTTTCGGGCATTTTTCACATCCGGTATTTCAATGATGTCAAAATTCCAGTGTTTCGGCAGGCGTTTGAGATAATAGCTGATGAGCGAGGTGATCTCTTTGTCGTCTGTTTTGCCGATGCAAAGTAAATTAATCTGCATTTCTTATATTTGCTAAGCACAAATATACTTTATGGGTATAAAACTTCCTAAATTTATCTTGAAAATTCAAGACTTTTTCGACAGCATTCATATCCCGCTTCTGGGAATATCTCTCCTGGAGATGTTCCGCATTTACTTTAAGGGGGTTTTCAAAGATAAGATCGGACGTAAGGCGGCAGCGATCTCCTGGAGTTTTACCATCAGTCTTTTTCCCATGATCCTGTTCCTGTTATCGGTACTGCCTTATATGCCGCATTATGATAAGCTTCAGTTTTATATTTTTGAGGTTTTACTGCATAACATCATACCTACCAATATGGAAGGGGATGTAAAAGGATATATTGAAGACAGCATCATTCCCAATATGAAAGGGCTCAGCAACCTGACCATTATCCTGGCTCTGGTCTTTGCGACGAACGGTACATTTTCCCTCATCAACGGATTCAACGAAAATTCAGAAGAGAAGCTCCCGGATGTAAAAGAATTCATCCTTTCATTTTTTATCACAATTGGCTTTATTACCATCATATTCTTAGCGATCTTCGGAATCTATTATTCTGAAGTAGTACTGAAATTATTTACGCCTTCGTATGACATTTCCTGGCTCGTAAAGAACCTTTCCAAAATCATCGGGTTTGTTTCCTTTCCTCTGTTCTACTTTATTCTCCTGGCTATGTTTTACTGGCTTGGAACAGTGAAAATTTCCCGTTTCAGACAGGCTGTTCCAGGCGCGATCCTGACAACAGTTTTATTTGTCCTCACTACATACCTGTTCGCCCTGTATGTTAAAAATATTGCCCGTTACAACGTATTGTATGGATCCATTGGCAGTATGATCCTTTTAATGATCTGGATTAACGTAAATGTTTACCTGCTGCTGTTCGGGAATGAGCTTAACCTGGCTATCAGGAAGCTCAGGACAGAGAAAATTTTATCAGACCAGCTTAAGGAAGAAGAGACCATAGCCCGGGAAGACAAATAGTTATTTCAAAGTAATCTGATGATCATCTTCAATGATATGGATGAAAGATTATTGGATTTCCTGCTGGGATTTTTTGTCTGAACTGGTCTTCAATATCAGGAAACCTAAAGATCCGGCAAGCACTGATGCAATCAGGATCGCAAACTTGGCGTCATTCTGAATCTCAATATCGTTTTTAAAGGATAAAAGGGCAATAAAAATAGACATTGTGAAACCGATTCCTGCCAGCAGACCTGTTCCTGCCATTTGAAGCCATGAACTGTTCTGGGGCAAAGCACTTAGCTTTAAGCGGATCGCCAGAAATGAAAACAGGTTGATACCTATCAGTTTTCCCAGCACCAGTCCTGCAATAATCCCGATTCCAAGGCTGCTGGTGAGGCTGGATGCCATGCCGCTGCTGAAGGTAATATTGGTGTTGGCCAGTGCAAAGATTGGCATGATCAGGAAATTTACCGGTTTATGGAGCTGGTGTTCCAGCTTTTCAAGCGGGGAAATGATGGTATGTGAGGTATTGGTAGGAATGGAAAATGCCAGCACCACGCCTGCAATCGTTGCATGGATCCCGGAATGATGGAGGAAATACCATAAAGCAAGCCCGGGAATGATATAGAAAAAGATTTTTTTTACCTTCAGGAAATTGAGTATAAACAAGAGCAAGGCTACCCCTGCGGACAGCAGCAGGTAGGTCCAGTGGATCTGTTCCGTGTAAAAAATAGCAATCACCAGGATCGCGCCCAGGTCATCCACGATAGCCAGTGCAGCCAGGAAAATTTTGATGGACGGCGGAACCTTAGTCCCGAGAAGCGATACGATAGCCAATGAAAAGGCAATATCGGTAGCCATTGGGATGCCCCAGCCGTTGCTGTATTGCGTTCCTGTATTTAGCAGGCTGTAAATTACTGCAGGAATAATCATTCCTCCCAAAGCTGCAAAAATAGGCAGGGAGGCATTTTTAAAAGACGAAAGTTCCCCTTCTATGATTTCCCGTTTGATCTCAAGGCCTACCAGCAGGAAAAATACGGCCATCAGACCGTCATTAATCCAGGTACTGACAGAATAGTTCAGGTGCAAAAAATCTGTTCCTGCCTGAAGATCAAGAAATGCCTGGAAACTATCTTTCAGAGAGGTATTGGCAATACCCAGTGAAATGATGACGCAGAGAATCAGCAGGATCCCGGAAGAACGGCTGTTATTAAAAAAATTAGTAAAATAAGTCGATAATTGCATGATTATGATTGAAGTCTTCTCACCCTTGAAACGCCGTTAATATCTTTCAGCTTTTTAAAGGTCTGTTCCAGCTGGCTTTTATTTTTTACTTCCAGGTTGATGCTTCCGGTAAAGACTCCGTCATTGGATTCGATAGACATGCTCTTCATATCCATTCCCATGGAACCGCTGATTACCGTAGTGATATCATTGATCATTCCCATACGGTCCAGTCCTTCAATCTCGATTTTAACCCTGTTTTTAAAGCTCTCCTCGTTCACCCATTTGGCAGGGATTACGCGGTAATCATATTGTGCCCGAAGATTGATGGCATTAGGGCAGTTGTCGCTGTGCACCTTGATTCCTTCGGAAATGGTAATGAAGCCGAAGATTTTATCACCCGGGATGACTGTACAGCATTTGGCATACGTATAATTCAGCTTTTCTTCATCCTTCCCGAAAACAATCATATCGAGGTTCTGCTGTTTAGGCTCTTCGATATGCTGTGCCTTAGCCGGTGATTTCCTGAACCTTGAAAGCAGGTTGTTAAATACATTCTTGCTCTCAATATACTTTCGCAGGCTGCTGGCATCCAGTTCGTTGCTCTGGAATTTTAAAAACAGCTCCTGAGACGTTTTCAGGTTGAAGAATTTCTGCAGTTTATTGACCTCTTCATCATTAAAGTTGATCTTGGCATGGCGAAGTTTCCGTTGCAGGATCTCTTTTCCGTCATCGACCAACTGGTTTTTCTGGGAATTTAAATAGCTTTTGATTTTAGACTTCGCTTTTGAAGTCACAACAAATTCCAGCCAGTCGGATTTTGGCTTCTGGTTCTGCGAAGAAAGGATTTCCACCTGGTCTCCGTTCTGCAATTTATAGGAAATAGGAACCAGTTTGCCGTTGATTTTGGCACCCAAGCATTTCATGCCCAGGTCTGAATGCACGGAAAAGGCAAAATCCAGCGCAGTGGCATTTGTAGGAAGGATCTTGATTTCCCCTTTCGGAGTAAAGACAAAGACCTCTTTGGAGTACAGGTTAAGTTTGATATTATCCAGAAGCTCGGAGGTCGTCAGGTTCTGCTGCTGTTCCAGCACTTCCCGGATTTCCGTGACCCATTTCTCAAAATTACGGTCTTCCGAACTTTGCTTATAGCCTTCTTTATATTTGTAATGGGCGGCAACGCCTTTTTCAGCAATTTCGTCCATCCTCTCGGAACGGATCTGTACTTCGATCCATTTTTTATCAGGGCCAAGTACCGTCAGATGCAGACTTTCATATCCGGTAGAGCGCGGCTGGGTAATCCAGTCCCGCATCCTGGAGGGATTGCTGTGGTACACATCCGTTACGATAGAATAAATTTTCCAGGCCAGGAACTTCTCATTTTTGGCGTCCGACTTATAGATGATCCGTATTGCATAGTTATCGAATACTTCCTCAAAGGAAACCCCTTGCTTAAGCATCTTCCTGTAAATCGACGATATTGCTTTGGCACGGCCCTTTATCGTAAAATTAAGCCCTTCCTCCTTCAGTTTTTCCGAAACTTCTTTCTTGAATTCCTCAATATACCGTTCACGGTTTTCCTTCGCCAGTTCCAGCTTGGAAGTAATTTCGTTATAAACTTCGGGATTATTGTATTTCAGGGAAAGATCCTCAAGTTCGGATTTGATGTTATAGAGACCGAGGCGGTGGGCCAGGGGTGCATAAATGTATACCGTTTCAGAGGCAATTTTCTTCTGCTTATCCGGAGCCATGCTTTGGAGCGTCCGCATATTATGCAGCCTGTCTGCAATTTTGATCAGGATTACCCGGAAATCTTCGGACAGCGTAAGAAGCAACTTTCTGTAATTTTCAGACTGCACCGAAATATTCTGATGGTTCATGATGGAGATCTTGGTAAGACCGTTGACGATATCCGCAATCTTTGCCCCGAAAATCTTTTTCAGGTCATCATATGTATAATCCGAGTCTTCAATAACATCATGCAACAGAGCACATGCAATAGAGGTGGCTCCTAATCCGATTTCGGTTGCTACGATCTTGGCAACAGCAATGGGATGGTAGATGTAAGGTTCGCCGGTTTTTCTTCTCTGATCTTTGTGGGCATCCAGCGCAATATCAAATGCCTTCCGGATAAGTTTATTATTTTCCTCATCCAAAGTCCGGTATGTATTCGAGATCAGATCTTTATATCTGGCAAGAATTTCTTTATTTTCCTGTTCTAAGTCGTAACTCATCGGTATCAAAGCCTATATTCTAACGAAAATACGAAATTTTCCAGACTTTTCAAACAACAAAATCCCCAAGATCACTTACGGATTACAGGATGAGTCAAACAATAATTTTAAAATTTCACTTCAGAATCCATTCCGTGGCTGGTTCCTTTGATCTTAATATCAGGACTGTTATGGATCTCAGCTTTATTCCTGGCATCAATATATCCCTTAATGGTATGGTAATGAGCCTGTTCTATATTCATGTTTTCGAAAGTATAGGTCTTGATCGCTTCATTACGGCTGAAAATGTATTTGGCATTTTCGGCCTGCTCCAGGTCCTGTACTGCAACACTGGCCATATATTGCGACTGCATATGCTGGTCGTCAAGGTAAACGATATAATCTGAACTTCCGAATCCTGAATCTTCAAGGTCTGACTCAAGTTTTTTGTAATCGCTGTTGGGTGCAAATAACCCGGCTACTATATTAGACATCACTAAAGATTTAATAATTTCTACTTAAAGGTACAAAATTATTCATTTTATTTTTGTGTATTTTCAATAATTAACGGTATTAATTGTAATTTCTATGTAATATAACGGTGATGTTTGATGGAATCTATTAAACTATAGTTTAATGATTGTGGATTTAATTTCAAAATTTGTCTTTTGCTACTTCTGTTCTGATACCTGACGAAACGTTACACCCAAAACATACCGGGAATCTATTCCTCATGATACTATTTCATCATATTAAAAAGTACATTGTGCGGCCATGCGGCAAGTAGTTCCTGAAAACTATTCTAATAAAAAACGGGCCTGAGCCCGTTTTTACTAATCAATTCTTTCATTTTTAATTTCTTCCACAATCTCAGGATTCAGAAGGGTAGTGATATCCCCGAAATTGCTGAAATCACCTTCCGCAATTTTCCGTAAAATCCGGCGCATGATCTTTCCGGAACGTGTTTTTGGAAGCCCGGATACAAACTGGATCTTATCCAGCTTGGCGATAGGCCCGATCTGTTCGGAAATAAGCTGGTTGATCTCTTTTTTAAGATTTTCTTTCTGGCGTCCTTCACCGGTTTCTTTCAGGATCACGAATCCGTACAATGCGTTTCCTTTGATATCATGAGGATAGCCTACAATGGCAGATTCTGCTACGGCCGGGTGCTCATTGATGCTGTCTTCTATCGGAGCAGTACCTAAATTGTGCCCTGAAACAATGATCACATCATCCACACGGCCCGTGATCCGGTAATACCCGACTTCATCCCGAAGAGCACCGTCGCCGGTGAAATATTTCCCGGGGAAAGCCGTGAAATAAGTCTCCTTGTAGCGCTGATGGTCACCCCAGATCGTACGGGCAATCCCCGGCCACGGAAAACGGATGCACAGGTTTCCGGTAACCTGGTTCCCCATGATTTCGTTGCGTTTGTCATCCATCAGAACAGGCTGTATTCCAGGCAGGGGAAGGGTAGCATAAGTGGGTTTGGTAGGGGTTACGAAGGGAAGCGGGGAAATCATGATTCCTCCGGTTTCCGTTTGCCACCAGGTATCGACGATCGGGCATTTTTTCTTTCCGACATGGTCATTGAACCAGTGCCATGCTTCATCATTGATCGGCTCACCTACGGAACCAATGACTTTCAGTGTACTGAGGTCATGTTTATCCACCCATTCCGAACTTTCCTTCGCAAGGGAACGGATGGCAGTAGGGGCGGTATAAAATTGTGTTACTCTATGTTTTTCGATGACTTCCCAGAAACGGTCAGGTTCAGGATAGGTAGGAACCCCTTCGAAAATAACGGTGGTTGCCCCGTTCAGCAACGGCCCGTACAGGATATAAGAGTGACCTGTGATCCATCCGATATCTGCCGTACACCAGTAGATGTCATTTTCTTTATAATTGAATACATTCTTGAAGGTATATGCCGTATACACCATATATCCGGCACAGGTATGGAGCATGCCTTTCGGTTTTCCGGTGGAGCCGGACGTATACAGGATGAATAACGGATCTTCCGCATCCATGATCACGGTAACGAAGTCAGGGGAGGCTTTTTCGTACAGGTCTTCCATCCAGAAATCCCTGCCTTCTTTCATTTTAACGTCGTTATTTGTTCGTCTGACTACGAGAAGTTTTTCTACAGTCGGTGTTTTTTCAAGGGCTTCATCCACAATGCTTTTCAGGTCCAGCACTTTGTTGCCTCTGTAACTTCCGTCTGAGGTGATGACCATTTTAGCGCCGCAGTCATTCACTCTGGAAGAAACAGCAGAGGCGGAAAAGCCGGCAAAAATGACTGAATGCACGGCACCCAGTTTTGCGCAGGCCAGCATGGTTATCGCAAGTTCAGGGATCATCGGAAGGTAGATGCAGACCCTGTCGCCTTTCTCAATGCCCATATCCCGGAGTACATTGGCTATTTTATTCACTCTTGTGTACAATTCATTATAAGTGATGTGCTGTGCTTCTTCTTTCGGGTCATTGGGCTCCCAGATAATGGCCGTTTTTTCTCCGCGTACGGAAAGATGGCGGTCCAGGCAGTTTTTGGTGATATTCAGTTTAGCGCCTTTAAACCACGTGATTTTAGCCTCGTTCATATCATATTTCACTACCTTACTCCACCGCTGGTACCAGACAAAGTTCTGGTCGGCAATTTTATCCCAGAATTTTTTAGGGTTTTTAATGGATTTCTTATATTCTTCAAAGTAATGCGGTAAATCTTCTATCAGGTAATTTCTCATATCCCGTTTGTTTTTTTGAATGTTTGTTATGTATATATAATTTATTATCTGTTTCTGTATAACTGAATTTTTTCCTGGATTTCCTCAATGATTTTTTCATCATCGATGGTGGATGGAACCTGGAAGTCTTTTCCATCAAGCAATGTACGGATCAGTTTCCTCAGGATTTTCCCGGAGCGCGTTTTAGGGAGCCTTTTAACGGTCATTACATTTTTAAGGCAGGCCACTGCTCCGATTTTTTCTCGGACCATCTGCACAATATTTTTTTCCAAAGCTTCCTCCGTAACCATGGAACCGTTTTTCACCACTACGGCAGCAAAAGGAATCTGCCCTTTCAGTTCATCATCAATGCCTACGACAGCACATTCAGCAACCTCGGGATGGGATGAGACTATTTCCTCCATTTCCGAGGTAGACAGCCGGTGCCCGGCCACATTGATCACATCGTCCACTCTTCCGGTAATGAAGATATAGCCGTCTTCATCGCTGATCGCTCCATCCCCGGAGAAATAATAACCTTTATATTGAGACAGATAGCTGTTGATAAAGCGTTCATGGTCATTCCAGATCCCGAGCAATGCGCCCGGCGGAAGGGGGAGTCTGATGACGAGGTACCCTTCATGATGGGCATCCGGTTCATATCCGTTTTCATCAAATATTTTGATGTCGTATCCCGGGATAGGTTTTCCGGCAGAAGCTCTTTTGATCGTGTATTGGTCATCAGAAGTCATCAGCCCAAGCATAGGCCAGCCGGATTCTGTCTGCCACCAATGGTCAATGGCAGGAACTCCGATATGTTTTTCAAACCAGTCCAGAGTCGCCACATCACAACGTTCTCCCGCCAGGAACTGTTTCCTGAAATGGCTCAGGTCATATCTTTTTACCAGCTCACCGTCCGGATCTTCTTTTTTAATGGCGCGGATCGCCGTAGGTGCTGTAAACATGACCGATACTTTATAGTCCGAAATAATCCTCCAGAACGTGCCTGCATCAGGCGTCATCACAGGTTTTCCTTCGAAAATAACTGTGGTATTGCGGTTGATCAGAGGACCGTAGACAGAAAAGCTGTGTCCAACCGCCCATCCGAAATCCGAAGCAGCCCAATAGGTTTCTCCCGGTTCAACCCCGTAAATGTATTTCATGGAAAACTTAAGGGCTGTTGCATAGCCTCCGGTATCGCGTACGATGCCTTTCGGTTTTCCGGTCGTTCCTGAAGTGTACAAAAGATAGAGCGGGTGAGTGGATTCAACCGCAATACAGTCTGTCGGTTCCGATTGCCGGACAAGTCTTTCGTAATCTATAATTCCGTCAAACATTTCATGGCGGTTATCCGCAAGCTCTCTGTTATACACAATAATATGTTCCACCTTATCCTGTGCCAGTTCAATGGCTTTTTCCACCAACGGTAAGTAAGGGATCCTTCTGGCGATTTCGATACCTGCGGTGGCGGTAATCAGGGCTTTGGGCTTGCAGTCGTCAATCCGTACAACCAGTTCATGAGGCGCAAAGCCTCCGAAGACCACATTGTGGATCACACCGATCCGCGCACAGGCCAGCATCGCAAAAAGCGTCTGCGGAATCATCGGCATGTAAATGACTGCGGTATCACCCTTCTGTAAGCCCAGAGAAACGAGGCCACCGGCTAATTTTGAAATTTCTTCTTTAGCCTGGCTGAAGGTGTATATTTTCTTCTGGCCGGTTACCGGAGAATCATAGATAACGGCTACCTGATCGCCAAAACCGTCATCGATATGCTGATCAATACAGAGATGGCATATGTTCAGTTCACCATCAGCAAACCACTGCGGATATCCATTGTCGCCTTCCGACAGGATTTGTTCCGGAAATTTCGTCCACATGATCTGCCGGGCCTGCTCCTTCCAGAATTCCTCTTTGTGTTCTATGCTTTTTTTAAATAATTCTTCCATATCCATAATGATTTTGTGTTTCAGGCAGCTTTCGGTATGAGCAATTTATAAATGAGCCTCAAACGAAATGATAAATTTCATTTTCCGACATCTATCCTATCAATACTCATTGCTCATCACTTATTATTCATTTCCTCAATCTGCTGCATCAGCCGCTTGATCGAGTACGGTTTTGTTACATAGGCATCGGCACCCATTTCAAGGCCTTTTTCAATATCTTTGGGATTGTTCTTGGCACTTAGGAAAATCACGTTTGTATCTTTCAGGCGTTCATCGTGGCGTATCATTTCCAGGGTACTGTATCCATCCAGGTTCGGCATCATAATATCCAGGAGGATGACGTCAGGAACCATGGTTTTAAGGAAATCCAGGACTTCCGTACCGTCCCGGGCGATATAGACATCATAACCGTTCTTTTTAAAACTGTATTCCAGTGACATTAATATTTTGTGTTCATCATCTGCAATAATGATCTTTTTCATAGAGCTTTCTTATCGTTCAACTTCACGTTTTTGTGTCGGTGCGGGGAGGTGTATGATGAATGTCACACCCAGCCCGCTGTTCTCTGCCCTGATCGTTCCGCCATGGTTCTGGATGATCTTCCGGCAGATGGCCAGTCCGAGGCCACTTCCGGCCTGTTTTAATATATTCTGGTTTTTAGACTGATAAAATTTGTCGAAAATCAGTTCCAGATCTTCTTCCGGAATATGTTTTCCTGTATTGAACACGGTTATCATCAGCTCCTGTTCACGGATGAAAAACTTGGTCTGTATGGTACCTTGTTCACCGGTAAACTTTAAAGCATTACCCAGAATATTCTGAAACAGCTGGATCAGCCTGGCTTCATCATATTCAAAGATAAAATGATTTAAGAGATTGACCTCACTGATATGGATATTTTTCTGCTGGATAAGGTGCAGTAGGGGATTTAATGCTTTCTTGTATGTTTCGAGGATGTTATTTTTTCTCGCATTAAGGGCAATTTCCCCATGTTCCAGTTTATCAAGGTACAGGATATCATTGATGATTTCGTTGAGCCGGTCAGATTCCGTAATGATGTTGTTTAAAAATTCCTTTTTGATATCAGGCGGGATGTCATCATCATCGGCCAGGATTTCGCCGGCAGAACGGATGGCTGTGATCGGCGTTCTCAATTCATGGGCAACGGAATCCAGGAAATCGTCTTTCTGCCGGTCTTTAACGATTAGGTTTTCATTGGCATTTTTAAGATCATCGGACAGGTTTTTCAATTCCTGCGATTGTTCCGTCAGTTTTTTGTTTAAAATAATATTTTCCTTGGATTCTTCCAGGATATTCAGTACTTCTTTGAGAGAAATTTTGTCTTCCTTGGTCACGCCTTCAATAAGGATTTTGGCTGACGCTGTCCCGATTCTTCCTGCCAAAAGGTTTTCTGAAAATTTAATAAACCTGGAATCAGCCGTTTCTGCTTCCGAATCGATGTTATACTTCAGGTTAAAAATGCGCATCGCCTGTTCGGTTTTCTTCTGGCCTAAAAAACGGACGAGGATATTCCGGATATCCGATACATAGGCTGTTCCACGCCAGATAAATGCATTCTCATGATTCTGAATGTATTGATCAATGTCTACATACAGTTCTGCGAAATTGCGTTCCCGGTAATTGCCTTTCATGCTTACGGATATCATGGCAAAAAGTCCGGCATTCACCAGCAGCGACCAGAAAAAAACTTCCGGGATCCTTCCGAGATAAGGGATGTCAAAAAAGCTGAAAGCATCATACATGCTTCTCAAAACGCCTTTGAATTCCTGATTATAGGAAAAATAATATTGGGGAATGATCAGCCCGAAATAGCAGATGACCAATCCGGCTACCAGTCCGGTCAATACGCCTCTGTAGCTTCCGCGCCTCCAGAAAATAGCACCGAAATAGCCGGGTGCCAATTGGGCAATAATCACAAACGAAATCAGCCCTACCGAATCCAGTGATGTTTTCAGGATGAAATATTTATAAAACGCATAAGCCATGATCACAAGTCCGAAAATGCTGAATTTCCTGATGCGCGTGATGTTCCGGGTATTATTGGCCTCATTTTCTGACTTGAATTTTCCCAACAGCCCGTACGGAATAATCATATTGTTGGAAAGCATAATGGATAGTGTGATAGATGAAATAATGATCATGGAAATACTGGAGCTTAATCCGCCCAGGAATACCAGCACCGTAACTACAGTATTGTTAAAATACTGCGGGATAAGGATGGAATAAAATTCCGGATTGACATTCTGCCCGTTAAAGATCAGTCTTCCTCCCCAGGCAATCGGGAAGATAAAAAGCGTAAATACCAGCAGGTACAGCGGGAAAAACCAGAGTGCGGTTTTGATATGTTTTTCCTGCCTGTTTTCAATGATCGCCGTGTGGAACTGCCTTGGCAAAATACAGATGGCTGTACCGGAGATCATGCACAGTACCATCCAGTTCAGGGCACCTTCAACTCCGTTAAGGGTATTTTTAGCTTTAAAATCACTGAATCGGCTGGCTTTCTCATAAATATCTGAAAACCCGTCAAACACAAAATAGATGACGAACAGCCCGAGGATGATGATGAAAAATAATTTCAGAAAGCTCTCCAGGGCAATAGCTGATATGATTCCCAGGCGCTTTTCTGAAGCATCTACATACCGCGTTCCGTAATATGAAGAAAATACGGCGATCAGCACAACTACAAAAGTGGCGCTGTCCGTGAGTATATTTTTTGATACAGGGGTTTCGGTTACCAGATGAAACGTTTCGGAAATGGCTTTGATCTGCAATCCTATATAAGGAATGATCGCAAAAAGGCATACCATGGTGATAATGGCGCTTAAGCTTCTGCTGTTGCCATACCGGAGGGAAATGAAATCAGCCAGGCTGCTGATCTTGTTGATTCTGGAAATCCTGACGATCCGCGTGTTGATATAAATCCATGCCGGAATAACAATAACAGGCCCGATGTATATGGTCAGATAGCTGAGTCCGCTGGTCGCCGCAACGCCAATGCTTCCGTAATAAGTCCAGGCGGTACAGTATACCGCGAGGGAAAGCGCATAAATGTACGGATTATTGATCCAGAGCTTACTTTTCTTCTTTTCTGCCAGGTAGGCTACCAAGAACAGAAGCGCCAGATACACCAATACGACGGAGAACAGTGCGAAACTACTCATATTTTTTCACGATTACAAAAGCCGTGATGATGGAAACCATCCATACGGCAAAAAAATACACCAGCAGCATAGGGTAGCCCAGGACTTCCTGCTCACTGTTGAAAAGTAAAGAGACAGGAATGCTGAAAGCCACCATCAGTCCGATGCTCAGCAAAATCAGTTTTTGTTCATGTCTCTTTTTCATAGGGGATTATTGATGATTGATGAATGATGATTGATAATCGTGAGCTATTTTTAACCCATCAATGATCAATCATCATTAATCATTTATAAATTTACTCCTTTTCGTCAGAATACTCTCCGGTCAGGGCATAGTATCCGAAAATTGCCATTCCGCCCGATATAATCGGCATCAGTACGAAAAGGATGATGATCCCGAAAACCAAGTCTTCCTGCTTTCCTGAACTGATCTTAGGAATGCCTAACACGGTAATGCCGAAATATCCGACCACCAGCGCAATGCCGATCCATACTAAACCTAATATTTTTTTGATTCCGTTCATTGTAATACATTTAAAATTAATAAAAATTTGATTGAAATCACGGCTATTCGTGAATATTGTTGTTTTTATTTTTCAGGTAAAAGACGCCTATCACCAGGCAGACCGTCGCAACACCTATCGGATACCAGAGGCCTTCAAGGTACCAGCTGGAATGACCCGCTTCTTTTCCTGTCGTTACCAGATACGTTGCTACGGCAGGAAGCAGTCCGCCGAATACGCCATTTCCGATGTGGTATGGCAGAGACATGGAAGTATAGCGGATCCTTACCGGGAACATCTCAACCAGGAAAGCTGCAATCGGTCCATAGACCATCGTTACAAAGATCACCTGGATGAATACCAGGAAGATCAGGTACCATTTCGTATCAGGGTTCAGCCTTACCGACTGGGTGACTTTAGGTTCCTCAGCTTTGCCGTCTTTCATGACAGGTCCGGCCGGAGACCAATGGGAAATGCTGTCTTTTTTAATCAGGGTGCCGTCAGTGTACAGGGTTTCCTTGTGAAAAGTAATCAGGCTGTCAGTGGTTATCTTGTCATGTACCTTTACCGTCCTGCTTTCCGTAATACCGTTGCTCTCTACCGTTTTATTTTCAACATTTACACTTTTGTACATGGCATCGTAGATCGGGCGGTAAGCTAAAATGGCAACCAGCATTCCGGTCATCATCACTGCCTTTCTGCCGATTTTATCCGAAAGCCATCCGAAGAATACAAAAAACGGGGTTCCCATCAGCAAAGCAATTGCCATCAGGGAATCCACCTGTGCAGATTCCACGTTCATCACTTTCTGGAGAAAGCTCATTGCATAAAACTGTCCGGTATACCAGATTACTCCCTGTCCCATGGCTGCTCCGAACAGGGCCAGCAGGACAAATTTGAAATTGAATTTATTACCGAAACTCTCTTTTAACGGGTTCTTGGAGGTTTTTCCTTCGCTTTTAGCCTTTGCAAAAAGCGGGGATTCCTTCATGTTCTTCCTGATGATATAGGAAACGCCCACCATCAGGATAGAAATCCAGAACGGAATCCTCCAGCCCCAGCCGTCGAACTCTTCCGCAGAAAGTGTGGTTTTAGTGATCAGAATCACAATGAGGGAAATGAAAAGCCCTGCGGTAGCGGTGGTCTGGATCCAAGATGTCCAGTAACCGCGCCGGTGAGGCTGTGCATATTCCGCCACATAGGTAGCGGCACCGCCGTATTCGCCTCCCAAGGCCAGTCCCTGGAGCAATCTCAGGATCAGGACCAGGACAGGAGCCAGAAAGCCGATGGTTTCATAACTCGGGATGCATCCGATGAGAAAGGTGGAGAATCCCATGATCAGTAAGGTTACCAAAAAGGTATACTTTCTTCCGATAAGGTCGCCCAGGCGTCCAAAAAATAAGGCTCCAAACGGCCGTACCACAAATCCGGCTGCAAAAGTGGCCAGGGTGGATAAAAATGCGGCGGTAGGGTTGTCTGACGGGAAGAATTTGGTAGCCAGGACTACAGCCAGGCTCCCGAAGATATAAAAATCGTACCATTCGATCAGTGTGCCGAGTGACGAGGCGGTGATGACGCTCCAGATGGTGCGGTTCTTCTGCTTCTCGGTCATATTTTCGTAGCTTTCATAGTGCTTTTCGCTCATAGTGCTTGATTTTGTTTAGTTAATAAATAATAGATGATCCTGAAATATTATAGGTAGATCTGAAACTGGACAATAAATTCCCCTTTGGAAGTAGGGTTTTCCGTTGGGCTGGTATACACCGGCCGTGTTGAATACTGTGTGGTGATTTTCGCGTGGTGTCCGTCGATGAACCAGTTGGCTCCGACATCAAACTGAGAAGAAGATTTGGTAAAAGCTTCAAAATTCTTGTGGGTAAATGCTGCGAAAGGCTGAATCCTGATTTTAGGTTTTTCTGCCTGGCTCGGTAACAGCAAACCAGCCTGTGCGTAGATAATATTTCCTGTCCCGATCGTCGGCTGAAGGTTTCCGGGACCCGCTATGGCCCGGTTCCCTACAAAATTAGGATCGGAAGACGCAATATTCATGGTTCCGAGATTCCGGATGTAATTCGGTCCGAACTGATAATTGTAATATCCGGCATAAGCGGAAACTGCCATTTTGTTCTTGGCATTCCCTAATGGGATATCGGCAAAGGCGTCTACTGCCACAAGGGTGATGTCGTGCTTTTCAATATTGGAATTTACAGAAGTCCGGGTTCCATCTGCCTGATGGTAGAATCCGGCACCCAGGTTAAACACCTTTTTAGTTCCGAGATAAGACCCGACTTTAAACGGCAGTGTGTTGGATTCTTCATCCAGGAACTGGTACTCTACATAACCCGCTTTTGAAAAACTTGGGTTGCCATTGTTATCAACGGCAACCGCTCTGGCAGGATCTGTTGCATTGGCCGGAGCAAGGTCTGTTGCAAAAGGTTTATTCAGGCTGAAGCGGTATTCCAGTTTTCCGTATTTTCCTTTGGCGAAAAAACCTAACTGCCTGGCGAACTGGTCTGAGCTGTCAATCAGTGGCCAGCTGAAAACCGGGGAGTCCAGGGTTAGGAAATTAAGTGTAGATGCCATGGTCATCCGGGAAAGCCCCATGTAATAATGCAGTCCGGCTCCTAAAGACAAACTGAATTTTCCGGCTTCTCCAGGCATTACAACCGCATATTCATTCCAGGCATCATGGAAAAACAGCTGGGTCTTTTTCCCGTTTCCGTTTCCACCGGTTCCTGTGGTTCCCGGTGCGCCTCCATTGATAAAAGTCTGGTTATTGATCCCGAAATGCAGGAGAATCATGTATCTTTTTGAAATCTGTGCGTATGCAAGAGTCCTTAACCTGCGGTTACCTACATTCCAGGAATTGTCCGTAGGTTCGCCACCCACCATGCTCCCGGGGTTCATTTCGGTATTCCTCAGCCAGAACTGGTCCCATAAAATGAACCGGACGTATTTATCACCCTGCTGATTCAGGTTGAGTTTAAGTCCGCTGCCATAATCAGGAGAACCTTGTGCATATAGGGAACTGCTGATTACAGCCAATCCTATGCAAGTGAGTATTTTCTTCATAAATTACTATTATTTGGCATTGTTTTTTGTGAAAGCCAAATTGTAATTAATAATTTAGTTACGAAAATTCAGTATATATTACTGGTAAGATTATAGGTGGATCATAAGTGATGAGTAATGGGTAATGAGTAATGATGAATTTTGTATTTAAATTTATATAGTATTACAGGGAGCCAGCAATTATTGTAATTATAACTTTAACAAATATCAATAATCAGTTATCAATCATCAATTATTATTTATTACCCATTACCCATTACTCATAGCCCATTGCTCATTTTTTAAATCTTTCCCACTTGATCAGCATATACTTATCAGCAAACTGCGTAATGATCAGCCCCGCATTGTGAAGGTTTTCTTCTTTGGAAATGTATTCCGTGAGCTCATTCTGTTTCAGGATTTTATAGACCGGATGGAATTCGGAATGAGGCGGCCTGGTAATATTGTATTTCCTGATCCACGCACTGATCGTGACATGGGAAACTCCGAGGATGCGTTCTATTTCCCGGTAACTTAAGCCTTCCAGGTACAGTTGCAGTGCTTTGGTTACGTAGTAATCGTCAATCTGTTTTCCAAGCTTTCTGACCGTAAAATAATACCTGCAATTTTTGCAGTGGAACCTTTGTTTATCGTTGATAATACCGCTTTTTACGGTATTGCTGCTTTCACATTTAGGGCATTTATTTTCCATAAACTATACCTTTTTAGCAAATATATAATAATCTAGCAATATATTAATTTAACGTAAAGATAAATTAACTTTTTAATAATATTTTAAGCTAAAAATTATCTTTATAATTTGTTTTTTAAAGTAATTATATATTAAATTTGTCGGAAAATTCAGATAAATAAATGGAAATAGAAATTTCCTCATGCAAGCATCTGGTGTATGTACATGAAATACAGCAGGAAATGTATGATTCTGCGCAGCGGAGAGGGACAGGAATTGCCAAGCGTTCCCTGGAATATTTGAGCAAGAAGATTTCGGAAGGCAATGCCGTGGTCGCTACCCGGAATGGGAAGTGGGCAGGATTCTGTTATATAGAAACCTGGTCCCACGGACAGTTTGTTGCCAATTCCGGCCTGATTGTCTCTCCTGAGTTCAGGAACGGCGGTGTGGCGACCTTAATCAAGAGAAGGGTATTCAAGCTGTCCCGCGAAAAATATCCTGATGCAAAAATATTCGGGCTTACTACAGGGCTTGCCGTGATGAAGATCAACAGTGAGCTGGGCTATAAGCCGGTCATCTACTCTGAGCTGACCCAGGATGAAGACTTCTGGAATGGTTGCAAAAGCTGTGTGAACTATGATATTTTAATGAAAAAGGAGCGTAAAAACTGCCTGTGTACAGCTATGTTGTTTGTTCCGGAAATATATACAAAGAAAGCTGCTGAAAAAATTCAGCCCAAAAATGAATATAATGAAGAAAAAAGTCATCTTAGCATTTAGCGGAGGTTTGGATACCTCGTATTGCGCCAAATATCTCAGCGAAACTCTGGGGTATGATGTGTATGCCGTTACCGTGAATACCGGAGGTTTTTCCAGTAAAGAGGAAAAGGAACTGGAACAGAAAGCCCTGAATTTAGGGGTAAGGCAGTACAGGTGCATTGATGCTCAGGAGGATTACTATCATTCATGCGTAAAATACCTGATTTTCGGAAATGTTCTGAAAAATAATACCTATCCGCTTTCCGTAAGTGCAGAACGGACCATCCAGGCACAGAAAATTGCGGAGTATGCCATTGAAACCGGAGCTGATGCCATCGCTCACGGCAGCACGGGTGCCGGTAATGACCAGGTCCGTTTCGATCTGATCTTCCAGGTGATGTGTCCCGATGTGGAAATCATTACGCCGATCCGTGATATGGCCTTATCCCGGGAAGAGGAAATTGAATTTTTGAAAGGACATGGTTATGAGACGGAATTTGCAAAAGCGCAGTACTCTGTCAACAAAGGGCTTTGGGGGACTTCTGTAGGCGGTAAGGAAACACTGACTTCCAGGAATTATCTTCCGGAAGAGGCTTTTCCTTCGCAAATTATCCGGACAGAACCTTCGGAAATGGACATTGAGTTTAAGAACGGAGAGATTACAGCGGTTAACGGGCAGGACTTTGAACATCCTGTATATGCGATTCAGGCCATCGAAAAACTGGCTTCGGCATATGGCATCGGACGGGATATTCATGTTGGGGATACCATTGTCGGGATCAAAGGAAGGGTAGGCTTTGAAGCGGCTGCGGCTGCGGTTATTATTAAAGCACATCATTTATTGGAAAAGCATACGCTTTCCAAATACCAGCAGATGATGAAATCGCAATTGTCCGACTGGTATGGGAACTGGCTCCATGAGGCTCTTTTCCTGGATCCTGTGATGCGGAACATCGAATGTTTCCTGACGGATTCCCAGAAAACAGTCAGCGGAAAAGTATTTGTAACCCTTTATCCATACCGCTTCATCCTGAACGGAATAAAGTCTGACCATGACCTGATGTCTGATCAGTTCGGAAGTTACGGAGAAGCTAACAGGGCGTGGACGGGCGACGATGTAAAAGGATATACCAAAATACTCAGCAATTCGCTGAACATCTATCATCAGATCAATAAGACGAATCACTGATCAAAACATAGATGGTGTTAAAAATTAAAGTTAAAAATACAGAATCAGATTCTGTATATAAAATAGTCACTTTAAATACATGAAAACAGCAGGAATTATAGGTGCTAACGGCTATACGGGCAGTGAGCTGATTCGCCTTCTGGCTTTTCATCCGCAGGTGTCATTGCGTTTTTTATACAGCCGTTCCCATCCCGGAACCAGAATATCCGACTTTTACCCGGATCTTATTGAGGTTTGTGATATAGAGCTGACGGATAAGCCTGAGGAGGTGGATATCCTTTTTCTGTGCCTTCCGCATAAGGAAAGCAGGAACTGGCTCAGTCAGAACCCGGTAGGAGATGAGGTGCTGATTATAGATTTGGGGAATGACTTTCGCCTCGATGCGAAATTCGGGGACAGAAATTTTATCTACGGATTACCGGAAATCAACAGAAAACAGCTTGCAGGGGTTAAAAGCATTGCCAATCCAGGGTGTTTTGCCACGGCGATCCAGCTCGCGCTACTGCCACTGGCTGCAAAAGGATTGTTAAAAGAAGTATATACCACAGGAATTACCGGTTCTACAGGCGCAGGCCAGTCTTTACAGTCAACGACGCATTTTACCTGGAGGAATGATAATATTTCTGCTTACAAAACACTGACCCATCAGCATGTGGATGAAATCGTACAGCAGCTGGACACAATTAATGACCAGAATGTACAGCTGAATTTCGTTCCGTGGAGGGGAGATTTTACCAGAGGCATTTTTACCAGTTCTACCGTAAAAACGGAAGCAGAACGTCCCTACATCGAGCAGTTGTTTAAAGAGTTTTATGAAGGGGAGCCTTTTGTGAAGGTGAGCGAAAAAGCAATTGATCTCAAACAGGTTGTCAATACCAATCGCTGTGTGGTACATATGGAAATGAGTGGAAATGTTTTGGTGGTCCACTCAGCGATTGACAATCTGCTGAAAGGCGCTTCGGGACAGGCGGTGCAGAATATGAACATTGCCATGGGCTGGGAAGAAAACCTGGGACTGAACCTGAAAGCAGCAGTATTTTAGGTGAATGTTCAACAGTAAAGTGAATGGTCAATATGTCAATAGTGAATTGTATCATTCATCAATTATCAATCATCATTTATAACGAGACATGAATTTATTCAACGTATATCCATTATTCAACATCAATCCTGTAAAAGCCCTGGGATCATTCCTCTGGGATGATCAAGGACAACAGTACCTTGATTTTTACGGAGGGCATGCTGTGATCTCCATCGGGCATAACCATCCGCATTATCAGAATGCACTAAAAGAACAATTGGATAAAATTTCCTTTTACTCCAATTCGGTACAGAATGAACTCCAGAATGAACTGGCTGAAAAACTGGGCCGGATATCAGGTTATGGGGACTACAGCCTCTTTCTCTGCAATTCCGGTGCGGAAGCCAATGAAAACGCACTAAAGCTTGCTTCATTTCACAATGGTAAAAGCAAAGTCGTGTATTTTTCAGGCTCTTTTCATGGAAGGACTTCAGCGGCGGTTTCCGTTACGGATAATCCTAAAATTGTTGCCCCGGTTAACTATGACGAAAGGTTTATCAGGTCTGAATGGAATAATATCGGGCAGCTTGAAGAGATTTTTGAAAAAGAAGGCACTGAAATTTCATCCGTGATCATTGAAGGAATTCAGGGGGTAGGCGGAGTGATGATTCCTGATACCGCATTTTTAACCCGGATCAAAGAATTATGTGAACAAAATGATGCCATATTGATTCTGGATGAAGTACAGTCGGGCTATGGAAGGAGCGGGCATTTCTTCGCCCATCAGGAATACGGGATTCAGCCGGATCTGATCACAACAGCAAAAGGAATGGGCAACGGTTTTCCGATCGGTGGTGTTCTGATCCACCCGAAATTCCAGGCTACCAATGGATTGCTGGGGACTACTTTCGGAGGAAACCACCTGGCCTGTGCGGCTGCCATTGCCGTCCTGGATGTGATGGAAGATGAAAGCCTGATGGAAAACGCACGCATTATGGGTAATTATATCGAAGAGGAAATCAGTATGTTACCGCATATCCGTTCCATCAGGCACAAAGGTCTGATGATCGGAATTGAACTCGACAGGGATTGCGCGGAAGTGAGGAGCAGGCTTTTGTATGACCATCATATTTTCACAGGAAACTCCAATGATAAGGCAGTCTTAAGGATCCTTCCGGCACTCAATATCAAAAAGGAAGAAACGGATTTGTTTATCGGTGCTTTAAAAACCGTTTTGGAAGGTTTAGCCACAGAAGCCACAAAAGCATTGACGCATTAAGAACCGTTTAAATATCAGATTAAGAGTATGCCGTGCGGCCATCTGTATTATTTGTGGAAATAACTGAACCATAAAGTTACTACAGATTTAAGGCCTCACGAGGGCCTGTATTTAAATTAAAAACTGATAGCCAAAGCTCATAAAACCTATTACAATGAAAAAATTCACGGCTGTAAGTGATGTTGACAACTTACAGGAAATTATAAAAAAAGCGTTACAGATCAAAGAAAATCCCCTTTCGGAAACAGAAAAGGGAAAAGGCAAAACCATCGGGCTGGTATTTCTGAATTCCAGTTTAAGGACCCGCCTCAGCAGCCAGATTGCAGCGCAGAACCTGGGCCTGAATGTGCTGACTCTGAATGCCGCGCAGGAAGCCTGGAACCTGGAGTTTGCCGACGGAGCCGTCATGAACGGAGATACGGTGGAACACATCAGAGATGCCATTGAAGTACTGAACCAGTACTGCGATATCATTGCCGTACGGTGTTTTGCCGGAATGAAAAGCAAGGAAGATGATGTTAATGAAAGTATTTTAAGCCAGTTTGAAAAACATGCTAAAGTTCCGGTCATTTCCCTGGAATCTGCCACAAGACATCCTTTACAAAGCCTGGCAGACTGCATCACGATTACAGAAAATTGGACAGAGAACCGAAAGCCGAAAGTCGTCCTTACCTGGGCGCCGCATATCAAACCTATTGCTCAGGCGGTCGGAAATTCATTTGCAGAATGGATGCAGGAAATGGATGTGGATTTTGTCATCGCCAATCCGCAGGGCTATGATCTTGATGAGAATTTTACCAAAGACGTGAAAGTGATCCACAATCAGGAAGAAGCATTGAAAGATGCGGATTTTGTCTATGTGAAAAACTGGTCGTCATTTGATGATTATGCAGCCATGCCTGAAGTAAAGGAGAACTGGATGCTGACCAATCAAAAGCTATCCGTTACCCATAATGCGAAGGTGATGCACTGCCTTCCGGTCCGCCGGAATGTGGAATTGAGCGATGAGGTGATGGACGGAGAAAATTCCATCATTTACCAGCAGGCCAAAAACCGGATATTTTCAGCACAGGCTGTGTTTTCTGAGATTCTTGATGGGCTTGATTCCAGATAGTTTGCTCTATATCCCAATGTGAATTGAAATAATCCTTGTCAAGGTTCTGAACCCTGACAAGGATATTAAGAGATTTTTAAAGCATCAATAATGAAAGAAAAACTATACATCATCAAAATAGGCGGCGCGCTCATTGACGATGAAGAGCTGCTGGAACAATTCCTTGAACAGTTTTCCGGAATCGGGGAAAAAAAAATCCTGGTTCACGGAGGTGGAAAGCTGGCCAATACATTAGCGGAAAAACTGGGTATAGAACAGAAAATGGTCAATGGCAGGAGGATCACCGATAAAGATACGCTGGATATTGTTGCTATGGTGTATGCAGGAAGCATCAATAAAAATATTGTCGCAAAGCTTCAGCAAAAAAAGTGCAAGGCAATAGGTTTTTCAGGAGCAGACGCAAACCTGATTAAAGCCAAAAAAAGAGCGCACGCAGAAATTGATTTCGGGTTTGTGGGAGATATTACCGAAAAAAGCGTCAACAGGAAAATAATCTCAAAATTGCTTAAGCTTGAGCTGGTTCCGGTATTTTCGGCTATCACCCATGATAAAAAAGGCCACCTTTTCAATACCAATGCGGATACGATTGCCTCAGTGCTTGCCCAGGCCATGTCCGTGAAATATGATGTGGAGTTATTGTACTGCTTTGATAAGGAGGGCGTTTTGGAAGATGTCAATAATCCTGAGTCCGTTATAAAGAATATATCTGAGGAGGAATTTTCCGCACTTAAAAATGAAGGGAAGCTGCATAAAGGGATTCTGCCTAAGCTGGAAAATGCCCTTGGAGCAGTAAAGAATAATGTGACGAAAGTATTCCTTATTAAAGAAACCGAACTTAAAAACCATATAGAAACCCATCATGCAGGAACTGAAATCTGTCTATAGTAAAGAAGAATTGCTGAATAACGCTGTTGAATTATTGAAAAAACTGATCGAGATCCCATCCTTCAGTAAAGATGAATTCAATACCTCTGTAGAGATTGAAGGTTTTTTTGCAAGGCACCATATCCCCACCAAACGTTTTAAAAACAATATCTGGGCCGTCAACAAAAATTTTGACGTTTTCAAGCCGTCTATACTGCTGAATACCCATCATGATACGGTAAAGCCTAACAAGGCGTATACGATGGATCCTTTTGTACCGATAGAGAAAGATGGTAAACTTTTCGGGCTCGGAAGCAATGATGCCGGAGCTTCCCTGGTTTCTATGGCGCAGGTTTTCCTGCATTTTTATGAGCAGGAAAACCTTGCATACAATCTGGTCATTGCCCTTACCGCTGAAGAAGAGATTTCAGGTTTTGACGGAATAGAAGCGCTGTATCCGCAACTCCCGAATGTTGAGCTGGCCATTGTAGGAGAGCCAACACAGATGAACCTTGCGATTGCTGAAAAAGGACTCCTGGTGATTGACGGTGAAATGAAAGGAACGGCTTCTCACGCTGCGCATCCCAATCCGGATAACTCAATCGTAAAATGCATGAAAGATCTTCAGCAGATCCTGGATTTCAGGTTTCCGAAGGTGTCTGAATATCTGGGAGAAGTGAAAATTACCCTGTCCGGAATTCATGCCGGGGTGCAGCACAATGTGGTTCCGGAATCCTGTTTGTTTACGCTTGATGTAAGGGTGACGGACGAATATTCCAACCGGGAAGCATTCGAGATCATCCAGTCACGGATGGAATCGGCTTTAACGGCCCGGTCTTTCAGGCTTAATTCGTCAAAGATCTCCATGGACCATCCTTTTGTGCAGGCAGGACTGGAAATCGGGAGGATTACTTATGGTTCGCCTACATCATCCGACCAGGCGATCATTCCCTGTACCTCGGTGAAGCTAGGGCCCGGAGACAGCACCCGATCCCATACTGCGGATGAATTTGTTTTCATCGATGAAATTGCAGAAGGGATCGATATTTACATCAGGATTTTGGAAAAAGTTTTGTACAGCACAGAGCAAAAACTATCAGAGCCGCAATCCGGTATCTGAGTTCCGGAATCAAACCCTAAATTAAAAGAATATGAAAAAGATATGGCAGAAAGACGATGCGGCCACCAATAAGCTCGTCAGTACATTTACAGTAGGCAAAGACCTTGAATTTGATGAGCGGCTGGCCAAATATGATGTTAAAGGTTCTATGGCCCACTGCAACATGCTGGCTGAAGTCGGCATCATTTCTCAGGAAGAATCCCAGCAGATGCTTGCCGTGCTGGAAGAGGTTTTACGGGATATCGAATCCGGGACATTTGAGATAGATCCCCGTGCAGAAGACATCCACTCTCAGATTGAATCTGTTTTGATTGAAAGATTAGGTGATACGGGAAAAAAAATCCATACGGCAAGATCACGGAATGACCAGGTTTTGCTGGATATAAAGCTCTATGTACTGGATGAAATCCGCGAGATCGCGGCGTTGACCGATGAGTTTTTTCAGTTGCTGATTAGGCTGGCGGAACAGCATAAAAATGTGTTGCTACCGGGGTATACCCACCTGCAGATCGCGATGCCTTCCTCTTTCGGGCTTTGGTTCGGGGCGTATGCTGAGGCTCTGCTGGATGACGCAGAACTGCTGTTTTCGGTAAAAAATATCATCAGCAAAAATCCTTTGGGATCCGCAGCAGGGTACGGTTCCTCATTCCCGATTGACCGGGAGAGTACAACCTATCATCTGGGGTTTCAGTCCATGAATTATAACTCCGTCTATGCTCAGATGACCCGAGGTAAAACCGAGAAATTACTGGCTATGGCTATGGCGGCCATGGCGGGGACGCTAGGGAAATTTGCCTACGACGTTTGTTTATATTTAAGCCAGAATTTTGATTTCATCAGTTTTCCGAAAGAGTTCACCACCGGAAGCAGTATTATGCCGCATAAGAAAAACCCGGACATCTTTGAACTTGTCCGCGCACGGTGCAACAGGATCCAGTCCCTCCCGAATGAGTTTATTCTGCTGACGAATAACCTGCCTTCAGGATACCATCGAGATATGCAGCTGACCAAAGAGATCCTTTTCCCGGCCATTGACTCCTTAAAAGAATGTCTGGAAATCCTAAATTATACATTGCCGAATATCCAGGTGAAAGACGGGATCCTGGAGGATGAAAAGTACAAATACCTGTTCAGTGTGGAAAAGATCAATGAAGAGGTGAAAAACGGAAGTTCGTTCCGGGATGCCTATGTTAAGGTCGGACAGGAAATTGAAAATAATGCATTTGATTTTGAGGCACGGGAACTGCGACATACCCATCAGGGAAGCATAGGGAACCTGTGCCTGGATAAAATTGAATACCAGTTTAATAAAGTGAAGAATAAATTGCTGGGATGATGATCAGGCATTGCATCATATAATAGCTTATAAATCCAAATGAAGCCCTATATGGTTTTTCAGCAGAATGTAACCTCTATATACACTGGATTATACAATTATTCCAGGTCAATCTTAAATCGCGTCGATTTTTTCACCTCGTGCAATACGATAGAGCTGTGGTACTGACCTATATTCGGGATGTTGGAAATAACGTTTACGGCAAAGTCATTATAGGAATTGATGTCTTTGGCAATAATCTTCAGCATATAATCATATTCACCGGAAAGACTGATGATTTCCTGTACCTCGTCGTATTTGCCGATGTTTTTTTCAAAGGTTTCCAGGACTTTCTTCGACTGCTCTTTCAGGCGGACGTTACAGTAGACAACGATATTCAGTCCCAGTTTTTCGCGGTTCAGGAGCCCGACATATTTTTCTATGATGCCCTGTTTTTCAAGCTGCTTGATGCGCTCGTAGGTAGGGGTGAAAGTAAGGCCTATTTTTTCCGAAATCTCTTTAACAGATAGGGTAGAATCATTCTGGATGATACTAAGAATCATTTTGTCTTTTAAGTCCATAAATTAAGAATAACAAGGGGTGGCAACAAAAGTATTAAGAAAAAATGAAATAAAATTGATAAATTTCTTTAAATTATTGTCATATGATTTTGCAGTTTTCGCTCTTTGTTGTATCTTTGCACCTAATGAATAACACAGTATTTATATCATTAGAATTACCGGGCGAAGACGCCCTTTACGATATTTATTTATTTTAAGCGAAGATATTTTCTTCGCTTTTTTTTTGTAAAAAAAATTAGAAATTATGTTTACGATTACAGAACTAAGTACAGAGAGGATCAACCGTATAGTGAAAGAAGCATTGGCATTTGCAGAAGGGAAGACTGCCAGAATTGAAGGCGAGGTTTTCTGTTCCAACCTATTCTTTGAAGACAGCACCAGGACCAAGACCAGCTTTGATATTGCCGAAAGGAAATTAGGCTTGCAGGTGGTTCCGTTTGATGCTTCCAACAGTTCGGTAAACAAAGGAGAGAGCTTATACGATACGGTAAAAACGCTTGAAAGCCTTGGGATCAACCTGGTTGTGATCAGAGATAAAAAAGACCGGTACTTTGATGAGCTGAAAAACATCAGGATTCCTGTAATCAACGGAGGAGACGGAACCGGGAACCATCCGTCGCAGTGTATGCTTGACCTGATGACCATCTACCAGGAATTCGGGAAGTTCGAAGGCCTTAAAGTAGGCATCGTAGGCGATGTAAAACACAGCAGGGTAGCCAATTCCAATGCAGAAGCCCTGAGAAGGCTGGGTGCAAAAGTTTACTTTTCAGGTCCTGAGCAATGGTTCGATGAAGGAGCACTGATCAACGGAACCTATCTAAGCGTTGATGAAATGATCCATGAAGTGGATGTGCTGATGCTGCTGAGGATACAGCACGAAAGGCACGATGCTAAAATGAGTTTCTCCGCTGCCGAATACCACAGAAAATACGGATTGACGAAAGAAAGAGAGAAAACAATGAAGAAGGAAGCGATCATCATGCATCCGGCACCGATCAACAGGGGAGTGGAAATTGATTCCGACCTGGTGGAATGCGAACGCTCAAGAGTCTTCAGGCAAATGCAGAACGGCGTCTTCGCAAGAATGGCGATTTTAAAAGAGGCACTGGAGAAAGAGGGGCATACGTTTAAATAACTGTAAAATGTATGATGTATATAGATGTCAAAACGATTAAAATACATTCTACGTCTTACAACCGACATAGTACAAGATAAAAAATAATAAGAGATAAAAGTTTACAATGAAGAAAAAATTAATACTGGAGTCCGGTGAAGTGTTTCATGGAAAAGGTTTCGGAGCAGAGTTGGAAACTGCGGGAGAGGTGGTTTTCAATACCGGAATGACAGGGTACCAGGAACTTATTTCCGACCCTTCCTACTGCGGACAGATCGTCTGCATGACGTATCCGCTTATCGGTAATTATGGTATTAACCGTGACGATTATGAGAGTATTGAGCCGGCTATCAAAGGGCTGATCGTAAAAGAACTCTGCGATTTCCCATCCAATTTCCGTACTCAGATTACACTGGATGAACTGTTTAAAAAGAAGAATCTTTCCGGCATTTCAGGCATCGACACCAGAAGGCTGACAAGAGTACTCCGTAACCACGGAGTGGTAAAAGGTAAGATTGTGAATGCCGATGCAGATGAACATGCAGTAGTTTCAGAACTGGCATCAACCACATTCCCCACCAACCAGGTGGAAATGGTGTCTACAAAAACGCCTTACGCTAACCCGGGAAGAGGACTGAAAGTAGTTCTGGTGGATTTCGGTTCCAAATTGGGGATCATCCGCGAACTCTCCCAGAGAAATTGCGACATCACCGTGGTTTCCCAGGATGTGACGGCAGAAGAAATCTTATTGATGGATCCGGATGGAGTCATGCTGTCCAACGGTCCCGGCGATCCTGAAGACAACCAGCATGCCCTGGAAATGATCCGCGGACTTTTAGGTAAAGTTCCGATCTTCGGAATCTGCTTAGGTCACCAGCTGATCGGTTTGGCCTGCGGTGCAAAAACATTCAAGCTGAAATTCGGACACAGAGGAGGAAACCACCCTGTTTTGGATTTGGAGAAAAACAAAGTGGCGATCACTTCCCAGAACCACGGATATGCGGTAGATCAGGAAAGTTTAATAGGAACAGATTTAATTGAAACACACATCGCGCTGAACGACAGAACCAACGAAGGATTAAAGCACAAAATCCATCCTTGCTTCTCCGTACAGTACCACCCGGAAGCAAGCCCGGGCCCGGAGGATGCGAATTATCTGTTTGATGATTTTATTCAGATGATGGAGGATTTTAAGAAGTAAGCAAAGAACCAAGAAGCTAGACACAAGAATCAAGATTAACAGATTACAGATGCATCATTTTGAAAAATTATTGTTTTGGCAGAAATCTATGGTATTAGCGAAAAATATTTATTTAGCCTGCCAAAGAATTCATAATGATGAAAAATTTGGATTGATTTCTCAAATTAAGAGGTCTGTTGTATCTATTCCATCGAATATTGCTGAAGGTTCAGGCAGAAATAGTGATAAAGAATTTAATCATTTTCTGGCAATTGCTTTAGGATCTGCATTTGAATTGCAGACACAGTTGATACTGACTAAAGAGTTAAATCTTTTACCTGAAGACGCAGTCAATGCTTTATTAGGTGATGTTGCTGAAGTTCAACGAATGATTTATTCATTTAAAAATAATTTAAAATAAAAAGTCTAAGATCTTGGCTCCTGGTTCTTGAATCTTGACTCTCTAATAAAAATAAAAATGGCAAAACGTACAGATATAAAAACAATTTTAGTAATCGGTTCCGGGCCTATCATCATTGGTCAAGCGGCAGAATTTGATTATGCGGGAACACAGGCTTGTCTGTCTCTGAGAGAAGAAGGCTACAAGGTAATTTTGATCAACTCCAATCCTGCAACCATCATGACGGATGTGGAAATCGCAGATAAAGTATATATCGAGCCGATTTCGCTTCAGTTTGTGAGTCATATCATCAGAAAAGAGCGTCCGGATGCACTTTTACCAACTCTTGGTGGACAGACCGGACTGAACATGGCGGTAGAGCTGGAGAAATCAGGAATCCTTGAAGAGTGTAAAGTGGAGGTTTTGGGAACAAAGCTTTCGGCTATTAACAGGGCGGAAGACAGGGACTTGTTCCGTGAACTGATGAGAGAGCTGAATGAACCTGTTCCTGAATCGGATATTGTAAATACCGTAGAGGGGGCCTTAAGTTTTGCAGAAGAAATAGGGTATCCTGTAATTGTCCGTCCAGCGTTCACGATGGGTGGAACAGGAGGCGGAATCGCGTCCAATGAAACGGAACTGAAAGAAATTGCGGAATTAGGATTAAAATACAGTCCGGTAACGCAGTGTCTTATTGAACGGTCAATCGCAGGCTTCAAGGAAATTGAATACGAGGTGATGCGTGATGCCAACGACAATGCGATTGTGGTGTGTAACATGGAAAATATTGACCCGGTGGGCGTGCATACCGGAGATTCCATCGTTGTTGCGCCTTCCCAGACACTTTCCGACAGGGAATACCAATTGCTGAGAAATGCTTCCCTGAAAATCATCAGGGCACTGGGGATTGAAGGAGGATGTAACGTACAGCTGGCTTTAGATCCGCATTCATTCGACTATTACATCATTGAGGTAAACCCAAGGGTTTCCCGTTCATCCGCTTTGGCATCAAAAGCAACCGGGTATCCGATCGCAAAGATTGCTGCGAAAATCGCGGTAGGGCTTACTCTTGACGAAATTATGAACCCGGTAACCGGGAAGACATATGCCTGCTTTGAACCGGCTCTGGACTATGTGGTAACAAAATTCCCAAGGTTCCCGTTCGATAAATTTGAAACGGCAGACAGGAGATTATCTACCCAGATGAAAGCAACCGGTGAAGTAATGGCCATCGGAAGAAACTTCGAGGAATCTCTACAGAAAGCCATCCGTTCCCTGGAAACCGGCATCAGGCATTTAGGGCTGAAAACCAAACAGACCCTGGCATTGACGGCGGAAGAAATAGAAAGAAGGATCAGGGTGTGCGATGATGAAAGGTTATTCATCATCGGTGATGCTTTACGAAAAGGATACGACTGGGAACAGATCGTAGAATGGAGCAAAATCGATAAGTTCTTCATCTGGAAGCTGAAAAAGCTGGTCGATTTCGAACAAACGATTGTCAACAACAAATTTGACAAAGAAACATTAATTGAAGCTAAGAAATTAGGCTTTGCGGATCTAAATATTGCCCACCTTTGGGAGGTTACCCAAAGAGAAGTATTCAATTTCAGAAAAGAAAACGGAATCATGCCGGTGTATAAGATGGTAGATACCTGCGCCGCTGAATTTGAATCTGAAACCCCATATTTCTACGGAACGTATGAAGAAGAAAACGAAAGCGTGGTTTCAGACAAAGAGAAAATTATCGTACTGGGTTCCGGACCGATCAGGATCGGGCAGGGAGTTGAGTTTGATTATGCGACGGTTCACTCAGTTTGGGCGATCAAAGAAATGGGCTACGAAGCGATCATCATCAACAACAACCCGGAAACGGTTTCCACCGACTTTTCGATTTCGGATAAACTGTATTTCGAGCCGTTGACAGAAGAAGATGTCATGAACATTATCGAGCTGGAAAAACCGAAAGGGGTTGTGGTACAGTTCGGGGGCCAGACCGCGATCAACCTGGCTGATAAATTAGCTTCACATGGTGTTCAGATTTTAGGGACTACCCTGGAAGACCTGGACAGAGCAGAAAACAGGGATAAGTTTGAAAAAGCGCTTCAGGAAATGCAGATTCCTCAGCCGCTCGGGAAAACATCCGTTTCTAAAGAAGAAGCGATCAAAATTGCCAATGAAATCGGATATCCGGTATTGGTTCGCCCGAGTTATGTATTGGGAGGCCGTGCCATGGAAATCGTGTACACGGAAACAGAACTGGCCCATTACATGGAAAATGCGGTGGAGGCCAGTCCTAAGCATCCGGTACTGGTTGACAAATACATGGTTGGAAAAGAAGTAGAGGTAGATGCCATCTGCGACGGTGAAACGGTAGTGATTCCGGGAATCATGGAGCACATCGAGAGAGCAGGGGTACACTCCGGAGATTCTATCGCGGTATATCCTCCGCAGAATATTTCGCAGGGGGAAATTGATACGCTGGTAGATTACACCAAAAGACTGGCTAAAGGACTTAATGTAGTAGGACTGATGAATATCCAGTATGTCCTGTTTGAAGGGAATGTCTATGTCATCGAAGTTAACCCTCGTTCATCCAGAACCGTTCCTTTCTTATCTAAAATCACGGAGGTTCCGATGGCTAACCTGGCTACCAAAGCCATCCTGGGCCAGAAATTGAAAGATCTCGGCTACGAAAGCGGCCTGGTTCCGAAAAAAGAAGGCGTTTTCGTAAAAGTTCCGGTATTCTCTTTCTCAAAACTGACGAAGGTGGATATCTCTTTAGGCCCTGAAATGAAATCGACCGGAGAAGTAATGGGTAAAGATACCACGCTGGAGAAAGCCCTTTACAAAGGATTGGTAGCAGCAGGAAGAAAAGTGCCGATGCACGGCTCCATCCTGTTCACGGTAGCGGATAAGCATAAGCAGGAAGCGGCTGATCTGGCGGCCAGGTTCCATGAAGTAGGTTTCAGGATCTGGGCAACGGAAGGGACTGCGAGATTCTTTGAAGAAAAAGGGATTCCTTGCAAAATAGGATATAAAATAGGAGAAGAAGATGTGAATCTGATTGACCTAATCCAGAAAGGAAAAGTACAGTATGTAGTCAATACCATGACCAAAGGGAAACGGGCTGAAAGAGACGGATTCCAGATCAGAAGGATGAGCGTTGAAAACGGCGTTCCTTGTCTGACCTCCATGGACACGGTAGAAGCCATCCTGAAAGTGATTGAAAGCATGAGCTTCAAGATGGAGACCATGTAAATACTATCCTGAATATAATACTAAAGCACTGTCAGTCTGACGGTGCTTTTTATTTGAAATAAGGCGTGGTGTAAATTATAGATGAGATAAATGATAGACGGATAGATGATAGATGGATAGATGATAGACGTTGAAGGTTGAATTTTAGATTATAGATTTTAAATTTTGGATTTTGGATCTTGCGAAATATTGATTAACCAACTATCAAATCGACCTAGGAAAGAAAGGCGTTAAGAAAATGAAGGCTGTGAACGTTAAGAAAATTCTTCTGTCCGAAGCGCGGGCGCAAAAATTTCAAAGACAGTGCCCATAGCTGATCCGCGCAAGTTTAGAATTTTTAGTGAACAGTGTTTATTTTTAGCCTTTCTTTCCAGTCTTGAACTTTTGTTTCTTTTGCTTCAAGGCAAAAGAAAAAGGAAGTAGAAAATTTTAGATGAAAGATAATAGACGTATAGATGATAGACAGAGATCTTGGATCTTAAATGTTGAATTATGGATTATGGATTTTGGATCTTGCGAAATATTGATTAACAAACTATTAAATCGACCTAGGAAAGAAAGGCGTTAAGAAAATGAAGGCTGTGAACGTTAAGAAAATTCTTCTGTCCGAAGCGCGGCACAAGAACTTCAAAGACAGTGCTCTTAGTTAATCCGCGCAAGTTTAGAATTTTTAGTGAACAGTCTTTATTTTTAGCCTTTCTTTCCAGTCTTGATCTTTTGTTTCTTTTGTATCAAGACAAAAGAAAATGAGCTATTAGATTATAGATTTTAGATGAGAGATGAAAGACGAAGAGATAATAGATAATGGGGATTGAATTTAGATTTTAGATTTTGAATTATGGATTTTGAATCTTGAAATGTAAAATTACTGCTGTAACAGCAGCCATATTCTTTTTTGAATTCGTATTTTTAAACAAAAATTTATCACGTGAAGAAGTTATTATTTGCAGTTTGTATATCAGCGTCAGCATTAAGTTTTGCCCAGGATTATTCGGTGCCGGCGGCAAGCCCGCGACAGAAGGTGGAACAGCAGTTTTCCATGTCCAAGATTACGGTGGATTACGGAAGGCCGGGCGTAAAAGGAAGAAAGATCTTCGGAGAACTGGTGCCTTACGGGCAGGTCTGGAGAGCGGGAGCCAACTCATCTACGAAAATTACGTTCGGGCAGTCGGTGAATTTTGGTGGTAAAATTGTTCAGGCAGGAACGTACGGATTATTCATTGTACCTACTGAAAAAGAATGGAAAGTGATCCTTAACAAAGACTTCCAGCAGTGGGGTGCCTATACCTACGATCCTAAACAGGATGTGGTTGATATATCGGTCCCGGTCAATAAACTGGCAGACAAGCAGGAGTGGTTTGAGATTACCCTGAACCCAACCGATGAGAATTCAGGTAACCTGGTGATTAAATGGGATATGGCAGTGGCAGAAGTTCCTATTAAGCCGGCAAAACCTGAAGCGGTGACCAAAATTGCAGACAAACTGAAAGAAATTAAAAAAATCGAAGCTGAGGCAGCCAAAACAAAAGGTTAGGCATCATTCCAATAAAAAACAACACATACAGATGAAATTTTCAGTGCAGAACATCCTGGAAAATCAGGACTATCAGTTAATCCCCTTAGAGGAAGGGGATTTTGAATCCTTATACAAAGTTGCTTCAGATCCAAGGGTCTGGGAACAGCATCCCAATAAAGACCGTTATAAGCGGGAAGTTTTTCAGAATTTCTTTGTTGGAGCGATGGAAAGCAAAGGAGCATTTAAAATTGTAGAGAAAGCAACCGGAAATGTGATCGGGAGCAGCCGTTATTATGATTATAATGAAGATGACAACAGCATCTTTGTAGGCTATACATTCTACGGGACCAAATCCTGGGGAAAAGGGATCAACCCGCAGATCAAGAAGCTGATGCTTGATTATATCTTCCGGTTTGTGGATAAGGTTAATTTCCATGTAGGAAAAGATAATATGCGTTCCCGGACCGCAATGGAAAGGCTGGGCGCAGAAAATACCGGGGAACAGGAAGTAGCCTACTTCGGTGAACCGTCAAGGACAAATATTGTTTATCAAATCAAAAAAGAAAATTGGCTATGAAAAAGTATACTGTCCAGCAGAATCCTTTTGTAGTCCCCACTACAGACGGTAAGCTGATCGAAGAGCACTGGGGGAATTCAACGCAAAACCCGGAAGTATCCATTGCCCATATGGTTGCGCCAGCCGGATGGAGCGAACCGCATCAGACTCCGGAATTTGATGAGTTTACCTTCATTATCTCCGGGAAAAAGCAGTTTGAAATCGATGGTGAGATCATTGTGCTGGAGAAAGGGCAGAGCATCAGGATTGGTAAAGGAGCGAGGGTGAGGTACAGCAACCCTTTTCCTGAAGAATGCGAATACCTGTCGGTATGCCTTCCTGCATTTTCGATGGAAGCGGTGCACCGGGAGGAAGAAGGGGTAGATTAAATCAAGTAATAATACTTGTTTAAATCACTTTTTTTAGATAAAAATTAGTTTTAATAAGCTTTAATCCAGTTATATAGCTCTTTTGTAGGGGTTTTTCATAGAATTATGTTTCAGAGCTGTGAATTATTTTGTATGTTCGCGACTGAAAAACTGACAATTAATTCTTTATGAAAAACATTTTACCTGTTGCGCTTTTATTGGGCGCTGCTGTTTCTTTTACTTCCTGTGCAACCATTATTACCGGGACCAAAGATAAAATATCCTTTACCTCAACTCCGGAAGGTGCCAAAGTGATGCACAAAGGCATTGAAAAGTGTACGACGCCATGTACTGCTGAAATTTCGAGATCACTGAGCAGGCAGACGGTGACTTTCGAGAAAGAAGGATACATCAGCAAAGAAATGAAGCTTACCAAAACTTTTAATCCTGTAACCCTGGTTAATATTATTTTAGGCGGAGCTATAGGTGTGGGTATTGATGCTGCTACAGGATCACTGACCAAATATTCTCCTAAAGCCTATACCACAGAGCTGGAGGCAAAACAATAATCAATGTAACAATACAGCAGTGTAACAGTATACCAATGATGAAAATTGATGTATTGATACACTGCTGCATTGATGTATTGCTACCTTATTTCAGGATTTCCTTCAGGAACATCAGCGTGTGGTTCCATGCTCTTTTGGCCATGACCGGATTATAGTCAGGTGACTTCGGATCTGTAAATGTGTGCTTGGAGTGGGCATAGGTAATGATCTGCCAGTCGGCATTTCCTTCATTCATCTCTTTTACCAGATTGTCATAATCTTCCCTGGAAACACTCTGATCATCTGCCGGATGCTCGACCAGGATTTTTGCGGCCAGCGGTCCATTGGTTCTGGACTGGTCTTTGGCCAGGCTTCCGTGAATGGACACCGCACCTGCAACGGGAAGTTTGCCCCTTGCAGATTCCAGGGCACCGGTTCCGCCGAAGCAATAGCCGATAACGGCAATTTTTTCAGGAATGGCTCCGTTTTTCTTCAGCTGTTCCAGTGCTAAACTGATCCTTTTCTGATATGCTTCGTAATTCTGTTTGTAATACCCTGACATTTTTGCTGCTGCAGCATTGTCAGCCGGAACGTTTCCTACGCCGTAAATATCTGCAACAAACGCCACATACCCTTCTTTCTCCAGCTCTGCCGCTGCATTTCTGGCTTCATCATCAATGCCTTTCCAGGCAGGAAGGATAAGGATACCCGGAAGCTTTTTTCCGGCATTGGAGGTAACCAGTCCGCTGAGTTTCTGGGTGCCGTCCTGGTAGTTTACTGTTTTGAGCTTCTGGCTGAATACCGTTCCGGAAGCCATTAAAATTCCGGCTAATAATATCGAACGTATCATACTATAATTTGTGTGTTGATTGTGTTTCTACTGATCAAATTTTACGCCTAAATCCATCAGTTCTTTTTCCAGGTCTGTTTCAGGTGTGATATGCACCGTATGGAAACCCAGTGACTGTGCCATTTCGATGTTTCTGATATTATCATCGATGAACACGGATTCCTCTGCGCTGATCTGATACCGGTCCAGAAGCAGGTGCCATATTTTCGGATCCGGCTTGATGAGTTTTTCCGTTCCGGAAACGACAATCTTTCCTTTAAATAACTTGAAGAAATCGTAGTTTTCCAGTGCATAAGGAAACGTCTCATCAGACCAGTTGGTCAGCCCGAAAAGCTCATAATCGGTATTCCCGAGTTTTTTCAGAACTTCTACATTGTGAGGGATATCGCTTTTTAGCATCACCGGCCAGTTATCGTAATAGGCGCGGATTTCTTTTTCCCATTCCGGGAATTTCTTAATCTGGATTTCTGTTCCCTCAGCAAGCTTTCTCCCGCGGTCCTGTTCCTCGTTCCATTCCGTCTGGGCTATATGTTCCAGGAAATATTCCATCCTTTCATCATCATTGAAATACGTCTTAAAGAAATACCTTGGGTTCCAGTCCATCAGGACTCCTCCGAAATCGAATATAATGTTTTTGATTGCCATAAGTATTGTTTAGTATAAATCTGTTGTGTTTTTTAGGGTTTATAAAACCGGTACTGCCCGTCTTCATACCGCGCATGGATGTGGTGCAGTCCGTTGGTAAGTATAATTTCTTCCGCTCCGATGATCGAATTGTACCGGGCGGTCTGCTCAAATGTTTTTTCCGTTAACTTTACCTGGGGTGCCTTGCATTCCACCAGGATCTTAGGCTGTGTTTTTTCGGTTACCATCAGATCAATTCTTTTGGTAAGTCCGTTCAATACAATCTTTTTCTCCGTGATCAGGGCCGATGCAGCATAGGATTTCACGGTAATGTAATAATGGATCCAGTGCTGCCGCACCCATTCTTCAGGCGTAAGCAAAAGGTAGGTTTTCCGGATGGGATCATAAATAAAAAACTTATCTTTGTCCTGCTTGAATTTAAAATCAAAAGTTTCCTGAAAATTCAGTTTTGGAAGTTCCATTAATTACGATGAAAGAATTAGATTTAATCCTCAAAAATATTAAAAATAAAGAAGTTTTACCGATTTATTTTTTTCACGGAGAAGAGCCTTACTTTATTGATGTCGCTGTGAAAGCCCTGGAACACGACTTTCTTACCGAAGATGAAAAAGCCTTTAACCAGACCGTAGTCTACGGAAAAGATACCTCCTACCAGGACATCCTTTCACTGGCCCGCAAGTTTCCCATGATGGGGGATAAGCAAATGATCATTGTAAAGGAGGCCCAGGACCTCCGGCTGAATGATGAAGAGAACAGGATCCTGGAAGCCTATGTAGAAAACCCCGTTCCTTCCACCGTACTCGTATTTGCCCACAAGCATAAAAAACTCGACAGCCGTAAAAAAGCGGCAAAAGCCCTGGATAAAGCCAAGGCACTCTTTCTCAGCGAATCTGTCAAAGAAAACAACCTTCCGAAATGGATTGCCGATGAATGTGCAAAGCTCAGCATAAAAACCGCCCCCAATATCGCTCACCTCCTTGCCGAATATATGGGGAACAACCTCTCCAGAATTGCCAATGAGCTGAATAAACTGAAGATCATCCTGAAAGAAGGGCAGGTGCTGGACGGAACCATCATTGAAAACCATATCGGGATCAGTAAAGAATACAATATTTTCGAACTTCAGAAAGCGTTGGGCACCAAAAATGCCAATGCAGCATTCCGGATTGCTTATTTTATGGGGAAAAACCCGAAAAACAATCCTTTCGTTATGATGCTGTCCAGCCTGTACAATTATTTTTCCAATGTCATCATCTACCAGACCATGACCGGCCAGCCACAGCAGGCCATTGCCTCCCAGATGGGCGTCCATCCTTATTTCCTTAAGGATTACGCAGAATCGGCCAGGCTGTACCCTCTGAAACATGCCACCAGGGTCATCTCTATCTTACGCGAGTTCGACATGAAAGGCAAAGGACTTGGCGCCGTGAATATGACGGAAGCTGAACTCATCAAGGAACTGGTGTATAAGATTATTCATGTGGATAGGATTAAGATGAAAGTGTAGAAGAGTCAAGAGCCAAGAGTCAAGAATCAAGAGCCAAGAGTCAAGATTTTAGATGGGAGATAATAGATAATAGACGAATAGATAATAGATGTCGGATCTTTAAATATCGATTATAAATCTTGAATTATAAATCTTAGATATCAAAGCATTATTTTCCTACTTTTTTGTCTCGAAACTGAAAATTCGATTCGCCTCGTGCTTCGGACAGAAGGATTTTCTTAATCTTCAAAGCCTTTATTTTCTTAACGTCTTTCTTTCCTAGGTCATAGTGTAAAGTCTGTTAATCATCATTAGTCAAGATTCAAAATCCAAAATCCATAATTCAACATTTAAGATCCAAGATCTCTGTCTATCATCTATACGTCTATTGTCTTCATCTAAAATTTTCTACTTCCTTTTTCTTTTGCCTTGATGCAAAAGAAACAAAAGATCAAGACTGGAAAGAAAAGCTAAAAATAAATGCTGTGCTCTAAAAATTCTAAACTTGCGCGGATTGACTATGGGCACTGTCATTGAAGTTTTTGTGCCGCGCTTCGGACAGAAGAATTTTCTTAACGTTTACAGCCTTTATTTTCTTAACGCCTTTCTTTCCTAGGTCATAGTGTAAAGTCTGTTAATCATCATTAGTCAAGATTCAAAATCCAAAATCCATAATTCAACATTTAAGATCCAAGATCTCTGTCTATCATCTATCCGTCTCTCATCTCTCATTTAAAATTCATAAGATCTCCATCGACAGCAAACATATCAGATATTGACAACTATCATTAAAATAACTTTAAATAAAGGATAAAAATTCCGAAATTAGCAGCCTGAATTTAAATCTTTTTGACAAAGAAATTATGGAGCAAAACATTTTAGATTGTGTGATCATCGGATCGGGACCTTCCGGTTTTACAGCAGCCATTTATGCGGCAAGAGCAGACCTGAAACCTGAATTATATACAGGCCTGGAACCGGGCGGACAGCTGACCACCACTACAGAAGTTGAAAATTTCCCAGGATACCCAACCGGGATTACCGGCCCTGAAATGATGATGGATTTGCAGAAGCAGGCAGAAAGATTTGATACCAAAATACATTATGAAATGATTACCAGGGCGGAATTCTCCAACGAAGTAGGAGGGATCCACAAGGTGTATGCAGGAAACAAAGAAATCCTGGCCAGAACGGTGATCATCTCTACCGGTGCTACAGCCAAATACCTGGGACTGGACGACGAAAAGAAATATGCAGGAGGCGGTGTTTCCGCTTGTGCTACCTGCGACGGATTTTTCTACAAAGGAAAAGATGTGGTGGTAGTAGGTGCAGGAGATACGGCCGCAGAAGAAGCGACGTACCTGTCCAAGCTGTGTAACAAAGTAACGATGCTGGTGAGGAAAGATGTGTTCAGGGCTTCAAAAACCATGATCCACCGTGTTGAAAACACTCCGAATATCGAAGTGAAATTCAACCATGAGCTGATCGGCATTGAAGGGGAGAATAACCTGGTGGAAAGAGCGATTGTGATTAACAACCAGACACAGCAGGTATCTACTGTAAGTGTTGACGGGATCTTCATTGCTATCGGGCATAAACCGAATACCGATGTTTTCGCCGGACAGATCAACCTGGATGAAAACGGGTATATCCTGACCGAAAAAGGAACTGCAAAAACCAATCTTCCGGGTGTGTTTGCTGCGGGAGATGTTCAGGACCACATTTACAGACAAGCCATTACGGCAGCCGGAAGCGGGTGTATGGCAGCCATGGATGCTGAAAAATACCTTGGAGAACTGGAATAATACATTCTCTCAATCATAATACAGGCCGCTTTTTTAAAAGCGGCCTTTTTTATGGGAAATGAAGCCTGCTTATCATGGTGATAGACCTCATAGGTTTTCAAAACCTATAAGGTTTTTCTTACTGCAAAATAGGCGTGTGAGAAATCAAGTAAGCGGATCAGCATTCCATCTGAAAACCTTTTCAACTTCCAAACTTTCAAGGTTTTTAAAACCTTGAAGGTTTCTATCAGAGATCATCTGTTTTTTCACTGTAGCACAAGCCTGTAGAGATCAAATAAAAGATATTTCTATCAGCAAATCTTCACCATTAGCTTGATCAGCTTGTTTCGTCCTCTTCACCTTCTTTAATTTCTAAAAAAGCCTTCCTCCGTTCCAGAATAAGAAACCCCGCATCCAGCATTTTCGTCAGGTGGATATATGGGCTTACCATATTTTTTTCCGGTCCGCAGCGGTAGACGCCGAGGGAAAAATAGACCATCCCGCCGAGGAAATAATCAAATTCCTTTACAGTAAAAGCGTTGAAAGCGGTGTGGAAAACCAGCAGGGGATTGTGGTATTCTTCATCGGAAAGGGAGCCTTGCATGAGTGGTGAAATGGTTTCAGTTGAGGTACTGAGCATCCACTTCTTGTTTTTCATGCGGAGAAAATATCCAGCACGGATAAATGACCGCATCGATTGGTGGAAATGGACAATAGCAGAGAAATCTTTGTCTATCCAGCCTCTTTTCTGTACGGCGTACTGCATAATAGTATTCAGTAGGTCTTTGGCGGTGGTGAGGTCGTTGAACCGGAAGAATGTGTCCAGCATTTTCAGGCTGGAATGTTTCTTATGGCCGTGTTTCAGCCGGTGTTTTACGTTGATGGCTTCTTTTTTCATATGGATGTTTTTGTGTTGATGAAGTTCCGGTTGAGCATACAGGTTCCCGGAACAGTTCGTATATTTACTGTCCTTTTGTAATGGCAAACTTAAAAGTAAGTTATTCGTGTTTTTAAAAAGCTTTCCTGGTGCCTTTGAGCAGAGAAAAAAGAACCGGGTAACCGAGGAATCATCAGCCGCCGGGCACCGGAAAGCAGGGAATATACACGGCTTCGCCAGCCGGCACACTCTAAAAACACACATTTACACATTGATACTTTATCGGTGGGAAGGGTAGGCTTAGAAAAATTGTAGAGGCAGCGGACTGCATGAAATAAAAACGGCGTGGAGCTCTACATATCCGATCTGGGGCACTGGTATACCTTACACACAGATAAGAGAACTCACGCCTAGGTCGTGAGCTTTCCGCTTATCGTCTCGTGTGTTAAAAAGTACCAGTTTTTCAGATCGAGATTTCTAAGCAATAGCTTCTAATAATCGTTGAAGTATCGCAAAATTACATTTATGTAACTTATGGTACAAATATAATAAAAAAATAAAAAGGATACCTATAAGTATCCTAAATTTTATTTCTAATCTTAGAATTTTACAGTTAATGAATGAGATTGAACTTAGTAACTGTAAAAAAGCGCTTGGTTACAGGATTTCTGAATTAAGAAAGAAGGTTATAAATCCAGAAACCAATAAACCTATTTCTCAGGAAGAACTGGGACTAAGAACTGGGCATGCGAAAAAAACAATTGGTGAATTAGAGCGTGGTAATACAAATCCACGATATGACACCCTTTTGCTGATTTGTAAAGAACTTAATATTACTATTCAGGAACTTTTTGATTTCGACATGAAGAAATATATGCAGCTATCCGATAAATCCTAATTTCAGTCAGGCTCTATTGTTTTTAAGATATCAATACTCATTGTATAAAATTGTTCTTTTCAGGTTGAGATTTCTAAGTTTTCTATAACAACATTATAAAAAACAAAAATGATTAAATTTAAAAGGCTGGATCATGTTCAGATCTGCATTCCGAAAGGGCAGGAAGATCTAGCAAGACATTTCTATTCGGACGTTATTGGCTTAACTGAAATCCCTAAGCCAGAGCAGCTTATACCAAATGGAGGTCTTTGGTACCGCATTGCCGATATCCAGCTTCACATAGGAACAGAAGACCACATTAGCACATCCAAAAAGCATCCTGCTTTTGAGGTGGAACATTTAGACACCATAAAAGAATACCTTATCGGGCAGAAGGTAAAGATCAAAGAAGAAATACAGATTCCGGGACAGCGGCGTTTTTCGTTTATCGATCCTTTTGATAACAGGATAGAGCTCCTGGAAAAGGAAAACCCGGAAGAAAAATAAACACAGCAAAGAAGCAAATTTCTATTAATACAACATTTTCATAAAAAACTTCATCTCCCTATTTAATGCGTCAAGTTTTGTCGCATTAAATACGCTACTTTGAAAAAAATAAGCAATGAAACTGAACGCGATGGTTGCAGAAAGCCCGATGCCCGGTGAAAAAACAATGGTATTAAGGTTTAGGGATGATGTAAAAAAGCAGCATTTTGAAGTACGGTGCAATTTCGAGCCTTACCTGCATAAATTCCGGAAGTGGGATGACATTATAGTCTGGATCAGATGGGAATCTGAAATCTTTGAAGAACCCAAAACGGGACAGAAATCCTATTTCACGCATTTAACGTGCCATAAAGCAGAGCTGGTCCATACGCCTTATATAAAAGATCGGTCTCTGTACAGCCTTGGCGGATAAACTATGCAGTCAGACTATTTCATCAGCAATACTGGCCTGATCACAGGCACGCTGTAGGCGTGCTGTCTGAATTCAATAAAGATAGAACTCCTACGGAGTTCTCTGCCTGAAACAATCCGGATTCTGTTAATACTACTACACAGATATTGCTCCTACGGAGCAAAAAGTATCTGATATATAATTATTGAAAAATTACACAGCACCATGCTCCGGACGGAGCAGCATCTGTGTAGCAGCAGAGACCGGTCTGATCACAGGCACGCCTTAGGTGTGTTATCTGAATTCAATAAAGATCAAATTCGTACGAAGCTCATATTGACAAAATTTACGTCCTGCCAACGTTTGGTATATTATTCCTTCCGCATCACATCAGATACCAGCGATAAAAATTAATATCGAAAAAATTAAACAGGCTTTATCCTACCTTCAATCCAGAACCAGCCGGCTTTAATCAACACAAAACCCTCCACGCAGGAGGGTAGTAATAACTTAAACTTTAAAATAAACCACGGAATGAATTCGTGATGCTGCAAAGATAACACGGATAATCATAGGATGCCATCCGTAAAAACCCGGATATTTTAGGCCTGTTCTGTGCTTCCGATAAAGTCATTTTACATAATAATTTGAACACGTCCGCAAGTCGTTGGTTTGAATTTTATAAATTTATGTTTGAATTCTATATGACGACTGATCAGGATAATTTCTAATTTAGAAGGATAAAATACAAGTATAAAAATTAAAAATCAAAGTGATGAACAGACGTTTCGAAAACAAAAAGATCCTGATTACAGGCGGAAACAGCGGCATTGGTCTGGCTGGTGCAAAACGACTGATCGAAGAGGGGGCAACGGTCATAATCACCGGTAAAAACAAAGAACGCTTAGCAGAAGCTGAACAGTTTCTGGGCAGCAATGCCATTGTTATTGAAGATGATCTTGCAGATGGTCAGTCTGCAGAAAGAATCGTTCCGGTAGTGGAAAAAATGGGCGGCCTCGATGGGCTTTGGCTAAATGCCGGGGTGGCCTCCGGAGGAGAACTGCAGGCGCTGGATATGGAAACCATTACCGCGATGTTCAAGGTGAATGTTTTCGCCCCGATGCTTCAGCTGGCGGCACTGTCCCCTTTCCTGAAAACAGGAAGTGCTGTCCTGGTGACTTCGTCAACGGCTGTATATGAAGGCCTGTCCGGCGTATCCTTGTACAGCGCAACGAAAGGAGCGGTTTTATCGGCTGCGAGAAGCTGGGCTTCCGAGCTTGCCCCGAGAAATATCAGGGTCAATACACTGGTTCCGGGCCCCATTAAATCCAACCTGCGTGCCGGGCTGCCTCCTGAAATGAAAAAAGAACTGGAAGACCATCTGGCCGAAACACTTCTGCTGAAACGTATCGGTGAACCCGGAGGAAGCGGCAGCACTGGCGTTATTTTTATTGTCTGATGAAGCCAGTTTTATTACTGGATCTTCGTATCTGGTGGATGGCGGGTATCTGCTGACATAATTTTAGAGAGTATATTTTTGCTTTCCTTATTTCAAGATTAACAGCAGGATCTGTTTGAATCATTTTGCCTACTCCAGCTGATATTTTCGATTGGTTTTCCCGGATCAGGTTGCAATAAGGCACGGGTTATGCTGTAAAAAACGAAAGAAGTATTTTTAATCTTGGAAAAAAAGGACCCAATGAAGATGGATGCAGTTTTTAAAGCGTGGAAAACGAGCCGAAGGATGTACCTGACGTTCTTCAAAAATTATTCTCTGGAACAGCTGAATAAAATTCCGGAAGGGTTTAACAATAACCTGATCTGGAATATCGGGCACATTATTGCCACACAGCACAAACTGATTTACCAGGGTTCAGGGCTGAAAGGATATCTTTCCGATGAAGTGTTTAACCGGTACCAATCCGGTACATTTCCTGCATCACCCGTTACGCAGGAAGAAGCGGACACCCTGAAGGAACTGCTGATTGCTCAGATTGAGTCCACCATCCCTGATTTCAACCAAGGTATTTTCGATCATTACAACGAGCGGATAACAGGCATAGGCTTTCATCTGGCTTCTGTTTATGATGCCTTTCAATGCAATAATTTCCATGAAGGACTGCACTTGGGCTATATGATGGGCATCAGGAAATTTGTCTAAAACCCGGACTTGCATAATACAGCTGAGAACGAATGACGAACAGCTGCCTGTAATATTGCCTACACAGAAGAATTTCATATTTTCCTTATAAGGGTAACATTAAATACCATCTCATTGCACCGGGTTCGGATTTACACTGCTGAATTTAAAACTGATTCTGCTGGTAAAACGATGCGCGATCCCATACTGCTTTCATTATTCTATTTTTTGAGCTTCCAGAAGCGAGGCCAATTTCATAATTTAATTTCACCATTCAAGAAAATCTCTTATATTTGCATGATACTTGACTATTCAAGTATCATGCAAATATAAATATGGAAATCAATATTGTATTAAACATGCTGAAAGTTCAGTCTCTCATCACAAAGAAGTTTGATGGCCTTAGTCTTCATGGAATAAGCCTTACGGATTTTATGATCCTGCATATCTTAAGCAGTGTTCCTGGCAATCGCTTAAAGAGAATAGATCTGGCAGAAGGCATCGGTTTAACGGCATCCGGAATTACCCGGATTATTTCGCCTATGGAAAAGATGGGACTTGTTGTAAAAGAAGCAAACGAAAGAGACGCCAGAGTCAGCTATGTGAAACTCACCTCTGCCGGCGAGCGTGTGTTTAAGGAAGCAACCGTTACGGCGGCTCACATTTCTAAAAACCTGTTGGCTGGAATACCCAACGATGAACTGAAAGTTTTCGCTTCTCAATTGAAAGGATTGGGAGGAGACCTATGATATTAAAACAAGCACATGGATAAAAATTATAAAAAACAGCTGAGAGCCAAGTTTCTGGAAAATAAACCTTTGATGGGAGTTTTAACCATTCTCAATACAGCAGAAAATAAAATATACGTTGCCGGAAGCATGCATTTAGCCGCTCTTTCCAATAAGATAAAATTTACTTTGAATAGCGGGCAATTTGATAACGTGAATTTACAGGAAGACTGGAAACGGCTTGGTGAAGGGAATTTCGTGTTTGATCATGCAGTCATCATTGCATACGAGGAGAATAAAATGATTGACTATAAAAAACAGATCCAAAAAGCCGAAAACGACATGAAGGAAAAACTGGGTAAAACGATAGATGTATACTGATATGCCAAATAAAACCTATACTTATCCCACGTATGAAGCCGGAAAGCATCTGGCGTTAAAGAAAATTCAGGGTTCAATCATAAACCTGAACCTGATCCGGTTGAAAGAATTCGCAGATTATTCCGATTTTCCTGATATAGCACCGGAAACAGCGATTTCCGGATATGATGCTTTTATGAACTACGTGCAACTCGCCAAACCATTTGTGGAGCAGGGGGGAGGAGAAATACTTTGGGTAGGAAAGGGAGACCGTTTTCTTATCGGCCCGGAAAATGAGCAGTGGGATATTTGTATGCTGATCAAACAAAAAAGTATATCAGATTTTTTCGCTTTCGAGCAGAACCAGGATTATATGAAGATTACAGGGCATCGTTCGGCTTCAATATTGGATTCCAGACTTTTGCCCTTAGAAATGCTATTATTTTAAATGACAGATGGGTTATATTGAATTAAGAAATGCCGCTATATGTTATCAGATATATGGTGCTGAAAACAAGGATACTATTGTATTGGTTAGCGGTCTGAATACCCAGATGACCCGCTGGGAAGCAACATTCGTTAAGATGCTTGCCGACGAAGGGTTCCTGGTTATCTGTTTTGATAACAGGGACTGCGGAAAAAGTACACTTACAACAGATCGCCATAACGATACGTTCAATTTTTCGCTGAACAGTTTTTTACAGGATCCCGAAAAATATCCTCCTGCTTATTCTTTATATGATATGGCAGATGACATCAGGGATCTGCTGCAATCGCTGAATATTGAAAAGGCGCACATTGTCGGGCGATCCATGGGAGGGATTATTGCGCAGTTATTTGCATCACGGTATCCGGCAATGACCCAGACACTGACCTTATTGATGTCTTCAAGCTTTAATCCGGCTCTTCCGAAACCTGATGATGCACTGGTAAGAAAAATGACCAGCTCATCTGTAAATTTTGAAGATAACCTGGAAGCATACCTGAAAGAAAAAATAGACTTTATGAAAGCTATTTACGGCAGCAGATATATTCTCAATGAAGAAAAAGAGCGGGCATTAATTATTGAAGATCAATTCCGGCAATCTTCTGCAATCAGGCCTTATCGGCAGATCATTGCCCTTATCAGTTATGTATTTAATCCAGGTCTTCTCACAGATATTCAGGTACCTGCACTGGTTATACACGGGGACGAAGATCCATTGTTCAGTATGGAACATGCGATGGATTTAAAAAACAATATAACCGGCTGTCAGCTTATCATCAAAAAAGGGATGGGGCACGCGATACCGGAAGAACTGTTTCCATCATTGGTTCAGGATATTTCAAATTTTATCGCTGCACAATGTGATCAAGGTGAACAATTGTAATAAGAACATCCGAATATCACCGGCTCTGAATCCTGTACTTTCGGGACTATATAGTAACTTATCGACATTTTTTTATCCTAAAAGCCTTTCCAGCAAGTATCTACCAGTATTAATTTTCATTTTTTCGGATAAGCATAGCATTAAAAGAAACTTCGTAAATATCAGCAGGCAAATGCAGTCACCTAAGCACCTATTGAAGCTTTATAGGTGCTTTATGAGTTGTGATAACGGGCTGATATGGCCCAGTATCAAAAAATCCATCGGAAAGAATGTAGATTTTCAATCTATCAAATGGAACCTTGAGGTGAGTGTTGGTGGTTTACGTATTCATGAGAGTACTGCGATTTAATCAGCTTTTTGTCGTGTTTAAAAAGGCTAATATTGGTGATGCTAATCCAACCAAGACATGCCCCGTTTTAGGAATGATGTTTACTGTAATATCCTTGACAATATTTTGCAATCGGCCGGCAATTGCCTGAGTCGATCGGATTACATCTTGATCTCCGCCTACAAGTAAAACAGGCATCGTTAAACGGCTGAGTTCATCATCCGAAAAAATATATTCTTTTTCTATCCTCGCGTTAAAATTGGTTTGTATTAAATCCATAAATGAGATAATCTTACTATCCACACGCTGCTTTCCCAGGACTAAGCTATTAATCCTGATACGTCCGGTTGTCCCCAGTAGGGAATAAAACAGGGCTTTTATGATAAATGATGTTTTGGTAGGGATCACCCCTGCAGGTGTCAGCAAAATCAGCCGGTCGACTTTGTCAGGATAGCTTATTGCAAAACGTAATGCCAGCCAACCCCCTTGCGATAATCCGATTATGATTGCTTTACGGATATTGAGCATGTCGAAAATTTCTTTTAGCCATTCAGCAAAATCTCTTGTTTGGTAAGAAGGTCTGGTTTCTGCGCTTTTTCCTGCTTCTCCAATAATATCTATTGCTATGACTTTATATTGTTTTGAATATTCGGCAATGTCTGATATCCATGACGTCGCATTAGAGGACGCGCCATGCAACAAAATTAAAACTTCTTGCTGTTGACTGCTGGCCTCCAAAAAATAGTTGTCTCCATAAGTTGTTTTCAACCTATTGGTTTTCAAATTCAATGATGAATTCGCTATCGCATCTTCGTAGGCGCGGATAATTTTATTTTTCCCTCCAGGGCTTTTAAAGACTGCTTTATTCATAAATATTTCTGTATGATAAGAATTATATTAACGCTCTTTCTCTTGACCACCTTTTAAAGTCATAAGTATACAGGTTACCACAGTGGCTTTTCTGCCATCACTGCGGAAAAATATCCTTTGATGAGGTTTAAGTTTTTTCCGCAAGTCCATTATCGAAAACCGGTCTGTAAGAATTGATTTTCCATTCCAGAGATGTAAAAGTTTAGCCTTCCTGATGAGGGTTGACTGGGCAGTTTCGATGGCGGTGTTTGCCAATTTGCAAAGCAATCCTACATCCATGGCGCCCTGATGATTAGCGCATTTTTCTTTGTTGTATCCATTCCTTGGTGGGGACTATCCATTCGTCTAATGCCCTGAACAGGAAGCCGTGCTCCAAACCCGTGTCAAGGGTGATTTCTCTAAAAGACTTTAAATCAGAATTTTTAAATCTAAGTTGCTTTGATAATAACTCTGCGCCGGTATCTGTTTTTTCATTAATTGATAAAACCTTGCCGTAAAGTTTGAGCTCCCGGTCTTTATTCATCGAATCATTTTTAAAGCTTGCGCCGATAAAAACAAATTTCAAATCTTGATTTTTAGCATAATACGAAATATATTGTGCGATATAGCCTCCCTGCGAAGTCCCGACAATTGAAATATGGTCATAAGGAATTCCGTGGCCATGTAAGCTGTCAATTTTAAGGACAATTTTTTTTGCATATACGGTAGGGTCCGTATCGGGCTTTCTCTTTTCAGATAGTATCAAGGTATTTTTCTCTTGAAGTTTATGTAAGATTGCTAAATAGTCCGCTGATCCGTATTTAGGGTGCAGTTCATCCAGTCTATGCTCCTCCAAAAACTTATTATGCAAAAAAAATACGTATTCCTTTCCGGAAGACTTCTGAGCATTGATATTCCATGAAAAAAACAATACCCATAAAAATAACAGCTTCTGCATCAGATTATTTTACGTAATTATTAATCAGTGTTGTGATCTATTGGTTTTTATTGCCGACAGCGCATAAACCATCGGGATTTTGTCTTCAAGATGAGCAATTCTGAATTTACCGGGCTCAGATTCTACCGAATAATCAAAGTTACTATATGGGGAATAGTCAAACTCTTCAAAATAGGTTATGTCGAGGTCGTTTTGTACCAGGCTGCTGATTACCTCGCTTAAGCTGTGGTTCCAGCCAATTGTTTTTACTTTAATTTCCGCTTCTTTATCAGCGTAGGTTCCTTTCTCCGTTTCTATAATAGCACCGGAATTAAAATACCTGTATTCGATTTTTTCAAACCGGGCATCAAACATCCACACCACAGGATGAAACTCCACGAAAATAAATCTACCGCCGGGTTTCAGGAACTTTGAAATGACCTTCGCCCAGCGATCCAGGTCGGGAAGCCAGCCGATGGTCCCATAGCTCGTAAAAACAATGTCAAACTGACGGTCCAGATGATTGGGCAGATCGTAAACGTCGCTGCAGATAAACGATGCAGTGGAGTGGGCCTGCTTTGCCATTTCCCGAGCCTGCGCAATCGCCACATCCGAGAGATCAATGCCCATTACCTCGGCTCCTAGACGGCTTAACGATATGCTGTCCTGCCCGAAATGACATTGTAAATGAAGGACAGAGGTATTGGAAATATCCCCCAGTAGATTCAGTTCGATATCCTTTAGCGAATTTTTACCCTTTAAAAAACCGTCCACATCATAAAAACCGGATTTGATATGGGTTTCTGTACGTTTATTCCATGACTTACGGTTGATGTCTATGTAGTTATCTTCGATATTCATGATTCATTCTGATGGGTTGAATTGATTTTGATCCAGTCCTCATAGCTTAAGACACCCAGTTCCGGCCTGCCTTCGCCTTCAAGGATATGGATGAATTCCAACTGGTTTCCGTCCGGATCGTCAAAATACAGCGCAAGAGCCGGCATCCAGGCAAAGACCATTGGCGCCTGGGTACCATCCTTAAGAAAATTATAGGCCTGCAATCCGTTGTTTTCCAGGAAAGCATTGGCTGTATGTAAGATAAAATCTTTAGAGCAGCTGAAAGCGAAATGCCTTTTCTGTATATTCTCCGGCTGTTCCCACAATCCAAGCATTGCTTTTTTATGTTCTCCGATCCACAGAAAGGCGATCGGCCTGGTTTCATCATAATGCGCCAATTTTAGTCTTAGTACCTGAGTGTAAAACTGCACCGCTTTTTCCAGGTTTTTTACCTGGACATGGGTTTCATAAAGTCCTTCGATCATTTTTTTAATATATGTTTAATGAGTAAAAATTGGATGACTTATCCTGATATCTTAAATGTCGCGTTTAGCCACCGTTGATTTTGAGGAGTCCGGCAAGATGCATCTGATCCGGGTTCCGCTTTTAAAAATACTAAAATAAGTTATGTTTTGTTATTACGGAGAAGCATGTGGATGATGGGATAATTTTTACCTGAGCCATCTTTCTCCGACCTGCCTGCTTTTCTGAAGCCCAATTGCTCATAAAAGCCTACAGCCTGTTGGTTTTGTTCATTCACATCCACCCGGGTAACATCCTGCGTCTCCATCATAAAATGAAATAGTTTCTTCCCGTAGCCCTTTCCACGCTTTGCGTCATGGATAAAAAGCATTTCAAGGTTTCCTTCGGAGGCAGCTGAGAATCCGATGGGAACGCTTTCTTCGATAAGCAGGAATACATCCAGGTTGGGCAGGTAATCTGCCGGAATTGCTTTTTTGAAATGGATCAAATCCTCTTCCTTAAGAAAGCCATGCGTTGCCCGTACCGCAGATTCCCAGATTTCCATTATTCGGGGATAATCGTCAAAAGTTGAAAGTCTGATTTGTTGTGGCATAATACTAAAAGTTGATGGTATGTTTAAATATTCAAAGATGGTTTTCCGGCAGCGATGGTATAGGCTTCTTTCAGCACTTCTGAATAGGTCGGGTGGGCATAGCAGAGGGAAGCCATATCGCTCGCTGTTACTTCATATTCCAGGCCGACAACTGCCTGTGCGATCAGGTCCGCCGCCCGGGCACCGATAATGTGTACTCCTAAAAGTTCTCCATATTTCGGATCGGAAAGCACCTTTACAAAACCGCTAGGTTCCATACCCGCCCTTGCTCTGGCATTTACGGCAAATGGAAATTTACCAATCGTATATTCCAGTCCCTGTTTTTTTAATTCTTCTTCTGTAACTCCTACAGAAGCAACTTCCGGCCAGGTGTACACTACCGAAGGAATACGGCCATAATTGATATGGGGTTTCTGACCATTGATTCTTTCCACTACAAATACCGCTTCTTCCTCTGCTTTATGGGCCAGCATAGCGCCGCCGATCACATCTCCGATAGCAAAAATATTTAAAGCGGTTGTCTGAAGCAGTTCATTGACTTTAATTGTACCGTTAGCATTGAATTCCACATCGGTATTTTCCAGCCCCAGATCATTCACATAAGGCTTTCTGCCGACAGCCACGAGGATATAATCGGCGGTAAGTTCCTGTTCTTCACCGCGTCTGTTTCTGAAATAAACCTTAGCTGCATTGCCGAGGTTTTCGGCTTGGTAGACTGCCTCCCCGCATTGTATTTCTACGCCTTCTCTGGATAATATTTTTGCTAAGGTTATTCCCAGTTCACGGTCCATATTGGCAATCAGAGTATCAGCATATTCTACAATTGTTACTTTGGTGCCGATTCTATTGAATATGGAAGCCATTTCCACACCGATCACGCCTCCGCCGATGATCACAATGCTCTCAGGCTGCTCCTTCAGAGCCAGGGCTTCGGTAGAAGTAATGATCCTGTTTTTATCAATGGTAACCCCGGGAATGGTGGCGGGTTTTGATCCGGTAGCAATAATGAATTTCTGTGACTTTATTACGGTTTCTGTGTGATCATTATGTAATATCTTCAGGGAATTATTGTTGAGAAAAGATCCTGAGCCCTGTAAAACTTTGATCCTGTTTTTCCGCATTAAGAAATCAAGTCCCTGTGTATTTTTAGCCACTACATCTTTTTTTCGGCTGTGCATCTGTTCAAAATTGAGCCCGAGGCCGGAAAACTCAATTCCATGTGCATTAAAACTCTTTGCCGCTTCTGCATAATGATGCGTGCTGTCCAGCAATGCTTTGGTAGGAATGCAGCCAACATTCGTACAGGTGCCTCCCAGGGTACTGTATTTTTCAACCAAAGCTGTTTTATAACCTAATTGAGCGCTTCTGATCGCGGCTACATATCCGCCGGGACCTGACCCGATAACGGTAATATCAAATTCTTCCATTGTATTGATCTAAAATTATATCCATAAAATAAACCGGTCGGTCTTTTTTAAGGCAAAAAAATTATGCCTCAATGCTTTTAATCAGTTTTTCTAAAAAGGACATGGCTATAGTAAGCTCTGCCATATGGCTGTTGACCTTCGCCTGCATGAATGCCCCTTCGATCATTGAAATCATGATCACCGCCATTTCAGTTGGATCAGTATTTGCCTTGATTTCATTCCTTTCTATACCCCGCTTTATCTGGTTTTCAATAGATGTTTTCCAGAAGTTCAGTGCTTTTTGTGCGCTTTCTTTCAGTTTGGGATGCGTGTCATCTGCTTCTGCAGCGGTGTTTAAAATCGGGCAGCCTGCCTGAAGGTAAGGGTACCTGAAATAATTTTTATACGTCTGCGGATAAACCAGTAACCGTTCTATTGAATGCTCGGTAGCGAGTATGCGTTCTTTCATATGCTGAGTGATCCTGGCGAAGTTATGGTCAAACACGCTGAGTGCAATCTCATCCTTATTCTCGAAATTACCGTAAATGCAGCCTTTTGAAAGTCCTGTGGCGTTCATTAAATCATTTATCGATGTGCCCGCATAGCCTTTCGTATTAAATACGGATGCGGTTTTCTCGATAATCAGGCGCTTGGTATTTTCGGATTTTGCAGTTTTCATGCATCAGAAATTCTAATCTGTGACAAAGGTAAATAAAAAAATAAAACGATCGGTCTTTTTTTTGATTAAGCCATTCAGATTTATCGATCCTTTTTCTGATCCGTTATTTTCTTTTTCAGGAAATGAATGTTAACGATAAGACATTATTGAGGTGGTCTGCAAAATCAGTTATAATGCTTAAAGCCGGTAAAAGCGCAACTATACCGGAGGTCGAAAGCGTTAAATGAGTCATAGGAAAGTATTGATATGATCATGCAATTGACATGGGTTGAATTCAGCTTAAGTAAGGTATATTTCGTCCGCCATCCTGAGAAAACTGACAGAAACCGGGTACCCGTTTCAAATTTTTTCCGTACTTTATCGGTTAATAAAAAATTATGGCGACAATCCTTATCAAAGATATTATCAGTCAAATCAATAATCTCCATGATGGCGAGGTGTGGCTGGACGAAACTTTTGCAAAGAAATTCGAACAGATCAGTGAAACGGATGCGTTTACCCGGCCGCTTCCTGATCTGCACAGTCCCGCGGAATTGATCTCACATCTTATTGTCTGGCGCAGGGCCGTGATGGGCCGGCTAAAGGGTGCTGTGGTTCGTCTGGAACTGGATGACCCTTCCAATTGGAAAACCAATGATGAATTGCGTCCCGCCGGATGGGAAGCGCTTAAAAAAGAACTGTATCAAAGCAAACAGGAAATCATCGACATCCTGAACGGTAAAGACGATACCTTTCTCGATACCATTTCAGCCGATTATGGAAAAGATTTCCGGTATTTTGTGCAGGGGCTTATCCATCACGACTTGTATCACATGGGGCAGCTGGGTATTTCTGTCAAGTATTTAAAAAAGTAACTTCTGTTGCTCGCTTTTTGACTTTTATTGTCAGGATTAAACAAATCAGTTAGCTGAAAACATAAGGAAATGGAAGTTTTCCGGTAGCAAAAATCAATCCCATTACATTCAGTATATAAAATGAAACAGTCCATCATTCATATTGCGCTTTTAGTCAGGGACTACGATAAAGCGCTTGATTTTTACCTCCAAAAATTAGGCTTTGATCTGGTAGAAGATACCCGCCTTTCAGAAACAAAACGATGGGTGCTGATTAAACCTCCCGGTTCCTCCGGATGCTGTCTGCTCTTAGCTAAGGCAGTTGATGAGCAACAATGGTCAGCCGTAGGCAATCAAAGTGGGGGCAGGGTGTTCCTGTTCCTCGAAACGGAAAACTTTGATGAATCCTATCAGTCCATGCTGGCGAACGGAATTTCATTCGTCCGTGAGCCCATTGTTGAATCATATGGAACCGTAGCCGTATTTAAAGATTTGTACGGTAATTTATGGGATCTGATTGAGAGAACGGTTGACACTGTGTAACCCAATGTACTAAAAACTAAGGTATTTCATCAGAACTCTGCCTGAAAGAAACTGTGTAGGGATCAGTAGTGTATTTCCTGTTACGAAAAAACGATTTCAGGTAATGGATTTCTTGTCATGCTTTTATTTTTATAAATAGTAGGATCACGGCACAATAATTATTAGCATTAGATTTTTTGTTTCAATAGAAACCTGCATTCCAAAAGATTGCAGGTTTTGTAGTATCTGAAATGGGGATGGTTATAGTATTTAAGCAGTATTATGTTATGCCTTTCTCAGTATGCATATCCTGCAACTGACAGATACCCGTATAATTTCTCCTGAGTTTCTATGGAACTACTTACAGAAATGATCAACACCGTTCGTCATTAATCAGCGCCGGTTCGTCATTTATATTTCACAGGCTAAGCGGCTTGTCATTCTTTTGTACCCGTATCAAGCGAGAATCTTATTAAATATTAAGATACGATAACGAATTACATTTCTTTTTCCCATAACGTTTATGCTGGTCTTCCAGCAATAATGATGATACCATAGACGATCATCAGCAGTAAGCAATAATGATACATACTGCTGAAATCTTTTGGAAAAAAAGATCTCCAGATATAATGAAGACCATGAATGAAACTGCTATCTCCAATTTGAATAAGATCAAATACTCTTATCTTTTTTTGCCGCTGCTGCTGCTGGGTACTATTGCTGTCTTCTTATTTACCTGTGGCGCTTGGTCTGCAGATCATTATGTAAGCATACAGAAAGAAGCATTTACTTATTGTAATCTGCAGCTATCCAAATTTCCCGCACTGATGTACAATCTTACTCAGTTTGGAGATGCACTGGTTATCCTGTCTCTATGTACCGCTCTGATTGTTTATGCTCCGAGGATTTGGGAATCTTTAATCTGGGCATCACTGGTATCAGCTCTCCTATGCTGCCCTTTCAAATGGCTTTTCAAAATACCGCGGCCGGCCGCAATATTTGATAATGGCAGTTTTGTTATCATAGGAAAGGCTTATGTTGGAAATAACAGCCTTCCTTCCGGACATGCCATTACGGTTTTTACCGTATTGACGGTACTGCTATGGGCATTAATGCCCAAAAATATGGCCAGGAAAATCATTTGGATTGCTCTGATGGTCGGAATAGGTGTCTTGATATCATTGTCAAGAGTTGGCGTAGGGGCCCATCATTTGCTGGATGTAGTCATAGGAAGCATCATAGGATATATTTCCGGGATTTCCGGGATCCTGATCAACCGGAACTTTACGATGTGGGCATGGATATCAGATAAAAAATACCATCCTTTATTCATTATCTTATTCAGTATTTGCAGTGTGATTGTCCTGAGAAAAATGCTGCTTGATCACCAGCCTGTATTTTATCTTTCGTTGCTCAGTTTATTTATTACTACCTATATCATCACTGTGAATTATGTTAAAAAGTAAAGTTAAGTTTTCATTGTATGTTTTAGGGATCAGCCTTCTGAATCTTCTGCTGTTCCATTTTCCGTTTTTCAGATTTGTTTTGAATCACATCGACTTTAGCACATTAAGTGGCAGCTTGCTCGTGTTCAGCCTATTCGTTATGACTGTGGTTGCCAATTTTTTTGCCTTCTATCTGTTGCTTTTCCGTTCGGGAATGGCGGGCAGGATATTACTTTCTATTGTGTTCCTGATCAATGCGGTAGCGCTGTACTTCATCAATACTTACGGTGTTATCATTGATGAAAGCATGATCGGAAATATATTAAATACGAACTACGCCGAATCGAGCAGCTTTTTTTCCTATACTTTGTTAGGGTATCTTACTGTTCTCGGATTCATTCCAGGTTATTTTATACTTACCGTACAAGTGGTTAGAGAATCTGTAAAGATATGTTTAATAACTTTAGCCGGCAGTCTTCTGTTTATTATTGTATTTGTTTTTGCCAACAGCAGCAACTGGCTTTGGATCGATAAAAACTCCAAAACACTCGGCGGCTTGGTGATGCCCTGGTCCTACACGGTGAATACGGCACTTTTTTACATGCATCAGCATCAGTCCAATGAAAAAGAAATACTGTTACCGGCAGCAATGCTGAGCGACAACGATAAAGCAGTGGTAGTACTGGTCATAGGAGAATCGGCAAGGCAGGAAAATTTTTCCCTGTACGGATATGGAAGAAACACCAACCCCTTACTCTCTAAAATTGATAATGTCCATACCTTCCAGGCAAATTCCTGTGCCACCTATACCACGGCCGGTTTAAAATGTATCCTGGAGCATCAGGATACGGGTGACCTATATGAGATCCTTCCAAATTATCTATACCGGAACAAGGTAGACGTGGTATGGAGGACTACCAATTGGGGAGAACCGCCGGTACATATCAGGGATTATCAGACCCAGGACAGGTTGGCCCAGGAATGTAAGGGCGAAAATTGCGGGTATGACGAAGTATTGATCTCAGGACTCAAAGAAAGGATATTATCAAGCCGCAACAATAAAATACTGATTGTCCTGCATACCAGCACCAGCCATGGGCCTACCTATAGTAAAAAATACCCGAAACGGTTTGAAGCGTTCAGTCCGGTCTGCAACAGCGTGGAACTGAGTAAGTGTTCCCGCCAGGAACTCATCAATGCTTATGACAATACGATCGTTTATACAGATTATATACTATCGCAGGTAATCGGCGAACTGAAAGAGTTGAAGGGATACCGCAGTTCCATGATCTATGTCTCAGACCATGGGGAATCTCTAGGAGAGAAAAACTTATACATGCATGGGCTTCCGATACGCCTTGCGCCTAAACAGCAATATGAGATCCCGTTTATTGTCTGGTCATCAGGAGGGCCGGCGATAAAAAAGGACCAGTGGGTGTCCCAGAATTATGTTTTTCATAGCGTTTTAAGGTTTCTGGGCGTAAAAAGTCCGGTGTATAATGAAAAAATGAGTATTTTTAAGTAGACCGTCAGGAACTTAATACGGCCTGATAACAATATCTATCCTGCAATATCCAGTATAAATTTCAACCAGGTTCATTTTAAAACAATAAATATTATGGAATTTTTTAAAACAGAAAGACTGATTGTCCGCAGTTTCAAGGAAAGTGATGCCGCCGATTTATTTGCATACTTTTCAGCACCCAGGGTAAACTGTTTTGCCGATGAACAGCTGGCCACGCTTGAAGATGCCGTTAGGGATGCGCGGAAAAAAAGTAAAGATCATTCGCAGTTAGCCGTTTGCCTTAAAGATGAAGATATACTCATCGGGAATCTCTTCGCCATGCAAGAAGAAGATACGTTTAATGTTGGCTGGAATTTCAATGGCAGTTATGAAGGTAAAGGCTATGCAAAGGAAGCAGCTGCCGGATTGTTTGATTATCTGTTTGGGCAGAAAGACGGAAGGAGAATATACTGTTATGTGGAAGATTATAACATCCGCTCACAAAAGTTGTGCGGGCGTTTAGGCATGCGCAAAGAAGGTCTTTTTCTTGAATACATTTCTTTCGTGAAAAATGATGACGGAACACCCAGGTACGAAAATACGCTGCAGTTTGCCATCCTGAAATGGGAATGGGAAAAACTGAATGGAGGGCGATAAAACTGTTTAACTGTAGTACTGTACTATTCCAGCCGCTCGATCACATTCTTTTTATAAAAATTTCCGATAGGTAAAACCGTTCCGTCTTTAAGGAACAGTTGACCGCCGGAAATTTTTGAGATTTCACTTATCGCAACGAGATGAGATTTATGGATCCGTACAAAAAGCTGATCATCCAATTTATTTTCCACTTCCTGGGTCGTAATCTGGCTGAGAAGCATTTTTTCCTTAGTGAAAAACTTTACATAATTGCCGTAGCTTTGAGTATATCTTATTTCATTAAAAGGCACTTTTAAAATGTCGCCGTCTACTTTGAGGATGATGTGGTCACGTTTTTCAGCAGGGGTTTCTATTGTTTTTTTTGCCATACCTATGCGGTTGATCACTTTGTCGACAGCAGAGAGGAACCGTTTGAAATCAAAGGGTTTTACCAGGTAATCCGCTACGTCGTATTTGTAGCCGTCCAGTGCATATTCTTTATACGCTGTTGTAAGGATTACAAATGGTCTTTTAGACATGGTTTCAAGCAGCTCCATACCGCTCAGTCCGGGCATGTTGATGTCCAGGAACATCAGGTCCACCTTATTTTGATACACATAATCCATAGCATCCATGGCCGTGTAAAAGGAACCGATACGGTGGATATGGTTCGACTGCGCGATAAAATGTTCCAGGACACGGTGCGCCCCTTCCTCATCATCTACAATAATACAGTTCAATTTATTCATAACTCATTTTTTCAAGCGGAATGTCCAGGACGGTTGTATAACTTGATTCCGACCGGTTTTCATGAAAACTAAAACGATCCCCGTAAAGATAAGATAACCGTTGTTTGAGATTATTCAGTCCCACTTTAGTGGAAGGTTTCTGCAGGTTTTTATCAGCCAGTGAATTGTCAATTTTCAGATGTAGCCTGTCATCGGTAAGGGCAATGTCGATATAGACAAACCAATTGGAATTGTTCTGACTGTGTTTAAAACTGTTTTCAACCAGGGTAATCAGCAGCAGCGGCGGAATGGAATAAAGGCTGGTATCTTCTGCGGACGCAGAGAAGTTAAATTGTATGTCAGATCTTTTTCCGATCCGTTCCCGCTCCATATCGGTGTAATTCCGGATGAATTCTATTTCATCGGCAAGAGAAACTCTTGCTACATTTCCATTTTCAATCTGATAGCGCATCATTTCGGATAATTTAACAATGAGGGCCGGTGTACGTTCCGGTTCAGTAAGGCTTACTCCATACAGGTTATTCAGCATATTGAAGAAGAAATGCGGATTCAGCTGGGTATGCAGGAATTTAAGGTTCATTTCATTCAACAGGAGCTGATCCCGGTTTCTGCGCTGCAGCTCAACGGCATACCGTTGCATCAACGAAAGAGCCATGATCGTAACGGTGCTGATAATACAGATGACAAAATGATACAGAAAGCTGAAGAGCAATTCATCAGCATCAAAAAATTCAGGCCGGATCCATAATAAATTGGCGGTGAAGAGTACTGCCGACCCTATGAGGATGACCCCAAGAGAAGAAAAAAAGTAGGTAATATATTTTTTCTCCAGATAAAAATTAAAGATGAAGAACCGGTGGACCTGTGCCTGAACATAAAGGATCAGGAAAAAAACAAAGCCTTTCAGGAAGTTCTCCAGTGAATTGATAAAGATCCATTCATGAAGCATCGTCAGTACAAACATAGCCCAGAAAATAACAATCTCCTGGTACCACATTTTCCGGGTGGTGATTATTTCCGTTTTCATATCGGTTTCATACTTCATTGCTGGAAAGTTTTTATGTTGCACAATACCTTGAGGATTCATCAGTACTGTTTGACGCTACAAAAGTCCAAAATCAAAAGTAGAGCAGAAAATATTAATGACCAACAGTTTTTGACATTTATTTAAAGGGCTTTGTCACTAATATTTTCAGCCCCGGGCTGCTTGTTATTGCTTTGTGTCTGTAAAAGTAAATGGACATCATGAAGAATTTGAAAAAATTTTGGAAGCAAAGCATCCTGTTCCTGGTTCTCCTTTTTTCAGGGAACGCAGAGGCACAGGTTCTTACACAGAAAGAATCAACTGTAAATATCAAAGGAACTGTGGTAGGCAATACGGATAATGCAACACTGCCCGGAAGTACGGTGACGGTAAAAGGCATTGACGGCTCCGTTGTTGTTAAAACCATCACCGCCAATGACGGATCTTTTTCGGTAAAGGCAAAACCCCTTTCCACCATCAGTATCAGCATCGCTTACCTGGGATTTAAGGATTACCATTCCGGCAACCTTAAAATCGGAGATACGGACCTGGATCTGGGCAGGATTTCGATAGAAGAGAAAAGTACTTCGATCCAGGGTGTTACTATTACCGCCAGCAGAAAGAAACCTCTTATTGAGAACGGCAAAGACCGGATCATTTATAATGCTGCTTCTGATATCAGTAATAAGTCGGGAAATGCAGCTGACGTACTGCGAAAAGCGCCCATGCTTACTGTTGGCGCGGGGGGCGATCTCAAGCTTCGCGGTAATTCCAATATCAAGGTGCTGATCAACGGTGTTCCGTCCAGGATTATGGCAAAAAACCTGAAGGAAGCCCTGAAGATGATTCCGGCAAGCTCCATTGTATCGGTAGAGGTGATGACGAATCCTTCTGCCAAATATGAAGCTGAAGGGGCAGCCGGAGTGGTGAACATCATCACCCGTAAGAAACTTAAAGGGACCAGCGGAGTGCTTGACCTTACCGGAGGAAATCTGGAACATACAGGTAATATCGCCCTGAATGCTAGTTCGGGAAAGTTTGACTTTACCGCCATGGGCAATTACAGCGAAGAACGCGAAAAAACAGCTTCCCTGCTGGAAAGGATCAATCTGGAAAACGGTAAGCAGACCGGAAGCCTTAAGCAGCAATCTGACCTGTTGCAAACCAGCAAAGGCGGATCTGCCAATCTTTCGGCGCGATATAAGATTGACTCCCTGCAAACTCTTGAGGCCAGCTTTTCCTATTGGAAAGGATCATGGCCCCAAAGCGGCGGACTGCTGAACCGTTACAACGGTGCCGGAGGAACTCAGGAATACCGGCAGAATATTTTGCAGACCGGAAAATTCAATTACACGGAATGGATGCTTAACTATCAGAAAAAATTCAAACGCGAAGGGCAGGAATTGCAGATTGTAGGCCAGGCCTCCACATCATCCGATCTTTCCGATTATACCACAGAGCAATATAAAACCGATGGCACTTTCGTCTTCCGTGAGCAGGGTCCTAACAGAGGTAAGGAAAAGGAATGGAGTTTTCAGGCAGATTATACCCATCCGCTCAGTGAATCTGGCAAAACGGTGCTCGAAACCGGGGTAAAATACCTGCAGAATCATTCCAGAAGTGCCTATGAGGTAATCAATAGCTATCTACCTGTCGATCCTTCACGCTCCGGAAGTATGGCTTACCGCCAGAGTATTTTTTCAGCTTATGCCACGCTTAATTTCGATCTTGGCAACGACTGGACTTTCCGCCCGGGGCTACGGTTTGAAGGCACAGATATTAATGCTAACTTTCAGAATGCCGCTCCTTTGTCAAGGAAATTTTCCAACTGGGTGCCCAATGTATTGCTTAGCAAGAAAGTCGGTGAACGGAATGAATTTAAACTGGATTACAATGAAAGGATCCGCAGGCCGTGGATCATGGACCTGAATCCGTACAGCAATGCGGTAGACCCGCTGAATGTGACCCAGGGAAATCCGTACCTGAAACCTGAACTGACCCGGAAACTTGAATTATCCCATACCTACACAGGATCTAAAGGATCGCTCCTGACCAGCAGCCTGTATTATAGCAGCAATAAAAATGCGGTAGAGCAGATCACCAAAGTGAATGATAAAAGCATCGCATTTACCACACCGGATAACATCGGTGAAAGTACACGCATGGGCCTGAACTTGAATACGGTGTTTAATCCGGTGAAGAGCTGGACCGTGAATGCAGGAGCCGAGTTATTTCATCTTAAATTCCGCAGTTCCTCTTTAGGCATCAGTAACAACGGAACTTTTTTCAGTACCAGCTTAAGCAATACCGTAAGCTTACCGAACAGGTTCAGCTTCAGTGCTTCGGCAGACTACGGAAATGGGTTTATTACCCTACAGGGAAAGAACTCGGCCAATTATTCCTATCGCTTTGCGGTGAAAAAGGAATTTTTGGACAACAAAGCCAGCCTTACCCTTACTGTGATTAATCCGTTCCAGAATAATTTCCGGGAAAACGTATATGCTTATGCACCGACTTTCCAAAGTACGCAGATCAACCGCTATTTCAACAGGGCTGCTACTCTTACCTTCAGCTGGTCTTTCGGAGGTTTGAAGGCTGCACGGGATAAGGAAAGCAGTTTCTCTGATAATGGAGAGGATAAGCACTTTAAAAAAAGGAAAAGATAAACGCCTTCGCTACTGATTCTTTACATAAAAATTTTTCAGGGCTTATTTTAAACCTGCAACAATAACAATACACAACATAACCAACACCTTATGAAAATATCAATCGCAACCTCAGTGTATAATCAGGAAAAACACATCAGTACCTTTCTGGACGCTGCTGTAAAAATCGCTGATGAAATTATTATCGTGGATCATTTTTCAACGGATTTCACCGAAGAGATATGCATGGCTTATGACCAGGTGAAATTTTTTCAAAGAAAGACCGAACCCGCAGATACCATAAGGAAATGGAGCATCGGCTTATGCACAGGTGACCTGAATATCTTTCTGGACATCCTGGACTTTAATGACGATATCGCTCACAGGGAAATGTTGAGCCTGTGCTCGGTTTCTCATTCCCTGAAAGTGACCAGGTCTGTACTTTAAACCGCAACCCGGATTTGCCAACAACATTTATAAACTTATCATGACCAGAGGGATGTTTTGTCTGCACGTACCGAACTCATTGAAGCTAAAAAGTCACAACTATTATCGGTTGTTCATCTTTATAAAAGCCTGGGTGGCGGATGGCAGTAGGTAATTTTCAAAATCGCCCGTATCTGACGGATACTTAAAATGTAATTTTTTCATATCGCAGATTAATTTTGTTGATGGTCGTTTTACCAATAGGTAAAGCGGCCATTTTGTATCTGTTTGCCGCAGGATGTAATAAAAGACCATTAAATGAATTGTATACAGTTAGTGTTTTAAGATCATTATCAGGTTGACCAACGTATTTTGTCATGAATAATAAGCACTTTATCCTTTAATTTTCCGGCAGGCTCTGCATTTACTTTTCTTTGTTACGGTGATTGCTGTATTAAGAATATCCAATGACTCAGATGGTATTCGCTATTTAGCACAGAATCACCATTAATAAAGAAAAGAAATCAAGTATATATGAAAACATATGGGATCTCAGCGCTGGTATTTTTAATGCTCATTTCAGGAATAGCTTCCGGACAAAGTACTGTTCAGTATTATGATGTGATCCATAATGATAAGGTGGTGGGCAGCACTGTAGTAAAAAAGACCGGGAATGATCAAAACTTCGTAATTACTCTGAACTTTTCTGCAGATATCAATTTTTTAATCAAGAGAGTATTGATTCTCGGTAAGGAACATGCCCGTTTTGAAAACGGAGTATTAAGATCCGGTTCTGTTTTCCGCAAGGCCAATGACAAAATAAAAACCGACAAGTCAATAAAGCACCTGGGAAGTTCTTATATAGTGCATGACGGAGATCAGTCCCACGCTTTGGCAGTTGGGGAAATACGTGATAATATGCTGAGCCTGTTTTTTGATGAACCCCGTAAAGTCACCACAATATATTCCGATAACCAGCAGAAGTTAGTGGATCTGAAAGAAACAGCACCTCATAAATATGTGATTCCGGGAAAGAACGAAAGCACCAGTACTTATATTTTCCAAAACGGACAATGCAGCAGGATTATTTTAAAAAGTGACCTGTTATCCCTACAGCTGGTAAGAAGGTAGTTTCAGATGTCAATTTATCAGAAGGTATAAGGTTTTATATCAGCCTTTTAAAAAGGATTACAAAGATTTAAATAATAAGATGGAAACAAAAAAGACCTGTGATCGTATTTCTAATCATACAACAAAAATCAATGATCAAACCAATCATAATTTGGTGCCCGCTAAAGCGCAGCCGAAATATCTGGTTTACATCAAAATTTTATGTATTCCCGGCTTTGTGTTTTTTAAAGTATATATTTTAAATCTAAGGATATTAAAGGGTTATGACGGATATTATGAAGCAAAGAGCAAAGCATTTGAAAGGTTGCTGCTTTATTTTAAGTATATAGAAGCGTTAAAAATCCATCATAATCAGAAGAACCGCAGGTAGGACACAAGATCTTTATTGCTGATATTCAGAATAGCAATGTATCAATCCGAAAACAGCATTCGTTAGTGATAACCCTATTAACAATAAATTTATTAAACCAGATATGAATTCATTATCAAATGGAGGCATGAAACATAAGGATCCGGTTTCAGCTACTGGAGTTTCTGTAAAACGCATATTATATTTTTTTAAACCTTATCAATGGCAGATCTATGGATCCATGCTGCTTATCCTGATTGGCGCTGGGGCAGGTATGGCCATGCCGTTTCTGCTTCGTGCTGTCATTGACGATGCACTTCCTCATGCACAGACCGACCTTCTTATCATATTAGTTATTGCTATGATTTCGGTTGCTCTCGTATCCGCAGTCATCAATATGTTCCAGACTATTCTTTCTACGAAGATAGGACAGTCTGTCTTACATGATTTCCGTGTGCAGGTATATGCACATCTACAGTTGCTTCCTTTAGGATTTTTTACCGATACGAGAGGAGGGGAAATTCAATCCCGTATTACACAGGATATAGGTTCGCTACAGGAGCTGGTATCCAATTCCGCACACGAGCTGGCAAAAAATTTCAGCGTAGTGCTGATGACGGTTATTGCTATGTTTGTATTAGACTGGAAGCTTTCGCTATTTTCATTAACTGTTGTTCCAATCGCTTTACTGCTCAGTGATCTTGTAGGACGTTTAAGGGAGCGAGTGGCGGATAAACAGCGTCAGCGCTTAGCCGATATGTCATCGGAAATCAATGAAACATTATCCGTACCGGGAATCATTCTTTCCCGCACGATGGGAAAGTCGCCCTACCTTTTGAACCGGTTTTCAAAAACATCAAAAGATGTTGCAGATCTTGAAGTACGGTCGCTCACTGCCAGCGAATGGCAGTGGCAGGTGATTTATCTCCTGTTGACGATTCTTCCGGCGCTAACCCTGCTTCTTGGAGGCCTTCGTACCAATGCAGGCAGTCAGGTTTCAATCGGTACCCTTGTCGCTTTGATTGCATTACAGGAACAATTGACCTGGCCGTTGCAGGAATTATTGCGGACAGGTATCGAAATACGCAAAACCCGGATTCTGTTTACCCGGATTTTCGACTACCTTGATAAACCCGTTGAGCTGACGGAGAATGCTGATGCGCTTATGCTTAAAAAGGAAAATGTGAAAGGAGAGATGAAGATTGATGATGTTAGCTTTTCGTATGAAGATGGCCGTAAGGTGCTTTCGCATATAACCTTAGACGTTCCCGCAGGGAGTCAGGTTGCCATAGTAGGCGCTACAGGGTCAGGGAAAACAACGCTCGGCTATTTGATGGCCAGACTGTATGATCCCGATTCGGGGACGATCTCTATTGACCGGACGGATATATGTGACCTCAGCTTTCAATCGCTTACGGATATACTGGGTGTCGTATCGCAGGATCCGTATTTACTGAATGGTACGATCAGGGAAAATTTACTTTTTGCCCATCCGGATGCTACCGATCAGGACATGATCCGTGTTTCCAAAATGGCAAAATTACACGATTTTATTTCCATGCTGCCTTTAGCATACGAAACACCCATTGGTGAAAACGGCTATCGTTTTTCGGGTGGTGAAAAGCAAAGGCTTTCTCTGGCGCGTACCCTACTCCGGAATCCGGCTATCATTATATTGGATGAAGCTACCAGTGCATTAGACACCCTGACAGAACGGGATTTATCAGATGCGCTAAGCAACTCTGCATTTAATAAAACGACCATTATTATCGCGCATAGGCTATCAACAATACGCCATGCAGATCTGATTGTGGTGATGGACGAAGGGAAAATTTCGGAGAAAGGAACCCATGAAGATCTGCTTGCCCAAAAGAATTTATATTTCAGGATGTGGAATTCGGGTGAGTAGGTTGCAGCAATGTAAGATTAGAAAAAACACAGTCTTATATATCATTTCCATGTCTTTTTAGATTCCGATAAGGCACACAGAGAAAATATTTTGGTTCATGAATCGAAATAATTCAATGTTGTTTATCCAGGCTGCTTTATGTTTAAGTAGAGCAGCCTTTAATTTCAAAACTTAAAACTATTAGTTATGTACAAAATATTTGAATTAATCATTACTTGTTTTTGTATTGTAAAATTATATTATGGAGTGCAAGACAAGTTAGTTTATAAAAAGACAGTATTGAAAAGCCTGTATCATATAATCTGATGCCTGACTCACTATGATATGCCAGAAAATATCCGGTTATGAAAAGCGGTATTAAAATTCTCCATCCTTACAAAGACATTTATTCCGGATCAGGAAATATAGGAGGGCAGCTATGATAATCGCAGTTGGCATTCAAAGTTTCGCATTGTTTAGGTTTACACATAGGATATGATAAATCAGGACCGTTACCTGCAACGATTGTTTTCAGGTCGTTTTTGGTAAGCTTTTTTGATGGTTTTGTCAGGTTTTTCATGGGATGTTTGTATTAGTTTGTTTTACCTATCCGGATATTTCCGGGATATCTAAATATACGTAAATATATCATAGCCTGATATTTTTATTTGAGTATTCCCGGATTCACAGATTTTTTTGATAATCAGATCTGCGTGATCCGCTTTACTGGATTTCGGAAACGGCTGAAATTTTGTTTTTTTTGATATTGTGCTAAAACAAAAAACGCTGTAAACATTGATGTTTACAGCGTTTTATCTTATGTTGGCTTCAAACCTGGCGGAGAGTGAGGGATTCGAACCCCCGGACCTGTTACAGTCAACAGTTTTCAAGACTGCCGCAATCGACCACTCTGCCAACTCTCCTGAATATCGACGGTACCGTCGTTTTCAGTGGTGCAAATATAGGATTATTTATTGTATTACAAAAATATTTTTGGCAGCTGAAGACTTTTAAATCAAAATGAGCTGATATCCAATAAAATATAGTATGCTTTAATTTTCAGATGCTAGTTGCTGTTGAAGTCCAGCAGTCCGTCTGCAATACATTTCCATTGTATTTTTGAAAACCCCAGGATGCCGCCGAAGGCAATCATCAGGTTCCTGATCTTATCCATCAGTGTCGCATTGAAGTTGGGCGATTCGTTGCGGCCGTAAATACCTGTTTTAAGCGTGGAGCCCGAATGGGAAATAAGAAATGTGGAAGTGGCCTTTTCCGAGTAGAAGTGGGCGATATATCGATTGTCTTTTTCCTGCGGGTTACGGCATGGCCTGGAAGTGATCAGGATGCTTTCTTCGTGATCATCATTTCTATGGACAATCTTGGTAATTTCTACCCAGTCAAAGCCTTTTCCTGCCTGGTCCGGTGGTCCGGGTATGTCGATCCTGATGAAATCTCCGATTTTGGGAATGCGCTGCACAGGATTCCCGGCTGAGTCATAAAGGCGGAAGTCTGCTGAACCTTTACCACAGTAACTTTTCCACTCGCCGAGGGTGAAGAAACGCTCTTTCAGCAGATGGAATTTTTCTGCGGCTTTTTCCGGACTGTCGAAATTTTTCAGGCTTTCCGTATCGTGGAAGCCTCCCCGTTGTTGTGCCGGAACACCCGATATCTTTTTAGGCTTCATATTGATTGTTTGTTTAAAATTACAAGAAATGGGCAGACTATAGTATGAGCAGGGTCACAATGATTATAGATTTTAAATTTTAGATTATAAATTTTGACAGATGATGATTAATAGACTTTAAACTATGACCTGGGAAAGAAAGGCGTTAAAAAAATAAAGGCTGTGAATGGTAAGAAAAATTCTTCTGTCTTAAGCGCGGCACAAGAAGTTCAAAGACAGTTCTTATAGCTGATCCGCGCAAGTTTAGAATTTTTAGAGCACAGCCTTTATTTTTAGTCTTTCTTTCCAGTCTTGATCTTTTGTTTCTTTTGTTTGACTACGTCGAATCTTCGATTTCAAGGCAAAAGAAAAGAGGGAAAAATGTTTTTAGATGATAGACGGATAGATAAGAGACAGAGATCATGGATTTTAAATTTTAGAATAATATTTATCTTTGTGTAGGGCGGGCTGTTTCTTTAGCCTATGAGTTCATAACCCCCGGGATCATTAATTAGTTTGAATTGAGTAAAGGTTAGATTATGGCAAAAAAGAGTGCGGGTATTTTACTGTTCAGAAAACAGAGAGGGGAGCTATTTGTATTTCTGGTACATCCGGGCGGGCCTTTCTGGAAAAATAAAGATGACGGAGCATGGTCGGTTCCCAAAGGGGAAATCATAGAGGACGAAGATCCGCTGGAACGGGCGCGTACTGAATTTTCAGAAGAGACCGGAAAGGAGGTTACCGGAAATTTTATTCCTCTGAAAGCCATTACCCAAAAGGGCGGGAAAACCGTTTATTGCTGGGCCGTGGAAGGAAAAATCGAAACTGCAGGGTTGTCCAGCAATACGATCATGATCGCGTGGCCGCCCAGGTCCGGAAAAATGATGGAGATTCCTGAAGTAGACCGGTGGGAATGGTTTTCGGCGGAAGAGGCACGGATTAAAATCAATCCGGCGCAATGCGCATTCATTGATGAAATTGAAGGAGTATTACAATGATTACAATTCCCGGATCATTCGGAAAGTAAGGTTGATACGGGGGCGCATAAGCTCAGAAGATTTGGCAATGCGGTGTTCCCATTCCGTCTGCAAGTTTCCTTTCATAATCAGTAAAGAACCATGAGCGAGGGAAATGGAGTGTTTCTGCCTGTGGTCATCCAGTTTCCTGAAATCAAAATTCCTTACCTGCCCCAGGCTCAGTGAAGCAATGGAAGACAGGGTTTCGGTGGCGTGCGTTTTGTCGCGGTGCCACGCTACGGAATCATGACCGTTACGGTATAAGTTCAGCAATACCGAATTAAAACGGCAATCCGTTTCATTTTCAATCCGTTTTTTGAGGTCCAGCAGCTCAGGCAGCCAGGGATGGGCGGTCACTGCTTTTTTACCGATCTGGTAAGAGGTGTCCGGATCGCCATACCAGGCGGTCAGGCGCGGAGTAACGACTGTTTTATCCCGTATTTTCTGCAACGTCTGCTCCCAAGGAACGGTATCAATCAATAATCTGATCAGCTGGTCTGCTTCTTCCCTGGCTAAAAATTGTTCCGTATAATCCAGCAGTTGATCGGGGAAACGGTAAAATTCATCAGAATTGAAAAGGCTGAGTTGTTGCATTACAAAATAGAGGCGTTACAGGTTCAAAATAAATCATAGTGTTACCGTATAAAAGTAACACTATGAGTTGTTCTTGCTTAAATCATTGACATATTGATACAATGACTGATGTGGTGTTGTTAAATGTGCAGTTTGCTTAATCAAGTGGTCTTCTTCCTGATATAAGGTTATAAAGGATCACAATGATGGCAATTACCAATAAGATGTGAACAAGATATCCTGTATCCATTCCCGGTACGATTCCTAACATACCTAAAAGCCAAACGACGATGCAGATTACTGCAACTAACCATAAAATACTTCTCATGACTGTAAAATTTAAAGTTATATATGAGGTTTATAGCATATTTTATGCCTTTTATGCCGGAGGATGAAAATGTGGTATCTGTTGAGCGAAAATTTTTATTGTTTAGATATTATATATCCGTCCTAATCGCTGTCTGGACCGGATTGCATGCGTTACTGCGATGATAGCTTTTTTTATGCTTAAAAGTTGAAAAACATGATTTCACACAGATTTCAGAATAATTCATGTGCTATTTAGTGCATAATTCATAGGAAACAGATATTTTTGCACCAGTGAATAGTTGATGGGAATTGGTAAGGACAATTATTTTATTCAATATATAAATGATCAACAAACCTTTGCACAATTTCCATATTCCCGTAATGGGATTGGCGTACACGATAGACAGCCCTATCCGTGTGGCGCAGTACGGAATATCTTCCGTCATTTCTATAATCGATGATGAGATTATAGAGAAAATGAAAAATTTTTACAGCAGGAAATTCAACCTGACGTATGCCGAGATTCCTGTGAAAGCAGACGATTACCGTGCCAGGAGGATTACGGACTACCTTAATATGGTAGATGAGATCGTTACGGAAAAGTTCGGAGCCTTTAAAGAGGACCTTATTAAGAACAGGGCCACTCTGAAAAGATTTACCGAAATGCTTCCCAACACTTCGGAGCTTAGAAAAAGCCTCCAGAGCTTTCTGGGGCAGAGCGGTGATTTCACTGCTGCCGTACGGCGCTGCATTGAGACCCACCTGAACCCGGGCAGTATCGACGTGAATATCATGACCAAAGTGGACAAGGACAATTACAGGGACCATGAACAGCTCCCTGTGATGTACAATGATGCCCATGCGTCACTCCGTGGATTTGCCAACAGCCGGTTATCCGCTTCTGTGGTGCTGTCTGCGGGCATGAATCCGAGGCTATACAGCTACATAGAAACCTTTGATGATTTTTTTCCGGATGCTAACGGACAGATCAAAAAGAAGATTATCCTGAAGGTCAGCGATTTCAGGTCGGCCATGATCCAGGGAAACTTCCTGGCTAAAAAGGGACTCTGGGTATCGGAGTACAGGATTGAATCCGGACTTAACTGCGGCGGCCATGCTTTTGCCACCGAAGGTTTGTTGCTGGGGCCTATCATGGAAGAATTCATGCAGAAAAAACAGGAGCTGATCCGTTCCGCCTATTCCCTGATGTCCGCTGCTTTGGAGCAAAAGGGTAAACCCGGACTTTCCGGTCCCCCGGAAATGAAGATTACGGTACAGGGTGGAGTAGGTACCTCCGAAGAGCATGCATTTCTGCTTGAAAGGTTCCATGTAGACAGCGTGGGATGGGGATCTCCTTTCCTGCTGGTTCCGGAAGCCACTTCGGTAGACCGTGAAACCAGGGAACTGCTGAGGCAGTCCGGAGAACATGACTTTTATGTAAGCAACCTTTCTCCGCTGGGCGTATTATTCAATACTGTTAAAGGCACCTCCAATGAACTCATCAGGACGCGCAGAGGAACTGCAAACCGGTATGGAAGCTCGTGCCCGAAAAAACTGCTGGCCCTCAGCAAAGAGTTTTCCCCGGAAGGAACCTGTACGGCGTCCAAAAAGTACCAGGATATCAGGCTTGCCGAACTGGATTCAGAAAAGCCGCACCTCAGCATAGAACAATTTGAGAGGAAAAAGAAAACCATCACCGAAAAAGCGTGCCTGTGCGTAGGATTGGTCAATGCCGCTTATATGGAGCAGGATATGGAAGTCAAAGGCGAGGAGCAGGGAGTGGTGGTTTGTCCGGGCCCTAACCTGGCCTATTTTGATAAAGAAGTTTCCCTTTCGGAAATGGTCCGGCATATTTACGGCAACGGTGATGTGCTTTCCGTGCGCAACCGCCCGAATATGTTTATCAATGAACTTAAAATGTATGTTCAGCATCTCAGGGAAGGTATTGCAGCCTGTGGAGAAAGCCTTACCAGCGTTCAGCAGAAAAAGTGGAAAACCTTCAGGGACAATCTGTATGAAGGCATCGCCTATTATGAGGAAATGTTTGCCAACACCGGATTTTTCTGGACAGAGATCAATGTGATCAACAGGCAGCTCAGGGATTATAAGAATATGCTTGGAGAGATCGAAATCCCGGACATCCGGTAAAGATGACAAGGTTTTAAAAAATGGTTTCGGCTGCCGGAGGCAGCCGAAACCATTTTTATCATAGAATCAAAAGATCTTTGCAGATTTTTATTTCGGAATATGCTGATTGAGGAAGCCGGCAAGCATTTCCGTATTCCCCCCGTAATGATGGTCTCCATGGATGTGGACCATCTGATACGTTGCAGGGTTGAGTGTAATCTCATTGTATGGGAAATGGGCAAATTCAAAATCACTCAGCACCAGCGCCAGCGGAACGCCCTTCATTCTATTGATCTCGGGAATCACTTCAAAGCTGCCTTTGAATTCCTCTCCGAAATATTCCGTAAGATGGATTTTAAAATCATTGCTTTTGGAAGGCCCGATGATAAATACCTTTTCAATTTTATTTTTGAGGTCCGGTGTAAAGCGGTTATAGACAAACGCCGTGACATCAGCCCCAAAGGAAAAGCCGATAATGATAACCTTTTTGTTCTTACGGCCGTTTAGCTGCCGGTTGATGTATTTTTCCACATCAGCAGACGTCTGAACGGGGGTTTTCCTGCTCCAGAAATATGATTTGGTATCCAGGGCAAATACATCGTAGCCGAAACTATGGAGATCCCTGCCCAGGTTTTTGGAAAAGGTATTGAATCCGGCATCACCGCTCAGGTAAAAAATAATCGGTCGGGTGTCATAGTCGTCATTCCATTCCGTCACTTTAAAATCACTTCCTTTTCCGCAGCTAGAGAGCATAAAGATTAAAAAAAAGAAGGGGGTTAACCGTAATAATTTCAATGTGCTGTTCATGGTTTCATTACTTTGTTTAAGGCAGCCGGGAGTAGTAAAAGATCAAGGTCATTGTTATACACCAGGTATTTGTTTTCCCAGAGGTCAGCATATTTTTCCTTAAAATTCCTCAGGCTCTGGTAGTGCTTAAAGCTTCCGAGCCTTTCATAGGCCAACTGTAAAAGCTGCTCTGCCGTATTATCGGGTTGGCGGGCTCCGGCCATCGGGGTCATTCCCATATTGATGAATTTAAGATCTTTGGCGCGTGCGTATTCCACCAGCTTAATGATGAGCGAATCAACGCTTCCGTTAGGGGCATCCTCTTTTTTGCGGATCATGTCATAACTGCATTCATCCTGGGCACAATGCGGAATGATATTCAGGAAAGCGACACAGCAGCCTTCCGGATCAAGGATCAGGATCAGGTCCTGGTTTCTGACTACTTCACGGTCAAACATTCCTTCTGCAAATACAATTTCCTTCTTATCCGATTCCGTCAGCCACTCGTCTGAAACCGCCTGTACCTGATCTATGGTGGCGTCTGATTGCGGCGTATACCTGATTTCCGTACGGTATCCTGCTTTTTCAAGTCCGTTGACCCCGTTCCTGATGGATTTCCGCTCTTTCCCGGAAAGGCTGAAATTTTCAGCATCCAGCAATGCATCCTGACCGATGAAGAGTTTCTGTTTCCCGGAAGACGGAAAATAGGAGAGTCCGTCTTCGCCGATCCTGTAATAGCAGGTCTTAAGGCTGTTCTTGCGGCAGTAGCTTTCAAATTCTTCTATCACGGTCACTTTATCTTCTGGAGCGCATACCGGTTCTTCGAGCACAACGGCAAATCCGTTGGCCGTCCGGAATGATACAAAACCATCCGCTTCTTCGGAAAAGTAAAACTGTTTATCCTGGGCCAGTTTGAAATAATCCAGGGATGAAGCACCATATTCTTCCACCAGGTTTTCGGCATCTTCGTATTTTTCGGTACTGCCATCAGTACCTTTATGGATATTGCTCCTGTACAGCGAAAAAATAAGGATCATCCAGGAAAAGGCACCCAGGATAAAGTTCAGGTTCTGGAAGTCCCTGGCAAAGCCTGTGCGGGCCACCAGTCCGGAATCGCTGAAGAGCAGGAACGTATGAAGGGTATAATAAAAAGCTTCCTCTTTGGTGAAATCAATCCCGAAATGGGATTTACTGATAAAATAAAAGCTCAGGTAATTAAAGATGAAAATAGCGGTAAAAATACCCGTAAACCATCCGAACCCGCGCTGAAGTGAAATCCTTTTTGTCCTGAGGATATATTCTTTACGGCTGTAAACCAGCAGTCCTAGTGTCGCCAGTGCAAAAAGGGCCTCTTCATAATCCAGGGCTTTGGTCAGGTTAAATACCACAGACATAACCGTAAAAGCCACTGCGAAATACCAGGCTCTGCGGGTCCCTTTAAACAGATGGGCGGAAGTAACCAGTAATAGAACTCCCGCAATCAGTGTCAGCGTCTTGGAGAGATGGATAACGTCCAGCGGCAGGTACCCTTTGATGATATGAAGCCGGTCTGCGAGGGCAGGCGTAATCACCGACAGGATATTGATGATACCGAGAAAAAAGATCATGACCACCGGGATCATCCGGGCCAGAAGCTTCCTTCCGCTCCAAAGATAAGCTGCAATACCGGCCAGTAAAGGAAGCCAGAATTCAAACAACCGATAGAGCAACGTAATGCCCAGACCGTCCGCATGCTGGTATCCGAAGCTGACCAGGATATAGGTCAGCGAGAATTCCACAGCACCCAATCCCCGTAGGAAAGGCGAAATGATCATCAGTACAACAGACACGATGTAAGAAATGGCCGCTGCGGAAAAAGAGGCAGGCGTGCCTAATGCATACATCGCAATAAGCAGGTGAAAAACCCCGCAGAATTCTATCCCTACAGAAATCAGCACGGTCATCCGGAAACTTTTACGGTCTATTTCACTGCTGAATATTTCCTCAGAAGAACGGATCAGCTTAGGGAATTTCCGCTCCGTAAACCGGTATAATGCATTTTTTTTCCTGAATGAAATAAAAACACCATATAACGCGAATACCAAAATACCCAGAACTGCAATCCCGGACCAGCTGCTGCTGAAATTTTTATTGATGAACAGTGCGTAGACCATCAGTGGAAGGCCAACGACAAGAACAGTCAGCAGCCCTACAAAACCATATACGGCACTTGCCTGGTGGATAGACGCTGTATTGTACCCTTTGGTCCTGATGTTCCTCGGAAGATAAGCCAGGGAACTTACGCCTCCGGCCGGCAGGAAAACACTCAGGAAATTACGTTTCAGGAACAAACTGACTGCTTCCGGCAGTTTCAGGGCCAGCCCGGCACTGCGGAAACTGGTTACGTACATGAGGCCCTGAAGAATAATATAGATAACGGACAGGGCGATACCGGCCAATATCCATTCCGTCCTGGAATTTTTAAGCTGCGGTCCTATGGAGGCAAGCTCATGCCTTTCACTCCTGAAGAAAACAAAGGCAAGCAGTAAAACAACAAAAGCCAGCAGCTCTTTCCAGCGGATCTGCCTGAACATTGCCGACAGTTTGAATTTTTTCATGTACAGTTTTTTTATCTGTTCTTATTTGAAGGCATAAAATTAAATAAAATCCGAAGACTTAGGGATTAATTTTTTAATGCTGAAATGTTTGCCGTCAAGTATTATACCAGCATCACGACTGCAATCAGATACTTCATTATTTTAATATAATTATATTATAAGGTATTGAATATTATAGCGTTATTCAATCGGTTTGATGGAGTTGAATGAATTTTTCTATAATGCGAAATCTCCGTATTGTGATGTTAAAATATTGTGTACATTTAAATACATGTATTTTTTCACAGTACATCAACCATTAACAAACTAATTATCATGAGAAAAAAATCATTAATGAATGCAGTTTTTGCATTGATGACAGGGCTGTTTCTATACAGCTGTCAGCAGAATCTGGAAGAACCTGCCAAAGAAGACCCGCAAAACCCGGCTGCCTCATCCATGAAAGCAGCGTCTGATCCCAGAAAGATGCTGAAATTCAGCAGTGTGGACGAGTACGATAATTTTCTATCGAATACGGATTTCAGGAACGATAAAATAGCCAATACCGATTATTCTTCGCTAAGAAGTTCGCTGGATGAATTCGATGCCAGATTTAAGTCCGCCGATACGGTGGACATAGACCAGGATCCGGCAATAAAGGATACCATCTATGAAGACTTTGAGCTTTTACCTCTAATCCTGAACCGCGAGAAGCTGGTGCAGATGGGCGGTTACATTGTACGTGTGGATGTGCCGGCAGAAAAAGCATATGCGATAGATGCCGGTAATGCCAATGCTGTAAGCATTCTTCTTAATGACCCTGGAAACAGCGCGGTGAAGCCTTTCAGTACCAAAGAAGAGATGATCAGCTATCTTTTCCACCTTATTTTCTGTAAAGACCGTTGGGCATTATATAAGAACAGTACCACCAATACCTATTGCAACAGCAGGAAAAGAACCAGAAAGATGCTGTCTTATCAGCATGCAGGGATTTATTTTGAACTGAAAGCGGAAGCAAGGGCACAGAAAAGATGGTTCATCTGGTGGAATGATTACAGCCAGTACCCAACCATTCCTTATGTATCCTATACATTTACCCAAAGATGCGGATATACCCAGAGTTGGAGTGGAAATCCGCTGAATTTCGGACCACAGTATATCCATAATGGTAACAGGGCATCTTTTACTATTTATAAAGGATGGAAAGCTCTGAAAACCTATAATGTAAAAGCTACGATCGGAGGATGCTGGGGCAACCAGACCTTCCAGATCCAGGATTAACAGGTATTTAAAAATGAAAGAATACATGAACTGCCTTAAGAGATTAGGGCAGTTTTTATGTTTAAAAAGTATTTAAATGGTACGTCACTTGAGCAACACACCGATTTCGGCGGCTGTCATTCCGGATCCGGACAGAATTTCAGTGGCTTTGAAGCGGATGAAGCGGGCTGAAGCCGGCTTTTGAAAGATAACGACCTGTTCAACCGGGTTTGCTTTAATATTTGAAAATTCTCCGTCTGCCGTTTCCTGCCACTGCACGCCATTTTCACTGGTCTCGATACGGTAATGGGTAACGGTACCGGAATTATCTCCGTCCTGTCGGGGCAGGTAAGTAAAGGCCTTTATGTTCTGTTTCCGGCCCATATCGATCACCATTTCAGAAGGCATTGATGAAGCCTGGCAGAACGTTTCCGGGCGGTCATCAATCGCATATTCAGCAGGATTTTTTTCGCCCGGATATTTCGGCTGAACCATTTTCCATGCGGTTTTCACCGGGCCTGCCTGGAGGGAAGCCGTCTGGCTTTGCTGGCGTTCGTCTACTGCCAAAGCCTTTACCAGGCCGCCCTCAGGTAACCGGAACGGCGTACGGTAGGGTGAAGAAGATGGAGTAGGCGGGCTGCCGTCCAGCGTATAGTAGATTTTTGACCCCTTTGGTGAAGATGTGATGCTGATTTTTCCTTCGGGACTTCTTGTAATCACCGGTTTCCTGAGCAGTTCCGGCTCATGATACAATCCGAAATCACTCAGCGCAACGGCTACAGGAGATTGGGTGATGGTAAGCCTGATCCCGGAAGCAGTAACTGAATGCTGCAGCCGGATCAGCCGGTTCGGGCCGATGCTTGTCGCAGCAGCGATCTTTTCCCATTTCCCTCCGGTAAAAGCTTCGATGGTAAAAGCTTCAATACGCTGGCCCAGCCTGATATTTTCCCGCAGCCGGATAACATTGAAAGTGGTTTCGGCGGGGAGGGTCAAGGTAAGCTCCGGGTTGGTTACCTGGTCATCGGTGGCCCAATAAGAATACCGGTCATCATCCAGCAGGTTCTCCGGACCGTACAGGGAAAGATTATTCCCACGGGTATTGCTGGCGGAAAGGGAAGCACCTGCCGCAAGGTTTTTGGAAAAGGTCTGATGGAGTATGTACCCGAACTGCTGAAGCGAGGCCACATCTTCAGGATCCAGCTGTCCATCAGGGTTGGGAGACAATCCTAAGTCCAGGTTGGCCCCGCGGCCCACACTTTTGTAATAAAGGTCGAGCAGTTCATCGGGTGTTTTTACGCGGCTGTTTTCACGGGCGTGGTAAAACCATCCCGGGCGGAGGGAAACATCGCATTCGGCCGGCATCCAGTATTTTCCGTTCCGGGTTCCTTCCGTGCCCAGTTCATATTTTGTAAAGCCGTTGGAGGGAAGCCGGCCTTGTTCCGGAGCCTGAGGTTCGTAGGTAGCCCAGCAGGTTTCGCCGGCATGGCCTTCTTCATTTCCTACCCACCGGACATCAGGGCCCACATCACCGAAGATAGCCGCTCCGGGCTGTATGCCCCGGATAAGCGCCCAGGTGGTTTCCCAGCCGTAATAGGATGAACGGTCTATTTTCCGCGTTTCGCGGCTGCCGCCGTAATAGCCGTCGCCGCCATTGGCTCCGTCATGCCAGGAAATGAAGAGTTTCCCGTAATTCGTATACAATTCTTTGAGCTGCCTGCGGTAAAGATCAACGTATTCCGGTTTGCCGTAATAAGCACTGTTGCGGTCCCAGGGAGAGCAATAGAGGCCCAGCTTCATATCCAGCTGGTCACAGGCTTCCCGGTATTCCTGTATCATATCGCCTTTTCCGTTTTTCCAGGGGCTCTTGCGGATGCTGTGCGTAGTGGTTTCTGTAGGCCACAGGCAGAGTCCGTCATGATGTTTGGCCACGACTACCACACCTTTGAAGCCGCCTGCTTTGGCCGCTGCCACGATCTGGTGCGCATCGAACCGTGCAGGATTGATGAGGGCCGGATCTTCATCCCCGTAACCCCATTCGCGGTCGGTGTAGGTATCTACGCCGTAATGGATGATGCAATACATTTCCATTTCATGCCAATCCAGCTGGGCCTGGGTAGGAAGGGCTCCGTAAGGCTGCGGTGCATTTTGTGCCGAACAGGGAAGCATTCCCGCCATAAGCCCGCTCAGGAAGATCCACTTTTTCATCTGTTTTCAGGGATTATATTCTGATCCAGTATGGGATGATCGATTGTAGAGAGATGGGTGTGACCGCTTTTCAGTTCGTCAAAAACAACGATTTCGTTTTTACCTTTCTTCAGCCACGAAGCCGGCACGTAGATGGTCTGCTGTGGGCCTATCTGCCAGTACTTTCCGAGGTTATGTCCGTTCAGGAATACAAAGCCTTTCCCGAAATCCCGCATATCCAAATAAGTATCTGCCGACTGATTCAGGATAAAAGTTCCTTTGTACAGGCCGGGCTGCCCGGCTTTTTGATCAGCTGTCCGGCTGAAAGAAAAGTTGCTCACCGTATGGAAAGGGAAACGGAACATATTCCATCCCGAAACCTCCTGTCCGTCAACGGATACGGATTCTGTGATGCCATGACGGTTATCGGCAAGGTATGGACCGTAATTGATGCGGCCGTTGTTTTCTACCCACAGATCCAGGATTGCCCCGGAAGGAATGCCGGATAAAGCTACGGAATCCTGTTTCAGCCGTCGGTCCAGAGTAGTGATATACTTTCCGTTGACATAGACCAGGGCATAATCCCTGAGCTCCCTTAATTTCAGCAAGCCGCCTTTATTCAGGGTGGTCCGGTAGAGCACAAAGCCGTACGCCTGGCCCAGATCCTCGAAAGACAGGGGTTTCACTGATTGCTTCGGTTTCGGAAGCTGACTGAAAACACCGGCATACGCATCCAGCCTGATGTCGGCAATCTTAACGGCAGGTTTCTTTGGCGGAACATCCGGAATAATCTCTCCCGTTGGAAGGTGCTTTTTAATAACATTCCTGAAGGCAAAGAATTTTCCGGTCGGATTTCCTGCTTCGTCCAGGGGAGCATCATAATCATAGCTGGAAACCTGCGGGGAATACGGGTTTTGCGCATTCATATTGGCTCCGTTCATAAACCCGCGGGTAGTACCGCCGTGGAACATGTACATATTCACGGAAATACCGGCCGACAAAAGCGCTTCGAGCGTCTTCGCAGACTGCTCCGCAGAAACGTCCGCGTGTTTTTTGCCCCAGTCATCAAACCATCCTGGGTACCATTCCGCAACATAATACGGTCCTTTTCCGTTGTGGTATTGGTTGATCAGTGCTTTCACCTTGGCAGGATCTTCCAGTCCGTTGACGGCCGGAAGATAGCCCGGAAGGTATCCTTTCGGCATCTGGTCCGCCCCGTCACAGGTGAACAGGATCCCGTCAAAACCGGCTTCCCTGAATATCTTCCGGTTCAGGTCCAGGTAAGTTTTATCATTGCTGTAGGAACCGTATTCATTTTCTATCTGCACCATCAGGATGTTACCGCCATGGGTCACCTGCAGGGGAGCAAGCTGTTTGGCCAGGGCATTGATGTACCGGGTATACGTTGCCACAAACGCAGGATCGGTGCTCCGCACTTTCATCTGCGGGTCTTTCAGCAGCCACCACGGATAACCTCCGAACTCCCATTCTGCACAGACATACGGACTGGGCCTCAGGACGACCCATAAGCCTTCTTCCTGGGCTGTCCTCACAAACGCAGCGATGTCATTGTTCCCGCTGAAATCATAGGTTCCCGGGAGTTCTTCATGCACGTTCCAGAACACATAGGTGCCGATGGTATTCAGCCCCATGGCTTTGGCCATTTTCATCCGGTCGCGCCAGGCTTCACGCGGGATCCGGGCACAATGCATTTCCCCGGAGATCATCTGTAAGGGTTTCCCGTCGAGTAAAAAATCGGAATCTCCCAGGGTGAAGGTATGTTTTGCCTGTTGACCGGAGCACGGCACAACGGTACAGCAAAAAAAGAGGCTGCTGAGAATAAGGATGAGTCTGTTCATGATAGTTTATTGGCTGTTGTCCGGCCTGTATCATTGGCCGGAATCCGGAAAGCAATATACTCATATTATCGGATCCGGAACAAACATGAAAAGGTGATGTCACATAAACCGATAAAAGCGACCTGCACAGATGGTCATCCAGCCGGATTTTTTTACATTTAACTTTTAAATAAATTCTAATGATGACTGGAGAAAAAGAAGTGAAGGATTTCCTCCGTTCACTGATGCCGTTTTCAGACCAGGGCTGGGAACAGCTCAGGCCTGCACTGATGAGCCGTGAGTTCCGGAAGAATGGCTTCCTGCTGGAGCAGGGTGGGATCTGCCGTTCCCTGTTTTATGTGGTAAAAGGCTATTGCAAGACTTATTATGAGATCGAGGGCGAGGTTAAAAACACGGGGTTCTTTTTTGAAAATGAAATCGTAACGAACATCAACAGTTTCGGTTCGGGGGAGCAATCTGAATTCAATATCATGGCGTGTGAACCTGTTACGGCGGTTGTTTTTGACCGGGAAAAGCTGTTTGAGATTTCAAAACAGTCGGCGGAGGTCGAAGCGTTGGGCAGGAGCTGCATCCGGAGGTATGCCGTTAGGCAGGAAGAACTGCTGACCGTTTTTCAGCTGTATTCTGCGGAAGAACGGCTGGGTTACCTGGAAAAGAACAGGCCGGAACTGGTGCAGCGGGTACCGCTTTCCCAGCTGGCTTCATTCCTGGGCGTCAGGAGGGAAACCCTGAGCCGTATCAGGAGGCGCAGGGTTTCAAGGTGAAAATTATGTGACGATTGTCACAGGGCGCTGTTTCTGAAAAGATTTTCCTTTGCATAAAAATAAGTCATTATGCAAAAATTAAGAAAGATCGATGAACATACCAATGTGATTACCTGGTTTGAAATCCCGGTTTCAGACCTGGACCGGGCACAACGTTTTTATGAAACTATTTTAGACCTCAAAATGGTCAGGAAAGGGGACGGCGAAGATGAAGGCATTTTCTTTCCTGCCGATCCTCATGTGGTTCAGGCCACTTCGGGGAGGGTAACCGGAGTGCTGGCCAGATCAGGCAGCAACCGGCCTTCAGATCAGGGCACTATTGTTTACATGAACGCCAGCCCGGATATTCAGGCAGTCCTGGACCGGGTAGTTCCGGCCGGAGGAAAGATGGTGGAACCGAAGCGGCTTTTTGGACCTGTAGGATTTATTGCTGTGATCATGGACAGCGAGGGCAACAGGATCGGTCTGCATTCGGAATCATGACGTAACGGGTGTTCAGGCTGCTGTCTGCATAGGGAATGATCCGTTTTGATTAGATATGCTTATATTTGAAACAGTTTCAATGTTTATTCCGGACAGAGTATTGTAAAAACATTTCCGGAAAGTACTTGGACTGCACTTTACAATAAAAAACATACAAAAATGACACACCGTTTCAGACTCACTGTTCTGTTTGCCTTGATGATCTGCTGCCAGGCTTTCGCCCAGACCACAGATCACCTCAAAGAAAAAATACAGCAGATTATTTCATCAAAGGATGCTGAAGTAGGCGTTGCCATTAAAAGCCAGGACGGCAAGGATACTCTATCCATCAATGGCAACCGGCATTTTCCGCTGCAAAGCGTATTTAAGTTCCACATTGCATTAGCGGTCCTGTCGCAGGTTGATCAGGGTAAATTCAGCCTCAACCAGAAAATAAAAATAGGGAAGAAGGATTTATTGCCGGATCTCTACAGTCCTATCCGTGATCAGTATCCTAACGGGGTGACGCTTCCTTTATCTAAAATATTGGAATACACGGTTGCACAAAGCGACAATGTAGGCTGTGAACTGTTGCTGAAAATGATCGGCGGCCCGGAAGCGGTAGAAAAGTACTGTAAGGAAAGCGGAGTGAAAGATATTTCCATTAAAATCAATGAAGAAACCCAGCAGGCCAACTGGGACCTCCAATTCCAGAACTGGACCACTCCGAAAGCAGGCAACGAAATCCTGGAACTCTTTTATGTCAATGCCAACCAATTGCTCTCGAAGAAGAGTTACGATTTCATCTGGAAGGTGATGCGGGAAACTGAAACAGGGGAAAACAGGCTCAGGGGGCAGTTGCCCAAGACAACTGTGGTGGCTCATAAGACAGGATCTTCAGGTGCCAATAAAGAAGGCCTTACTGCAGCTGTTAATGATATGGGAATAGTCTTTTTGCCGAACGGAAAGCATTATTTCATTACTGTATTTGTTACAAAGTCCATGGAAAATGCAGAAATCAATGAAAAAATCATCGCGGATATCTCAAAAGCAGCCTGGGATTATTTTAAAAAAAAGAAATAAACGGGATGCAGGCAAAATAATCTGTCCGCAGCTTTGAATAGCGCCTTATGCATCATTGATAAAAAACAGCATACCTCATTTCAGGGATGCTGTTTTTTATTGTTTACACAGCAGCTACAGAAATCTTCTCTACTTTCTCAGTTTGGGAGGTCACCCACAAAATAATACAGTCGCTGCCGGTTACATTTTTCATTTCAGTCGTGTTGAGTGAAACGGTATTTTTTTTCTGACATCAACGCTCAACCCTCTGCATTCGGACAGGAAATCCCGTCATCTGCATTCAGCCGGGCATATTCTGCACCAACCTTCCCTGTTGCATCATAAATAAGCGCACTTTTGCTGAAAAAAATAATGGAGCGAGAAAAATTCCACGGGCTGGACCACCTGAGAGCTGTTGCCATTCTTTTGGTGCTGTTGTATCATTACAGGATGTTTGAACATCCGGACTGGATCGATACGGTGGGCTGGATAGGGTGGACCGGGGTCGATCTGTTTTTTGTGTTGAGCGGCTTCCTGATCTCCGGCCAGCTGTTCGGGGAAATCAGCCGGTATGGAACCATCAGGCTGAACATCTTTTTTACGAAACGGTTTTTCAGGATTATTCCGCCGTATGCGGTGACGCTGGTCCTGTATTTCTGTTTTCCGGTATTCCGGGAACGGGAAGCGTTGCCGCCGTTATGGAAATTCGTATCCTTCACACAGAATTATGGATTGGATGTGATTGACCAAGGGACATTTTCTCACGCCTGGTCATTGTGCATCGAAGAGCAATTTTACCTGGTACTTCCGTTGTCCTTATTGCTTCTGATCCGGCTGAAAGCGTTGAGGTACGTGACCTCTGGAATCTTTTTCGTGCTGATGCTTACCCTGCTGATCCGGCTTTTTTTCTGGAAGCATGCTGTTGCTCCGCTTCTCGAATCGCCTGAGTTCTGGAAAGTATGGTACATGAAGCTGTATTATCCTACGTATACGCGGCTGGACGGACTGGCCATCGGCGTGCTGATGGGTTACCTGTTCAGGTTTTCATCCAGGTTCAAAACAATCATCCATAAGAATGGGAACCTCCTGACCATTACCGGAATTCTGGCCGTAACTTTTTCTCTTTGGTTTTGCAGGGACCAGTACTCAGCTCAGGCTTCGGTTTTCGGGTTTAGCCTGGTGGCGATCAGTTACGGAATCCTGGTAGCGGGAGCCATTTCGCAGTCATCGTTCCTGGGCAGGAAAGCCAATATGGTAACGTCACAATTGGCCGCCCTTTCGTATGCCATCTATTTGTCCCACAAAGGGATCATCCATCTGGTGCAGCGATTTCTTGATCAGCTTACCATCCAGGTTCCGGACACTGTTGTGCTGGTTCTCTGCCTAGTCAGCTGTATCCTGGCCGGGTTGCTGTATCGCTATGGTATCGAAAGGCCATCGGCGCAGATCAAAAATAAAATCCTTAATCAATATTTTCTATGAAAACTATTCATCTACTCATCTTCATGCTGCTGTCCGGTTTTGCGGCGGCCCAGAACTATTCCCCAGAAAAAAAGGAAATCGAAACTGTTATCCGGCAGGTTAAAGAAAGCATCATCAGAAAAGATTCGGCAGCTTTTTACCGCCTGTTCCATGAAAACCCTGTCGTCTGGATCGGTGTGGTTAAAAACAGGTCGCAGGCAAAACGGCTGCAGGCCAATCCGGCGAACAGCAAAAATTATTTCAAAGATACCTATGAGAATTTCTTCCGCTATATTATGGAGCCGGGAAGAAAGGAGGAAGAATTTAACAATATCCGCATCGTCAATGATGATGTCATGGCAAGTGTGACTTTTGATTATATTTTCCGTGAAGACAACACCATTACCAATTGGGGCGATGAAGCCTGGCACCTGATCAAAGCGGAAGGGAAATGGAAAATCGTGAGCGTTATTTATTCCTATGAAAATGCAAAATTTTTCCCGAAACCTGAGTAAATCTGCATGGTGATGTTTTAGATTCCTTGCCTGGAAATTAAATTCGCTCGCAGATCACACGGATTACACAGATCTGAATGCAAATAAAGAATCTGTACCATCCGCAAGCGAAAAATAAAGATAAAATGACCTGACGGACATTCAAACCTCATAGGTTTTCAAAACCTATGAGGTTTTTCTCACCGCAAAATAAGCCTGTATATAATCAATACCGGATCAGCATTTCATCTAAAAAACTTTTTCCGCTTCCAAACCTTCAAGGTTTCAAAAACCTTGAAGGTTTCTATCAAAGCTCATCTATTTCTAACCCTAACGTGTTTCCAAAACCCGTTAGGGTTTTTCACTGTAGCACAAGCCTATAGAGATGAGATGAAAGATCATTTCAATCTGCAAACCTTCACCCTTCGTATAATCAGCTTGTTCCATCCTCTTCACCTTCTTTAATTTCTAAAAAAGTCTTCCTCCGTTCCAGAATAAGAAATCCCGCATCCAGCATTTTCGTCAGGTGGATATATGGGCTTACCATATTCTTTTCCGGGCCGCAGCGGTAGGCGCCGAGGGAAAAATAGAACATTCCGCCCAGGAAATAATCAAATTCCTTTACAGTGAAAGCGGTAAAAGCGGTGTGGAAAACCAGCAGGGGATTGTGGTATTCTTCATCGGAAAGGGAGCCCTGCATGAGTGGTGAAATGGCTTCAGTTGAGGTGGCGAGCATCCACTTTTTGCTTTTCATCCGGAGAAAATACCCGGCTCGGATAAATGACCGTATCGACTGGTGGAAATGGACAATAGCAGAGAAATCTTTGTCTATCCAGCCTCTTTTCTGTACGGCGTACTGCATAATAGTATTCAGCAGGTCTTTGGCTGTGGTGAGGTCGTTGAAACGGAAGAATGTGTCCAGCATTTTCAGGCTGGAGTGCTTTTTATGGCTGGGTTTCAGCCGGTGTTTTACGTTGATGGTTTCTTTTTTCATACGGATGTTTTTTGTGTTGATGGGGTTCCGGCTGAACCTACAGGTTCCCGGAACAGTTTATTTACTGTCCTTGTTTAATGGTAAGCTTAAAAGCAGGTTTTTGGTGTCTTAAAAAGCTTTCCTGGTGCCGTTGGGCAGAGAAAAAAGAACCGGGTAACCGAGGAATCATTAGCCGCCGGGCACCGGAAAGCAGGGAATATACACGGCTGTATCAGCCGGCATACTCTAAAAACACACATTTACACATTGATACTTTATCGGTGGGAAGGGTAGGCTTAGAAAAATTGTAGAGGCAGCGGACTGCATGAAATAAAAACGGCGTTGAGTTCTACAATATCCGATTCGGGGCACTGGTATACCTTGTACACAGATAAGAGAACTCACGCCTAGGTCGTGAGCTTTCCGCTTATCGTCTCGTGTACTAAAAATTACCAGTTTTCGAATCGAGATTCTAAGCAATAGCTTCTATTGTTCGTTGAAGTATCGCAAAATTACTGCAATCAGTAATTCTTTCCAAATATATATAAAAAGATAATGTAAACCAAACGGATTACAAGTTTTTTTATCAAATATTTTAAAATTGTTAAATGAGTAAGCTTAACAAAGAAGATATTGAACTAAGAAATAAAATTATTCAAAGATTAATTAATCTGAGAGAAGCCACTGGGCTGAGCCAAAGTGGATTTGCTAAGCTTCATGACATTGACAGACAACAAGTAAACCGGTGGGAAAGTTTCGAAAGTGATAGGGGAGTCACGATCTACACCATTCAAAGATTTTGTACGCTTGTAAAAATTACGTTACAAGAATTTTTTAATGATCCATTATTTAAATAAGTACTGACAATAGTCGGAATAATTCTAAACAATTACTAAAATCCGCAAATTTAATTTATATCATCTTCATAAAATAGTGCGATTATGAATGAATTTAAAACTGAGGAAATTAAGAGATTAATAGTCGAAAAAGTTAAAGCAGCTAAAGTAGATGTACCTTATTCCAAGATTGCTGAAAAATGCAATGTAACTTCAGCAAGAATCAGTGATGTTGCCAATAATAAAATTGATTGTCAGCTAAGTACATTACTGGAAATTGCCACTGGTCTGAGAATTCATCCCAAAGAGCTTTTTGATATAGCTTTTGATTTTAAAGAATATTATTCTGAACTTGATAAATAAAGTGATCCTGACGAAAGTCAGGATTTTTTTTGCTTTACGGAAACCCGTAATGATATGATCTGAAAGCTGCTTACTTTTACTTTTATTAATTCAAAAGTTAAGTATTATGAGTACAGCATTTAAAGCCATTAAGCCCGGTCCAAAACCTGACAAAGCAGACGGAACTCCAGATAGAAGGCGAAGAGTTGCTCCAGAAACACAGCCTAAACATCCAGATTTAAAACCGCACAAGCATAAGCCTGGAGATTCTAAATAGGTTTGCTAATGAAATCCTGACGAGAGTTGGGATTTGTTTATTCATGGAAAACACTGAATCTCTATAAAAATCAGTAAAAACACTGAATGGAAATTTTAGTTGACTTTTTATTTTTGGTGTTTATGGGAATCCGTAATCAAGGTGTACTATGTCTTAATATTTTTGTCAAAAAGTATAATCTTATGAACTATCAAAAATGCCAAATAGTCTATTCAAATTATAAGAAGTCTACTAATACTTATAATTATACATTTATTTGAGTTCAGAATGAATCTTATAATTAATTCTAATACAATAATACTTTTTGATTTAGATGGAACTCTTATAGATACTGATAAAGCAAATTTTTTGGCCTACAAATCAGCAATTTTCAAAATCACTAATATAAAAATTGACGATATCTACAAAGAAAGAATAAATAGAACTTTGATAAAAGAAATTTTAATAGACACTTCTGATGAATTAATTGCAGAAATAGTGCTAGTTAAGGAAAATATATATTCAGAATATCTAAGCCATACAAAATTGATAGTTGAAAATTATAAACTGCTTTTAAAACACTCTAATACAAATAAAATTTATTTAGTAACAAACTGTAGAAAAAATAGAGCGTTAGAACTTATAGACTATCATAACATTAGAAATTATTTTACAGATTTTGTATTCAGAGATGAAAATACAGAAAGTAAATATATAAATAAATTTGAAACAGCTATTAGACGATTAGATTTAAACAAGAAGGATATATTAATATATGAAAATGAAATTGTAGAAATTGAGAAAGCTATAGAAATAGGAATAAAACAAACCCAAATAATTAAAACCTAATAATGAAAAATTTTACTATTAACACCAATCCTTATCTGAATTATGAGATTGTAGCATATTATTTTGGAACTCACGAAAATTGGAAAAATACAGAGGTCGGCTTTCTAAATACATTAAAAAACGATGAGGGTACATTTACAAATGCTAGAAGAGAATTTGGATTTACATTGGATGAAGCTAAGAATAAAGTAAAGGAAATAATTACTAAAGATCTAATAGAAATAAAGAATCTTTATGATTTGAAATTAACCGTTTGTATAGTTCCTAGATCCAAGCCATTAGCTAAGTATAACGATAATCAATTAAAATTTAGTGAAGCCATAAAAGAATTTGTAAATGAGCATACGGAATTTTATGATGGAACAAACTACATTCAGAGGATTACTGAAACACCTGTAACTCATTTAACAAGAGATTATAGCTCTGTTACAGTTGGTGTAACAAAAGAAACTTGCAGTATATCCGGTGAAGTGAATGGAAAAGATATAATTTTGATTGATGATATTTATACTGAATCGGTCAATATCATTGAAGATGCAATTCAGGCATTATTTGACAATGGAGCAAAATCTGTAATTTTGTATGCAGTTGGTAAAACTATATAATTAAATAAAAATGAAATTTACTGAAAATGCATTAAATATTTTAACTACTAAATCATTCAAGGGAATTGGTAGATCATGGATAAAAAAATATATTAAAGGAAATGAAAATATAGGTAGAATTTTATTTTTAATAAATAAATATTCCAAACAAGAAGAAATTATAACTGAGGACTTTTTTAATCATAAAAAAAGTGAAATTTTTAAAGAAATTTCACTGCTAACAAATAACTGCGATGGATTGACTGCAATTGGCGATGATGACTTTCCTTCTATTAGAGGTAGTGTAAAAGATGGAGATTATCCAATATTTTTGTTTTATAAAGGTAATTTGAATTTATTAAATTTTAATAATATAAATATCGCCGTAATTGGTCTATTAAATCCAAGTGATAGTATAATAGAAAGAGAAAAGAAACTTGTCAGGGAAATCATTAATAATAATTGTACGATAGTGAGCGGTCTTGCCTTGGGCTGTGATACAGTTGCACATAAAGAATCTCTACAAAATGGAAAAACGATTGCAATACTACCAAATCATTTAGGAAAAATAACTCCTTCATCAAACAAAAACTTATCTGAAGATATTTTAAAAAATAATGGTTTATTAGTTACTGAATATTATAATGATTTTAAATCTGCAAGAGAATTAAGTAGTAGATATAAAGATCGGGATAGACTACAAGCTCTATTTAGCGATGCAGTAGTATTGGCAGCAAGTTATTCGCCTGATTCAGGGAAAATTTGGGACCTTATAGGGAAATTTGATAGTGGAGCAAGGTTGGCCATGGAATTTGCAAAAGAATATAATATCTATACAGCAGTAATGTATGATGAAAATATAGACGTTAATGATCCTATGTTCGATTTAAATAGAAAACTATTAAATGATAGTAAAAAAACTATATTATTGAAACAAAAAAAACTGCAAGAATTAATATCCAAAATTAGAATTTCAAAAAACAATATTAATCAGCAAACTCTATTGTTTGAATAAAAAATCTTTTTAAAAATATATCTACAATTACTATTACATTTTCGTTGAATGTAAAGTTTTATGCATAGTATAATTTTATTTAAAGAAGTAATTATAATTTTATATAATAACCATTGAAGACTAATCATGTTAATTATTGGAAATTACATTAATAATTTAGAATGCGAAAGCTTTTTGGACATAGAAACAAATCGCGTTAGAGTTAGACCAACAAAAAATCAGGGAATACCAGACGATTTGGTAATTGAGTGCTTAAGAGAGTATAGAGATATAAGCAAATTTCCTCTCGGTACAAAATTTATTGCTGAGGATGTTAAGGTTTGCAAAAAGCCAATAGGCAGAATTTATCTCAGAGCTAAAAATCAGTTATTAACTCGAATCTAAAAAGTAAATTAAAGCATAATATCTATAACTATATTAATAGCCTATCTTAGCATTACCATACTTTATATATTCTTTCTTTTATAAAAAATAAATCTACCCCACAAACTCCAATAATATTTACTTTTAGATGGGATTACGAGATTTATTAAAAAATGATAATCTAATAATTTTAATAACTCAAAAGTATAATAGCCATATTCAAATTTTCATGATTGAATTGAAGAAAAGTTTTATTTATACTATTAATGACTACTTTTACTAAAAAAAACTATTAAGAATGGACGCCTTTAAAACTCATGAGAAAGTAATATCTGATTATAAGTCATATCTACAATCTTTTATAAATATTAAAGATCAAAGAATTTCAGATTTTGTCAATAATTCTACTTTAGTTGAAAATATTCTCCCTGAACCGCTTATACAATTTAACCCCTCTTTCGAAAGAGGTCAGTCTTTCGATGAGTTAATTCAGGAAAATACAATACATCCAAATTTGTCAAAAGCGCTGGGTTCATATAGGCTATACAGGCATCAGTCCGAAGCAATCCAAATAGGTGTTCAAGACCAAGGGTTCGTAGTAACTTCCGGTACGGGTTCAGGTAAATCTTTAACATTCCTGGCTACTATTTTCAATGATTTTTTTAAAAGGGGTAATGGAAAGGAAAAAGGTGTAAAAGCTATATTGGTTTATCCAATGAATGCCTTAATAAATTCGCAAGAAGAGGAAATCAAAAAATATAAGATCAATTATTTAGAAAAATATGCAAGTCTTTCGGATATTGACAGATCTAATAAAACCTTGGACGAAATTATTGATCATCTGGAAGACCTTACTACCGAAAGGTTTCCCATAACATTTGCAAAATATACGGGACAGGAATCGAGTGTTGATAGAGATCGGGTAAAAAATGATGAACCCGATATTCTTTTGACCAATTATATGATGTTGGAATTAATAATGACCAGGCAGTCTGAAAACTGGTTAAGGGATTCAATGACTAAACATCTTAAATATCTAGTCTATGATGAGCTTCATACATATAGAGGCAGACAAGGTGCTGATGTTAGCCTTCTGAATAGGAGAATTCAGGCTCTTGTAATGAATAATTTAATTTTCATTGGTACATCAGCCACAATGGCTTCCCACGGGTCTCCTGAAGAAAAAAAGAAAAAAGTGGCAGAAGTTGCCACACAAATATTTGGTAAAGAAATTTCATATGAATGCGTTATTAATGAATACCTTCAGCCATGTACACTTGCTAAAAAAATAAATCCTTCTCAGCTAGCCGATGCTGTGAGAAAAGGAATCAGTGTGGAAAATTCAGAGGAAGAATTCATAAATAATAATTTAGCTAATTGGTTGGAAATGAATATTGCCCTTCAGTACAACCAAGATATAATAGAAAGAGGAAAACCACTGCGTATTGATCAAATCACTAATCAAATTGCTGAAACAGTTACTTCGTTGTCACGAGATGAGATTCGAAACACAGTTATTGACCTATTAAATTGGGCAGAGCGGATCAATGAAGATAATAGACAAAAAGGAACTCGTAAATCATTTCTTCCTTTCCGTTTTCATCAATTTATTTCTCAGACAGGATCTATATCGGTAACGCTAGAACCAAGAAATACACGCTATATAACTTCATCAGATGAGCCGTTCGTTAAGATTGAAAATAAAGACAGAAGGCTATATCCATTATTATTTTCCAGATATTCCGGTTACGAGTTTTTAACTGTTGAGTTAGACATTGATAATGCAGAAATTTTACCTATCACTTCTATTAAAGACTTTAAAAATAAAAAGAAAGACGATATTAATCAAAAGAATCCGGATATAAGAGATTTAAGATATGGTTACATTGTATTGGATGAAGGTGAAGAATTTTGGAATGAAGATTTCAAAGATTTAGTTCCTCGCGAATGGTGGAATAAGGGAGAGACAGCTTTACTGCCATACTATCAAATGTTAATGCCGCATACGTTATATTTTAATAGTGAAGGACAGTTTTCTTTTGAACCTAAATTTCCGATTAAAGGATATTTTATTTCTAGCCCGTTAATATTAGATCCTACATGCTCAATCGTTTATGAAGATAGTCGTTTAAAAGACTCTACAAAGTTAGCCAGATTAGGTTCTGAGGGACGTAGCACAGCAACTTCAATTCTTTCTATGTCCGTAATAAGAAGTTTATCAGATGAAAAGTTAGCGGATCAGAAATTATTAAGTTTTACAGATAATAGACAAGATGCATCATTACAGGCTGGCCATTTTAATGACTTTTATAATACGGTTCGTTTTAGAGCCGGTTTACTTAAATCAATAAAGCATAAAGGCGGGTCAATAGAAGTACATGAATTGGCAGAAGAGTTATTAAAAGCATTGAATTTAAGAGAAGTAGATTATGCTAGAAACCCTTCAGAAGATGAAGATTTTGGTAATGACAGGAACAAAGATGCTATTAAATACCTTTTGTTATACCGCGCATTTCAAGACCTTAAAAGAGGATGGCGTTATATTTTACCCAATCTAGAACAAGTGGGATTGATTAAAATTGAATATAAAAAACTTGAAAAGTTAGTTAATGTTCAGGAGAAATTTAAAGGTATAGAATTTCTTGAAGAATTAACAGCTGCAAAAAGGTATGAAATTTTAAAAAATATACTTGACTACTTTAGAACAAACTTTGCTCTAGATCATCGTTTTTTTGATAATGTCGCTAATATTGAAACATTGATAAAGGATTTATTAGATGTAGATAAGCCGTGGTCACTGGGAATAGAAGAAAAATTAGATAAACCTCGAGTAATGGTTGTAGGTTCTATCAAACCTAAAGTAAAAGGAATTTTTGATGCATCTATTGGTGTTCGTTCAAGTTTAGGAAAATATTTGAATCGTGAAAGAATCGAATCCGGTCTACCAAAATTAAAGAAGGACGAATATGAGTTATGGATCAATGATATTCTGAAAGTATTATGCGAAACAAATTTTATAAGAAAAACAAATGATAAACGTTTGCCAAATCAAGATCTTTATAGATTGATTGTCGATAATATTACTTGGAAACACAACGAGGATGGTAATGTAGAAATTGATAAAACAAGGCTTAACTATCAAAACGAATTACTCGAAATTCAACCAAATCCTTACTTTAAAAAATTGTATCAATTTGACTTTAGTCAATTCAAAAAAGAGTTGATTGCTAAAGAACACACAGGACAAATTAGCTCAACACAAAGAGAGGAAAGAGAGAAAGAATTTAGAAAGGGAGAAATTTCAGCTTTGTACTGTTCTCCAACAATGGAGTTAGGTATTGACATAGCTAATCTAAACATTGTACATATGCGAAATGTACCTCCAAATGCGGCTAATTATGCTCAAAGAAGTGGACGTGCGGGAAGAGGCGGACAGACTGCATTGGTTTTTACGTACTGTTCCACGATGTCTCCTCACGATGTCAATTATTTTAATAATTCCTCAGAAATGGTTGCTGGCATTGTACAACCGCCCAGGATTGATTTGATTAATGAGGAATTAATCGTCTCACATCTAAATGCTTTTCTTCTGATGAAGCTTGAGATTAAAGAACTAAAAACTTCAGCAGCGGACGTATTAGATCTATCTGATGAAAGAAATGTGTTCTTAAAGAATGATATATCGGAAAGAATAGAACATCTTGTTTCTATTATGAAGAAAGAGTTATTGCTGGAATTTGAAAAGATAGCATATTCTTTACTGCCTGAGCTTGATAAAACGGTCTGGTTTACACAATTATGGATTTTGGACAAAATTGAGAAATTCCCAATCCATTTTGACTCTTCATTCAAGCGTTGGATCAAAATGTTTCAAAACGCTTGCATGCTTAGAAATAATGCGCAAGCAATTTTGGACAATCATACCTATAAATCAGATAGCACAGAGCGAAAAGAAGCAGCCAAACAAGAAAGATTTGCTAGAAAACAAATAGCCTTACTAAAAAATGAAGAGCAGCAGAGTTCAAGTAATTCTGAGTTTTATGTATTTCGTTATTTGGCTGCAGAAGGTTTTTTACCTGGTTACAATTTCACTCGTCTTCCAGTTCGAGCTGTACTAGGGAAAAGCTATCAAGATGATGTAGAAGTTATTTCAAGACCTCGCGCTTTGGCTTTATCCGAATTCGGCCCATTAAACACAGTTTATCATTCTGGTAATAAATTTAGGCTTAATAGAATGATGATTTCAGACATAGAGCATAACTTACAAAAAATAAAGGTTTCCAGCAAGACTGGTTACGCTTTTATGAATGAAGAAATTGATTTGGCTAATATTGATCCAATTAATAGAAAGTCCCTTGTAGGAGATGCTATGGAGTTATATACAAAAGTCATCGAGTTATCAGAATGCGAAGGTATTCCTTTACAAAAAATCTCTTGTATTGAAGAAGAAAGAAGTCGTTCCGGTTATGAAGTTGCTTCATATTTTAATTTCCCTCATGGAATTGAAAATACAGAATCAGTCGTTTTAAAAAAAGGTGGTGAAAAGCTATTACAATTATATTTTAGTAAAACAGCAAGCCTTATTAAGCTTAATAAAAAAGCAAGAAGATCACAACAATCAGGCTTCAAGATCGATCAAAGAAATGGTGTTTGGATACAAGAGAGAAATCTAAACAATAATCAAGAGCTAATTGATAATACCAAGGAAATAATGCTTTTTACCAAAGATACTGCTGATGTTCTATATATTCAGCCCCTCGGTAATATTGGAACAACACCTGATCAGGTTGTGTCTCTTAGCTATGCTTTAAAAAGAGGGATAGAAAAATTATTTCTTGTAGAAGAAAGCGAAATGGCTGTTAGTGTAATGGGAGATAAAGAAAAACCTAATATTCTTATCCACGAAGCATCGGAAGGCTCCCTTGGTATTCTTTCACAATTAATGGATCCTCCCAAAATGAAAGAATGGTTTAAAATTAGCTATGAGGTCCTTCATTTTGACTTAGAAACCAGAGAGGAAACCGAACAAGGTAAAAAACTGCCTCACGCAACTTATCAAGATTTATTAAGCTATTATAATCAAATTTATCATCAACAACTGAACCGACATATTATCAAAGAAGTTTTAGAATATTTAATGGATTGTGATATTGAAATTGTTCAGGGAGGTAAAAATGATCGGGAAGAACAATATCGTTATTTACTAGAAGCATATGATAAGAATAGCAATACAGAGCTGAAGCTCATAAGGCATCTATATGAAAATGGATATTCACTTCCCGATCGGGCACAGGTAAATCTGGATAGTTATTATATAAATGCGGATTTCGTGTACAAGACCAGTTCTGGATTTACATTAATATTCTGTGATGGTTCTATACATGACCTTGAAGAAGTTAAAAAACGTGATCAAATGATTGATCAGATACTAAAAGAGGGATCACACGATGTTGTACGATGGCACTACACCGAATCTTTGGAAGATTTGATCAAAAGACGTAAAGATATTTTTAGAAAAGTACAATAACCTTTTATAAAGTAAACAGGTTTAGAACATAGATATAAAATGAATAATAAATATAGTCCGGGCAATTTAGTACGATATAGAAATCGCGACTGGATGGTACTCCCTTCTAATGAAGATAATATTCTTTTAGTAAAACCACTTGGAGGTTCCGATGAGGAAACAACAGGTATTTTTATGCCATTAGCAAAAGATATCGAGACAGTAGAAAAAGCCTCTTTTAAAGAACCTACACCAAATCAAATCGGGAATTTTGAAACGGCAAAACTTCTGTATAATGCCTCACGACTTTCTTTAAGAAATGCCGCAGGTCCATTTAGGAGTATGGGCAAGCTATCCTTCAGACCTAGGTCATATCAGGTCGTTCCTTTAGTAATGGCATTAAAACAGGATGTTACCCGATTGTTGATTGCTGATGATGTAGGTATTGGAAAGACTATTGAGGCTTTACTCATTATCAAAGAACTGATTGAAAGAGGTGAAATCAAAAAATTTGCAGTGATTTGCCCGCCTCATTTATGTGAACAATGGCAGCAAGAATTGAAGGATAAGTTGGATATTGATGCGGAAATTATCCGTTCCAGTACAGCATCCCGCTTAGATCGTATGGTGCCTGATGATCGATCGGTCTTTTACCATGTCCCATATCAGGTGATTTCGGTTGATTATATAAAAACAGATAAACGCAGAGGAATCTTTTTAAATGACTGCCCTGAATTGGTTGTTGTGGACGAAGCGCATACCTGTGCCTTACCTAAAGGAGCGTCGTCAAAAAATCAACAACAACGATATAACCTAATTCATGATATTGCTGCAAATAAAAATCGACATTTAGTATTACTCACAGCTACACCTCATAGTGGTAAGGATGAAGAATTTCTTTCTCTTTTAGGCTTATTAAATCCATCTTTCCGACAACTGAATTTTGAACAGTTGGAGCAAGCTGACAGACGGAAAATTGCACAATTTTTTATACAGCGTAAGCGTGAAAATATTCGTAGATGGCTGAATGAAGATACGTTGTTTCCTGAAAGAGATTCTAAAGAAGTCGCTTTCACGTTATCAGAAGATACTAAAGCTTTTTATAATCAACTTGTTGCATTTGCAAGAGGGATTTCAGATGTAGAAACAGATAATGAAAATACAAGACTTTTGCGTTCTTGGGCGGCAATTGCTTTAATTAAAGGAGCTATGTCAAGTCCAGCTATGGCTCAAGAAATGTTGGCAAATCGCCATGCAAAACTGACTTTAGAGGAAGAACTTATTGAAATTAGTACAGATGCTGTTGAAAATACTTTATTTGAAGAAAATGATTTTGGAGTAGATTTTTCAAGATCAGATTTATTAAATGCGGTTGATTATAGGACAGCTGAATTGGAAGGTCTGACTAAATTATTAAAACAAGCAGAGTTTCTAAATGAAAATACAGAAACAGATCTTAAAATAAAACATACTATTGATCTGATAAGAAAATGGCTAAAGGAAGGCTTCCAGCCAATTATTTTCTGTCATTATATTGCAACAGCAAAATATGTGGAAGAGAAACTAAAAGAAGTTCTTCCTAAAAATGTATTAGTGCAGGCGATTACTTCTGAACTAGCGGACGAGCAGCGTAAAGAAGAAATTGGAAGAATGGGAGAACAGGAAAAAAGAGTGCTTGTAGCTACAGATTGTTTAAGTGAAGGGATCAATTTGCAGGACCACTTTAATGCAGTATTGCATTATGATCTTCCCTGGAATCCCAACAGAATTGAACAACGCGAAGGTCGTGTCGATCGTTTCGGCCAGACTTCAAGGGATATTAAAACATACATGCTTTACGGAGAAAATAACCCTATGGATAAGTTCATTTTGGAGGTATTGATTCGTAAAGTGCGTGAAATTCAAAAAAGTATTGGTGTTACAATTCCTATTGGTGAAAACAATAAGTCGCTGATGACAGAACTTACCCAGAAAATTTTGAAGACTGCATCAGAAACAGAACAGTTGACCCTTTTTGCTGAAGATAAAATAAGAATTGATAACGAGTTGGAGATGGCCCGTAAAAAAGGAGAAAACTTACGCTCTATTTTTGCTCAGGAATCTGTAGATGCTGAAGCAATAAAAAAAGACTTGCAAGAAGTAGATGAAGCTATTGGTGATCCAAAAGTTGTGGAAAATTTTACTGTATTTGCCTTACAATCATTAGGAGCATCTGTGATATCGGATTTTGATGGGTATAAGGTACAGACAACAAACCTTCCAAAGCATCTTCAAATTTCGTTACTTTCTAAAACAGAAAAATTAAAAGGAAAAACAGAAGTTAAAATTGCTTTTAATTCTCCCACTCCAAAAGGCTATCAATATATTGGACGAAATCATCGTTTTGTAGAACAACTCTGTCATTATATAGTAAGTAATGCATTTGAGGAAAAAGGTAATGCTTATGGTTTAGCAAGAACTAGTGTGATACAAACTGAAAGCGTCCAAAGTAAAACTACTTTAGTTATGTTTAGGGTTAGAAATGTAGTCAAAGAAGTCCGTTCCAAAAATGAATCAGTAGCAGAAGAAATGTATCTTTGGGGATACAGAGAAAATGGGAATATTTTACAGGATATTGATTTTGAAACATCTAACAAGTTGCTGAATGAATCGATTCCTTTAAGTAATATGTCTATTGAACAACAACAGCAAATTTTAACGATAGAGCTAAATTCTTTTGAAAATAAGAAAGATGCATTTATAGGAATTGCCACGCAACGTGCAGATAGATTGGTAGAAGCGCACGGAAGATTTAAAACTTTGATTGGTGGACGTAGTTACGAAAAATCTACTCCGGTACTTCCACCCGATGTTATGGGGGTTTATATCCTCTTGCCAAAACCTAAATCTCTTTTTTAACTATGAAATTAACAACCATAAATATACAGGGGAACATTTTCACCAGCGAAATTCTTGAAAAAATTCGTCAGGATGATATCAGTTTTCAGAAACCCCAAGATTTTGGATTAAAACCCAGTGAATTAGTCCGTGATGAGATAAATAACGCTTGGAGCCTGCTCAATACACATTGGCAAATCTTTAAACAAAAAAGAAGTTCATTTTCTGAAATAGATAAAGGAGTTTCTGAAACTCGTAAATATTGGATTATTCCGATTCTCAATCTTTTAGGCTATCAGATTGCACTTTCCAATGCGGAAATTGTCAATGGAAAATCCTATGCTATATCTCACAGAGCTTCCAATAAAGATGGTTTTCCTATACATATTGTAGGCAGTGAACAGTCAATGGATAAAAAAGCCGAGAATGGGCCGAGATTATCGCCTCATTCATTGGTACAAGAATATATTAATTCTACGGAATACATTTATGGCTTTGTAACCAATGGAAACTACTTTCGTGTATTGCGTGATGCTACTCGACTTTCTAGATTAAGTTATCTGGAGTTCAATCTGGAACAGATGATGGAGGAAGGGCATTACGCTGAATTTGCTATTTTCTACCGTTTGTTGCACGCTTCGCGCATCAATGATAAAAAAGAAGATGGGAAAGATGCAACGCTTGAATATTATCATAATGAGGCTTTAGCATCAGGTTCACGTATCCGTGAGCGGCTAAGTATGGCTGTAGAAAATTCAATAGTCACTTTGGCTAACGGTTTACTTTCACAACAAGAAAACACGGAATTAAGAATTGCTTTTGAAACAGGAAAGCTTTCAGCAAAAGATTATTATCTGCACATCTTAAGATCTGTTTATCGAATATTATTCCTATTAGTTATTGAAGAGCGAAATCTGATCTACAAAGAGAACTTAACCGAAGATGAAACGAAGCTAAAGGATATCTATTATCAATATTACAGCATTCAGCGTCTCACATTTTTAGTTAATAAAGCCATTTATATTGATCCAAAGAAAACAGACTTGTGGCAATCACTAATGACAACGTTTAGACTTTTTGAAGATAGAAGTTATGGTAAAGAATTGGGAATTGATGCACTAAGTTCCGGGATCTTTAATCAAAATGCTATCAAAAGCATCGAGTCAACTATTTTGAACAATAGAGATGTTCTTAATGTCTTTAAATCCCTAGTCACATTTGAAAATGAAAACAGACAGATAATTAGAGTAAATTATGCTGACTTAGATGTAGAAGAATTTGGTTCAGTATATGAAGGACTTTTAGAATTTGAGCCGGTAGTAGAAAATGACGTATTTCGATTTAAACAAGGCGATGCGAGATCTTCATCAGGCTCGCATTATACTCCTGAAGAATTAGTAAAGCCATTAATCACACATTCTCTGGATTACATTATTGCCGAGAAATTAAAAGAAGCTGATTCTGAAAAATCACTGTTGAGTATTACGGTATGTGATGTCGCCTGTGGAAGTGGACACATCTTACTTTCTGCCGCAAGAAGAATTGGATTTGAACTGGCAAGGATAAGAAGCAATGAGGATCAACCGACGCCGACTGTTTTGCGTGTAGCAATTCGTGATGTAATCAAAAACTGTATTTATGGTGTCGACTTAAATCCTTTAGCGGTAGAACTATGTAAAGTAGCTCTATGGTTAGAAGCCCATGATCCAGGAGAGCCTTTGAATTTTTTAGACCATCATATTAAAAATGGTAATGCTATTTTAGGATTAGCGCATTATGAAGAACTTCAAAATGGTATTGCTAGTGAAGCTTTTAAGGCTGTTCCAGATGACGAAAAAACAATAGCTTCTGCTTTTAAAAAACGTAATGATGAGGAGCGTAAATCGCAGATGAGCGAACTTTTTGATTTAAATACTGTTAATGAAGATTTTGTAGATGTACAAAAATCTATAAACCAGTTTAACCAAATGCCGGAAAACACTTCCGAGCAGATTGAAAAAAAAGCCAAAGCCTATGTAGACTTAACCAGTGGCAAAAAATGGTTTAGACTTAAACAACTGGCTAACTTACAAGTAGCACAGTTCTTTATTCCCAAAATAACAGAAAATAAGGAAAAATTCACCACACACAGTAAATACAAAACCTATTTGAATTCTGGTGCTCAGATTTTAGATCGAGGAGCAAGTATGGCAATAGCGGAGCAAAAAAAGTTTTTTCATTGGTTCCTGGAGTTTCCAGAAGTTTTCCAACAAGGTGGTTTTGATTGTATTTTAGGTAATCCACCATTCTTAGGAGGACAAAAGCTTACTGGAAATTATGGAACAAACTTCCTTGAGTATCTAAAACATACTTATAGACCGATTGGAGCAGTAGATTTAGTTACTTATTTTTTCAGAAGAATTTTTGATGTAATCAAAACAAATGGATTTCAGTCTTTAATTTCTACAAACACTATAGCTCAAGGTTCTGCACGTGAAGGCGGTTTAGATGTAATATGCTCAAGCAGTGGGGTTATTAATCATGCGATTCGTTCTATGAAATGGCCGGGCCAAGCTGCTGTTGAGGTTTCTTTAATTACTATCCATAAAGGAGAATGGAAAAATCAATTCATTTTAGATAATAAATCGGTAGATAGAATTACATCTTATTTGGATGATTCCGAAGTTATGGGAAAACCTATGCCGCTAAAAAGTAATTCGGGCAAAAGTTTTCAGGGAAGCATTGTTCTTGGAAAAGGATTTATTTTGACACCGGCAGAAGCTTTAGCCTTAATTAAAAAGGATCCAAGAAACAAAGAAATATTATTTCCTTATTTGAATGGAGATGATCTCAATAACAGTCCTACTCAAGAACCGTCTCGTTGGGTAATTAACTTTTTTGATTGGTCAGAAGAGAAGGCTCGAAGCTATCCGGACTGCTTTGATAGAGTTGAACGGCTCGTCAAACCAGAGCGTCTTATTCAAAAGGATAAGGGAGGTAAAGAAAAATGGTGGCAGTTTTTAAGACCAAGAAAAGAACTCTATGCTACCATATCTGAGTTAGACCAGGTAATGGTTATTGCCCAAGTGAGCAAAACTTTAGCATTTACATTTGTACCTACAAGCCAAATTATTTCTATGATGTGTATTGTACTTACATTTGATGATTATTTACATTTTGGTTTATTACAGAATTCAATACATCAATCATGGGTACAGAAATATGCTTCAGCTTTAAAATCAGATACTCGTTATACTCCCTCGGATGTATTTGAAACCTTTCCATTACCAAAAATAACAGATAAAGAAAGTGTCGATTTAGAAGAATTATCTAAATCATATTTTTTTAAACGGAAAAAGATTATGGAACATATTAATGCTGGTTTAACAAAAATATACAACCTTTTTCATGATGCAAATTTGCATCATGGTACTAATATGTGGCTAAAAAAACATCTAGAAAAATATAATGTCGATTATTTTGAGATAAATGATATTATCAATGAAATGAGGAATTTACAAGTTCGTTTGGATAATATAGTATTATCTCACTATGGATGGAATGACCTAAATTTAAAACACGGCTTTTATGATTTAGAAAATCTTCCAGGAAATGATAGAACACGTTTTACGATTCATCCAGATGTCCGAAAGGAAATATTAAAACGTTTACTGATGCTTAATCATCAACGTTACAAAGAGGAAATATCTCAATATTCAAAAAAAATTAAGACTATCCCTAAAAACACAGGTAAGAAAATGAAAGAAGATAATTTCCCGAAGTTATTTTAATCTTCGGGAAATAAAGTATTTAAAGTTTTTGAAACAATTTTTGATCTTTTGTTAACAGTTTTATATAAAATATCAGACTTTGATTCCTCAAGATTTAATAATAGCAATCGATTTAAGATTTCTTTTCTAGCAGTTGGATGTATTGTAAATCTTACACGGTCATTTTCGGGAAGATAATCCATTTCATAAAAATCATGGCAAAGATTTAAATCATCCCAACCATAAACTTTTAAAAGCTGGTTGTCTAATTTAATCATAATAGAACGCAGTTTTACTATATCAATTTCAAATTCTGTTACTGTAAGTGCACTTCCTTCAGAGGGATTTTTATGAATAAAATTGTATAGTTTAGTCAAGCCTATCGCATATTTTGCCATTACATTTTTTCTTTGAAGGTTAAATTCTTTTCCAATGTTCTCAATACTTTCAATCAATGAATTAAGAATGTTTTTTGGTAAAGGGAAAGTCTCAAAAACATCAGTGGGAGTATATCGCATATCTGCCTTCATCTTAGATGCATATTTCCAAGCCCATTCGTTATGAAAATTTGATGAAAGAACAGAAAACAAAAAATTTGAAGTATCAGTAATCACTGCCAAAGCATTAGAAAAAACACTTTTTGAAGGGACAATTTGAAATGCAACGTATTTGCATGCTTGGTTAGGTATTACCATTACCTGGTCTAACTCAGATATGGCATTATAAAGAGCAGGTCTTTTTTCACCATATATCCACCACTTTTGAGGTAATGGTTTTCTCAAGGCATATGTACCAACAATCTCACTATTTTGATTGTCTTTTTTCCAACGTTGTCTTTCAGGCTTAACTAATTTTTCTATAATCTCATAACAATCGGGATAGGTTTTCGCTTTTTCTTCGTCCCAGTCAAAGAAATTTATAACCCATCTTGAGGGTTTTTGTTCTGGATCATTATTTAGGTCATCACCGTTTAAATAAGGGAAAAGGACATCCCTATTTCTTGAATCTTTTTTTATTAATTCTTTAGCTTTTTCAGTGGATAGAACAAACCCCTTTCCCAATACTATACTACCTTGGAAACTCTTTCCTTTGTTAGACAACAACGGCATAGGTTTTCCCATATCTGCAAATACTTAAGCATAGCTGTTGATTTGCATCAGTTTAAATATCTCTATATTGTAATTTAAACATTTATTTACTTCACAAATACTTCACTTGTAATTATGAGTATACAGATAAGCTATCGCTTTGTAATAAAAAAAGAAAAGAACAAAGAAGGGTTATATCCAATTTATTTGAGAGCATTTTTAAAAGGAAAGAAAATAGAAATTGCTACACCTGTAAAAATTCCTATGCGAGACTGGTCATTGAGAAGTCAGAGGGTGAAATCTCAAAACAATCATTATGTAAGGTATAATATGATATTGGACGCAATAGATAAAAAGTCCATTAAGTTACTGGTGGATAATTTTTTAAATGAAGAATATCCTTTGTCATTAGTACAGTTCAAAGACCGCTTACTGGGCATGAATCATAATATAACAGAACAAAGTTTTACTGATTACATTCTCAGTTATTTAGAAGAACATAAAACAAAATTTAAGTCAGAAACTTGGTTCGGATATAAATCTCAGATTTCCAAGCTTCTTAAATTTAAGAAAGAAATTCTCTTTTCAGATATTAATGAAAAATTCATAAATGACTATAAGGAATATATGCTAAAAACTTTGGGCAATAATGAAAATACTGCCAGTAAAAGCTTGAGAGTGCTACGAACATTTGTAAATATCTCTATGCGCTTTGGCTACATAAAAACGAATCCTTTTCAATATACTTCCATAAAAAAAGTAGATGGAAAAAGAGATTTTCTTTCTATTAAAGAACTAAACAAACTTACCGACTACTACTCTAAAAATAATTTAAAAAAAACATTAGAAAAAGATATTCTCGGTTATTTTTTATTTGCATGTTATACAGGACTTCGGTACTCTGATCTAAAAACATTCTCGACCGACTCTATAATTGATGATTCTATTCATCTTCATATGCATAAAACTGGATATTTAGTAAATATTCCTCTAAGTAAAAAAGCAAAAATGTTTCTTCCTACTAAAACGTGTGACGGAAGCAATGTTTTCAGAATGTATTGTAACAAAGTGACCAATAAAGTATTAAAAAAAATAGGAACTGAGCTTGGTTTTAACAAGAAGCTTACTTGTCATGTAGCTAGGCATACATTTGCTACTACGTCAATTTCATTAGGAATTCCAATAGAAGTAGTAAGTAAATTATTAGGACATACTAGCATTCGCACAACGCAAGTTTACGCAAAAATAGTTGACACAGTTAAAATAAAGGAAATGAAAAAGTGGGATAAGTAGTATTGATTAAATTACGTTACTATAATTCGTATATTATCTAATTAGTTTGTCACAACTATCTTGTAATCAACCCACCGAAATAAAAGCCTCTAACTCCACGTCATTCCCATCAAAATATTTCCCGCGCACGATGAAATCGCCTCGGTAAGCGCGTTGTCGTTTTAGTGCGTCATCGGTCTGCCCGTACGCATCCGTATAGTTAGCCCTTCCGGAGCAGATTGTCACTAAGCATATTTCCATAGTGGAGTAGGCTGGAATTGCTTATTTTTACAGGCAATCTAAATATCCATTATGAGCTTTACCGCCACCTATTATCAGCCCGATCCGGACATCAGCGATTTTGTCAGCTGTTACTGGACGGTGGAAAATGCAGTGGCGGGAACGACGGTTACGATTGTTCCGGATGCTTTTTTTGAACTGATCATATCGAAAGAGGAGGGCCGTGAGTTTGAGGTTTCCCAGGTTGGGTTGGGAACCCGGTTTGAAGCCGATATAGAAATGCCGGTGACCCGGATGTTCGGGATCAGCTTCAAATTAATGGCTTCGGAATATATTTTCGGGCAGCCTATTGCAGGCATTGTGGATTCAGCAAGGGGATTGCCTCAGGATTTCTGGGGATTCTGCGAAGACGACCTGCATGATACCGGGCGCCTGATAGAGAAAGCAACGCAAAAGATCAGGCAGCTGATCCCGGACACGACCGATCCCAAAAAGAAGAAGCTGTTTGATCTCCTCTACGCATCCTACGGTGCGGTTACGGTTTCGGAAATTTCGGAGCAAACGGGTTGGAGCAGCCGGCAGATCAACCGGTACTTTAACCGGCAGTTCGGTATTCCGCTTAAATCATACTGTACTTTTTTACGGTTCAGGTCTTCTTACCGGCAGCTGAAAGAGGGAAGGCTGTACCCGGAACAGAACTTTTCGGACCAAGCGCATTTTATCCGGGAAGTGAAGAAATTATCGGGAGTATCGCCCAAAGAGCTGTCGAAAAACGAAAATGACCGATTTATTCAATTTTCGGGACGCCATCTGAAATAATTTTGCCCTAACTAAAATACAGGTTATGGTTTTACAACATAAAAAAGTAGCTGTTATCGGGGCAGGTCCGGTAGGCTTAACCTTCGCAAAATTATTGCAGCAATCCGGCGTGAAAGTCCATGTCTATGAACGGGATAAAAATCAGCACACGCGGATCAAAGGCGGTACCCTGGACATCCATCACGATTACGGGCAGTTAGCCCTGGAAAAGGCCGGGCTTTTAGATGAGTTTTACCGGTATTCGAGGCCGACACCAGAACGCTCGACCGATCAGTACGGTACTTTGCTGGAAGAAGATTACCCGGCAGAAGGCCATCTGTACGACCGTCCCGAAATCGACCGGAACGATCTGCGGACCATGCTCCTGGAACACCTGGAACCGGGTACGGTAGTCTGGGACAGTAAATTAACCTCCCTGGAACAACAGCAGGACGGGACTTTTCTACTGCATTTTGAAGACGGGAATACAGCTGCTGCCGATGTGGTGGTAGGCGCGAACGGCGGCATGAGCAACGTCCGTAAACTGGTCACCGATACCCAGCCCGAATATACGGGAACGGTGGTGATCCAGGGTGAAGTGCTGCAACCCGATCTTCATTGCCCGGATTTTAAACAACTGTGCGGACAGGGAAATATGGCGGCCATTGCAGAACAGATGTTTGTCTTTTCCCAGACGAAAGCCAACGGGGCGCTGAATTATTACATCTCATTCCGCCGGCCGGAACAGTGGATCAAAGAATGCGGACTCGATTTTACCGATAAGAAAGCGGTCAGTACCTATCTGGGCCAGCTGTTTGCAAACTGGAACCCGGCGTACAGGCAATTGTTTTCGGCGACGGATGAATATACTTTGCTGCCGATGCGGCGCCTGCGCCCGGAGAACTGGAAGCCCCACCATAATATCACGCTGATCGGCGATGCCGCGCATGTGATGCCGCCGTTTTCAGGGATTGGAGTGAACATCGGCCTGCTGGATGCATTATACCTGTCGGAAAACCTGCTGAACGAAGCATCTACAAGCATTGATGTCGCCATACAGGCGTATGAAGCACAGATGTTTGCGTATGCCTCAAAAGCCCAGGAAGATACCGCAGAGGCAGAAAGCAGCATCCATTCTGAAAAGAGGTTTGATGAAATACGGAAGGAAAAAAGGTAGTTCGCCAGGGATAAATAAGTGAAGAAGCGACTTTCAATTGTCTGTAAGGCATTGACTCCGGCTCTTTGTGCGCTGATGCTTTCTGAAATGGTTTTCGGAGGTCCCCGAAACCGGATCTCATTGTGATTTCGTTGTTCCGGTTTGATGCAAATTTTTGTACCCGGAACAAAAGGAATACCGGAAATGGAGTAGTGCGGTACAGGTTGCTTGGGAAAACGGCTCCATAATGTAAGCGCAGAAGCAGGTAATTCCGGTCCGGCCCATCTTTTTTTGTATATTTATAAAAAACTAATCCAATGCTTACCGATTCAAACCGTTCTTATGTCGCTTGCTGAATTGCCGTTCTATCCCGTTGAATTTTGTGAAGTCCTGAAGTCCAATGATCCGGACCATTATTTCAAAGCCGTGCATGTCTACAAATTCAATGCTGATGGTATCCGCTACCTGGCCACATTTGAGGAATACCGGCACCATGTTTATGTGCTTCAGTTCTGCCTGGAAGAGAACAATGAAACCGACGATAAATTTGACCGTCTTGCCCATGTCGGACCTTCGGTAGCAAAAAAGGTCCTGGTGACTTGCGCATCCATCGGGTTATCGATCTACCGGGAACATCCGCTGGCCTCATTCTTTTTCACCGCAAGACCGGCTGCTGATGAGCTGGGCAAAGCAGGCGGGGTAAGGAATAAGCGGCTTTGTGTGTATCAACGCTTTGCCGGATTTTTCTTTGATTCCGAACATTTCGCTCATTCCTGTTCCGTTGAACAAGGCTCCTATTTAATCCTAAACAGAAACTACGCACGGCAGGAGCCGGATGCAAAGCAGAAAATAACGGATCTGCTTGACCCCAATTAAAAAACATCAGGAGAAAAATAATCCTCCTGATGGTTGTATGGTTATCATTCTAATGAATGCACTGTATTAGTTGCCAAATACGTTGTGCAGCTCATCTACAATCCCAATGTATTGCTTTTTGATGGAATTGATGCTGTAATAGTCTTCTGGCGTCCAGTCCGGCTGCCAGCTGCTGCTGCTGAAGCTGTACACGTTCAGGTCCTTCATCTTTTTTACGGCATTCTCCAAGTGCTCATTAATATTCTTGATGGATGCGATATTGGTACTGATGCTCTGGCCCTCCCATGTGGATGAGATATCCTTAGCCGCACTGAATTTTACCGGATACAGCACGATATCGCCCTTCTTCAGGACACGCTTCTCCATATCCACTTCGAACTTGGCTGCAATTAACGGGTTTTTGGAAAACTTCGCCCCGTCGCTGTTGATCTGGTTCAGAACCATCTGGGAAGGACCGAAAGCATAAATATCCCCGGAAGGCGTCAGGAACGGAAGTACCTTTAAAAACCTGCTGAAGGCACTGTAATTATTCGGTAGGAAAGAACAGTCTTCGGTCTTATACCACACGTTGGTATACCCGGCATTGAATTCTGTTTTTACAATGTCGTTCGCAATGGATTTTTGTCCCTGATACAACACTCCTAATCCCAGTTCTGCACTGCGCAGGAACTTGATTTCATTCCATTTTGTATAAATTTTCTGGGCATCCGTACTCAGTTGGCTATAGGCGTTCTCGATAACACTTTCGTCATCAAAATTATCCCTGATATACCCTGCCTGCTGGCTGAACGATGCGGCAATCTGGTTGAACGGGGACATTTTAAAATTGGAAGCCGATATTCCGCTGGCATCCAGCATATAATATGTTTTACCCAGGGAAAGGAAATCCTGGATCATGGATTGTTTTTTCAGCAGTTCCTGTGTGGAGCTCAGGTCATCTATGGCATTCAGGTACCCGGTGGCCATCCATGGGAAGAGGTCCGGCCAGTTGCTGATCCATACGCCGAGCACGGTATAGTTGTCGTCCTTTTTCCCCAGCTGGATTTTTTCTGTGGTGGCTGCTGCTGCTGCTGCTGATGGCCTCATAACCCTGAGCTCGTTGTCGAGCGCCAGTGCTTTCGGGGCCTCATTTTTTTTCAGCACATCAAGATTGTTGTTGGCGACTTCTTTTTTAAGATCATCAACCGGTTTCGGATCTGCTTTCTTCTCGGAGCGTTTCAAAAACTCCTCTATGGTCAGGTCTTTTTCCTTCTTTTTCGCTTCCTCGAAAGCGGATGTCTTTGCCAGGGCATCCAGGTTGGTCAGGTTCTTGATTTCGTTGACCTTCTCGGTCACTTTAGCATCCTTTTCCGGTGTTTTGAATTCCGGTATTTTGGGTGCATTGGCTACGGCGCTTACCTGCGGTGCTTTTTCCAGCAGGCTGATCGAACTGATGTCGCTGAATGCCTTGCCTTCCACCACCTGGCTCCAGGCAGCAATCTGCTGCTGCACACAGCCGCCGCTTGACCAGGAAGATGTGGTCACATTCACCTTTGATTCCCTGCGGGAATTGCTTCCGTCATAAGCCGCTTCTACCGTGATCGCCTTTCCGACTCCTGAATAGGTAAAGTTTCCTTTGGTGCCGTATTTCCAGCTGCTTTCCCCTGATGAGCTGATCATTTCCAGGGATACGGTTCCCATACCTCCCCAGACTACGCCTACCACCATACCATCGCCGTGTTTCTGGAAGAACAGCTGGACCGATTTTACCCATGCATTGACCAGGCTCACAATCTCCGGATGTGCAGCCGGGGACTGCATAACAGTTAAAAGATTATCGGAACCCAGTTTCTTCATCAGGGCATTGTAATTGTCCAATGCCTGCAATGCCATCTGCTTAGGATTGGCCTGAAGCGAATTGATCAGGTCCTCTGCTTTTAAATCGTTGAAATTAATGTATTCCACTCCGGACAGCATCTGCACATTGTAATTAACGGCTACTTTTTTCGTCAGTTCTGCGGCTGAATTACCTGCATAGACCGATAAACCTGCGTTAATGCTGGTAAGTCCGGAAATACCGTATGATCCGGATACGCCTACCGAACCCTGGTTCAGCCGGTCTGTATAAACGTAGGAACTGCTTCCGGTCATCGTTTGTTTTACCTCCTTGTCCGGAACCATTTTGGTGATGTCCCCTTTGATGACAGAGGTGAGGAAACGGCCGGTATCACTTTTTACAATGCTTCCGATCTCAACGGCGTAAAAAGGATTGATGGTCCCGTTTGAACTTTTTATATTGCTCATGATTATTATTGTTATTAGTTTTAGAAAATAGATTCAATTGATTGATTTTGCAGGGACCTAGAGTTTAATACAGCTGATGGTTACATTACCGATGGCGCCGGAGTTTTTATTGCCGCCCTCCCTGTTCGAATAGTAAGATTTGTCACTGGCATCCTGGGTCCAGCTGAAGCTGTTGTCTTTTTTGCCCCACGGGCACTCCCATACAAATTTCCCGATCTTGGTATCACCGTTATACAGCTCGAAGCTTCCCTGCGTGCCGGAAGAGGCGTCTGACCTTCCGCATGAGCAGATTGACGCGCTCTTGCCTGAATCCACAGTAATCCTATTGATATCATCAGTGCTGATTTCTTTATCCTTATCACCTTCCTGATAGAACTTTCCCCATTGTAAAGTTGCATTTTTTACTGTTAAAGTCATATTTTCCGATACGATCTTAACTTCAATCCATTGTGCGTATGCCATAATTTGTAATGTTTTAATTCCTGTTTTGTTTTTTCAGGAATGTTGATCCGTTTTTTCAAGTGGGAGCTGCTCCACCGTATGGTTAATTGTTTTTGTTTGTCCGTGAACCATCATCACCGCCTTACGGAAGCGATGACGCAGTCATCTGATTATTTTTATTTCTGCCGTATTAAAATGCCGGTTTTAGCCGTACCTGAAAGATCTGACATAAAAATTAAAGGGTTTCATTTTTAAGGACAGCACCTGTAGGGCTGTACACGCAATGCCTGTATTTGGTATCATCTGGCCGATTAGGAGTATGACCGTCCGGAACCGTCCGGCAGCCGGATAGGGTTGAGTGAAAATAGAGGCCGGTATTGATTTCCGGAAGTTGTGTTGCTGGGAGGATTTCCTGTTGAGGTGTTCTCAATGAGCCCTGGATACACCTGTGGGCAACAGGGTGGGTTAGATGTGTTGTTTTCATGGGATAATTAGTTTTTATACATATTCCTGTAGATATATCTTTTACAGGCAGGACCATTGGTCTGTGGTTATTTGTTTTATTTCATTTCGGGTGGTCAGTCCGTCTTTTGACCGGTAGTTTTTAAATACGCTCTATTATTTTTAGGTAGGGCTGCCTATGTCAACGGATATATTGGCTGCCCGTTCCCTAGCTTTGGATCTTACTGGTGGTCAACCGGCATTGCTGCTATGTCTTCGTCGGCAGATCCTGATGGTCAAATTTAAATATTTTTTCGGTTTAAAGGATATAAACCTGTTTAAACTTTTGTTGATATTAAAAAATAAAACAGGATAGGCATGGATAATGAGGATCATCTATATTGGATTTAGGGTGTCAGACCCCTTCCCGGAGGTTTTTTTAAGCGGCCTGTAAGGCATTTCTGTATTGTAAATCCTGTTTCAGATCATTGCATCGAACCCATGTGTTCCTGTGGATTCCATTACAGGAATTCATGTTTTGTATCCTGAAATTGCTTCTGGCCACATTAAAAAAAGTAATTTTGAAATTACAGCCTGTCATATTTGTTCATGTATATTTTATATCGTAATATTGCGATATAAAAATATGCGTTATGGGAATCACTAAAACAGAAATTTATACGGACGGGCAGAATAAGCTGGCTTCGCTCCTCAAAGTTTTAGGACATCCGGCCAGGATAGCCATCCTTCAGTATATCATCAGCCAGAAGGCATGCATCTGCAATGACCTTGTGGAAGAACTGGGATTGGCACAGGCTACCATATCACAGCATTTGAAGGAACTGAAAAACCTGGGCATCATCAAAGGATCTATTGAAGGCAAATCTGTTTGCTACTGCATTGACGAGAACGTCTGGAAAGATATCCAGAAGGAGTTCAATGCCTTTTTCAATCAGGAAGTAAAAGTAAATCAATGCTGTTGAGGGCATTTTTTTAAGTTTTTATATCGTTATATTGCAATATGACATATTGTAAAACATAATCAATAAATATATCAATGACTATGACATTATCAGAAATCAAAGCCATTCTGCCCACCCTGGATCATGTTGAGTTCCAGCTTGAAAATGGAATATATGTTCCGGAGCATTTCCATGTAACAGAAGTTGGTATGGTAACCAAACATTTTATAGACTGCGGAGGTAAGATCAGAACTGAAAAATCAGTCAATTTCCAGTTGTGGAACGCCGATGATTTCGAGCACCGGCTAAAACCGGGTAAACTCCTTGATATCATTCAGCTGTCTGAAGAAAAGCTGGGCATCCAAGATGCCGGAATTGAGGTGGAATACCAGACCGAGACAATCGGGAAATACGATCTGGAATTCAACGGAAAGAATTTCCTGCTGAAAAACAGGCAGACGGCGTGCCTGGCCGGGGATGCCTGCGGTGTCCCTGCGGAAAAACAGAAGGTAAAATTATCAGACCTGAGCAAATCCCGCTGCCATCCGGATTCCGGCTGCTGCTAAACCCTATTGTTATGGAAATAAAGACCATTATCCAAGACCATTTTTCCGAAGTAGCGGAAATCTACAGACAGGGACTGGCTACCGGGATGGCTACCTTTCAGAACGAAGTGCCGTCGTGGGAAGAGTGGGACGGAGCCCATCTTGCCTTTTGCAGGATTGCGGCAAGCGAAAACAATAAGATTCTGGGGTGGGCAGCCTTAACACCGGCCTCGGCCAGAACCGTATATGCAGGTGTAGCTGAAGTAAGCATTTACCTCGCAGAGGAAGAAAGGGGATAGGCACTCTGCTATTGAATAAGTTGATTAAGCAGAGTGAAGCCAACGGAATATGGACGCTACAATCCGGTATATTTTCAGAAAACAAAGGCAGCATCAGGCTGCATGAGAAATGCGGTTTCAGGCGCGTAGGCTACCGGGAGCGGATCGCAAAGAAAAACGGGATCTGGAAAGATACGGTATTGATGGAACGCAGAAGCACAATAGTCGGGACAGACTAAACAGACACTCAATCAAAAAAACAATCATGTACCCAGCATTATCAGAAACCATAGCACAACTACAGGACGTTAAAGAAGAACGTAAAACTGTATTGGAGCCTTTGGTCCGCTTTATACAACAAAAAGTAAACACCCGGAAGGCTGTGAACCTTAATTTTATCTGCACCCATAATTCACGCAGAAGCCATTTGGCACAGGTATGGGCACAGGCAGCAGCAGCCTATTACGGCATCCGGAATGTCTGCTGTTATTCCGGAGGCACGGAAGAAACGGCTTTATTTCCTAAGGTTGCGGAAACACTGGCCGGTCAGGGATTTGAGGTTTTTAAAATCACGTCAGCAGATAATGCTTTATACGCCATAAAGCATGCAGGCAACGCTTTACCTGTCATTGGGTTTTCCAAAAAATATGACAGTCCTTTCAATCCTGTATCGGGATTTGCCGCTGTGCTTACCTGTTCCCGGGCAGACGACAGCTGTCCCTTTATTGCAGGAGCCGAAGAAAGGATACCGGTTACTTTTGAGGATCCTAAAAGTTCAGACCATACCCAATGGCAATCGGAAGTATATGCAGAAAGAAGTTTAGAGATCGCATCGGAAATGTTCCACGTTTTTTCCTCTGTTAAAAATAACCTATGCAGCAAATACTGAAATTTACGGACCGCTACCTGACTTTATGGATCTTCCTGGCCATGGCAACCGGGATAGGACTGGGTTATCTCTTTCCGGATATCTCAGGCCTCATCAACAGCCTGTCGGTAGGGACCACCAATATTCCTTTGGCGGCAGGGCTGATCCTGATGATGTATCCGCCGCTGGCGAAAGTCGATTACACGCTTCTGCCAGATGTGCTGAAGGACAAAAAAGCAATCGGTATATCACTGCTGCTTAATTGGGTCGTCGGTACAATGCTCATGTTCGGGCTGGCTGTTCTGTTTTTACGGGATGAACCCGGTTACATGACAGGCCTGATACTGATTGGACTTGCCCGGTGCATCGCCATGGTCATTGTCTGGAACGACCTGGCAAAAGGCGACCGGGAATACGCTGCCCTGATGGTTGCTTTGAACAGCATCTTCCAGGTGCTTACCTACAGTTTTCTGGTCTGGCTGTTCATCAATGTATTGCCGCGAAAATTGGGCCTTGCCGATTTCAATGTCAGGGTGTCTGCAGAAGAGGTTACGCAAAGCGTACTGATCTATCTGGGCATTCCTTTCCTGGCGGGCTTTATAAGCCGTTATCTCTTTATCAGATCAAAAGGCAGCGAATGGTACAACAGGAAATTTATTCCCAGCATATCACCTGTTACTTTGTATGCTCTGCTTTTTACCATTGTCATCATGTTCAGCATGAAAGGGAACCAGATCCTGGAATTGCCCATGGATGTGCTTAAAGTAGCCGTACCGCTCATGATTTATTTCGTACTGATGTTCTTCGTATCGTTCATGGTCAACAAATCCCTGAAGATCCCTTATGCTAAGAACGCGGCCATAGCATTTACTGCCACTGGCAATAATTTTGAATTGGCGATAGCCGTGTCTATTGCTGTTTTCGGTATTCATTCCCAGCAGGCATTTGTGGGCATCATCGGACCTTTGATCGAAGTTCCGGTGCTGATGGTGCTGGTCAAGGTGAGCTTATGGTTAAAAGAGAGGTTTTAATACGGTTGAGGCATTTGAACCGGAAAAAAGGTGATGGTAATATCGGCAGCAGCAGTTTAAGGTAATAAAGTCTGGCTTTTTTAGACCTTTCCATTTTTTCCATAACAGTTTCCGTTACGCTCTCAAACCAAATCTGGTCTGATCTATTTTTCACGCTGCCCGCTGGGTGATGGTCTGATTCAGGTTGCAGGACTTTGGCTTTGAGTACAACCTATCTGGGAAAAATTGTAGCAGGGCATTTCCTGTTGCGCAGTTTAGTAAAAATCGCCGTACGTCTTCACCGGGAACCTCACTGCACTTTCAGCCATTAAATCTTCAACAGGGCGGCCCGAAATTTCTTCTGTTAAATGATCTGTAGGGCCAAAGCCGATTCTGTGGGCTTTTCCTGTTATTATTTCGTGAAAAACATGGTCACAGAAGTCTTCAACCGGAACACCGTGACTGAGTCCCGGTCCCGCTAATGCGGTCTGCACAGCCGGCGGAACCAGTTCGATAACTTTGCAACGGGTGTTGGATAATGCATGTGCCAGAGTTAAGGTATAGCTGTGAAGCGCTGCCTTGCAGGCGCTGTATACGGGCGCGAATACCTGCGGGATATACGCTCCGCCCGATGTGACATTGATGATCATCCCGGGCTGATTGTTTTTTAGCATCTGCGGTATGAGAAGATGGTTCAGGTGGACAGGAGCCGATAATAAAATATCTATTTCTTCCTGTCTTTCCTTCCAAGGCGAATGATCCTCAGCAAGGGCTGTTCTGCGCTGGATGCCCGCGTTGTTGATCAGGATATTCAGATTTTCAAATTGCTCCATTACATGCTTTGCGAGCCATTCGCGCTCCTCCGCCTTACCGATATCATTAACAAAGGTAAGTATGCCCGGATATTCACGGGCTAGCCGCTCCAGCTTTCCTTGATTCCTTCCGGTAACCATCACCTGGCTTCCTGCTTTTAAGAAACGTACAGCCAGTCCTTTTCCGATTCCGTCACTGCCGCCGGTGATCAGAACCTTTTTTGTCTTTACATCCATAACTGAATAGTATTTTAAGGCAAAGGTATAGAGGCCGTCCCGGAAAAAATGGTCATGATTTAAGTATTTCAAATGTCTTCGTAAAGGGACCGGCGATAAGACTTTGGGGTCTCACCGGCAAACCGTTTGAACCATTTGGTGAACTGCGAAGGATCGTAGGACAGCATATAGGCGATATCCTTAATGGCCAAATCTTTATCGGAAAGAAGTTTCTTCGCGGTTTCCAGTATTTTCATCTGATAGATGCCACACGGTGTTTCACCCGTTACCTGTTTGATGGTATGGCTTAAATGAGTAGGATGAATACACAACAGCCCGGCAAACTCTTCGATTTCAAACATAGTTTCTTCTTTTGCGCTTACTAAGTCAGCAAGGTGTTTATCAATTAATTGGACAAATGATTCCGTAATGTCTGTTGGCCGGTTCATTAATGTATTGATTTTTATGTCTGGAATGTGAAGTTAAATATAAAGATTAAAGTTTACAATTTTTGTGTGAGAGGCATCTTAATTCTCATCATGTCCGTCCATATCAATGATCTCCGGTAATTCCCGGTTTGCAGCACATCATTGTACAGCATTTAATCTGCCATTTGTTCTCCCTTCTGCAGGTAACTGACATCACCAAAAGTTTCCAGCGTAAATTGGCCGTCTTTGTATGTTACTTTGGATACAGCTGTATTGGCCATAGCTCCGCCGGCAGCTTTTTTACCTGAACTATCCAGATCGGAAAGGAATATGCCCAGCGCCATGCCATGCCCGACAACCAGGATATTGCCCCCGCCGTTTTTCTGCTCTTTCTGTGCGATCTCACGGATGGCAGATTGTCCCCTTGATTTGACCTTGGCATAATCTTCCGCTATCCCCAACGTGTCGAGGGCTTTAAAGGCAGCCAGCACATTTTCAATGGTTTCATGTTTGGTTTTCAAGGCTTCAAAAAGCTCTGCCGAGGATTTATAATGTAAATACAGGGCTGCGTCTGTCCACATTTTTGTATTCTGGTCCCCTTCGTAACTGCCAAAGTTGGTCTCACGTAAATCGGCTACTTCATGAACGTTCAGATCCTGCTGCCCTTTGCTGTCAAGCACCAGGCGGGCCGTTTGCCTCGCACGTCCCAGGTCGCTGGAATAGGCTGACTTGAAATTGATTTTTTCGCTCCTGAGCCCTTTGGCTAGGTTTCTTGCACCTTTGATCCCTTCCGGGGTCAAGGGAGCGTCTGCCCATCCCTGTACACGGTCCATGGTGTTGAGGATGGTTTTGCCGTGGCGGACAAAATAGAATACGACCGTATTGTTCTGACCGCGTTTCGCAGCCTTTTCAGACTGGCCGGATAGGCAGGTATGGAATACCATAAAAAGAAGGGTAGGGATCAACTGTAATTTTTTCATGTTGTTTATAATTATTTTATTTAATCATTTAATCATTTAATCATTTAATCATTTAATCATTTAATCATTTAATCATTTAATCATTTCTTCTGATAAGCAACGCAGAAGATTACCGGAACATTTGTCTGTACAAAGCGCTCTGAAGATGAAATTGACGTGAAACTTTTTCTCCCCATATAAAGAGCTAAAAACACATCGTCGAACATAAAGCTGCTGTTCATCAGATCGGGGTTAAAACTTAATCCGTGTTTTAAATTCTACTGTTAAGGGACGGATATATGTTCCGGCCAGCGGCTGACCGTACAAAGCCCTTGCCTGTTCAAGGGTCGTGGTATTGGTTCCCGAAATGGATCCCTGAGCCCCGCTTTGATTTAAAAGGTTGACCACACTCACAGAAAAGTCTATATTTTTGTCGTATTTGAAATTAATGCCCGCAAAGGTCTCCCATCTTCCGGCAAATATCAGTGTATTGGGATAGTTGGCGAATTCTTTACTGAAATACCGTGTGCTTGCCCATAGTTTATACTTTCCCCAACTGTAGCTCGGGCTCAGTTCCACCAAAGTTTTCGATACACTGCGTGCGATATTTCCGCTGTTGCTGAAATGTTCATCAAAAACGTCAAATTCATAATTTTCATATTTTGGATTCTGGAACGTCAGCAGGGCCTGCATTTCGAAGCCTTTGAACGGTTTCAGTAAGATATCGGTGGTCCATCCTAACGTATTCACGTCATAACTGATGGTCTGCTTTTCGGTAGTTACGGAACCATCGCTTTCCTTTTTATTGAACGTCGAATTGTTTTTAAATTTTGTCCGCGATATTTTGGTAACCTTCGAGATCATATTGATCACCGGATGGTTGAAGTAGATACCGAAAGAACCGCCCGGGATCTGTGAGGTCTCAATATTCGGGTCATCAGCTCCGGCAAACATGCTCAACCTTCCTGCCTGCTGGATGTACATAAGATCAGCAAGCAATCCCAGACTCATCGGCTTGCTGTCAGTCCCCAGATTCGGAAATGCTTTATAAACGGCTTCAGCGGTCCCGGTCATATTCAGCCAGTCTTTCTTTACAGGACTTGTGTTTCCGGCGACCCAGCTTTTTCCGGCTTCAGCCCTGTTCTGCGCAGGATACCAGTCACCGTTGATCCGTTGCCACTCGGCCCTTGCTCCGATTTGAACCGTTAATTTGTCATTGATGTTCCATTTGTCGGTAGCTACAACTGCCAATTTGTTTTCCCAGCCGTTATAATATTGCATAGCCCGGTTGTAACTTCTGTTTCCGTATGGGTCGGTGGCCGGCTTCCAGGTGTTCTGGCCTGTAGGATTTCCATCGGCTCCGGTCTCTGCTGCGTACTGCTCGTAAATCAGTGCTCTTGGGTTAGGCTCTACCGAAAACTGATAACTGTAGGTTGCGGTATTTGCCTGACCTGCATTATAATACCAATTGTGGAGTCCTAACATCCATTCGTGGGCCTGGCTCTTCTTAGTCAGTTCAAAACGGCCCATAATGGTGTTCTTGACTGACCGGGGAGAAAAAAGCATGAGCGCATTCTGGACATTTCCGGTGTAAGGAGACGCAGGATGATCAGCGTAGAAAAACCTCCGGTCCCCGATCTTTGGTGAGGCATTGATGGAGGCTTGTGTAATATCTGTATAATAAGGATTGTACGTTCCGGCATCAGCATATTGGTACCGAACTGTATAATCCAGTTTCATTCCATTGTTAAACTGATGGTCACCAAGAATATCAAGAACATGAGACCGGCTTCCGCTGTCTTTCATGGCATCCCAGACCACGGCATTTCCGGTTAACGGATCGATGGCATGAATCAATCCGGACTGTTCCAGATAAGAATCTTTTCCGATCCTGAAACCGGGCAGAGCAGTGACCTTGCCATTTTCGTGATATATATAAGGGCTTTGCTTGATCGTGATCGCGCTGCTGTTGGCAAATTTATACTGCACGCCGATCTGTCCTTTTTTGTATTTTTTGTTCACAACCAGCTTAAAGATCTTTGTATCATCCAGAAAAGTTGCGATATTCGACCTGAATGTTCCCGGATCAAAATTTAAAAATGCGGTTGCTGAATAATACCAGTTGTTTTTAATCGGCCCGCTGATGTTGATATCACCCCGAAGCAACCCGAACGAGTTTGTGGTAAAGCTTACTGCACCTTTGGTTTTTTCCGTCCCCCGATTAGACCAGGTACTCACGGACACGCCCACATCACTGGCAAAAAGTGCCGTATTCTGCACGTTCAATACATCAAATTTACCGATACCGTTATCCTGCCGCCACACCGCTGTAGGCATCTGGCCCATGAAATCATACGATACCGGAAGTCCGTTTTCTAAGATGACTGTTCCTCCGACACTGGCAGGGAGACCGATATTCACTACCCGCGGACCATTGTCGGCAGCAGCATTCAGCATCATATTGTTTTTATCGGTTTTTACTTCCTGCCTGGGCCTTATCGAATCTTTTTTCACATTCCGGAAGGCTGTACTCTGGGCAAAAAGCGAAGATGAAAAAAGGGATGTGGTAATAACAAAAAAGAATTTTGTTTTCATATCAATTTGTGTTTATCATTTCATTGCTTCCATATGAAGCGTTTCAATATTAAATGCTTTTGCTCAGATTAGCAAATAATATCTGATAAAATCAATTAATACATATTAAAAGCTGTAAATCATGAAATTATATTCAAATATTTACAGTAAATATTGTGATGTATTGTAAAAAATTCTATTTAAAAGAGGTGTTCGGAATGCCTACGTGTTCCCAGGGTAAACAAGGATCAAGAAAAGTATTGTCAATCTGTATAATGCAGTAACCAGAGAAATCAGCTAAAATCAATAAACCTGCAGCTGTTTAAAGAACTCCCGGTGATAAGGCAAAAGCAGAATTTTATATGGGACATAAAAATACAGCCCGCTGAACGCATCCTGAAGTAAAAGGCAGGTAAAATCATCATGATGCATGTGAAGTTTCAAAAAACGGAACTGATCAGAAATAATAATCTCTTGTAATGATAAATTATGGTCTACGGATTCATAAAATAAAAAAGGCTGTCCCATAAGGCAGCCTTTCTGTAATCTGGTATAATGGTATGTCCTGCTTAAAATTTCAGAGCAATGCTTGCCAGGTATCGGATGGGAGCCTGCGGTGTTAACCGGACAGACCATGCTCTCTCGCTTGTGATATTGTCAATCTTCAGGCCCAGCCTGTATTTCGGGCGGTCGTAGAAGATACTGGCATCAAACATTTTATAGGAAGGAATAATCACTTTTGCCTTCTGGGTATTCGTCTGGTAAGACATGCTTCCAATATTTCCGCCGAAGCCGGCTCCCAGACCGCTAAGTTTGCCTTTTAAAAAAGTATAGCTCACCCAGAAATTATACATATTCTGAGGTCCTGAAGCAGCCGGACGTAAGTTCAGAACAGACGCATCCGATTCCGTGTATTTACTGTCGTTATAGGCATACCCCACAATGATATTCAGCCCTGCTACGGGATTGACCGTAATATCCACTTCTACACCTTTGCTGTACTGGGAACCGTCCTGGATGGAAAAATTGGCATCATCAGGATCTGTCCTCAGCACATGGTCAACATGAATGTCATAATAGCTGACGGTCCCTACAAGCCTGTGATTGAACAGATCTGCTTTGGCCCCGAATTCGAGCTGATTTCCTCTTTGGGGAACAAAATTATTTCCGTTCTTATCCACTCCGCTGATGTTAAAGAATCCATTGAGGTAATTTCCGAATAATGACACCTTATCTTTTACGATCTCGTAAACCAGTCCTGATTTGTGAGACAGAGCCGTCTGTGTATAAGGCCCCGCCTGAAGCCCGCTTACGCTGAGCCCTCCGGAGGTCTGGCCGGTCAGGATATTATATACTCCTTTGTAATGGAAATTATCTACCCTGAGGCTTCCCATGATTTTCAGCCGGTCCGTAATATCCAATACATCCGAAATATAAGCTGCATATGTATTATCGCTGCTTTTTTCTTTTCTCGGCGTACCGGTATTGGTCAGGTTATCCAGCATATCCCTGGTCACCCTGTAGGTACTTGGGGTGTTTACGAAATCAACTACGGGTGCATTAACGGTGGTTCTGTCGAAATTATTGAAATTGTTATAATAATCCAGACCGAAAACCATTCTGTTCCTGAATTTTCCGATGTAAAAATCTCCGATAAAGTTCTGCTGAAGATTGGTCGCGATAAAATTGGTATTTCCTATGATCACACTTGGCTGTAATGTGGTATCAGACCTTCCGTTCAGAGCGGTTATATAGCCGTTAATGGTTGATCTTGCCCTTGAGAATATCGTTTGAGAAGTCCACTGCGATGATATCTTATAGTTCAGCTGCCCGAAGATATTCATCATCTGGGTAGAGTAGGTGATGTCATCTCCCAGAAAGGTCTTGTCATAAGGGAAATTCATATCGGCAATAGACTGGATTTTATTGCTTTTGGTGTAAGGATTGAAACGGACTACCGAAGTCCCCTTTGCAATCCCGAATTCAACATCCAGTAATAAAGCTAACCGGTCATTGATCTGATAGGAAAAGCTCGGAGCAAGGGCTAAACTGTTGGTAAAGCCGTTATCCTGAAAGCTTTTTTCAAAGGTTGTTGCTCCGTTCAGCCTGAACAGAGCTGTTTTATCTGCATTAACCGGCGTATTGGCATCAAAAGTAATCCGGTTGAAATTCCAGCTTCCTCCGGTATAACTTACCGCTCCGCCTTTTCCGTTATACGGCTTTTTGGTCACTCTGTTGAATAAGCCTCCGTAGCTGCTTGATACCTGGGTCCCGAAAAGGGTAGTGGAAGGACCTTTGATTGCCTCAACCCGCTCTAAATTGACATTGTCTAAAAATGAAAACGCGGCTCCGGCAACCCCGTTCCTGGCATTGGGCTCGGTATCAAAACCACGGGAACGGAAGGTTACCCTTCCCTGATTGGCAATCATGGGAATCCCGGCTCCGGGAACATTTTTTGAAACACTTCCCAGATCCACCGCCATCTGTTGTGCAATGAGCTCCTTAGGTACTATATTGTATACCTGCGGGTTTTCAAGATATTTGATAGGCAGTTTGGCAACATAAGGACTTTCTTTCCTTGTGATTTTAGGCGTATTGCCTGTGATTCTTACCTCCTGTAAAACCTGGATGTTTTCCTTAGACAGCTGGTATTTGACTGCAGTATCCTCATTCTGCTTTACTTCTACGGGAATCTGTTGCTCCTTCAGACCGGGCATCTGTATTTTCACGGTATAGTTACCCGGTGCAATCTGCGGAAATTTGAAATTACCGTTAATATCGGTAATGGTATTCTTATCCTGATCTATGAGGGAAACCGAAACAAGCTCCAGGGGTTCGTTATCAACAGAGGTTACGGTTCCTGAAATGGATCCGGTATTGGTCTGTGCCAGAAGAAATGAAAAGCACAGAAAAGAAAGTAAAAAGATTAAACGTTTCATCATAACTGTATAAAAATATATGCATTCCTAATTGTTCATGTATTGCTGAGGAATACATGAGGCTTGGATAAAATGTAAAAATATTTTGTGATGAGGGAATTTTAGGTAGAATTGTGATTTTTACTGGATTTTATCATTCCGTATTTTGTAAAGCTTATTTAGACCAAATATTAATAAGGTGCAAATGTACTTAAAAAATCTTTTCTATTCCATAATCCTTTTATGAAAATTCTCATATATATCAATCATAGTCAGCTTTAAGGCATAAGATTTTTCATGATCAGTAATTTATTGATCGTCAGGCATGAATCGTAGTATTACGACATATTTAAAAAAATATTCTGTTTCGTTTTGCCGTGAATTTTTAAGGTTATATATTGGTACAACCAAATCAACAAAAAAACATGAAAAAAATGAATCTTGCTGCTACCTGAGCAGCCTGCACTTAAAGAATTTTTGTCTTAAAATTCTGTTTTGGATCCATCTCAAACAGTCTTGTCGTAATATGCCGATGGAGACCAAGCAAATTACCGACTGTTCCTGTGAACCAGATGGTCTCACCTGTAAAGGTTTTAGATAAGTTACCGCTTAACCTAAAAAATAAATTCATGTTTCAAGAACAGAATGATCTTCCCAAGCCAGGAACGGATTCATCTGCCAAAAGTTTGTCCAATCCATTAGATGATCTGACAGGCATGACTGATCCCGGGCAGACAATCATCAAGCCATTACAAGACGTCACGGATACGGAAAATAAGTTCCTTAACCAACCCGTTTTGCCTAATGACCAGGCCATTATCGAAGAAAAAGCGTGGTCAAGCCAGCCTACCTCTAAAATTTTTAATCCGGAAGGAATTATCGAAAATGCGATTGCGGGTATTAACCGGGTAGTGCGTCTTGATATTCATATTGAAGGAACACCTGTAAAATATTTCAAGCATTTTACACTTTCTCAAAGTGCAACAAAGCATCATCAGTTTGAACTTACCCTGGCCCATGACACGCTGGGTACAGCCGAAAACCATAACCTTGAAGAAGCTCAAAAATTCTTGGGAAAACGGATCAGCATCGTCTTTAAGTATAAAGATCTGGAAGGCGGCCCGGAGCGAAACTTTGTTGGCGTGATCACAGAGGTTGGTTACAGTCAGGAAAAGAGCAGTCTGGGAAATCTTGTATTAGCGGGAGCAAGCCCCACTGTTTTGCTCGATGCAGCTCCCCACATTCAGAGTTTTGCCGGTGCACAGCCTATGAGTTTAAACAGTATCGCTACTGAAGTGATTACCGAGGGACTTGGCCAGGGGAAATATGATTTCAGGGTTGATACGCGATATGGAAATGTATCATACAGCTGCCAGTATGAAGAAACACATTATAACTATCTGGCCAGGATTGCGGAAGCGTATGGTGAGCAATTCTTTTACGATGGCGAAGTGCTGCATTTCGGGAAGCTTCCTCCCCAGGAAAAACCGGTTAAGCTGACTTATGGGAGTAATCTCACCAATGTTAAAGTCAAAATGAAAGCGCAGCATGTTAATCCCTCTTTTTACGGCTATAACAGCAGTAAAAATGAGAAGTTTACGGGCGGAAGCACAAAGATTAATCATACATCCGATATCGCCAAGCGTGCCTACGAAATTTCCGAGAGGACTTTCCAGACCCCTTCGCTCCGGGTGGCTCCTATAAAGGCGTCTTCGTTTATGGATATAGATGCTTCGCAGAAAGGAACAGCAGGCAGTAAGGCAGCAGAAGTGTTTGTCACTTCCGGCAATACTACTGTTCCGTTTCTTTATCCTGGCTGTATTGCGGACATCGGAATGCGGAAAACAGACAGTAATGAAACTTCATACTTTACAAAGGTGATGATGGTTGAGGTTATTCATGAAGTTGATGCCCGCGGCTATTATAACGGTTCTTTTCAGGCCATTGCTTCAGATACCGGATTTATTCCGAGGCCGCAGTTTACGGTTCCTGTTGCAGAACCGCAGTTTGGAAAGGTCATCTCAAATACCGATCCGCTCAACCAGGGCCGAGTACGGGTCCAGCTGGACTGGCAGAAAGGAAATGATGCTACCGAATTTATAAGGGTAATGTCACCCGATGCGGGAAGCAGTGATAAGGTAAGTAAAAACCGTGGGTTCATGTCAATTCCGGAGGTCGGGGACCAGGTCATCGTCAACTTTGTTCATCTTCATCCAGACCGACCATTTGTCATGGGAGGGCTGTATCACGGTGCGATTGGAGCGGGAGGTGGTACCGGAAATAATATCATGAGCTTCAGCGGCCGGAGCGGTGCCGAATTGAAATACGATAACGGTGCGGGATCTGTGAACCTTAAAGATCAGGGTGGTGCAAATATGCACTTTGACGGAGCAGGTAACGCGACGACCAATGCTAAAACATCACACAGTGTCAATGCCGGAAGCACCAGTTCAATCAATGTTGGCGGTAAAAAAGATGCACCACCCCAGGCACAGCTGCAGATGGATGCAGCCGGAAATATTACACTGGATGGTAAAACGAGTATTACCTTTCAGGTGGGTGGCAATAAGATTGTCATCGATAAAAAAGGAATTACAGGAACGGTAGCTGCCGGGAACATCAGTTTTGATGCGACTGCAGGAACGTTTACTATTCACAGTCAAGGTAATATGGATGTAAAAACCGATGCGGATCTGGCTATTAACAGTACGTCCTCGAAGATTACTTCAAGCGGCCCTACCAATATTACCGGTGCAGATGTCGAAATTAATAAAGGCTAATGATGGAGTTCAGCAGTCAGGATATCGGAAAGACAAGAAAGTATGCTTTCTTAAGAGAGGAACGCTACAGGTTTCAGGGACTTCGCAATGAAAACCATGTGGAAATGGGCATGACGGTGGATGTTCTTTCTGTCCAGCAGGGACTTCCCATATTTAAGATCAGCATGCTCCGATATAAACAAAGCAATGCTATAGGAATGTACAGATGGGTTGGTGATCTTCATGAGATTAGAAATGAACTGATTTTCACCTTAGATGAAAATGGAAGGTTAGGTACAGTGTTAAATATTGAAGATATCAGGAAAAAGTGGGAAAAAATCAAACCGGAATTGATCAGGAATCATAAAACGGAGCCTTACAAAGATATTTTTATGACCGGTATCTCAGAGCTTCTGGAAGATCCGGTACAGTTTGCCTCCGCACTTAGATTTGCACATCCGTACCTTCTTTTATTTCCCGGAATTCATCATAACGATTTAAAAAAACAGGAGACTCTTAAAGGTTACCGCGAACTGCCGAATTTTTTGGCAACCAGAAACGTGCCTATCAATACGGCAGAGACCTTAACAGAACTTTCTGACGGAACTTATCGTATAGATGTTTCAGGATCAATTGATGAAGACCGGTTTGAACAGGATAAAGTCACGGCTATGATCAGAATTCTGAAAAACCGTCCCCGGGTACCGACTCAGCTCCAGTTGGGTTATATTGAGCGGTACCATCTGGATGAGTGGCCATGGTCTAGTCAAAGTATGTGTATGAGTATTGCTGAAATACCCGGTACGCTATACCGTGAAGAACGTAATATTTTAAAAGCCATATGATTTTTAAAATCGAGGATCTAGTTTTCCAAAATGACCGGTATTTTTTATTGATAAGGGGTGGCGATGCAGAGAAACTTGGAACAGAGAACTGTCTTGACCTCTATGCCGACAACCTTAAAATAAAACGCTTAACAGCCTGTAATGTATCAGAAATTTTGAGTATTCCAGGATTTACTGTGTTGGAATCCAAAGAAAACCTGAGTGGACTAGAGCGGATTTTCAGAAAAACTATGTTGACAGAAATCTGCACCTGCAATAAGAACGTTAATCAGAAATAAATGGATCATGGCAAAAAAGTATGTGCCGGAAGGGGCTTTTCTCGCTTGTGATAAAGGGACCAGTCCATCTACGTTAAGGGTTAGTTACAATAAGAATACTACGATATATTCAGTTCCGATGGCTACTGAAGCGGATAAATTTCCATTCTTCCATTTAAAGCCGATGGGGCTTTGCTCCTGCCCGGCAAAATGGGCAACGGGAATAAGCTGTCTGCCTACAGTTTTGCAATGGGACAATCCCAAAGATGGCGTGAAGATTAATGGAAACCGGATGTTGTTGGAGGATTCTACCTGCCAATGTATTTTTGGCGGTAAAATCAGCATATTTTTTGATAGGCCATCTGCGGTTGCTTATGGTCTGGGTGAGGGTAAGATGCCCAGCGATTATATAAAAGAGGGATTTGACTGGATTGAGAAGACAACGAAAGAGGGCAGGGCACTAAGAGATTCTGTAACTCCGGATTGGATGAAACCTATAACCGGCGCAAAGGATTGGTTTGATGATCTCAGTACAGGTCTGGTAGAAGGAGCAGTGGATGGTGTAGTCGGATTAGGAGAAGTGATCTATCAGGTGGGGCAGGATCCTGTAGGTACGGCAGAAGCTTTAAGCGGAATGGTGAAGGAAGGCTATGAGGCTACCACAGAGGGCATTTCTAATGCCTATAAGTGGACAACCACGCCCGGCAATTTGGAAAACGCAGCCAATGCTACCTGGGACTGGGCGTCCAAAGATGAAAATTGGGAGCAGCTTGGTGATAATATGGTTAAAGGGTTGCAGGATACCGGTACATGGATTGCTGAAAACCCAAGAACAATCGGAACAACGGTTGGCCAATTTATTCCTGATGCTGTTGCAGCTGTCTATACGGGTGGAGGTTCTTTAGCAGCAACTGCCGGAAAAACCGCTCTGAAAGAAGGTGCAGAAGTAGTGGTTGAAAAGACTGTTAAGGAAGGTGTTGAGGCAGTGGTGGAAAAAGCGGGTAAAGAAGCTTTGGAAGCAGGCGCTAAAAGAGGAACTGCTGAAGTGCTGGAACAGCTCGCTAAGAAGGAAGGAGGAGATATAGCAAAAGTAGTTACAAAGTCTGTGGCAGACAAAGCCAAGGAACTACTTGATGAGATGCTTGAGATATTCGACCCCGCAACAGCCACAACGAAGCAAAAGGGGAATTTTGGAGAAATTGCATCTCATGAAAATATGCTGAAAAACTCCAATTTAAAAAGAATTGGTGATAGCGCTCCAGGTAGTTTGGATGATAAAATTAAAAAAGGGATTGATGGGATTTATGAAAATGCAAATCCGCCGCCTAAATATGTGATAGATGAAGCAAAATATAACACGTCGCAATTAAACCCTGCAACAAAGGATGGGCCTCAAATGAGTGATGATTGGATTAACGGCAGTGATAGGTTAGAAAATCAAGTAGGCCCTGATAAAGCACAGGAAATCAGAGAAGCATTGGAAAACGGAGAAGTTGATCGGGTTTTAAGTAAAGTTGACGAATCTGGTAAAGTTACTACTTACAAGCTTAACAGTAATGGAGAAGTAATCGGCACTTGGCCTTAAATATTCATTTTAAAGTTTAAATTTGTAAAAATTGTTAAGTATGGAATTGAGAGACAAATTAAATACTATTGAAGGGTATCAAGAAATTATTCAAAAAAATCAAGAAAATATAGATAGCGATCTAAACAGAATCGCTGAAAGATTAAATGATGAAACTAACGGAATCCAAAATTTCCCCAAACCAAATCTTGAGATAGTTAAATCAATAAAAGATAATCTTCCTGAGAAGTACTTTAAAATTCTGTTGGCAACATACTCACAAGGCAGACCAATTGATGAATTCAGGGATATTTATCTTAAGAGTATTCCTCCTTTCGTTGAAGTTTGGAAAAAATCAAATGGGTACGTAAGAATGCTGCAAATGCTATCTATTGGGATTTTGTTAGAAGTGGAAGGTTTAATATTTAATAAATTAAGCGATGCAGTAAGAAAAGATAATCCACAGGATCTTATTTTAGATGTGTTAATTAATTACAGAGATCCATCCTGGGAAAAAATCTCAGCTGATGTAACATGGGCTAAACCTTACAAAACTTTAAAAGATGTTGTCGAAACCGCAAAAGCTGACAAGTTGAAGTCTTTGAATCTATTGATGAAATATTTAGAAAAGGACTGGTTTAGAAGTGTTGAAACAAAGACTCATGATAGCAAGTGGAATATACATTATGGATATTGGAGCTTTGAAAGTGGTGCTCTTGTAAAGATTTTTGGATTGGATGACAGCAATTTGAAAAATCTAGAATATTATCCTTATGATCTGGTTCATTTTAAAGATTAGCAAGAATGGAAAAATATTTTCGAATCATTGAATTTCTTGTACAAGACCAAGCAATAGTATCGCAGATAAGTAATGAATTTATTGAACTGTATAGTGACCCCAGTTATTATATCGAGCATAGTAACCGCATGATTACCAAGTCACATGATTATTTATGGCTGGGCATGATTGATCTACTTATTAAACATGGGTTTGCTTTTGAAATGGATTGGAAAGATGATTATGAAACCGCGCAAGAGGTGTTGAACAGGCTCTTTATCAAGAATAATCTAAATTATGAGCTTAAACTTGATCTTGAACAAGATACGGAACTTGATCTGTTTTTTGCATTAGTGAATAAAGAATTAGAAAAGCAGGGTAATTACAGAATTTATTCGCTTGATATAGATAGTGATAGCTATGTAAGTGCACTTGGAAAGCCAACTCTGTTTTTAGATATTAAAAATGTCTTGGATCAAAGGATTACAGTTTATTAATTAATCATCACTGGCCAGGATAGAGATAGCTGAATTAATATAGGCTTAGATCGGATTATTGTTTTAAATTACTGGACACTACTATAAATTAAGGTATGTAACTTAAAAGTTATTTACATAATTTTTTTGAACTCAAACCTTAACTTTGCTACCTTATCAACAGAAAGGAGTGGCATCGATGGAAAAACATTGGGAAAAAAGGGATTGCTGATATAAAAAAAGAGGGCTTCTTGATGAAGCCCCTCTAAGCGGAGAGTGAGGGATTCGAACCCCCGGACCTGTTACAGTCAACAGTTTTCAAGACTGCCGCAATCGACCACTCTGCCAACTCTCCTGAATACCGACGGTACCGTCGTTTTCAGTGGTGCAAATATAAAATCATTTTGCCTGAATGCAAAATATTTCTGCCATAAATTTTCATTGATCGTAATAAGGCATTAAGAACCAGATGGAAATTTTGAATTCTAGATGTTAGATAATAGATAATAGACGGATAGATGAGGGACGGACACCTTGAATTATAAATTATAGATTTTAAATTTTAGATTAGAGATGAGAGACGGATAGATGAGAGACGATGGATTGAATTTTAGATTATAGATTTTAAATTATAGATTATGAATCTTGACAAATGATGATTAACTGACTTTAAAGTATGACTTAGGAAAGAAAAGCCTTAAGAAAATAAAGGCTATAAATGTTAAGAAGATTCTTCTGTCCGAAGCACGAGGCACATCGAACTTTCAGTTTCGAGACAAAAAATTAGGAAATAATGATTTGATATTCAAGATTTATAATCTAAAATTTAAAGATCTGACATCTATTATCTATTTGTCTATTATCTCCCATCTAACATCTAAAATTTATAATCTAAAATCTCGGCTCTTGGTTCTTGGTTCTTGATTCTTGATCCTACCAAAAAATCACTTCAGCTCCTGCAATGGTAGGGTAAACCAGAACTCACTTCCCTTGCCGATTTCGCTTTCCACGCCAATGCGTCCGCCATGGTGTTTGATGATCTGTGCACTGATATAGAGCCCTAATCCGAGGCCGGTAAATTTCTGGCCTTTGTATTCGGTACGGTAATAACGTTCAAAAAGATGGGTGAGCTTTTCTTCCGGAATGCCTGGTCCCTGATCTTTGACGCATATTTTAATCTCATGATTATCCAGCCTTTCTGCGCGGATGAGGATCCGGTCGGATTCCGGGGCGTATTTAAGGGCATTGGTAATAAAGTTCACCATAACCTGTCCGATCTGCTGATGGTCTGCTTCTACGATCAGGTGCGTATCACCTTCAAATAGGATTTCCTGCTCGGCGTTTTGAGCGAGTGTTTTGCAACAGTCATCGAAAAGTTCGGCCAGGGAAAACGGCTGCCGGTTGAGTTTCATGTGCCCCTGTTCAATTCTGCTGGTGTCCAGAAGGTCGATGATCAGGTGCGACAGCTTATCCAGGCTGCGGATCGATTGTTCTACAAGCTTTGTCCTGGATTCTTCCGGAAGCTTGTGATGGGAACGCTGAAGCAGCTGCAGGGAAGCTTTCAAGGAGGTTACCGGCGTCTTCAGCTCGTGGCTGGCAATGCTGATAAAGTCATCTTTACCCTGGGTAATCAATCGCCTGGTGGTAACATCCATAAAGGTCCCTATGCCGCCGGTAAGGTTGCCTTCGGCATCAAATATAGGTGCGGCATTAATTGAAATATAAATACGGTCGCTGCCGGGAGGCTGTACGGCAATTTCATGGTCGTAAATAGGACGTTGCGTGCGCATCATGATGGACATTGGGTGTTCCTCAGAAGGAAGCGGGGAACCGTCCAGCCTCAGGTTCTGCCATTGGGGGTCATCATAGGTACGTTCTTTGATGCTGCTTTCCGAAAGCCCGAGGATATGCTGCGCCATTGGGTTGGCATAGACCATGCGGCCTTTTGCATCGATAACGCCTACCCCTTCGGCCATCGTTTCCAGAATGCCTTCAAGGCGCTGCTGGCTTTTGCGCAGTGTTTCTTCAAGCTCGCTTTTTTCGGCAATAATCTTGTCACGTTCCTGGATGGCAAGCACCTGAGGGGTGACTTCAACCGCCATATCGATAACACCGGTCACTTTTCCGTTTTCTATATACGGGGTATAGGTGAAATTGAAAAATCCCGTTTCCAGGGTTCCGTTCCGATTGATTTTAATCGGATTGACAAGATCGGAATGAGGAATGCCTGAAGTCAAGGTGTCCATCAGCATGTCTGCTGCCTTTTGCCCTCTGAGTTCAGGCAACTCTTCAAAAAAAGGCTTTCCGATCAGGTCTTCATCTTTGCCGATCAGGTCCAGCATGGATTTATTGATCATGGCCACGATAAAACGTTCCCCTTTCAGCAGCATGGTTGCCACCGGAGCCTGTGCGATCAGATTTTTAAAGCTGGTTTCACTGTCTGTAAGTTTCCTGTTGAGATACGTAATGGTATCATTGGAAGCTTTCAGCTCTGTATTCCTTACATTCAGCTTTTGATTGGATGTCGTAAGCTGCAGGTTGATTTCCTTGAATCCCCTGTTGGAAAAACGGAGGTCTATATTTTTCTGTTCCAGCGCTTCATTAAGCTGGATGCTGTTTTCATTGGCCTGTTCCAGTTGTCGGTTTACTTCAGAGTACTGATCGTTCAGGACGCCCAGTTCTTCGTTGGCTGTTTTCAGTTCTTCATTAAGTGTACCGAGCTCTTCATTGGATTCCTGCAATCTTATTTCACTTTCCTGCAGAATCTTTTTGGCAATTACCTTTTCAGTAACATCCTGTACGGTAGCCATTACCGCATCTACTGAGCCGTCGGGTTTCAGCAGGGGATGGAAATTGATGTTGAGGTATTTTTTATCCTTAAACCCATAAGCCAGTTCTTCCAGCGAAACAATTTGACCGGATGAATAGACCAGGCTCAACTGATCGAAAAATACCTGCCCTTTCAGGAGCGGAAATACGTCCAGCAGCGGTTTGCCGATAACCATCTCTTCCCGGTAACCCCAGATATCCAGCATCTCTGCATTGGCTGATTCGATGATCATATCCTGTCCCTGCAGCAGGGCCAGTCCGATAGGAGAGGTGTTGATCAGCTGCATCATCCTGTGTTCAGCAGAAACAAGCTGCTGGTGGACGGTATTTAACTGGGTATGGGCATCATTCAGTTCTTCATTGGCTGCCCTGTATTCTTCATTGGCAGATTTAAGGTCTTCATTCAGCTTCTGTTTGCGTACTTCCTTTTCACGGATCAGTTTCCAGGCATTGACCCGTTCGGTAACGTCTGAAGCGGTATGGAGGATGGCATATACATTACCCTGCTGATCTTTAATAGGTTTAAAAGTGAAGTCAAAATAGGAGGTTATTAATATCCCATTGATTTCCAGGTCAGCGGGAGTGTCACGTGCCTGATAGGTTTCGCCTGTATTCCACACCTGCTGAAGAATAGGGATAAATGGCTGGTCCTGTATTTCGGGTAGTGCATCACCGAGTTTCTTCCCATGGATGGATGGATCTTTACCCCAGATCCTGATCATCGCTTCATTGGCGAACTGTATGATCAGGTCCTGACCCGTGTAAATGGCCGTGGCATCATCAGACTGTTTAAGGATCTCTAACAGGATATCATGATCCGGAGAGGAAGAAAATTTTACCATCAATTAAAAAGAAATTAGTTTTTTGCCAGTAACCGATAAACAACAATTTTCAGATCTGCAAAATATGCAATACACAGACTGCTGCAATATTGACACCCATAACGGAAATCTCAATGAAGAAGCGATACCATTAAACCGTTCGATAATGATGCGGTAAGTACCGCAATTTTTAAATACTGAAAAATAACCGTTGTTTTATAAGGGAATACTGCTACGGCACAAATTTAAACAATTAGAAGGAATAAAAACCCATCGCGATCATAAATTTAATATTCAATGCCTTAAATACATTGGCGAAACAGAGCTGTTACAATATATTTTCCAGGAATACAATAAGTTTCAGCCGGTATGTAGAAAACCGGCATGCATCTTTTATTCAGTATTTTAAGTGAACAAACCTTTTAATTGCCAAATGTAAAAAGTGGTTGCTATGATATAAACAGGGTTATAATTCTTGTGTTTTGAGGAATAAATTAAAATATATGTCTTATTTTTGCGCCTCAGGATATGCATCAGTCTTTTAAATACTTTTTTATGGTTACCCTTTTGCTGACGTTTTTATATAACGCCAGCGGGATCGGTGTATGCATAGACCATGCTGCCCATAAAATTGAGCAGGCCAAAGGCTCCAAAAGCCAAAAGACTGAAAAGGGGTTTGTTTTTTCTCAGGACGATGACTGCCAGTGTGCCCTCCATATGAGCATGAACCATATGCTTCTTCCGGAACCTGTAACGGTAGAAATGCCCGAAGACCTTAACTCTGTTGCGGAGATCCCTCATTCCAAAGCCATTACTTACCGCTGCCTGTTGGACTATTTCAGTTCCCGGGCACCGCCGGCCGGTGACTATTCTGTTGCATAATACTTCATTAAGCATTTTTACAACCTTCATCATAAGAGGCACGGTTTGGTGGCTCTTCATACCAACTTCTTTTAACGGACGGCATTGCTGTATCGGCTCTGTCATTATTGATTCAATGAAAAATATTCATCATCCGGGAATAGCATGGACTGTTTCCGGCCCAACTTTAAAGCCCTGCTTTTTAAGCCTTTTGCTGCTTTCTGCTGCCTGCAATGCCCAGAGAGCGGATACAGATTCCTCTTCTGTAGCCATACAGACGGTCGAGATCACCGGACGGAAATCTAAAAGCTATATTTCAGAGTACTCTTTCGCTGCTACCAAAACGGCAATGAAAAACATAGACCTTCCTTTAACCCTGAATACCGTGACCAAAGAGTTGATGCGGGACCGGCAGGCTTTCCAGCTCGGGGATGTCATGAAGAATGTGAGCGGCGTCTCACCATCAAGTTATTACAACCAGTACAGCATCAGGGGAATCAGCCAGAATGAAGAAGGCCAGATCATCAACGGAATGCGGACCCGCCAGAACTATTTTCTGCAGCCTATGACGGCCAATATCGAAAGAGTGGAGGTTTTTAAAGGGCCCGCGAGCATTACCATGTCCAGTGTGGATCCGGGCGGAACCATCAATATGGTTACTAAGAAACCACTGGCACGTCCCCAGTACGAGATTGACCTCTCCGCCGGAAGCTTTAAAACGTACCGGGTAACCACAGACCTCACCGGGCCCCTCAACAGAAGCAAAACTTTATTGTACCGCTTCAATGGTGCCTATCAGGATGCCAGATCGTTCAGGGACCACGTCAATAACAACGGAATGATGATTTCGCCATCCATCAGTTTCATTCCCAACGAAAAAACTTCGGTAAATGTAGAGCTGATTTATAATGACCTTCATGGAAATCTGGACCGCGGGCAACCCATTTTCGGAGCAGTTGCCGGCAAGACCGATCTCAACAGTACCCCCAAAAGCCTGAACCTGGCAGCACCGGGTGACTTTTTTAAAACGAGGGAACTGATCATTATGGGGAGCCTAGCGCATCATTTTAATCGGCATATCAGTTTCAACGCCTCTTACATGAAGCAGTTCTGGGAGGAAAACCTGCAGGAACACCGTACGACCAATTCATTTGTACCGGACATCAATAACAACCCTGTTCCTTCATTAGCAATGATGCAGTTCATCCGGAGAAGGCAGAACTGGATGGTAGACAATATCAATGCTTATTTCAGTTTTAATTTTAACACAGGAAAAGCGATGCATCAGACTCTGGCAGGGTACGATAGCCATATCTGGGAAAAGCGGAGCGGAGGGCAGCAGGATGCTGCACGCGGGTTTATGCTGAAAAAAGGAGGAGTGGCCTCTGCGTATAATCCGGTGAAAGCCTCGGACTATGAAACGGTTAGCTACCATGGTGCATTGATCCCGAAAACCAATGTTGCTCCCTTTGACCTGAGTCCGGGAGCACAGAACCATCAGGAAAACGATTCCTATATCTTCAACGTCATGACCAGCCTGCCCACAGCGCTTACGACAACACAAGCCGCCTATGTGCAGCACCTGGTCAGCTGGGGGAAATTCAAGATGCTGTCCGGGCTGCGCCAGGAATGGTTCCGGGATATTACAAATTATAAAAATCCGGAAGAGACATCTTTCCGCAATTCGAAGCTTCTGTATAGATTGGGGGTCACCTACAGCCTTACAAAAGACATCAATCTTTACGGGACTTACCTTACAGGATATCAGCCTCAATCCAATACTGTGAGCTTAATGCCTAATACGGCCGGCTTTACAGGAAGTATTTCTGCGGCCAGGTTTAAGCCTTTAACATCTGATCTTAAAGAGGTTGGGATAAAGGGGCGCCTGTTCGGGAAGATGCTGCTGAGCATGGCAATGTATGAAATCAACCAGAGAAATATCCTGATCAACGCCAATAATCCGGCAGAACCGGATGAACTGATCCAGCGGGGAGCCGACCGAAGCCGCGGTTTTGAAGCCGAAATTACCGGTTATATCCTGCCTCAGTGGCACATCTACGCAGGCTACAGCTATATTGATGCTAAAATCCTGCAGGATGCAGACCCTGGACTGGTGGGAGCAAGAAAGGAAAATACGTCCAAAAATTCCGTCAATCTCTGGAGCCGCTATAACTTTTCCTCAGTTCCTATCCTGAAAAACTTCGGGATAGGAGCGGGCTTCCTGTATCAGAGCCCTAAAATCCCATGGTTTACCAGGAGTTTTGAGTTGCCGGCTTATGCCACGCTGGATGCTGCGGTTTATTACGCTCCGGTACAGTCACCCGTTCAGGTGGCACTGAATATCAACAACCTGACGAATGCCACCTATTGGATAGGGGCCCAGAATTACCTCCGGCTGTTTCCCGGAGCCCCGAGAAATTATTTAATCACCGCCACCTATAAATTTTAAATCATGAACCGATCTATTGTAAGACTCATCATCAGGAAGACCCGGCATGACCTGTTTAAATCCCGGCAGAACCGTCTGATTACCGTTACGGTCCTCTTATTCTGTATGCTCAGCACCGGTTTGGGACTCATGCAGTACCGGGATACCGCCTCACAGATCAACGGGTACCGCAAGCAGGTCCGTGAGCAGTGGGAACACCGTCCTGCCAAACATCCGCACCGGATGGCCCACTACGGTTACCTCGTTTTCCGGGCTGCACATCCGCTCAGTATTTTCGACAACGGACTGGATGATTACCTGGGAAATGTTATTTTCCTGGAAGCCCATAAGCAGAATACAGCCAATCTTTCGGAGGCTGGAAGTTCGGGGACACTGGTTCGCTTCGGGACATTCAGCAGCGCTTTTATCCTGCAGTGCATCGTGCCGCTCATTATTGTTTTTCTCGGTTTCGGCCTTATTGCCAAAGAACGTGAAGATGCCACACTTAAGATCCTGAATGTGCAGGGTGCTACGGGAAGGCAGATCATTTGGGGCAAAACCATAGGGTTGTGGCAGTTTTCGCTGTTTTTCCTGCTACCTGTTTTCCCGGCTGTATTCTTTGCAGCCGTCATTTCCGGCGCTGCCGAATGGACGGGTATTGCCGGACGTTTGCTGGTTATCATCCCTGCGTATATGATCTATTACTTTTTCATCAGCACCCTGACCGTGCTTGTTTCTGCGTTCAGTAAAAGTTCATCATCGGCATTGGTTAGCCTGATCGGCTGCTGGCTGATCCTGGTGGTATTTCTTCCAAAGGGAATCCAGTTTGCGGCGCAGAATATATACCCAGCTCCGTCACGGATTGCCTTTGAAACTAATCTTGAACAGGATATCCTGAAAGCAGGGGACAGTCATAACCCGGATGACCCGCATTTCAAAAAACTGAAAGATTCGCTTCTGGAGCATTACCATGTGAAAAAGACCGAAGAGCTTCCGTTCAATTACAGCGGATTCGTCATGAAAGAAGTGGAGAAAATCAGTTCAGGAATTTACATCAGGCACCAGAACGAACTTCAGGAGATCTATAACCGCCAGCAACGTTTTTCAGATGCAAGTGCGCTGATCGATCCGCTGATGGCCATCAGGAATTTTTCGAGGACGGCTGCAGGAACGGATTTCTTTTCCTATACCCGGTTCCAGCGGCAGGTAGAAGAATACCGGTACCAGATAGCGCAGAAGCTTAATGACCTCCAGATAGAGCACATCAGCAATATCAAACCCGAGAAAGGAGGTCCGCCGGCGATTGTGGGCGCTGACAGCTGGAAGAAATTTCCCGACTTCACCTATCGGTTTACTGCTTTAGGATTAAGCATCCGTGAACAGTGGCTTCCTCTCGCTGCTTTACTGTTCTGGTTAGCAGTAGGGATCTTAGCAATCGAATGGTCTGGACGTAACTTAAAATTGATCTAATGAATACTTATTTATACAAACAGTTTTACCGGAACAGAGCGTACATTACCGCATTGGTATTCCTTTGGCTGGCAGGAATAATGGCCATATATACCGGTAAAAAATTCCTGGAACGGAATCATGATATTATTGCCAAAAGTGAGGCATTCCAGAAGGAAAGCATCAGGAGAAACGTACAATACCATAAAGATGACCTGGGGCTCATCCTGTACTACGTTAAATTGAACCTCGTCAACAAAACTCCGCAACTGGCAGCACTGAATATCGGGATGCGGGATCTGAACCCATCCATCCAGGGCGTTACGATCAGGAATCTTGAAGAACAGCGGTATAATGCCGACTTCTATAATCCCTCCAATGCTGCAGCGGGTAACTTCGATTTCAGTTTCGTACTCGTTTTCCTTTTTCCGCTGATCATTGTTGCCTTTTGCTACAACCTGATCTCCGAGGAAGAGGAGAAAGGCACCTGGAAACTCCTGCATGTCCAGAGCAGCCGTCCGGGAAGGCTGATTGATGCTAAAATGCGGGTTCGTTTTATGGCAGTGACTGCCGTATATGTAGTCCTGCTTGTAATTGCAAAAACCTGGATCGGTATTCCGGCGGATATTCCGTTTGCGGTATTCATGATATCCGGGTGGCTGTACATCATATTCTGGTTTATGCTGTGCCGCTGGATCATTGCATTCAGGAAATCTTCTGCACAGAATGCCCTGATCCTCCTTATCCTCTGGGTAACGATGAATTTCATTGTGCCTATGGCCGGAAATATGGTCATCCAGAAGATGTATCCTGTCCGGGAATCGCTTAAGGCCGTCATGCAGCAAAGGGAAGGCTACCACAATAAATGGGATGAGCCAAAACTGCCGACCATGAAGAAATTTTATCAAGCCTATCCTCAGCTCAGTAAGTTTACCGTTGAGGAAAACGATGCATTTACCTGGACCTGGTACTATGCCATGCAACATATGGGTGATATGGAATCCTCATCATCTTCCCGTCAGTATACCAAAAAGATGCAGAAGCGGAACAATGCAGCTGTTTTTCTGGGCTATCTGTTCCCGAATATCCATACCCAGCTAACCGAAAGCCGCGTGGCAGGAACCGGCATGGATAATCACCTGGAATTTGCATCAGCCTTGAAAAAGTTCCATGAAAAAAAGAGGCTGTTCTTTTATCCGCTGATCTTTCCAGGCAAAAATGCAGAAGCTGTCAATTGGAATGACCAGGCGGTGGAATCTTTTGAGGATTCCCGCAACATCAGTCTGCTTCAGGTATTCCTGCCATATCTCGTCCTGATCATCTTATTATTCTCCCTTTCACAAATCAAATACAGAAAACTATGCTAAAGATTACCGACCTCCATAAGAAATACAATGATTTTACAGCGCTCCGGTCCCTGAACCTTGAAGTAGGGAAAGGAGAGATCTATGCGCTTCTGGGCCAGAACGGAGCGGGTAAAAGCACCACGATCAATATCCTGCTGGGTCTCTTAAAACCCACCTCAGGAGATGCATTTATCAATGGCGTTTCCGTTACAGGGTATCCTGACAGAGTTAAAAAGGACCTGGCCTATATTCCTGAAACCGTGCTTTTATATCCGAACCTCACAGGCCTGGAAAACCTGGATTTCTTTTCCCGGATTGCCGGCTTTGAATATTCACGGGAACAGCTTTCCGGTTTCCTGAACAGGACCGGGCTGCAGGAAACAGCCCATCATAAAATGCTTGGAGGGTATTCCAAAGGGATGCGCCAGAAGGTAGGTATTGCCATTGCGCTTGCCAAAGATGCTAAAGTACTGTTACTGGACGAGCCGACCAGCGGCCTGGATCCGATAGCGACAGCCGAATTCACTGAAATTGTCCGCCAGCTCGGGCAACAGGGGAAAACGATGCTGATGGCTACTCATGATATCTTTAATGCAGTAAGTGTTGCTTCAGCCATCGGCATCATGAAACAGGGTGTGCTGGTGCAGAATCTACCCTCGAAAGCCTTCACGGCTGAAGAGCTTCAGGAACTCTATCTTAAAACCATTTAAATTGTATCCTTTTTGATGCTGGCCTGCGGTTGTTTTACCGCAGGTTTTTTTTGGGTCTGATCAGGCGTGAGCAGTTACATGAGAACCAAATGCGTTTAATAAAATGGTGCAAATAGAAGGGTTGCGGCAGGTAATTTGCTGTTAAAAATGAAAATTATTCATCAAATCACCAAAATATTATCGTATGAATGGAAAAGTTTATCATTTGCTGATCGCTTCAGCAGTATTATTCACCGGTTGTTCAGACACCATGGAAGGCGGCGAGGACGGACCTGTACTTCCGCCGGTGGAAAACAATGCCGCCAATACCAATTACCAGCCTGCATTTCCGGGACAGACCCGTGCTAATGGCGTAAGGACATCTACGCCTTTTGTGAGTGAGGTGCTGACTTCATCTCTGTCTTCTCCCTGGGGAATCACCGCTTTGCCGGACGGCAGGCTCCTGATCACTGAGAAAGCAGGAACCATGCGCATCATGAGCACAACCGGAACCCTGAGCAATGCCATTACCGGCATTCCTGCCGTTAATTCCGGGGGGCAGGGCGGATTATTAGGCCTGTGCGTCGACCCTCAGTTTGCTTCCAACCGTATGGTGTACTGGGTATTCTCTGAAAATGTAAACGGAGGAAACCTGACTTCAGTAGCGAAAGGAAGGCTTTCCGATTCTGAGACCATGATTGAAAACCCTGTGGTTATTTACCGGGCAACGCCTTCCGCTAATGTGGGCAATCTGCACTATGGAGGAAGGATCCTGTTTGACAGCACCGGAAACCTTTTTGTAAGCACCGGGGAACGTTCAGATCTTTCCACCCGTCCTCTGGCTCAGTCGGTAACAGCCGCGGTAGGAAAAATCCTGCGCATTACCACTACCGGACAGCCGGCTCCGGGGAACCCTACATTTACCCAGTCGGGAGCATTGCCGGTGTTATACAGCATCGGTCACCGGAATCCACAGGGAATGGCTATTCATCCGCAGACCGGGGAATTGTGGCAGAGTGAGCACGGGCCGAGAGGCGGAGATGAAATCAACCGTGTACAGGGAGGAGCCAATTACGGATGGCCAACTATTACGTATGGCATAGAATACAGCGGTGCGGTAATCGGCGATGGGATCCAGCAGAAGCAGGGCATGGAGCAGCCGGTCTATTACTGGGACCCTGTGATTTCACCGAGCGGTATGACGTTCTACAGAGGAAATGCGATGCCGGAATGGCAGAATAACCTTTTTATAGCATCGTTAAGCGGAATGCACATTGCGAGGCTGGTCATAGAAAACAACAGGGTAGTAGGAGAGGAACGCCTTCTGGCAGGAGAGAACCAGCGGTTCAGGGATATTACCCAGGGAAAGGATAATGCATTGTATGCGGTAACGGATGGCGGAAAGCTGTACAGGATCCGTAAACAGTAAACATATTTGACATTTACATAAAAAAAATACCTGGTTTCTTCCAGGTATTTTTTTGATATTAATTGAATTTGAATTTCGCCCTGAATTCCAGCGGTGCCAGCTGGGTTTTCTTTTTGAAAAGAGTACTGAAAGACTGGGCATGCTCAAATCCCAGCAGATAAGCGATTTCACTTACCGACAGAGCAGTGGTGCACAGCTTTTCTTTGGCTTTGCTGATCAGCTTTTCATGGATATGCTGTTGCGTGTTCTGCCCGGTATGGATCCGCAACAGATCACTCAGGTAATTTGGCGAAAGCCCTATGGATTCTGCAACGTGCTGAACGGTTAGCAGTCCGGCATCCCTGTTCTTTTCCTGATCAAAATAATCATTCAGGAAGTGCTCAAATTTTACCAGAAGCTGGTGATTATGGTTTTTGCGGGTAATGAACTGACGCTCATAAAACCGTTTGGAATAATTGAGCAGCAATTCTATCTGTGACACAATGATGTCCTGGGTATGCCGGTCGATATGCCCGCATTCCTTATCTATTTTATGCAGGATACCGATCAGGTCATTCTCTTCATCTTCAGACAAGTGGAGGGCTTCATTCACGGCATAGGAGAAAAACCCGTATCCGGATATGGTTTTGGCCAGAGGATATGTCAGTAAAAAATCTTCATGAATGACCAGAAGGTAGCCTCTTCCGCAATCCATATGCTGTACATCCAAATACTGCACCTGATTGGGAGCGGTAAAACTCAAGACCCCTTTGTCATAATCATAATGCTGCTGCCCGTATTTGATTTTTCCGGTAGCTTCCCGTTTCAGCGCAATGCAGTAAAACCTGTTCACGAAACCTTTCCAGACGTCATCATCCAGGAAGATGCTCTCAGACAGGTCGATAACGCTCACCAGCGGATGTTTGGGTTCCGGTAAGGACAACAGGCGGTGGAAAGCGGAAAGGGAATGGATGGTATTCATAATAATTGTATGGTTAATAATCCAGCAGGCCCATACTGAACTCATCATACGGGGCACCGGTATCTGTTCCTAAAGGTACGATACTTTCCAGTTTCTGCATATCATTTTCGCTCATCTGAATAGAACAGGCTGCAATATTCTGCTCCAGGTATGTCCTGCGTTTCGTTCCTGGGATCGGGACAATGCCCTTATTCATGATCCAGGCTAAAGCCAGCTGGGAAGAGGTAACCTGTTTGTCTTTTGCCATGGCCTCAACGGCTTCCAGCAATTCTATGTTTTTATGGAAATGCTCTTCCTGAAAGCGGGGGATCCCTCTGCGGAAATCATTTTCCGGAAGATCATCAACAGAACGGATCTGCCCGGACAGAAATCCCCTCCCGAGAGGTGAATATGCCACAAAGCCGATTCCCAGTTCCTGAAGCGTAGTCAGGACACCTTTTTCTTCCACAGTCCTTTCAAACAGGGAATATTCACTCTGTACTGCTGTAATCGGATGTACAGTGTGGGCTCGCGTGACGGTTTCAGACGATACTTCCGACAGCCCGATATATTTTACCTTCCCTTCTTTCACTAGGTCGCTCATCGCTCCCACAGTTTCTTCAACCGGTATATTTTTATCCAGCCGGTGCATGTAATACAGGTCGATATAATCGGTTTTCAGGTTTTTAAGCGATCTTTCAACGGCCTTCTTTACATAAGCGCTGCTCCCGTTGATCTTCCAGGTGATTTTGTCCTGGTCATCAATTTCCCAGCCGAACTTGGTGGCAATGATGTAGCGGTTACGGTTATTTCCAACTGCTTTGGCAATCAGCTGTTCATTTTTCAACGGTCCGTAAAGATCTGCGGTATCCAGGAAATTCCCTCCCAGTTCGAACGAGCGGTGGATGGTGGCAATGGCTTCATTTTCATCGGTTTTACCATAGGTGTCAGCTTCTTCAAAGCCGGTCATTCCCATGCAGCCTAAACCGATCTGCGGTATGGTAAGTCCCTGGCTGCCTAATTGAATTGGTTTCAGATTCATACTGTCATTTTTTATTGGTGTAAAATTCCGCAGAAATAGGGTAATTGCTGTATGCAAAACCAACAGGGTTGAATGTAAATCCCTGATTTTTTTTAACAGCAGTTTTTTTTGAAAAACTTAGGGTTAACATTGATAAACCCTTAGGGTGTTGGGGTTTAAAATCACAGGTCTTGAATGATGGGGCAATAATTACTGGAAGCCGGAATGCCCTTTTATTGAAAATCTATAATTATCTTAACCGATTCGGAAAGCTAGCATTATTTTTGATCCATATTCAAACCTTAAAGTGCGGCAGTTTTCTGTTTCTTATGGATAGAGACTACAGACGTACACGCGGAGATATATTCCTACATGAAAGAAATCAACAACATTCTTGAGGCTTATTCCAGAGCGGAATCGGCAGGTAAAAAATCAGCTTTGGCCACTGTGGTAAAAGTGGAAGGCTCATCGTACCGACAGCCCGGAGCCCGGATGCTGGTAACGGAAGACGGAGAACTTACGGGAGCCATCAGCGGAGGGTGCCTGGAAGGCGATGCGCTTAAAAAAGCTTTGCTGGCCATCAGTCAGCGGCAGAATAAGCTGGTAACCTATGATACGACTAATGAAGATGATGCCGAATTCGGCATACAGCTGGGCTGTAACGGAATTGTTCATATTCTGTTTGAATATATTGAGCCCTCAGAAGAAAATAATCCCTTCTATTTCCTGAAAAAGCTTCAGGAAAAACGCCAGGAAGCCATTCTCATCAATCTGTTTTCCATGAAAAGAGGAAATCCTCAGCCTGGAACCGTAGCATTTTCAAGAGAAAACGAGTTCACACTGAAAAGCCCTGGGTTTACCGTTCTTTCTCCTTACATTGAAGAAGCTTTTGATACAAAGGAATCTTCAGTAAGGACCGTAACTGTTAATGGTATTTCCTATGAAGCCCTGATCGAATATATAGCACCCAATATATCCCTGGTCATAGCCGGTGCCGGCAACGATGTTATTCCGCTGGTGGAAATGGCATCTATCCTGGGCTGGGAAGTGCATATCGGTGACGGGAGGACCACCCATGCCGTACAGCGCAGGTTTCCCGCAGCAAAGCAGGTAACAACCGTTAAAGCTTCAGATTTCCTGGAAGGCATCGTTATTGATGACCTGACATTTTTTGTATTGATGACCCATAATTACCAGTATGACCTGATCCTTCTGGCAGCACTCCTTGAACAGGGATGCCGGTATATCGGTGTGCTGGGACCTAAAACAAAACTGGAACGAATGATTGAGGATCTTGAAAATGAACACATTACCCTTCAGGAGGAACAGCTGGACAGTATCTATGGTCCTGTAGGGCTGGATACCGGTGCTGAAACAGCAGAGGAAATAGCTGTTTCGGTCGTTTCCGAGATCATGGCCGTGCTTAACGGCAGGAAAGGGACCTCATTGAAATACAGGACTGGTAAAATCCATACCGGGATTAATCAAACTTTAAATACCGAAGTATGATACAGGATCGCTTTGGACGCATACATGACTACCTCAGGATCTCACTGACCGATCATTGTAACCTCCGGTGCTTTTACTGCATGCCGGAAGAGAAATATGCTTTTGCACCGGCTTCCCGGCTGATGCAGACAGAAGAAATCAATACCCTTGCAAAGGTATTTGTATCACAGGGCGTTAAAAAGATCCGGCTGACCGGTGGCGAGCCGCTGGTCCGTAAAGATGCTCCTGAAATCATAGAATCCCTGGGTAAACTGGGTATTGAGCTTGCCATTACCACCAATGGGATACGGATCGATGAAATGATGGATGAATTGATTCATGCCAATGTAACAGCAATGAACATCAGCCTGGATACCCTGGAGCGGGAAAAGTTCCTGAAAATAACCAGAAGGGACCTTTTTGACCGTGTTAAACGGAATATAGATCTTGCATTGCAGCATCACGTAAAGCTTAAAATCAATGTGGTTGTTATGAAAGGGCTCAACGATAATGAGATTCTTGATTTCATTGAACTGACCCGGGATAACCGTCTTGAGGTCAGGTTTATTGAGTTTATGCCTTTCAGCGGAAACCGTTGGACGAGCAATCAGGTGGTTACCTTGCAGGAGATTCTTCTGAAAGCTTCCGGGCGGTATGAAATCATCCCTTTGCCGCAGGAGCCCAATGATACTTCCAAAAAGTACAAAGTTCCCGGATATACCGGATCTTTTGCCGTGATCAGTACCATGAGTGAACCTTTCTGCGGAACCTGCAACCGTATGCGCCTCACTGCGGACGGCAAGCTTAAAAACTGCCTCTTCTCCAAAAATGAAACAGACCTGCTGACAGCATTGCGTAGCGGAGAAGAAATCCTACCCCTGATCCGGCAGAATATCAATGAAAAAGCTAAAGCCCTGGGAGGACAGTTCAGCGGTGTCTTTGAAAATATAGACACGGCTGCCCTTGAGAACCGGAGCATGATAACCATAGGAGGATGAAACAGAAAACAACAGGCATCATGATCCTGGCCGCAGGAAGTTCTTCGCGGCTGGGCCAACCGAAACAGTTCCTGCAATTCAACGGGAAAACACTGCTCTTCCATACCGCGGAGCAGGCACTGAAAATAACCGATCACGTGATCGTAGTATCCGGCGCGGAGCCTATAGGCATTGAAAAACAACTGAATTCAGTAGTCAATATCAACAATGAAAACTGGGAAAAGGGCATGGAGTCTTCACTCCGGAAAGGCCTTAAAGAAATGCTCCTGCTGCATCCCGGGCTCGATAATTGTATCGTTACCGTCTGTGATCAGCCGTTCATCGATTCATCTGTTTTCCAAAGCCTGATTGACAAACATGAAGCATCAGGAAAAGGAATCATAGCTTCTGCTTATGCAGCAACTTCCGGTGTACCGGTACTGTTTACATCCGGATATTTCGATGATCTTCTGAGCTTACCGGATACCGGAGGAGCCAAAATGCTGATCAGCACCTATCAGCATGACGCAGCTGAGATTCCATTCGAAAAAGGAGCGATTGATATCGATACGATGGAAGATTACCAAAAACTAACCGAAGGCCTATGATTTCAGTACAAGAAGCAAAGGATATTATTTCAGCGTCTGTTCCGATGCCGAAGACAAAGATGCTTAACCTCTCTGAAGCTGCCGGAAAAGTGGTTTCAAAAGCTGTAACAGCCACCACAAATATCCCGAACTTCAGCCAGTCTTCCATGGATGGCTACGCCATTCGGTATGAAGATAAAGATCTTATTTTATCTGTTGTCGGCGAAATGGCTGCCGGAACTTCCCGTCAGCTCGTTATTAAGCCGGGGCATGCTACCCGTGTATTTACCGGGGCACCATTGCCCGACGGAGCGGATACCGTGGTCATGCAGGAAAAAGTTCAGCGTTTAGGGAATACTTTATCTGTTCAGGATGAGCGTCTTACGGAGGGTTTGAATGTGCGTGCGAAAGGTTCAGAAATAAAGCAAGGTGAAACGGCAATGCTGCCGGGTACCTTGCTTACCCCTGCGGCTATCGGTTTCCTGGCAGGGATAGGCTGTAGTGAAGTAGAAGTCTACAGCCCGCCTGATGTTACGATAATCCTGACCGGAAATGAATTGCAGCAGCCCGGAAACCCGCTGCGCTTCGGACAGGTATATGAGGCGAATTCCTTCCAGCTCAAAGCAGCCCTTTATCAGGCCGGGATTGTCAATATACAGGTGAGGACCGCCGAAGATGATCCGAAAAAGTTACAGGAAGTTTTATCTGCTGCTTTAGCAGAAAGTGACCTGGTGCTGCTGAACGGCGGCGTTAGTGTCGGGGATTATGATTTCGTGGTTCAGGCTGCGGAAGCCTGCGGGGTTACAAAAAGAATCCATAAAATCAGGCAGAAACCTGGCAAACCGCTGTTTTTCGGTATTTCAGGAGAAAAACTGGTATTTGGGCTTCCGGGAAATCCTTCTTCATCCCTGACCTGTTTTTATGAATATGTTCTGCCTGCACTGGAACAGTGGATGCATCAGGAACATCGCATCAGGAATACCAAGGCAACCATTACACATGAGTATGCCAAACCAACAGGCCTTACTCATTTCTTAAAGGCATTTTATGAAAATGGAAGCGTAACTCCACTGCACGCTCAGGAGTCCTTCAGGCTTCATTCATTTGCAACGGCCAACTGTTTTATTGTTGTGCCTGAAGAATCGACAGGATGTCTGACGGGTGATCTGGTAGAGGTTCATTTACTTCCTGTATAGCATGAAGTAATTTTTAATAACCATTTATTATAAAGTTGTTTACATTATTTATATAAAATTTAATTAAAGTATGCCGGTAGAATTATTTTATGGTATTTTATTTTTTGTCGCGTTCTTTTATGCTGCGGTAGGCCACGGCGGAGCGAGTGGTTATCTCGCATTAATGGCTTTGTACGGCGTAGCTCCGGAAGAGATGAAACCGACGGCGCTGATGCTTAACCTTTTCGTATCATTAACCTCTTTTATCCAGTACTACCGCGGAGGGTACTTCCTTAAAAAACTTTTTATCCCCATTGCGGCGGCTTCGGTTCCTCTGGCATTTATCGGAGGGATGATTACGGTAGAAGAAAATATGTATAAAAGAATTCTGGGAATCCTGCTGCTTTTCCCGGTGCTCAGGTTCTTCTTTTTCCGGAATGTGGAAGACAGTGCCCTTAAAGATCATAACCTTGTTATTGCGGTGTTTACCGGAGGAATCATCGGTTTTTTGTCTGGCATGATCGGTATCGGAGGTGGTATCATCCTTTCTCCTGTATTGCTGCTGTTGCAGTGGACTAACCAGAAACAGACCGCGGCCATCAGTGCTGCATTTATATTCGTCAATTCACTGGCAGGTCTGGGCGGGATGCTGACCCAGGGCATCAGCTTTACCGGCAATATGCTGATGTATATTGCGGTAGCCTTTACTGGCGGATTGCTCGGAGCATACTTTGGAGCTAAGCGATTCAATCAGAACATATTGAAATACATTCTCGCTGTTGTGCTCCTGATGGCTTCTTATAAACTTTTATTTACCAAAGCTTAATGAAAACAATAAAAATTTTTACCGTGATCATGCTGTTGTTCGCCTCTTTGGCCAACGCGCAGCATACGGAAACTATACAGGTAACCGGAGCAATCAAAGAACCGTTTACCGTTACGGAGAAAAGTCTTTCAGAGCTTCCGGTACATTCGCTGGACAGTCTGGTGATCCTGAACCATGCTATGGAATATAAAAGCACGCTCAGGAAACTTAAGGGAGTGCTTTTGAAAGATATTCTGGCTAAAGCTCAGTTTAAAACTGCATCCCCGAAGGAACTGAGTACCTTTTATCTTGTCTGTAAGGCAAAAGATGGCTATCAGGTTGTATATTCGTGGAATGAATTGTTTAACGGCGAAACAGGGGATAAGACCATGATCATCACACAGGCGGAAGGAAGTCCGAAGGAAGGCTTTGCGCTGGTAACTCCCACAGACCGGGCGACAGGCAGGAGGTATGTGAAAAATCTTTCTGAAATCATCATTCAGCAAATACACTAATATGGAAATCAGGATTATTGCTTTCGGGCAGATTGCCGAGATCACAGGAACAGAAATCCTTACAGATGCCCCTGATATTTCAGCTTTGAGAAAGGAGCTGAAAGAACGCTTTCCGGAACTGGAACACAAGAAGTTTGCAGTAGCCGTCAATAAGAAAATTACAGAAGAAAACCTGGCATTGCAGAAAGGGGATACCGTTGCGCTGATGCCGCCCTATTCAGGAGGATAATATGAATACAGATAATGAACGATATGCACGCCACTATTCGCTCCGTGATTTTGGAGTGGAAGGCCAGCAAAAGCTTCTTGAAGCCAGGGTACTTGTGATAGGAGCCGGAGGCCTGGGCTGTCCGGTGCTCCAGTACCTTGCTGCTGCCGGAACGGGAACTTTAGGCATTATCGACCATGATGCCGTTTCGCTCAGTAATTTACAGCGGCAGACCCTTTATACAAGTGATGATATAGGGTTTTTAAAGGTAGAATGTGCCGCGGAACGCCTCAGAAAACTGAATCCTGAAATATCAATAATCACGTATCCTGTGGAACTCACGTCCGGAAATGCCTGGGAAATGATTGCCGGGTATGATATGGTTGTAGACTGTACGGATAATTTCTCTTCCAGGTACCTGATCAACGATGCCTGCGTTTTATTGGATAAGCCTTTGATTTTCGGGGCGGTATACCGGTATGAAGGTCAGGTAGCTGTTTTCAATGTAACAGGCGACAGCAGCAGCAAACTAAACTACCGCCACCTGTTTCCGGAGCCACCTGCACCTGATGAAATCCCGGACTGCAATGAAGCCGGCGTACTCGGGGTCCTGCCCGGAATGATCGGAATGATGCAGGCTAATGAAGTGATCAAGCTTATTACAGGAATCGGGAAAGTTCTGAGGGGTAAACTGATGACTTTCAGCATGCTTACCTATGATAGTTTCACTGTCGACATTACGGATGAGAAGCCAGTTTCCCATTTGATCCCGGAAGACAGGCAGGAACTCGAAAAAACGGATTACAGCCTGATTTGCAGCTTTTCAGCCCACGGGATTGAAGAGCTGGATTCCGCAGAATTTTATACAAGGATTTCAGAAGAAAAAAGCCTCATAATAGATGTCCGGGAAGAGGGAGAAAGTCCGGCAGCGGATTTCCCCCATCAATCAGTTCCCCTTTCGCGACTCACCGAAAGCCTGTCGGAATTCAGTCAGGAAAACATCATCCTTTTCTGCCAGAGCGGAAAACGGAGCCTGAAAGCGGCCGGGATTTTGATGCATCATTTCGGACCTGAAAAAAAGATCAGCCACCTCAGAAACGGAATCCAGGCTTTACAGAATACCTCATTATGAAGAAAGAAATAACAAATATTTTTATCCAGGGTGCCATCAGCCCGCAATTGATCTCAGAAAGCATTGCCAAGCACTCGGTGAAAAAAAATATCGGTGCCCACAGCATTTTCCTGGGCCAGATCCGGGAAGATGTCATCGACAACCGGGTGGTAAAGGCTATTGAGTATACAGCCTATGAGGAAATGGCCCTGGAGAGGATGCGTGACATACGGGAAGATATCTTTTCCAGATACGAGCTGACCTGCATGCACGTCTACCACAGCCTCGGAACCATACATGCCGGTGAAATCTGCCTGTTTGTATTCACCTCTTCAAAACACAGGAAGATGGCGATGGATGCCTGTGATGAGCTCGTAGAACGCATCAAATCTGAACTCCAGGTCTGGGGAAAGGAAATTTTTAATGACGAAACCCATCAATGGAAAGTAAATAATTGATATGGTTGATATTACACATAAAACATCTACACTTCGGAAAGCCATTGCAACAGCAACGGTAAAAACATCATCTGCTTCAACCATAGAAGCGATCGAACAGAGGAAAGTCCCGAAAGGAGACATCTTTGAATTTTCAAGGGCTGCCGCACTGTTTGCCGTGAAAAAAACCAGTGATGTCATCCCGGACTGCCATCCGCTGCCTGTTGAGTTCACAGCCATTACCTATGCGATAGAAAACCTGTCGGTCATCATTACCGTTGAAGTCCATACGATTTACAAGACCGGCGTAGAAGTGGAAGCGATGCATGGCGCATCTGTTGCCGCATTGGTGATGTATGATATGCTGAAGCCGATCGATAAAAAAGTGGAGATAGAGAACATAAGGCTGCAGGAGAAGCAGGGCGGAAAATCTTCAGACCCGAAAAACCTGGGTTCCGGACTGAAAGCAGCCGTAATTGTTTGTTCAGACAGTGTTTATCAGGGCGATAAAGAGGATACTTCAGGGAAAGCTATTCTTGCAGCTCTTGAAAAGCATGGCTTTACCAATGCTGATTACCAGGTGATTCCGGATGATCTTGAGACGATACAGTCTGTTGTGAGACAAAGTAAAGAAAACCACATCGATATACTGATCTTTACCGGAGGAACGGGACTTTCCCCAAGAGACGTAACGCCGGAAGCAGTCGAGCCTTTCATCGACCGGGAAATCCCGGGTGTTATGGAAACTGCCAGGAACTATGGTCAGCAGCGCATTAAGACGGCTATGCTCTCCCGCGGTATAGCAGGCTTTTCCGAAAAGACCCTGATCCTAACCCTTCCCGGATCGAGAAAAGCCGTAGAGGAGAATATGGAAGCACTATTCCCACAGATCCTTCATGTATTCGAGCTGAATGACCAGTATAAACATTAATCTGATTTTAATTTACATGGAATTAAGTATTATTTTTCTTTGTTCTAAATTAATATTTTGATTTTATGATGATATCTTTGGTTAATTTCATGCTAAATTAATCTGATCTGCTTAACCACTGTATAGTACTCATACTGTCTCTGAAGCATGATTAACGTGATATTGCCCCGGTAGACGGGGTGTTTTTTTGTTTAAGCCGTCCTTCTCAGTATTTTTTCCCCATCATAACGGTTCTTTTTTTGTATCGTAACAGGAACACCAAATAACAACGCTATGACCCATAACGAAAAAAAATCTATTGTACTTAAGGTAAACGGGCAGGATTACCGGCTTGAAATTTTGCCCTGGGTATCGCTTCTTGATGCCCTCCGGGAAAGGATACACCTTACCGGAACAAAAAAAGGCTGTGATCATGGCCAGTGTGGGGCCTGCACGGTTCTGGTAGACGGAAAACGCGTCCTGAGCTGCCTCAATCTGGCTGTTATGAGAGACGGAGCCGAAATTACAACCATAGAAGGTATTGCCGACGGAGATAACCTTCATCCTGTACAGCAGGCATTTATAGACCATGATGCGTTTCAGTGCGGATACTGCACGCCCGGACAGATCTGCAGCGCCGTAGGTATGCTGAACGAAGGCAAAGCCGAGACCAGGGAAGACGTTCAGGAACTGATGAGTGGAAATCTTTGCCGCTGCGGTGCCAGCAGGGGCATTATCAACGCAATTATGGACATAAAACAGAACTACGCATGAACAACTTCTCATATACCAAAGCCGGTGATATCGGACAGGCTGTTGACTTAACGAATAGCAATACCGGAAATAAAATCGTTGCAGGAGGAACCAATATTCTTGACCTCCTGAAATATTTCGTTACAGAGGCAGAGACTGTTGTAGACATCAACAGAATTGAAGGGCTGAATGGCCTTGCTGAACTTCCTGAAGGCGGAGTACGCCTGGGAGCATTGATGACGAATGCGGACACGGCTTACCACCCTGTTATAGAACAGAAATACCCACTTCTGTCCAAAGCCATCCTGGCCGGTGCTTCCGCACAGATCAGGAATATGGCGACCAACGGAGGAAACCTCCTGCAAAAAACCCGCTGCTATTATTTTTACGATCCTGTTACCCCATGCAACAAACGCGTACCGGGCTCCGGATGTTCAGCCAAAGAAGGCTATAACCGGATTCATGCTATTTTAGGACATAGCGAAAACTGTATCGCCGTTTTTCCGTCTGATATGTGCGTGGCACTGGCTGCGCTGGATGCTGTAGTCCGGATTTCCGGCCCTGAAGGAGACCGGGAAATCCAGTTTGCAGATTTCCACAGGTTGCCGGGAGATACGCCCGAAATTGACAATAATCTGAAGCAGGGAGAAATCATTACAGGGATTACGCTGCCTGCTGAAATTTTTTCAGAGCATTATTCTTACCTGAAGCTGAGAGACAGGAGTTCATACTCTTTTGCTCTGGTTTCCGTAGCAACAGCGTTTAGCCTGGAAAACAATCTTATCAAAGAGGTCAGGATCGCTTTAGGAGGAGTATCGCATAAGCCATGGAGGGTAAAAGGGGCTGAACAGTTCCTCACAGGTAAAGCACCTTCAGAAGAAAACTTTGCACACGCTGCTGATATTATTCTGCAGGGAGCAAGCGGGTTTCAACATAATGAATTCAAAATAGGTCTGGCTAAAAAGGCGATTATCCGTAATGCTGCAATGGCATTACATCCGGAATCCCAGAGACCTGGTGCCAAACCATCTTTATAACTATTTAATGTAAATGACAAGAATATGGAAAAAGCACCATCGATAGGAACCCCGGTAAGCCGTCTTGAAGGACGCCTGAAAGTGACGGGTACAGCCAAATATGCCGGTGAATATAATGCTCCGGAACTGTTGTACGGATATGTTGTCAACAGTACAGTTACCAAAGGAAAAATAAAATCTATACATACCTCTGAAGTTGAAAAAATGGATGGGGTCATCAAAGTGTTCACCCATGACAACCGTCCTTCAACCGCCTGGTTCGATTTTCAGTATGCGGATATGGACGCGCCTCCCGGAACCGTATTTAAACCCCTGAAAGATAATATTGTCCGTTATAACGGACAGCCCATTGCGCTGGTAGTGGCCGAAACTTTTGAAATGGCCCGCTATGCAGCGACAAAACTGGGAATAGAGTATGAAGAGGAAACTTTTGAAACCGATCTGGAAGCCAATCTGGAAAAATCCAAAGATCCCAAGAAAGGTATGGCCTCATTGCTGAAACCGCCACCGCCACCACCTACTGGTGATTTTGATAAAGCATACCAGGAATCATTCGTAAAAACCGACAGTATGTTCAGCCATGGTACCGAGCATCACAATCCGATGGAAATGTATGCCAGTACCGTTATTTACCAGGGAAAAGGTAAGCTGAAAATCTATGACAAGACTCAGGGAACGATCAATTCCCAGATGTATGTGGCGAATGTTTTCGGTCTTAAAATGAAAAATGTGCAGGTTATTTCCCCATTTGTCGGAGGAGGGTTCGGTTCAGGATTACGTCCTCAGCATCAGCTGTTCATGGCGGTGATGGCTGCACTTGACCTGCAAAGGAATGTGCGTGTAACCCTTGACAGGAAGCAAATGTACATGATCGGGCACAGGCCGCCGACTTTACAGCATACCCGTTTCGGAGCCGATAAAGACGGAAAGGTCAATGCCATTTACCATAAAGCCACCGGAGAAACTTCAAAATTTGAAGATTATGTGGAAATTGTGGTTAACTGGGCCAATATGCTGTATCCTGCGGAAAATACGTTGCTCGAGCATCAGCTGGTCCCGCTGGATGTCTATACGCCTCTGGATATGAGGGCACCCGGCGGGAGCACAGGAATGCATGCCATTGAAGTAACCATGGATGAAATTGCTTATCAGCTGAACATCGATCCTGTAGAACTCAGGCTCATCAATTATTCTGAAATAGATAAAAGCAGCGACAAAGAATACTCAAGCAAGCAATTACGGGAATGCTACCTGAAGGGCGCAGAACAATTCGGATGGAGCAAGAGGAATCCTGAGCCGAGAAGCATGAAGAGAGGCAATAAACTCGTAGGATACGGAATGGCTACCGGAATGTGGGATGCCAACCGGATGCTGGGCCGCGCTGAAGCCATCCTGAAACCAGACGGTACCGTAGAAATAAAAAATGCCGTAACCGATATCGGAACCGGTACCCTGACTGTCATGACCCAGATTGCAGCAGATGAGCTGGGCCTTCCTATTGAAGCGGTTACCTTTTCGTATGCTGACAGCAAAATGCCTTTTGCACCCATCCAGGGAGGCTCTTTTACCACTGCTACCGTTGGGCCTGCGGTGCAGGAAGCCTGTCAGGCACTGAATAAGAAGCTGTTCAAAAAGGCTAGGGCAATGGACGATTCCGTACTTAAAGATGCCAAGCTTAAAGATGTCGATTTCAAAGACGGATTTATCCTGCTGAGGAGCGACCATTCAAAAAGGATCAGCATTAAAGATGTTCTGGCAGCAAACAACCATGAACCGATTAAAGTTAAAAGTACGGCAATGCCCAATCCGCTTACGTATGGAAAGAAGGCTAGAGCTGTCCACAGTGCTGTTTTTGTGGAAGTAGAAGTGGATGAGGAACTGGGTATGATTGAAGTAAAAAGAGCCCTGACTGCCGTAGCGGCAGGAAGAATCATCAATCCTAAAACGGCGGAAAGCCAGGTATTGGGAGGAATGATCTGGGGACTCAGCAAAGCCCTACATGAGGAGACTATCCTGGATGACCGGCTCGGAAAATACATGAACCCGAACCTTGCCGAATACCATATACCGGTTCATGCGGACGTGCATGATCTGCAGGTACTTTTCGTTGAAGAAAATGATCAGTTTGTTAATGATCTCGGTGTAAAGGGAGTAGGGGAAATCGGTGGAGTAGGCATGCCGCCTGCGGTAACCAATGCGATCTATCACGCTACGGGAAAAAGGATTTATGACCTTCCCATACATTTTGATAAATTACTTTAAATAAAATATCTGACAGAATCCTGCTTTTTAAAGCAGGATTTTTTTATGCCCGTAATTTTTCAACCAGTTCCCTGACTTTTACAGATGCCTTCCGGATATCGGATGCTGTATTGAATTTCCCCAAACTGAACCGTATAGAACTCAGTGCCTCTTCGTCATTCAGGCCCATCGCCTTCAGGACATGGGACGGGCGGCTGGTGATGGACGAGCATGCGGAGCCGTTGGAAACCGAAATGTGTTGCAGCCTCATAATCATTTGTTCCGCATTTACACCAGGAAAGCAAATATTAGAAGTTGTATATAGCCTGTGTTCATGAGATCCGTTGATAAAAGCTCCGTCTATGCTGAGCAGTTCTTTTTCAAGCATATCCCGAAGCTCACTGATTCTGGCTGCATCAGCCTCCATTTCAAGCTTAGCAATTTCACAGGCCTTTCCCAATCCGATAATTCCGGGCACATTCAGTGTTCCGCTCCGCCTGTTTTTCTGCTGCCCGCCCCCCAGGATCTGCGGATGTAATTTGATCTTTGCATCCCTGGAGACATACAGCGCTCCGGAACCTTTCGGGCCATAAAACTTATGGGCTGAAAACGGCATCAGATCGATCCCCAGAGCAGATACATCCACAGGTATTTTACCTACTGCCTGCGTAGCATCACATAAAAGGAATGCGCCTTTTTCATGGGCTATTGAACTGATTTGCTGTATATCCTGAATGATCCCGGTTTCATTGTTAACCAGCATCACACAGACCACTAAAGTTTCATCAGTAACGGCCTCCCTCAGGATCTCGGGATTGACGAGTCCGCTTTCCTCAACGTTGACCATGCTTAAGGTATAGCCATTACTTTCAAGGTTCCGGCAGGTGTCGAGAACAGCTTTGTGCTCGGTGGATACGGTCACAATATGCTTCCTTTTTGAATGATCAAGGCCTGAAATAGCCAGATTAATAGCTTCGGTAGCTCCGGAGGTAAAAATATATTCCTCAGGTTTCCCGCCGGTAAGCTCAGCTACATTCCATACAGCTTCTTCAACATGCTCCTGCACAGTTATTCCTGACAGGTGACTGCTGCCTGCATTTTCATAATATGTTGTGAAAAAAGGAATGATGGACTGCAGCACACGGTCATCCATTCGGGTGGTAGCATTATTATCAAGATAAATTTTTTCCGGGCTCAATGGTGGTTTTTTTGGTGATTAGAATATATTAATGTCTCATGCAATAGGAAGTAACGTTAGTTCAGCCTTTTGTCATCAATGGCAAGTACCCATTCATGGCGCTTGCATCTGGGACAGCGGTTTTTACCACGTTCCAGTTGGGAGGGTCTGGCGCAATAGGAGCATGCGTATACATCCGGTTCATCAATAACCGTTAGTTTTTTAGCATATAGTTTAGGCTGTACAGGAAGGCCGTAGCCTACCTCTTCATCATGGTAATAATAAAAACTGATGTTCCCGGTGGTTTCTAAGATCGCGGTCTTTACCTGTCCTACATGGGCAATGCTCTGCTGGCGCATCTCTGAGAAAAACTCATCTTTGGCGAAAGTATGGTCACCGCTTTCCTTCAGTAAGAATTCCCCGTTTTCAATAACGTAAATCGGATCCCCCTCAACAATGCTTTCAAAGAATTCGCTTTTGCCAGCAAAAAAAGTAATCACCCGGTACAGAAGGATAATGGTTACAAAAACAACAACAGCCTGGAGGATGGAGGTTTCTTTATTGAACATAGGATCGCCGGCTGCGGAACCTAGACCGATGATGATGGCCACCTCAAATAAAGAGAGCTGCCGCACGCCTTTCTTGCCAGACAGCCGCAGCACGATTAAAACCATACTGAACATGATTAAGGTCCGTACTATAATTTCAATGGCAAAATCGAAATTCAGGTCACCGATGAAAACATCATCCCATTTCATATTTTCTTGTTTTTTAAAGTACAGAACTTTGAATTCTGACTTGATGCAATGCTTCTTTACATTACAATATATATGCCGGCAGCTTTTTCAGAATTTACTGCGCAATACAGGGAAAAAAGGGTTATAAGCTGTCCGGATAGAAGTCCGCAATCGGGCTCGTAATGACTCTGCAACAGACCGGATAATTCTCCTGTAATGTTTTTTGAATAGGACCTGGTTTGAGGCATAGTTTTTGGTTACAAAATGATGATTTTCCTGATCCGGATCATAAAACTGAATGCCGGATTTGGTATAAACACAGTAAAAATTGACCATATTGAATACTTCACAAACCAATTTCCATGAATTTTCGGGGGGGCAGGGAGACAGGAATCTGGATCTGTATATCCAGGCTCTCAATTCAGCTAATTCCGGAATTATCATTACGGATAATAAACAGCCGGACAATCCCATCGTATACTGTAACCGTGCTTTCGAAACCATTACCGGTTATTCAAGGAATGAAATCATCGGGCATAACTGCCGTTTCCTACAGGCGCAGGACAGGGCCCAGCCGGAACGTAAATTGTTGAGCGACTGTATAGAACAGGGACTGGACTGCAAGGTTGAGATGCGTAACTACAAGAAAAACGGGGATTTGTTCTGGAATGAGCTGTATCTTTCTCCCGTAAAGAACAAGGAGGGAGAAATTACCCATTTTATAGGCGTTCAGAATGATGTTACGGCACGCAAAAAAGCGGAACATGACCTTATTGAAGAGAAAGCGTCGGTTGAACAAAAAATTCAGGAAAGAACTAAGGAACTGAGGGAAAACCAGGTATTCCTGTCCAGCATCATCCAGACCGTAAGGGAAAGTTTGCTCGTCCTTGATCCGGATTTCACGGTCCTGAGCGCAAACGGCCATTTCCTGAAGACCTTTAAGGTGTCAGCGGAAGAAACCGTAGGCAAGGTACTGTATGAACTTGGAAACCATCAGTGGGATATCGATCTGCTGAAAGAACTCCTCGTTAAAATACTCCCCACCAACAACCCGGTTATTGATTTTGAAGTAGAGCATAATTTCCCGCATATTGGCAAAAAGCTCATGCTGCTTAATGCTTACCGGATTGAGCATGACGGACAATATAAAGACAGGATATTACTGGCGATAGAGGATATTACGGACCGGCGCGAAATAGAGCGGCGTAAAGATGACTTCCTATCCATTGCGAGTCATGAACTTAAAACGCCGCTTACCACTATCAAAGGCCTGGTACAGCTTCTGCAGCGAATGCAGGATGGCGGGATCACAGAAAAATACAAGGCGACTTTAACGAAAGTGTCTGTTTATGTAGACCGGCTTAACAACCTCATCTCTGAACTGCTGGATACCTCCAGGATACAATCCGGAAACATTGAACTGCATATCGAGCCGTTTGATATTGATCATTTAGTTAAGGATACGGTAGATAACATTGCGCTGACTGTTCCTGGTTATGAAATCAGTGTTTCAGGTAAGTCGGGAGCCATTATCAGCGGTGATGAATCCCAGATTTCCCAGGTGGTTAATAACCTCGTTTCCAATGCTATTAAATATTCTCCCGGATCTAAGAAAATAGAAATCCACATAGCCAGGATCAGCAACTTTGTTAAAGTTTCAATCAGGGACTTCGGCATGGGCATCAGTGCACAGGACAAACCAAGAATTTTTGAGCGCTTTTACCGGGCAGGGGATATCCAGAAGAAATTTCCGGGAATGGGGATAGGACTCTATATCAGTCACGAAATCATTGCCAACCACGATGGGACCCTGTGGGTGGAAAGTGAAGTGGGAGAAGGTTCAACATTCAGTTTTACATTACCGATAAGCAAAAAATAAATATGGAGGCTAAAAAAATTATGGTTTGCGATGATGACCAGGGAGTGCTGGACGTTATTGAAATGATGCTTGATTCCAGCGGCTACACTGCTTTTACGGAGATCAACAGTACCAACCTTATTTCTGAAATTAAAAAAAATGAGCCTGATCTGATCCTTTTGGATCTCTGGATGCCTGTATTATCCGGTGACCAGGTGGTAAGAGCGATCCGTGCGGATCAGAATATCAGCCATCTGCCTGTGATCATCCTTTCTGCCAGCAGGGACGGAGACGACATAGCAATGGAAGCCGGAGCAGATGCATTCCTCTCCAAACCTTTCGATATGGATGAACTGATTGATACTATTGAAGATTTATTGAAGAATAAAAAAGGAAGTATGAGCGTATAAATCGATTCTTGAAATTAATGTGCTCTGATAGATATACAGAAATGAATGAGCGTCACATGAAGATCAAAATATATAATCCTGCTTTACAGAATAAAGCAGGATATTTTTTGAATCTGTCTGAATCCAGGTTTTTGCTATCTGCCTGTGATGAAAGTCTATGCTTTCCCATTTAAATACAGATTAACAGGAAATAGAGGTCCTCCGGGAAATCATATCCACAATGCTGCAAAAGCGGCAATCAGTGCAGGAATCATCACCAGCGAGCCTATTTTAAGGAACTGCCAGGCGCTGATGGAATGCCCGTGCCGCCTCAATTCGGTAAGCCATAGAATGGTCGCTAAAGATCCTGTAACAGAAAGATTAGGCCCAAGATCTACCCCAATAAGGATGCAGCTTCTTACAATAGCAGGAAGATGTCCTGCGGAGGCTGTGCTGCCGGCAATAAGTCCTGCGGGCAGGTTATTGATCAGGTTACTGCCGAATGCAAGTGCGGAGCCGCTCACCCAGGCTGTAGTATCAGGCGATCTGTGGGCATGATCAGCTAAAACATGGCTTAGAGAGCTGATCAGCCCTGTACTGTTCAGTGCTTCCACCAGCACAAACAGTCCGGCAACCAGCGGGAGCACTGCCCAGGAAATATGGCGGACCAGCCGTAATGGATTTTGCCTTGCCCCAATCGCTACAATCAGTGCGGTACCAACTCCCGCAATCGCTGTTGGCAGCCCGAGTTCCCAGTTCAGTGCTGATACCGTGATCAGGATAATACTGGTAAGGATAATCCCGGCCATTGCAATACGCCCGCCTTTCTGCAGAGGCTGAATGCTGATATCGGTAGCGATAGGTTCACGAAGGTATTTACGTTGTGTCAACAGGAGCATCAGAAACGTTATGGTCACAGCAAAAAATGAAGGCAGAAGATAAGTACTGAGCCATGTCGCCAGGGTAGGCATATGGCTTCCGTAAATCACAAGATTGGCCGGGTTGGAAATCGGCAGGATAAAAGAAGCGGCATTGGCAATGAAAGCGCAGATCAGGAGGTAGGGAAGAGGCTGCTTCACTTTGGCGCTTTGCATAGCCGCCGCAACTGCCGGAGTAAGCACCACTGCCGTGGCATCATTGGACATGAAAGTAGTCACTACCAGCCCAACAATATAGATCAGGATGAAGAGCTTAACCGCAGAACCTCCTGAAACCTTCGTTGCATGGGAAGCCAGCCAGTCGAAAAGCCCCTCCTGACGTGCAGCTTCTGCAAGCATCATCATCCCGATCAGAAAAAGATAAACATCCGTTCCTTTCATGACTCCGGTCCATGCATCCGACCATGAAATTAAGCCGAACAGCAGCATGAATAGAGCTCCGCTTACGGCCCAGACTGCTTCCGGAAGCCTGAACGGCCTGATGATGACGCCTGCTGTTGCCAATGCGGCAATGATGCAGATAAAAACAGTAGAATCCATTGGATGTTATTCTTTGATAAGTTGTTCTTCAGTAGTATGGCCGCATTCCCTGATCATGGTTTTTGAATAAAAGAGCCAGAGTGCAATAGAAACCAGGGCGAAACCGCCCAGGATAAGAAAGGCCGAACTGTAATCGATTTTTTGAGCAATCCATCCGCCAATCGCCGGGCTCAGTGATGCACCCAGTCCCTGAACCGTCATGACGGCGCCCTGTCCCACATTGATCCTTCCAGTTCCGTTTAGGATATGGGCAACAAGGCCGGGTACTGCAACACTTTGAAGTCCCGCGCCGATACCGTCCAGAATCTGTACCGGATAGAGCCCTGCATGGCTGATCATATGGGAGGCGATAAAGCCTCTGAGCGGCAAAGCAATAAACGAAATAAGCATAACAAGCCAGTACCCTTTGCTTTCTGCCATTTTCATCGCCACAATAGAGGCTACAATCATGACCAGCTGTGCAATGATAACGGTAAGGGCTACAAACATAGAAGCGTTATCCTGCATCTTTTCAGCAGCAGCCATTCCGTAAAGCGGTAATAAGGCACCGTTTCCAAGATGGAAGCAGGCAAGGGCCGCAGCAAGGATCAGCAGAGGCTTACAGTTGAGCAGGACTTTCAGACCGCTGGCTTTTTTATCATCGGAATCATGCTCTTTAAGGCCTCTTGCAGCTTTATCGTCAATGCTTTTGGCAGGGATCATCAGGATACTGATCATTGATAATACTCCAAACAATGCCGAAAGGGCAAAAATGGCCGGCATGCCGAACTTCATCCCCAGATAGCCGGATAAGCCTGCTCCAACTACATTGCCTGCATGATTAAATGCCTGGTTGTACCCGTTTTGCCGGTTGAATCCTTTCTGCCTGACAATTCCTAATGTAATGCCCACTACGGCAGGTCCTATGGCTGCTCCTGCAATGGCGGTAGCCACCTGGGAAAGGGTCACCAGCCAGAAATTCTGTGAGATCAGGATCAGAGCGGAGGCAAGAACGGTACAGATCCCGGGAATAATAACGTAACGCCTCTTGTGGGTGGTCGCATCAATTGCAGCTCCTGCCGGTGCGGTCATCAGCATCCCGGCGACACCACCGATTGTCATTACAGTGCCGATGGGGCCGCTTTTCCAGCCATTGGCCAGGAGGAAAATGCCGAGGAAGGGTCCGATTCCGGCCTGCATATCGGCCATAAAGAAATTCAAGGCCTGCAATGCCCACAGAATGCGCGGTGCATTTGGAGAAGCTGTTTTCATAAATGTATAATCAGTATTTTGTGCTGCATAATGCGTATGGTCCGCAAAGGAAAAAGTGATGGTGCGTTTATATTTGTACCGTTATAAATCAGTTAGCCGATCATCAGTCATGTAAGCTATTTCCCTAGGTAATCATCAAGGCCTGTATGCATTTTCGCTTTTACATCTTTCATCATCTGCTTCTCCTCATCACTCCTTCCGGATTGGCTCGGTTCAAAAACAATGCCGAAAAATACTATTTTCGGCATCGTTTTTTGAAAGTCTGGTAGTATAGGTATTTCAGTACTTTACATAAGTTCATGCATGTTGGTTACAGCATGTACCTGATAGTCTTCCGTCAGGTTAAAAGTCCTGCCCAGTTTCTGTGAGGCATTGATAAATGCTATAAACGTACAGAGCTCTGAAATTTCCCGTATGCTGAAATATTCTTTCAGAATATCAAAATGAGCCTGCCCTATAGCACGATGATCCTTACAGAACAGTTCTGCAAAGCCTGAGGCTATTGAAATCTTAATCTGCGCAGGATCGAAATCAGGCTTTCCTCCTTTAACCATACAGTATTCGCATCCGTTTTCAAAGGCCATTGCGCGGCGTACCTGCTCCAACAGTGCGGGATCAAGTGAAGTATTTTTCCAGAATGTTTCTTCAAGCCTGTTCCATTGGTCCAGGATGTGTTCATTATGTCCCAGTAGTTTTTCAAATGCTGTATCACCGTTGTCTGAAAATTCTATTCTTGTCATTGTTATTTATTTCCGGCAAAATTCGGATAAAAGAATTCTGCTGTAAAACGGTTTTAATTGTATTGATTGGCAATTTGGATTAAATTCGCCTTTTTTAAATAGTATTACAGTGAAAATCATTTTAGACCATTACGATTATAATATTCTGGAGTTACTGAGTGAAAATTCAAGGCTGAGCTATGCAGAAATAGGCCGGCTGATCGGACTTTCGCAATCTGCGGCTAAAGAACGCGTTCTGGCGCTGGTTGACAGGGGAGTGATTAAAAAATTCGGGATCGGGGTAGATTACAGCCTGCTTGGCTACTCACTGCCTGTCATCATCCATCTTAAATTCAGAAATGATGATTTTAAAATATTTCTGAATCAGCTGCACCAGTTTCCGGAACTTACCAGCTGTAAAAGAATCACCGGAGAGGCATGCCTGGTTGCAGAAGCCGTTCTGAAGGATAACAGCCATCTGGAAAACCTTATCGACAGGCTGATCCGGTATGGGATTCCTTCTACAGCAATTTGTCTTTCAGAGGTTGATATGCCTAACTTTTTTACGCAGCATAAAAAATAAGAACCTATCGCTATTAAAAGAATACCGGCCAGTGTATCTCTACATTGGCCGGTAATGGGATTTTCAATCCGCATATGAAGGTGATACAATCAGATCTGAAACAGCGCGGCTGAATTTTTTTAGTACCCGGATGCTATCTTCATGGGGAATTCTTTCCAGCGTCTGTGGATCCAGGATATCCCAGATTCCGCTGTGATGCCATTCAAGAGCCGGGAAATCCCAGTCCGGCCGGTCAATGAGAGGATAAATACAGCATCCGTAAAGAGGAAGGCCGTTTTTCAGCATTAAAACGCATTCTTCTGCTATCGTATCCAGCCACTGAGGGCGGTGCTCACCGGGATGGCTGGTCTCTGAAATAACGACGGGCCGTCCATATCGCAGAAACATTTCTTCAATCAGCGTATGGAGCGGTTTCCATAAAACATGGGGTGGCAGTTCCCCCCACGGGATGAGTTCATGATGAGTGCTGGTCCATTGGTTGTTAAAATAAAAATTTACCCCCAGGATATCCAGGTATTCAGGCTTCCCGCCGAGCTCCGGGCATATTTTCCCGCTCAGCATGTCCAGTACCTGGAACTGCTCTTCATGTTTGGCAGCAGCATTAAGAACCTGTTCATCATCTGAAAGATCAGGTGACACTACATGGATAAGCGGCTCCGTTGTCATGATCCGTATTGCGGGATCCACTTCTTTCATCATTTCGATCCCTTCAATATAGGCTTTCATCAGGCGGTATTTTACCTCCCATCCCTGTGCGGTACAGTACGGGGAGGTTCCTCTGGCATCACCGCCGAGCCAGGATAAAAAGCTTACTTCATTGATGGGGGTAATGATCAGCGTTTCATCCGGGACCAGGCTCCGGTAATGTTCCGCAAATGCTTTGCACAGATGCGCGAAACGCCGTGGAAACATAGGATGAAGTGGAGTAAGGTCATCCGGAAAACCGAAATGGCAGATGTCCCAGATGACCTGTATCCCTGCTTCGGCAGCTGCCAGAATTATCTGATCAACTTCTGTCCAGTCATACTGATACGGAACTTTTTCTACATGGCTCCACCGGATACCTTCACGAACCGTGCGGATATTAATGGCGCTGAGCCGGTCATAATCTTCCTTAAGAAAAATATCATGGCCGGTGAGCCGGATCATATCCACCCGTTCCCCAAAAGCATTCTGATGGTCGGCACATTCAAACCCTCCCATCAGGAAGGACCTGAACGGATTGCCGCCGTACGTAAAATCATTGCTGTACGTCATCATCTTCTTTTACTATTCTTCGGTATAAAGCCAGTGACTGAGCCACTACCTGATCCATATTGTAGTACTTATAGGTTCCCAAACGTCCTGTAAAGTAAATATCTTTTTGCTCTTCCGCCAGTTTTCTGTACTGATTGTATATTTCCTGGTTTTCCTTTCTGGGAATAGGATAGTACGGATCGCCTTCAGCAGTAGGGTATTCATAGACAATGGCTGTCTTATGGTGGGTCTGCCCCGTAAGATGCTTGAATTCCGTGATCCTGGTATATAAATTCGAGGTAGGATAATTGACCGTTCCGGTAAGCTGGTAATTTTCCTGGTCCAGGGTTTCAAACTTAAAATCAATGGACCGGTAAGGCAATTTTCCGAACCGGTAATCAAAAAAAGCATCAACCGGACCGGTATAGATCAGTTTATTATGGGGAATGATATCTATAATATCCTTATAATCCGTATTCAGCATAATATGAATGTTCTTATGCGTCAGCATTTTTTTGAACATTTCCGTATAGCCGTTTTTAGGCATCGCCTGATAGGTATCCGTAAAATACCGGTCATCACTGTTTGTGCGTGTAGGCACCCTTGCCGTTACCGAAGCATCCAGTTCCGAAGGATCCAGATCCCACTGCTTTCTAGTGTACCCTCTGAAAAACTTTTCGTAAAGCTCTTTGCCGACTACGTTTACCACTACATCTTCCGAAGTCAGTACTGGTCTTCTTTCCTCAGCTTTTGATGCCAGGAAATCTTTGACCTCATCAGAGGTCAGGTTTTTACCATAAAGCTTATTGATGGTGGTCAGGTTGATCGGAATAGGAACCAGTTGTCCGTCCACACTTCCCAGTACCCTGTGCTCATAAGGCCGCCAGTCGGTAAAACGGCTGAGGTATTTAAATACTTCTTCCGAATTGGTATGGAAAATATGCGGACCGTATTTATGGATCAGGATTCCGTCTTTGTTATAGTAGTCATAGGCATTGCCGGCTATATGGTCACGTTTGTCAACGATCAGCACCTTTTTTCCTGCACCGGCAAGCTGTTCTGCCAGGACGGCACCTGCGAACCCGCATCCTATAATGAGAAAATCATACATTGGCTACTTGGATTTTCAGGTTATTGATCAGTTTGCTCATCTTGTCAAAGGTATGGTCCCAGGAATTGTCGGAAAGAAATTCATCTACCTGCATCAGCCACTCTTCCCGTGATTTTTTATTCAGTTCTGTTTCTGCATGCCTGATAAATGTTTCCGCATCATCCGCAATATATACCAGGTCTGCATCTCCGTAAGGATTAACCACATCTTTTATCCGGGTGGAAATAACCGGCAGGCCTGCCGCCAGGTATTCCGGAGTTTTGGTCGGGCTGATGAATTCAGTAGATTCATTAAGCGCAAAAAGGACCAGTGCCATATCCCAGTGACTGATATACACAGGCAGTTCATCATACTTTTTCGAACCGAGGTAGTGAATATTTTCCGCCCTCGGAAGATCATTGATATCTATTTTTACTACCGGGCCGATGATCACGAAATGCCAGTCGGGTCTTTTCGCAGAGACTTCTTTAAGAAGCTCTATGTCAAATCTTTCATCAATAACCCCGTAAAACCCGAATCTCGGATGCGGGATATTCTTCTGGTCTTCAGGCTCAACCGTATTGTAGCGTGCCGCTTCAAAATGTTTTTTATCGATGCTGCTCGGGAACGGATGGATATTATGGTGCCTGTTTTTCTTGGCCTGATAGAGCGTGTGTCCCCCGGTAAACACGACATCTGCTTTTTTAAAGAGCTGGTTTTCCAGTTCAATAAGCTGAGGCGGAGCAAAACGGAAAGCGGAAAGCTCGTCCATAGAATCGTAAATAACAACCTCAGGTTCCAGATGGCCGGTATATTCCAGGGCCATAGGAGTGTAATACCAGCAGGAGAAGTGTTTTACGGATTGCTGTTTCAGGAAACGGTCAATCATTTTTCTGAGCTTCAGGTTGCGCTCTTCTCCTTCATGCGATATACTGATCTGGACAATAGAAATCCCATCCTGTGAACTTACGGTCAGTTCATCACGGTCTCCGTGGCGGGGTTCTTCAAAGTAATAAATATGAGAGTTTCTGGCAAAACGGCTCAGCAGATGCTGAGGTCGCTGATAGACAAAATTCCACGACAGGTGGCTGAAGCATAATATATTTTGCATAAAGTTGTGGTGTTTTAGCCGGTATCCTCTTTAGAGATCATATATGATGACCTCCTAAGGAAAACCGACATAATCAATATTAATTAATGTGTATATAAAGACCTCAAAAGGTCTTAGCTGTAAGTAAAAGTACTTATAAATAAAAAAGACCGTGTATGACTTGAGTCATACACGGTACGGAGAATTCTGTTCATGAAAATAGTTAAAATTTAAATTAAGATTAAATATTTTCAGTAAGATTATTTTTGTAGGTGTAAAAAGTTCAAATGATGCCGGATGGTCATCAGTTATGCTGATCAATAATAGATTTTCCTGTTGATTACCTTTACAATTCCTTGCTGCTCCAGTTTTTTAATGGTCCTGATGATGGTTTCCACTCTGAGCCCTGTCATAGAAGCCAGCTGCTGCCTGGTCAGCGGCACCTCAAAAGAAAACTTTCTCTGGTCCTCATAGAAACTTTTGTGATAATCAAGCACACCTATGATCCGCACATCTGCATACATGGACGAATTATTCTGTAGCATGATGTATTTGTAGTACAGCCTTTCGGAAAGGAATTTATTGACGTCGCGTGAGATTCCCGGGTTCTCGTCCAGCAACCGGACAAAATTGGATTTTGGAAGTTTCAATACGGTACACTGCTCAAAAACAACGGCATTAACCGGATATTTTTTCTCTATGAACAACAACAGCTCACACACACTGAGGCCGGGACTGAGAATAGCCAGAATTAATTCTTTCCCATCTTCATTATAATGGTTCAGCTTGATGCGGCCCTTGATGATCTGATAATAAAACTTCGGAATATCGCCTTCGTTGAAAATAACATGCGAGCGGCCATAATCTTCAATAACGGCTCCGTAGGAAAGCAAAAGTTCTTCTTCAATTAGCATTGTGACAGTTTTAAGTGTGATGATAATGCAAGTTATTGTTTTTTTATGCAAAAAAAACATATCCCGATCTGTTTATTCATTTACATTTCAATAGAGATAAAATTTTTGCATTAAAATAGAGTAAATGCCAAATGCATACCGGATTTTCAGCATGCATTTTTTCAAAATCAATTCTTTCTGTATGTTTTTATCTAATGCTGGTTTTATCATGAATTATATCAATGTTATTGCGATATGCAATGCGGTATTGCAGATGTATCATGCTGAAAAGATTAAATTTCATTATCATATAGTGGTTAAAATAAAACCTCCGGCAGGACCGGAGGTGATTATTTGCTATGCAAAGTTGACAGTTTCCTGCGTTATTCTTTGATTACTTTCTTTGAAACAAAACCCTGCTCAGTCTTAATTTCAATGATGTAGATCCCTTTAGGATAAGAAGATAGGTCAACAGGCTGCTGGCTGTTGCTGATGCTTCCGCTCTGAAGCTTTTTACCCGATGTATCATAGACGGCAAATACGGATTTCTGAGGGGCTTTGATGATTTTAACAATATCACGGGTGAGAGAAGGA
>Ga0308167_1000135_pt1 | contig 170244 bp, 142 predicted proteins | sample PhyCR1_2_FD_202138 | JGI IMG/M metagenome (GOLD analysis project Ga0308167, IMG submission 202138) | Phyllosphere microbial communities from UC Gill Tract Community Farm, Albany, California, United States - DLSLRC.R1 | ecosystem: Host-associated > Plants > Phyllosphere > Unclassified | place...
ACGCGCCACCCGGCATCGACACTGTCGGTGGCCAGCACCTGACCACCCAGTGCGTAAATAGCCGACTGGTTAGGTGGTGTCGAAGCATCGTCCTGCCACAACGCGAACAAACGCGGGTCCCATTGCCTGGCGCAGCGCCCAGCCGCGTCGTAGCACTGGCGCGTCATCTGCACCTGCGCGGTGTATTGCGCCTCGCGCCGGTAAAAAGCCACCGAGCGCACGGGTAAACCACGCGGGTCAATCACACTGAGGCAGGGCGTGTGTCGATGGGTAGACAGGTCCATAACAGCCTCAGTGGTGACACCATTCAGATCGTAAGTTAAGTGTATTCGCGAGTAGGCATTTTTCCAGTACTGATGAGAGATTCTGCCAACCGGTCAGGCCCCTGAGTCAATCGCGCAACCCGGTTGTAATGGGCCAATAATGGCTTGCGAGGTACTTATATATCGTCCGTTATATTCAACCAGATCTCGCACTATAAAAATACTTACAAAACCCATTCTAAAAAACAGGCAACCCCACAAGCAAAGTAATAACCCCATGCTATAAAAAGACCTTATCATCGACATTAAAACTTACGAATACCGCAGAATTTAATGTTGTTTTAAACCCTCAAAAGGCGCAACTTTAACGGGCAGCAAACAACCCATTAGCGTTCAACCAAAAGGAAATATTCAATATGGATATTGAAAGCAAAAGCTGGGCAGCACAGATCAACCGCATGCCTGGCGATGAGTTTTTCCGGGTCGATGGCGTTATTACGCTACCGAACTCAGGGTTCCAAACCACACTGACTGTCAGTAAAATCCAGGACAAATCGTTCAACTTACGGCTTGATCTGGAAGTGCAGCCAGGCTGCTGGGATTTACCTGTCGCCTCTGACCACAAAGTCAGTTATAAACAGTACGGCCCTTCCAGTGTCAACGGCGTGACCATTATGTATAACGGCCGCGTATTGTACTCAATTGATGAAGTATTAATCACTCATTAATGGCATTAACATAAATCCGTTGCCCGTCAGTTTAACTGTCGGGTAACGGCCTTTTTAATTTCCAGAACCTGCTGGCGAGTTCATTAAAAACGCTGATCAAGGCGTTCATCGATCAAGCTCTCAAACATGGCTTGGGCTGCGGCGGACAATTCATGGCCCGGTTTGGTCAATACGCCCATGGCTCGCTCCACCACCGGCTCGTGCAGGGTGATACAGCACGCACCCAATTCACGCATCTGCTCGGCGCACAGGGCTGGTACCACACTCACGCCCAAGCCACTGGCAACCATGCGGCCCACCGTCGCCAATTGATGGCTCTCGAAGGCCACCGGCAATTTCATCTGTTGCGCCTGCAAGTGCTCTTCCAGCAATACCCGAACCGCAGAGGGCCGCTGCAACGTAATAAAGGGTTGTTCGAGCAATGTCTTCCAGTCAATCACCGCACGCCCGGCCAAGGCTGAATCGCTGGGCACCACGGCAACAAAACGGTCGAGGTACAACCGGGTGAAATTCAGCCCGTCACCGGTGGCAGGCTCGAAGGCCACGCCCAACTCGACCTGGCGGTCACGGACCATTTCCAGTACGTGTTCATTCAGTACGTCATTGACCGTGACGTTGACCCTGGGGTAGCGCCCGCGAAAATGCTTCAAAATCAACGGCAACAAGTTGCCTGCAAAAGACGGTATGGCCGCCACGGTCACACGGCCACGCTGCAAGGTGAAGCGCTGGCGCAACTCGTCCTCGGCGTTGTCCCAGTCGGCAATCAGTCGGCGCGCCAAAGGCAGCAAGGCTTCGCCCTCGGGCGTCAGGGCGACATTACGGGTATTACGGCTGAACAAACGGCCGCCAAGGCCCTCCTCCAACGCTTTGATGGTCAGGCTCAGGGCTGATTGCGACAAGTGCAAGCGCTCGCAGGCCACCGCAAAGCTCAGGCTTTGGGCCACGGCGAGAAAGGCACGGATCTGTTTCACCGTCATCGGGGTATCGCCTTATTGTTTGGTTTTATCAATTAATCGATCTTAAAAATTAACTTAACAAATTAATCACGCGGAGTAACACTCGCGTAACGATTTATCACCGCCCACTAATAACAACGAGGTGCATATGGCAGGTTTCGACAAATGCGTGGCGTCCTACGAGGAGGCCCTGGCCGGTCTCACTGATGGCATGACCGTGATTGCCGGCGGCTTTGGCCTGTGCGGTATCCCTGAGAACCTGATCAACGAAATCAAGCGCAAAGGCACGCGTGACCTGACGGTGGTTTCGAACAACTGTGGCGTTGATGGCTTCGGCCTTGGCGTATTGCTCGAAGACCGCCAGATCAGCAAGGTGATCGCCTCGTATGTGGGCGAGAACGCGCTGTTCGAGAAACAACTGCTCAGCGGTGAAATCGAGGTCGAATTGACCCCGCAAGGCACGCTGGCCGAAAAAATGCGTGCCGGCGGTGCCGGTATCCCCGCCTTCTTCACCGCCACCGGCGTGGGCACACCCGTGGCTGACGGCAAGGAACTGCGCGAGTTCAAGGGCCGTACCTACTTGATGGAAGAGTCCATCACCGGCGACTTTGCCATCGTCAAAGGCTGGAAAGCCGACCGCTACGGCAACGTGATCTACCGCCACACGGCGCAAAACTTCAACCCGCTGGCCGCCACGGCAGGCAAGATCACCGTGGTTGAAGTCGAAGAAATTGTTGAACCCGGCGAGCTGGACCCGACACAGATCCACACCCCTGGCATCTACGTCGACCGGGTCATTTGCGGCACGTTTGAAAAACGCATTGAACAACGCACCGTGCGCAAATAATCCGCCACTGGCCCGAACAAGAAGGACACACCCCATGGCTTTAACCCGCGAACAAATGGCTCAGCGCGTCGCCCGCGAAATGCAGGACGGCTTTTACGTCAACCTCGGCATCGGCATACCGACCCTGGTGGCCAACTACATTCCCGACGGCATGGAAGTCATGCTGCAATCAGAGAACGGCCTGCTGGGCATGGGCCCGTTTCCCCATGACGATGAAGTCGACGCCGACATGATCAATGCCGGCAAGCAAACCGTTACGGCTCGCACCGGCGCGTCGATATTCTCCTCGGCCGAGTCCTTCGCGATGATTCGCGGTGGCCATATCGACCTGACCGTACTGGGTGCGTTTGAAGTCGATGTGCAAGGCAACATCGCGTCCTGGATGATTCCCGGCAAATTGGTCAAGGGCATGGGCGGCGCAATGGACCTGGTGGCAGGCGCGGATAATATCATCGTGACCATGACCCACGCGTCCAAGGACGGCGAATCAAAGTTGCTGTCCCGTTGCAGCCTGCCACTCACCGGCGCGGGCTGCATCAAGCGCGTCTTGACGGACCTGGCCTACCTGGAAATCGAGGACGGTGCGTTTATCCTCAAGGAGCGCGCACCGGGCGTGAGCGTAGAAGAAATCGTCAGCAAAACCGCTGGCAAATTGATCGTCCCTGACCACGTGCCGGAAATGCAATTCGCGTAACCGGCACGTTAACTGTCGGCCTCAGTCGAAACGAAACGAGGCACCGTAAGCGGACGCGGGCAAATGACTGGCACCGTCCGACCGCAACCGCGAACGGACGGTACCGTGCTGTTGTTCAAGCCCCCAGGTATTCCTGCGTGCTGACCACTTCGGCGTAAGCGAACGCCAAGGCAGCCATTAGCGTGTTGTGCACGTGGGCTGCCGGGATGGTGTGGCCTTTGAATTCCAGGTCAAGGGTTGCGCACGCGTCGTGCACCACCGTGACCTTGTAACCCAGATCAGACGCCGCCCGGGTCGTTGCATCGATGCACATATGGCTCATGGCACCGACGATGGTGACGTCGGTGATGCCATGTTGATCGAGGATGGACGAAAGGTCGGTCTTCAAAAACGAGTTGGGGAAGTGCTTGACGATGACAGGCTCGTCGCCCTGCGGCAGTACGGCGCCCATAAACTGCACGCCCGGGGTGCTGGCGTTGAACAAGGGCGAATCAGGGTCGCTGGATTCATGCCTGATATTGATCACCAGGTCCCCCGCACGCCGTGCACTGTCGATCACCCGCACGGCATTGGCCACCGCCTCCTCAATGCCAACCAACGGCAGATTGCCGGTGGGCAGGTACTCGTTTTCCAGATCCACTACGATCACTGCATGCTTAGCCATCGTTCACCTCGTCATTGCGAATGGGAGTTGCCAGGCCATTCTGGCGCGTTTAACGTGCAGATTCGAGTGTCGTAATCGACACCTATCGCGCCGGAACCGACATATGACGCCCCAGCCGCACCTCGACATTGGCATTCTCCTCTACCCTTCGGCACAGCAGGCCGCTGTGCTCGGCATCACGGACTTGGTGTGCCTGGCCGGACGCCTCGCCGCCGGGCAACAAGGCTTGGCGGTGAACCCCGTAAGGGTCAGCCATTGGTGCCTGCCCCAACACGGCGACCTGCCTGAATGCGTGTTTGACACACAGCCGCAAGCGACAGGCCACTTGGCCGCGCTAATTGTGCCACCCACACTCGACCCGCCGCTGGATAAGCCCCTGGCTGCCCGGTTGGCCCCTTGGTTGAAGGTTATCCACGGCCAGGGAACGCTGCTGGGCTCGGTGTGTGCCGGCACGTTCTTATTGGCCGACAGCGGCTTGCTCGACGGGCGTAAGGTGTCTATTCACTGGGCACTGGAAGCGCTGTTTGCGGCGCGATTTGGCCACATTGCCCGAGACACCGACCAACTGCTGATTGATGACGCCGATATCATCACGGCCAGTGGTTTGATGGGCTGGACCGATCTGAGCCTGCGCCTGGTGGACCGTTTGCTGGGTTCGGCCGCCATGGTGGCGACCGCACAAATGCTGCTCATCGACGTACCGGGCCGCGAACAGCGTCACTACAGCGGGTTTGCCCCGCGCCTGAACCACGGCGACACGGCTATTCTCAAGGTGCAGCACTGGTTACAAGCCACCAATGCGCTGGATGTTGCATTGCCCAGGCTTGCCGATGAAGCCAACCTTGAACAACGCACCTTTCTTCGTCGCTTTCAAAAAGCCACCGGCATGACCTCCTCCGAGTACTGCCAGCGACTGCGCGTAGGTCGGGCCCGCGCCATCCTGCAACAGGGTGCTCACCCCATCGAGCAAATAGCCTGGGATGTCGGTTACGCCGACCCCAGTGCCTTTCGCAAGGTGTTTACCCGCATCGTCGGCCTTTCACCAGGGGCTTACCGACGCCGTTTCAACCGGTCGTGATGGGCATCACAGCGCTTGAGCGTTAATGGACCGCGAGTAAGCTCGCGACCCATTAACGCCGAAGCTGCCCGCGATAGCGAGCTATTTAGTCGCCCAGGCGTTGAAGCGCTCTTCGAGCTCTTCACCGTGATCCACCCAGAAAGCCACATCCATGGACAGTGCCCCTTCCAGGTTTTGAGGGGTAGTGGGCACCCATTGCGCCAGCTTGGGGTCCAGCTTTGCCGCCGCTTGGGTATTGGTGGGGCCGTAAGGGATCTGTTCGACGTACTTGACCTGAGCGTCGGGTTGGTTGGTATACGCAATAAACCGCTTGGCCTGATCAGCGTGTTTGGAGCCCTTGATGATTGCCCAGTAGTCCATGCCATACAGGCTGCCGGGCCAGACCACGCCCAAGTGGCTGCCACTTTGCGCCGCCGCTGCAATACGCCCGCTGTAGGTCGAGGTCATGACCACATCCCCGACCGTGAGCCATTGCGCCGGTTGTGCACCCGCCTCCCACCACTGGATGTAAGGCTTGAGTTCGGTCAGTTTGGCGAAAGCACGGTCAACCCCCTGCGGGGTGCTTAACACCGAATACACGTCCTCGACCTTTACCCCGTCGGCCAGCAAGGCGAACTCCAGGTTGTACACCGCACGTTTGCGCAGGCCACGCTTGCCGGGGATGTTCTTCACATCCCAAAATCGGCCCAGGAGGTCGGTGCCCGGGCGAGTTTGTCGGTGTCGTACGCGATGGCCACGCTCCACACCAGCGCGGCAGAACCGCACTCCTGCGCCGCATCGGGAATCAACTGCGCATCACCGCCCAGGGTGTTCCAGTCGAGCCGCTCGTACATGCCCTCTTCACAGCCGCGCATCAGGTCCGGGCCTTCGATCTGCACCACGTCCCAATCGACATTGCCGGTGTCGACCATCACCTTGATTCTGGCCATTTCACCGTTGTATTCACTCTGGATCAGCTTCGTGCCGTCTGCTGCGCTGAACGGCTGGAAGAACGCCACATCCTGGGCTTTTTGACCCGCCCCGCCATACCCGACGACAACCATGTCCGGTGCGGCCTGCGCGCTACCCAGGCCGCAGGCCAAGGATAAGATCAACGGATAAAAGCCATGCTTGAGCGTATTGGACTTCATCAGTGGTTCCTCTTGCAGGTATCACCGAGCAAGGGCTGCGGTGATCCTTTTTTATTGTTAGTGAGGGGTGCCCCAGGTGTGGGTGCAGGTCGAAATTACGCAAGGCTCATTAAAAAAATAAGCTGATTTTTTACTGAGGGTAAATTTCTATAGCGCAATAATAACAACGCCGATCGGGCTTTTTTCTCGCCACGGCTAGCCTGGAGCACCGCACCATGCCCACATCCCCTGCCGGGTTCACGCACCTGTTCGAACCGCTGCACATCCGTGGCAAACGCCTCAAGAACCGCATCATGTCCAGTGGGCATGACACCTCGATGCCCACCGACAACCGGGTCAACGAGCAACTGATTGCCTACCACCGGGCACGCGCAGAAGGCGGCGTAGGCCTGATCGTGCTGCAAGTGGCCGGGGTGCATGACAGTGCGCGCTACACCTCCCATGTGCTGATGGCCACCGACGACGCCTGCATCGAGGGTTACCGAAAACTGGCTGACACCTGCCACGCTCACGGCACCGTCGTGCTGTCGCAGATTTTCCACCCTGGGCGGGAGATCATGGAGTCCAGCGATGGCTTGCTGGCCGTCGCCTACGCGCCGTCATCGGTGCCCAATGAGCGCTTTCGGGTTATGCCCCGTACGCTTGACCAAAGCATGATCGACGAGATCGTCGCCGGTTATGGCGCTGCCGCCCGGCGCTTGCATCAAGCCGGGCTCGATGGCGTTGAAGTGGTGGCCAGCCACGGTTACTTGCCGGCGCAATTCCTGAACCCGCGGGTCAACCTGCGAACCGACGGTTACAACGGCAATGTGCAGCAGCGCCTGCGGTTTTTGCGCGAGGTGATTGCTGAAGTACGGGCGAACACGGACGACACCTTCATCATTGGCTTACGCATCAGCGCCGATGAGCGCGACGCTCAGGGGCTCACTGAAGATGAGTCACTGGCGGCCGTCACCGCCCTGCAGCAAGACCTGGATTACGTGCATATCGTTGCCGGTACGTCGGCCTCCCTGGGCGGCGCGGTGCACATCGTGCCGCCCATGGCCATCGACGCGGCGTACCTGGCGAAAGAGGCCGGTACGTTCAAGGCCAGCCTGTCGATTCCGTTGTTCGTTACCGGGCGCATTAACCAGCCGCAGGAAGCCGAATTGATTCTCGCGCGCGGCCAGGCCGATGTGTGCGGCATGACCCGCGCACTCATCTGCGACCCGCAAATGCCCAACAAGACCGATGCCGGGCGCAGTGAAGATGTACGCGCCTGCATTGCCTGCAATCAGGCGTGCATCGGGCATTTCCATAAAGGCTTGCCGATTTCCTGCATTCAGCACCCCGAAACGGGCCGTGAGTTGCTATTCGGCACGGTGCAACCCACCACCACCCGCAAGCGCATCATGATCGCCGGAGGTGGCCCGGCCGGGATGAAAGCGGCCGCCGTTGCCGCCCAGCGTGGTCATGATGTGACCCTCTACGAAGCCAGTTCACAGCTCGGCGGGCAGGTGCTGCTGGCCCAGTTACTGCCCCGGCGCAGTGAGTTCGGGGGGGCCAGCACCAATTTGCAGCGGGAAATGACATTGGCAGGCGTGAAGGTGGTGCGTAACACGCGGGTTGACCTTGCGCTGGTTGAACGGGAAAAGCCGGATGTGGTGATCGTCGCCACTGGGGCCGAACCTTATTGGCCGGCGTTTGAGCGCGGCGGCGATTTACAAGTGGTGGATGCCTGGCAGGTGCTGCGCGACGAGGTCAAACTTGGCCGCTCCGTGCTGGTGGTGGACTGGCGCAGCGACTGGATCGGCCCGGGCATTGCCGAGCGTTTGGTGCGCGCCGGCCATCAGGTGCAACTGGCGGTCAACGGTACACATTGTGGCGAAAGCCTACCGCTTTACGTGCGCGACCATCTGGTGGGTGAGTTGCACCGCCTGGGCATTGCCGTCACGCCCTATGCCCGCCTTTACGGCTGCGATGACAGCACGGTGTATATGCAGCATACCGCCAGTGGTGAGCCGATCCTGTTCGAAGACATCGACACCCTGGTGCTGTGTCAGGGGCATCAGTCCGTGGACACCTTGGGCGACGAATTGCACGGGCGGGTGGCGTTCCACCGCATTGGTGACTGTTTGGCACCGCGCACGGCCGAAGAAGCGATTTATGAGGGGTTGAAGGTTGCCTGGGCGCTTTGAGGCTGCTTTATACTCCGGGCCTTGGTCAGCACCGCGCTGACGACCACCTTCAGGCGTCAGCGTGCCCGGCACGCGACGCCAGCATCCGGTTCGGAGCACGTCATGAGCAACCGCAGCAACCCGTCTCCAGACAGCGCCACGCCCGCTCGGCAGAGCGGCGCAACCGAGTCGCACTTTCTCGGCACACGCATTCGCGGCCTGCGCAAACGCCGGGGCATGACCCTGGCCACACTGGCCGCCATGAGCGAGTTGACGGCGGGTTATATCAGCCAGCTCGAACGTAACCTGGCCTACCCGTCCATTGCCGCCCTGTTCAATATCGCCCGCAGCCTGGGTGTGACCATCCAATGGTTTTTCGCCAGCGAAGCCAGCGCCACTCCCGAAGACAGCGGCTATGTGGTGCGCAAGAACAACCGCATGAGCGTGCATTACGAAGACGGCATCGTCGACCAACTGCTGACCCCACAGCCCAATCGCCAGCTGGAAATGCTGCATTCGCGTTTCCCGCCGGGAACCTACAGCCAACAGAGCTACAGCCATGAAGGTGAAGAAGCCGGGTATGTGCTGTCCGGTTGTTTTGAGCTGTGGGTAAGCGACCGCCATTTCCAGTTGGGTGAAGGCGACAGCTTCAGCTTTTCCAGCCAGGAACCCCACCGCTACGGCAACCCCGGCGAGGTGGATGCCGTGGTGGTCTGGGTGATTACCCCGCCGACCTTCTAACGCCCTGGGTTCTGTACGGGGCGGCATCGTTCAAGCGTCTTCCGAGCGATGCCTTCATAAATATTTACTCATAAACCAGTGTCATTAATGACCGCTCAGACGCCCTGAAACTTCTATCCTGTCATTAACCATGCAAGTGGTTACACCTAAACTTTTAAAGTTTCACAACAAGGACGTTACTGATGGACACGCTAATAACATGCTGCCAACGCGCAAGCATTGATCCTTCGGCTTCTTATGAAACAGCCATTCAGGAAAATCCGCTGAATGATCACAGTCGTTCAGGCGAGCGTAAAAAAAGATCGACCGGCCACTTCTCTAACTATTGGGCACGTGATCGAATCTTGACGATAGGTTTTTATGACTCCGTGACACAGGAAAACAAAGAACTGATTAAAACAGCGGCATTGGACTGGCAACCTCATATCAACCTTACCCTGAGCTTTATTGAGGGTACCCGGGCCGATATCCGTATCGCAATGCTAGCGCAATCGAGTACTTCACAGTTGGGAACCGATGCATTATTGATACCCTACGAAGAACCCACGCTAATTATAAAAAACTCATTGAGCGGTGATCGATTGAGCGCAATAGCCAGGCATGAATTCGGTCATGTATTGGGGCTACGCCACGAACACCAACACCCGGATTCAAATATCCCTTGGGACCTTACAAAAATTTATGACTACTATTCAAATCATGCCAACTGGGATAGACAAACCGTTAACTTCAACATGCTTGACAAATGGCAACCCCACCCGCTGTTTCGCACCGTGTACGACACCACTTCAATCATGCACTACCCCATCCTTAACGCTGTCACCCTCGGTGATTTTAGTGTGGCGCGCAACTTTAACCTTAGTGCGCGGGATATCATGAAAGTCTCGCGAATTTACCCCAAGCCCAAACCTGCGGTTTTATAAGAGTAGCGGCTGTCCGAATGATGCCTGCAACCGCCTGACACAACAAAAACAGCCATGACGGTCTCTCCTGACAAACAGAGGCCGTCAAGCACAAGACTGCTGACCTTTCGAACTTAAGCACCAGAACGGTCGCCCTGGCGTTACCCCACCACTGCCCTGCTTTGCGCTTGGCTCTCGGTATGTTTCAGCCAGCCGATCATCCGTTCACCCCAAGCGATATCCGATGCGCCCCGTAAGGTTGGCGCTTCAGGCCCGTCAGGCTTTAGAGTAGCGGCCTCTTTAAAACCGCGGGCGACCCTTGAGTGTTCGAGTTCACCAGCTATTTGGGGCTGTTTCTGGCCGCCTTCGGGGCCGCCTCCCTACTGCCCATGCAGTCGGAAGCCGTGCTGGTGGCGATGCTGCTGTCCGATCGTTACGCCGTTATGGTTCTTCTGGTGGTGGCCACCCTGGGCAATGTGCTGGGCTCGGCCCTGAACTGGTGGCTGGGGCGTTCGGTCGAACGTTTCCGGCATAAGCGCTGGTTTCCTGTCAGCCCCAAAAAACTCGATAAAGCCCAACAGTTTTACGGGCGTTATGGCCGCTGGTCACTGCTGCTCAGTTGGATGCCCGTGATCGGCGATCCCCTGACCCTGATCGCCGGCATCATGGGTGAACCGCTGTGGCGCTTTCTGTTAATCGTGACGGTGGCGAAAGCCGCCCGCTATTTGGTGTTGGCGGCGATCACACTTGGCTTGGCATAAATGCCTGACATGCAATTCTGCTAAATTCCCACGCCAATTTAATGTCTTGCACAGACCAGAACGGATACGTACTACATCCTCGCTTCATACAAACTTGCACACTAGCGCGACCAATGCCCTTACGTTTTGTTACATCAAAACAGCCGTTGCGCAAGGAGCTTCCATGCCACGCCGCCCCCCCGCACTTCTGCCCTACGCTCACAGGCTTGAACGGCCTGTTTCATGTGCATTCGTTCAGCGGTCGCGAGAGACCGAGCCAGCCGTATGCGTTTGAGTTGGTACTGCTCAGCGAGCAGGCCGACCTGGACATGGCAGCGCTACTGCATCAACCGGTATTTGTGACCGTCAACCCCGACGGCACGGGGGTTCATGGGCATGTGTACGGTATCAGCCAAGGCCCGGCCACCGCACACGGCACCCCTTACACGCTGACCCTGGTGCCCCGACTGGCCTACCTGGAGCACCGCACCAACCAGCGGGTGTTCCAGCAGCGCACGGTCAGGCACATCATTGCCCGGCTCCTGAAAGAGCACGGCATGGCCGAGGGCGACGTCGAGTTCAGGCTGAGCAACGTGCACCGCACCCGCACCTACTGCGTGCAATATCACGAAACCGACCTGCATTTTGTTCAGCGCCTGTGTGAAGAAGAAGGCCTCAATTACCATTTCGAACATTCGGTACACGGCCACAGGCTGGTGTTCGAAGACGGCCGCAGAGTCAGCGTCAAACACTCACGCCCCTGCATTTCCGGCGTGCAGGTTGCCCATGTCATCGGGCATGGGCAAGGTGCAACGCGTTGCGACCGGCACGGCCGCATCAAGGTGCGGTTTCACTGGCATCACGCCAGCCAGAAAGACGCACAGCGCTGTTGCTGGCTGCCGCTCGCAGCGGGCATCGGATTACCGCACGAGGGCATGGATGTGCTGGTGACCTTCCTTGATGGCAACCCGGACCGGCCGCTCATTGCAGGTTACCTGCCCGTTGCGCTTGGAGCCCCCACGGTTGAATTCCATACGGTGCTGCGCCGACGCAGTACGGCACACGGCACCGTACTCAACGAAGTGTTCCTGGCTTCCGACAAGCCGAGGGCCGATGAGCCCCCGGTCGATTATTTAAAGGCAGGCTGAGCCGGCTTCAGGTCGGCTTGCCCTGTCGTTGCAGGCGCAACATGGTCCAGCCATACCCGGCCAGCGCCAGGCCCGCCAGCGTGCCCCCCACCAGCCCGACCCAGGCAAAACCGAAGTGGCTGCCGACCGTACTGCCCAGCAGCGCTCCGCCACCGATACCTATGTTGTAAATGCCCGAAAACATGGCCATCGCCACATCGGTGGCGTCCGGGGCCAGGCTCAGCACCTTGGATTGCAACGCCAGGCCAAACCCCATGATCGCCATGCCCCATACAATGCTCAGTACACTCAGCGACTCGATCCAGCCACTGGCCGGCAACAGCAGCAACAGGCACAGGCTGAGCAGCCCCACGGCCGTCAGCAGGAAACCCAGCGGGCTGTATTTGTGAAACCAGCTAAAGCACAGGGAACCGATAATCCCGGCTCCGCCAAACAGCAGCAGCACCAGCGTCACGGCGCTGCCACTCATGCCCGCCACCCCTTGCACAAAAGGTTCGACATAGCTGTACGCGGTGAACTGGGCGGTCACCACCAGAGCGGTCAGCACATAGACCGCCACCAGGGCGGGCCGCTTGAACAGCACCGGCAGGCTGCGCAGGGAGCCTGAATTCTGGCTTGGCAGCAACGGCAAGGTACGGGCCAACCAAAGCACCAGCAGCCCTGCTAACCCCGCGATCACCAAAAAAGTGGTGCGCCACCCCATGGCCTCACCCAGCAAGCGACCGAGTGGAACGCCCAACACCATCGCCAGCGAAGTGCCGGTGGCCAGCAAACCCAGTGCTTGCACCTGTTTGCCCTCGGGGGCCAGGCGTACCGCCAGCGACGCGGTGATCGACCAGAACAGGGCATGAGACAACGCTACCCCTATGCGGCTGAGCAACAGAATGCCGAAGTTACTGGCCAGGCTCGACACCAGGTGGCTGGCAATAAACAACCCGAAGAGCACCAGCAATAACCTGCGCCGCTCGACGTTGCGGGTTACCAGCATGATCGGCAATGACGCCAGCGACACCACCCACGCATAAATGGTGAGCATCAGCCCGACCTTGGCCGTGGTCATGTCAAAACTGGCCCCGATCGCGCTTAACAGCCCGACCGGCACAAATTCAGTGGTATTGAACACAAAGGCCGCCAATGCCAATGCAATGACTGGTTGCCAGTGTGTGACGGGGGAAGACGTGGGGTTACTCATCTAAAGGCTGCACTGCTCGCTATCGATAAACTGACAGGCCCGGCGCTCGGTTCACGAGGCTGAACCACATAAGGCCGCATTCTATAGAGATCTCAAACGGCCGCTAGTGAACATCTGCACCTGTTTTTATTGCCCCTCGCCCACCGTTTTGTTTGCTCAGGCCTGGGCCCGGTGCATCGCGCCTTGGGTGAATACCGGATCAATGGATCCATTAACATCCAATTTAGCGTTCGATAATCGCCAAATACTCGATTTCATTCTTGACCCGCCCGATGAGGATCACGCCTAATGGATCCATAAAAGCAATAACATCTGATCTGGAGATTGGTCATGTACCCAAAAAATACCTGGTACGTCGCGTGCACCCCCGATGAAATTGAAGCCAAGCCATTGGGCCGGCAAATCTGCGGCGAGAAAATCGTGTTCTACCGTGGCCAACACAATCAGGTGGCGGCGGTCGAGGACTTCTGCCCGCACCGTGGTGCCCCCTTGTCGCTGGGCTACGTCGAAAACGGCCACCTGGTGTGCGGCTATCACGGCCTGGTGATGGGCGGCGACGGCAAGACCGTGGAAATGCCCGGCCAGCGTGTTCGCGGCTTTCCCTGCAACAAAACCTATGCCGTGGTTGAACGCTACGGGTTTATCTGGGTATGGCCGGGCGATCAGGAGAAAGCCGACCCGGCACTGATTCATCACCTGGAATGGGCCGTGAGCGATGAGTGGGCCTACGGCGGCGGGCTGTTTCATATCGGTTGCGATTACCGCTTGATGATCGACAACCTGATGGACCTGACCCACGAAACCTACGTGCACGCTTCCAGCATCGGCCAGAAAGAAATCGACGAAGTGGCCCCCACCACCACCGTCGAAGGCCAGGAAGTGGTCACGGCTCGCCATATGCAAAACATCATGCCCCCGCCGTTCTGGCGCATGGCGCTGCGCGGCAACCACCTGGCCGACGATGTGCCGGTGGACCGCTGGCAGATCTGCCGCTTCACACCGCCCAGCCATGTACTGATCGAAGTGGGCGTGGCGCATGCAGGCCACGGCGGTTATCACGCTGACCCGGCGGTCAAGGCCTCCAGCATCGTGGTCGACTTCATCACCCCCGAAACCGACACATCGATTTGGTACTTCTGGGGCATGGCGCGCAACTTCAACCCCCATGATCAGGCACTGACCGAGACCATCCGCGAAGGCCAGGGGAAGATTTTCAGCGAAGACCTGGAAATGCTCGAGCGCCAACAACAGAACCTGCTCGACCACCCGCACCGCGCCCTGCTCAAGCTCAATATCGACTCGGGCGGCGTGCAATCGCGGCGCGTGCTGGAGCGCATCATCGCCAGCGAACGGCCACCTGAACCGCAACTGATCGCCACGGCGCAGTAACCCTGGGGCACGGCACCGCTTGCCGTGCCTGTACTCACCGACAATAACCAGAAGCAGCCCCTGCGGGGTAATGCTCCAAGGACCCGGCATGATTGATGTGGTGGTGGTATCGCGCAACACCGAAGCGCACGGTATTTGCAGTTTTGAATTGGCCGCCCACGACGGCGGCCCCCTGCCCGCGTTCAGCGCGGGCGCGCACATTGACGTGCACCTGGACGACGGGCTGATCCGCCAGTACTCGCTGTGCAATCACCCCGACGAACGCCACCGTTATGTGATTGCCGTGCTGCACGACCCCGCGTCGCGGGGCGGCTCGCAACACCTGCACGAGCAGATCAACACCGGCGCGCCCTTGCGCATCAGCGAGCCGCGCAATTTGTTCCCGCTGGTGCACGAAGCACGGCGCAGCCTGCTGTTTGCCGGAGGGATCGGCATCACCCCGATCTTGTGCATGGCCGAACGGCTGGCCCACAGCGGGGCCGATTTCCAACTGCATTACTGCGCCCGCTCCAGCGAGCGCGCGGCCTTTGTCGAACGCCTGCGCCAGTGCGCCTTTAGCGACCGGGTGCACCTGCACTTTGACGAACAGCCCGACACCGTGATGCAAGCGGCGCATGTGCTCGCCGAGCCACAGCACGATGTGCACCTGTACGTGTGCGGCCCTGCCGGCTTCATGCAGCACGTACTCGACACCGCCCGCACCCAGGGCTGGCACGAAGACACGCTGCACCGTGAATACTTTGCGGCGGCACCCGTGGACACGCGCAACGACGGCCGCTTCAGCGTAAAGGTCAACAGCACCGGGCAAGTGTTCGAGATCGCCGCCGACCAGACCGTGGTTCAGGTGCTGGAGCGCCATGGCATCGACATTCCCATGTCTTGCGAACAAGGCGTGTGCGGCACCTGCCTGACCCGCGTACTGGAAGGCACGCCAGAGCATCGCGACATGTTTCTGACGGAAGAAGAGCAAGCCTGCAACGATCAATTCACGCCGTGTTGCTCACGGTCAAAAACGCCGTTGCTGGTGCTGGACATCTGAGGCCTTACTCGGCGCGGTGAATCACTTTCATCCGCTCCTGAGCCGCGGCCGAACCAAAAGTCTCGGCATAGCGCAGGGTGGCGTTGGCGTGTTCGCGCATGATGGCTTCGGCGCGCGCGCCCTGGCCGCTGACCAGCGCATCGAAGACGGAATGGTGCTGCATATGGGCGTAATTGAAGCGCCGGTATTCACGCACCATGTCCTTGCGGTCGACGGCCAGCGCCGTGACCGAGGCAAACGGCAAATGATCATTGCGGGCCAACGCATCGGCAATGGCCGGATTGTGGCTGCCCTCAACAATCACTTCATGAAAACGCATATTGAGGTCGTGGTAGACCTCCAGATCGTCTTCAGTGACATAGCCCTTGTCGAACAGTTCATCGCCCTCTTGCAGGCAGCGCTCGAGGATCACCCGGCCTTCGGCAGACAACCCGCGCTCAGCGGTAAGGCGAGCCGCCAGCCCTTCGAGTACACCGCGCACTTCCACCGCACCGGCAATATCGTTGGCACTGACCGACCGCACCTGAAACCCGCGCCCGCCAAACCGCACCAACAAGCCTTCCTGCTCCAGGGTGCGAAAGGCCATGCGCACCGGCATGCGCGACACACCGAACAACTCGGCCGTCGGGGTTTCCATCAGGCGCTCACCGGCGGCGAGTTCGCCCGAGGCGATCATTTTTCGCAGTGCAATTAGCACCAATTGGCCGGGCTTGCTCATCCAGACAGCTTCCAGAAAATATGGACAAGCATAGTAACCCTCCCGCCGCGCGATACAAACGGCTGAGCTCACGCCGACCTCACAGACACGTCACCCAGGCCCACTCCCGCACTGTTCACCCTGAACAGGCAGGCGCGGGCTTGAGCGCGATGGCGTTACATCGACAACGGGTAGCTGACGATTACGCGCGTCTGGTCAAAATCGCTGTTGAAACTGCGACGGTTGGTGGCGTTGTTGACGCGCAGACTGAGGTTTTTCAACGTGCCGCTCTGGAAGGTGTACCCCACTTCAGTATCCCGCTCCCATTGCTTGCCATTCGTGCCGCTTTTGGTGGTGGCGTTGTCACCATGGCCATAACGCACCATCGCCAGCAAACCCGGGACGCCCAGCGCCGCAAAGTTGTAGTCGTAACGGGCCTGCCACGAGCGTTCGTCGGCGTTACTGAAGTTACCGTTGAACATGTCGTTGCCCAGCGTGCGGCCGCTACTGCCATACACCGACATCCAGGCCGTGTCGCCGTTCACCCGCTGCAAGCCCAGGTACACGGTGTGCCCGCCCGTGGCAGCCGAGAACAGGCCATAGCCCGTTTGGCTGCTGACATGGCCGATGCGTTTGCTGCCGTCGCCGCGGTCAATGAAGTAACCAATGTTGGCCCCCAGCACCCAGTCGCCCACCGGCTGTTTGTGCTGCACATTAAAGAAGCTCTGCTGGTAGATGTCTTTGAGCTGTGAATGCCAGGCCCCCACCAGGGTACGCTGGTCGTTAAAACGGTAGTCAGCACCGGCGTAGTTGAAACGATCGGACATGACACCCGGCGCGGCCCACGCCGACAGGTCTTGCATGTTCGATGAGTTGCGCAAGCTCACGGCCCGATACTGGCCGGCCTGCACCCCGAGGCCTTCGATCTCTTTGGACACCAGCATGGCCCCACGAAAGGTCTGCGGCAGCAGGCGGCCATCGTCGTAACGCAACACCGGCACATCCGGCATCAACTCACCCACTTTCACTTCAGTGGCCGAAAAGCGCGCTTTGGCCGCCACACCGGCACGGCCAAAGTTGTTCGCCGCGTGGCCGTCACCGTGCACGGGCAGTAACTCCGAACCGCTGACCTGGCGGCTGCTGTCGAGTTTGACCCCCAGCATCGCGATGGCGTCCAGACCAAAACCCACAGGCCCTGGGGTGTAACCCGAGGTGAATTTAAGGATGAACCCCTGCGCCCATTCCTCGGCCTTGCTTTTACTGGCACCGGAATCACGGAAATCGCGGTTGAAGTAGTAATTGCGCAGCAGCAGGTCGGTACTGGCCCCCTCAAAAAAGCCCTCCTCTTGCGCCATGACCGGCAGGCACACCGTCAGCGACAACAAACCCAAAGTGCTCTTGTTCTTCATTGTTATTCTCCTTTTTGTGGGCGCAGCCGCTCCCCGCGACTGAACAACTCGCCCAATGGTGCGTAGGGAAAATGCCCGGCCTGGCCGGGCATGGGTAAAGCGAAAGGTCGTATCAGGCCGGTGAGAGCACCGGTTGCGCCTGGGGTTTCGACGGTTTAAGCAACAGCAGGCAAGCGGCTGCAATCACAAACACAACGGCAAACACCCCGTACAAGTGCAGCGGTTGCCAGCCGGCGTCCAGCAGGAACCCGGCCACGATCGGTGACAGGATGGCGCCGATCCGGCCGATACCGATGCCCCAACCCACCCCGGTGGTCCGCACCGAAGCGTCGTACACCATGGGCGACAGGGCATACAGCCCGGCAACGCAGCCGTTGGAAAACAGCCCGATCAACAGGCCCAGCCCCAGGGCTGCCATGGCCGATGACGCCGAACCGACAAACAACACCAGCAACCCGGCCGTCACCAACATAAACAAGGAGAGCACCCGCGTCAGCGGCCAGCGCGATGACAGACCGCCCACCAGCGCCGCGCCAAAAATCCCGCCCACGCTCAACAGCACACCGCCGGTGATGCCTTGCTGCGCCGACAAACCCGCCGAGACCAACAGCTTGGGGGTCCAGCTCATCACAAAATAGAAACCGAACATCACCAAGAAAAACAGCAGCCAGATCAACAAAGTGGTGCGCCGCAGCGGCGGTGCCAGCAGTTGCGCCAGGCTGCTACGCGACCCTTGCGTGCTCACCTCCAGCGCCGGCATCTGGCTCAGGGCCGGTTGCCCCAAACGCCGGGCCAGGCGATTGATGCGGTGCAGGGCGTTGGCCGGCCGACGCGCCAGCAGGAAGTCCAGCGACTCGGGCAACCACAGCAGCACCAGCGGGATCACCGCAAAGGTCGCCAGGCCGCCGAACAAAAACACCGAACGCCAGCCCCAGTGCGTCAGCAACCAGACCGCCAGCAAACCACCCAGGGTCGCGCCAAGGGCATAGCCCGTCGACTGCAAGCTGACCGCCAACCCGCGCCAGCGCTTGCTGGCGTATTCACTGGCAATCACGTTGCTGCTGGCAAGAATGCCGCCAATGCCCAACCCCGTAAGGCCGCGCAACAGCGCCAGTTGCAGCGGGGTTTGGCTCAGGGCCGACAGCAGCATGCCGGTGCCGGAAATCACCAGGCACAACAAAATCAACGGGCGACGGCCAATACGGTCGGCCCACGGGGCGATAAACAGCGAACCTGCGGCCATGCCGAACAACCCGGCGCTGAGCAGCATGCCGATTTGCGCGCCGGTCAACGCCCACTCGGCCGACACCGATGCGGCCGTGAACGCCATCACCAGCACGTCAAATCCATCGATCATGTTCAAGACGATGCAAATACCGATGGCGAGGCACTGAAAGCGGCTCATCGGGCCATTGTCTACGGTGGCTTTCAGATCGACAGACATGGCAGCGCCTCCGCACTGGACACGGCCACCTGACACATGCAGATAACGCCCGGCGCAGGCAGGCGCACAAGCATAAAGCGGGCAGAACTCAGACCGTTCTGTGCCTTGGATAAGCCTTTCATGACGAGACCCTTTTTTTTGTATTTTTTATGAGTAACGGTCAGGTACAGGGGCCTGCCGTCACAGGGCGCTAGTCAACCCGTTAATGGATCCACAGGCAAGATAAGGGGGCCCCGACAGAGGCGTAAAACGGCCTTAAAAGCTGATTTTACGAATCAGTAAAATATAATAAATACTTATATTTCAATGACTTACAATAATTACATAACAGCATTTTTACTGTGCGATTATCGATCAACATCGCCATGCAGACTCCGCCCGCGCGCCACTACCACTCCTTCGATCATCCGCGAGCGGCTCATTGGATCCACACCCCCCGCAAAAAACCACGTCCCCGTGCGGCCTTTTGTTTAGCCCGCCCCCCTCTCAGGATTCAGAGGTTTGCATCGTGCCTCACCGGCGTTCTCTGTTATCAAGGGCGTGCAGTGCCTCAAGCCACCCAGGAAACCTTCCATGCCCGCCTCTTGCGCCCAACCGACCACCAGTACCTTTGGTTGGTTCTGCCTGTGCAGTTACCTGCTGTCGCTGTCCTACGGAGCGACTTTTTTGCTGTCCACGATGTTCCAGGCCCACGGCGGGAGCGAGTCAGACGCAGGCACCGTGATTTCTGCCGCCATGCTTAGCACCTTTGTGGCGGTGATTTTTTCCGGCCACCTGACCGACCGGTTCGGTGCTCCCAAGGCCATCGCCGGGGCTTCACTGTTGCTGGCAGCGGCATGCCTGGGGTTTGCGGCTGCGCCCTCATTTGGCCTGGCCGTGCTGGCTTGCGGGTTGCTGCTGGGGCTTGGCTGGGGCGTGTTTTACACCCTGGGGCCGATCATCGTGGCCATGATTGTCGCGCCAGCCCAGCGAATGAAATACTTCGCCCTGTTGTCGGGCAGCATGATGAGCGGCATTGGCACCGGCCCGCTGCTGGGGCGCGCGGCCGAGGGGCTGGGTTATCCGGTGCAGTCGGCCTTTGTACTGGCGGCGCTGGCCAGCCTGCTGGGCGGGGTGGGTTTTGCACGGCTCAACCGGCGAATCCAGCGCCAGCACGCCACTCTTGGCCCGGTCAGCGTGTGCACCATCACCCCGCGCGCCGCGTGTACGGTGCTGCGCTCCAAAGCCGTGTTTTCGATTCTCATGGTTGGCCTGGGCGGGGCGATATTCGGCGGGCTGTCCAGCTTCCAAACGTCCTATGCCACGCTCAATCACCTGGATTATTCGCTGTTCTTTCTGGGGTTCATGAGTGCGGCCATCGCCTGCCGCTTGTTGGTCGCAGGGGTTATTGTCAGGCACGATCCGTACTGGATGGCCTGCGGGCTCAGCGCACTGACAGTGGTGTCCGTGCTGCTGTTTATGTTTGGGGTTAACTCCAGCGCCACCTATGTTCTGGCCGCCATGGTGCTGGGGGTCGGCTATGGCCTCACGTATTCCGTGATCAACGGGCTAGCCGCCAACGAAGCCCCGCCCGGGCACACGCCGCAGTCGTTGGTGCTGTTCAGCCTGGCCTATTTTGTGGGGGTATTCGGGTTTCCGTGGCTCGCCGGGCATGTGATTGTCGCGTGGGGCATCCCGGCCCTGCTCTCCATCATCCTGTTGATTGCGCTGGGCAATTGGTCAATCACCGTGGCTCGCTTGATAGCGCGACGTCTGCGGGCGATAACCCATCCGGCCGTTCATGGGGCACGCCCAGCGGAATGATCTGTGCGTTGCCGTGGCGCACACCGCGCTCGGCCATGACCTGGCGGGTCAGCGCTGTGACCTCGGCGACACGGCCCTTAAGCACCGACACTTCCATGCACTTGCCCTGATCCAGGTGCACATGCAGCGTCGACAGGGTCAGGTCATGGTGGTCGTGAAACGCGTTGTTGAGGCGCTTGGACAATTCGCGGGTACCGTGATCGTAAACATAACTGAGGGTGGCCACACAGCTGCCCTGCGGGTCGACGCTTTCCGGTTCCAGCAGCCCGGCACGCAATAAATCACGGATTGCCTCGGAACGCCCCTGGTACCCGTGAGTGCCCACCCGCGCATCTATCGCGGCCAGCAGCGCGTCATCCAGCGCAATCGTAACTCTCTGCATACATTTGCCTCGCAGTTATGAACTTTTGACATAGACTTCATACCCATCGCCAGATCCGGCCCAGTGCCATCAACGTGTGGGAGACGCAGTGTGAAGCAGCCGAAGATGAAAAAACAGCTGACCTTATGGATGTTGGCCGCCTGTTTAAGCGCAGGTCTATCGACCGCTCAGGCCAGCGGGGAAGCCGCCCCGACCCTCACTTACTCCTGGCCGACCAACGCGGGCCCACTCGACCCCCGCGGTTATTCCCCCAACCAAATGTACGCCCAGGCCATGGTCTATGAGCCGTTGGTACGTTACACCCCCGAAGGCACACTGGAGCCTTGGCTGGCCACTGGCTGGACCGTATCGCCGGATGGCAAGACATACACCTTCACCCTGCGTGAAGGGGTGAAATTCAGCGATGGCAGCCCGTTCACGGCGGCGGCGGCAAAAGCCAACCTAGACGCGGTTTTGGCCAACAGCAAACGCCATCAGTGGATGGAACTGGTCTCAACCCTGGACCGTGTTGACGCGCCAGACGAGCACACGTTGGTGCTGCACCTCAAGCACCCTTACTACCCGACTCTGATGGAACTGGCGCAAGTGCGCCCGCTGCGCTTCGCCGCACCCGATGCCAAGCCCGGTTCGCCGGTGGGCACCGGGCCGTGGGTGCTGGCACAAACCCGGCGCGGCGAATACGACCGCTTTGATCGCAACCCGCATTACTGGGGCCCGGCACCGGCCTACGGTTCGGTACTGGTCAAAGTCATCTCCGACCCCGACAGCCGGGCCATTGCCTTGCAAACCGGTGAAATCGACCTGATCCAGGGGGCCGACGGTGAAATCTCCCCCGGCACGTTTGCCCGCCTGCGGGACGCCGGCTTCAAGGCCGCCACCTCTGCACCGCTGGCCACCCGCACCGTGGCCATGAACACGGGGCTGGCACCGACCAACGAACGCGTGGTGCGTGAAGCCATCAATCAGGCCGTGGACAAAGACACCGTCATCGCCAAAGTGCTGCATGGCCAGGAACCACGGGCCGATGCACTGTTCGCCAGCAATATGCCCTACGCCAATCTGGGCCTCAAAGCCCTGCCCTATGACCCCGAGCAAGCGCGCAAAAACCTCGATGCCGCGGGCTGGAAACTTGAACCGGGTAAAAGCATTCGCGAAAAGGATGGCCAACCGCTGAGCACCGAACTGGTATTTCTGGGCAGCAGCGCCCTGCAAAAAAGCCTGGCCGAGGTCATTCAGGGCGAACTGGCGAAGGTCGGCATGGAGGTCAAATTGCGCGGTGAAGAAGACGGCTCGCTGGTGCAACGCCAACGGGAAGGTCGCTTTGGCATGATCTTCGCGGACACCTGGGGCGCACCGTACGACCCGCACTCTTTCGTCAGTTCCATGCGCTATGCCGGCCACGCCGACTACATGGCCCAGCGTGGTTTGCCGATGAAAGACGCCATCGACCGCAAAATTGCTGAAGTATTGGCTGAAACAGACGAAGCCCGTCGCGCCGAGGATTACCGCGAGATCCTCACCACCCTGCACGACGAGTCCGTGTACCTGCCCATTTCTCACCTCACCGCCATCAGTGTCAGCGGCAACAACGTCGATAACGTGCAGTTCGGCAGCACGCTGTTCGATGTGCCGTTTGAACGGATGCGCCCCGCCGCCGGGAAACCTTGAGCCATGATGCGCTATATCGCGTTGCGGCTTTTGCTGCTGATCCCGGTGCTGCTGGGTGTGTCCCTTATCGTGTTTATTCTGTTGCACCTGGGCAACGGCGACCCGGCGCTGGATTACCTGCGCCTGTCGCAAATCCCGCCCACCGACGCCGCGCTGGCTGAGGCGCGCCACGCCCTGGGGCTCGACCGGCCCCTGGCGGAGCAATACCTGACCTGGCTCTGGAATGCGTTGCACCTTGACTTCGGCACCTCCTATGTCACCGGGCGCCCGGTGCTCGACGATTTGCTCTACTACCTGCCCGCGACCTTGCAACTGGGCGGGCTGGCGTTGCTCACCACCCTGGTGATGAGCATCCCGTTGGGCCTGGCCGCTGCCCGCTGGAAAGGCCGCTGGCCCGACCAGGTGGTGCGTTTCGTGACGTTTATCGGCGTATCGATGCCCAACTTCTGGCTGGCCTTCCTGCTGATTGCCCTGTTTTCGCTGTGGCTGGGCTGGTTACCACCGATGGGGCGTGGCGGTGCCGGGCACCTGCTGATGCCGGTACTGGCGATAGCGCTGATGTCGATGTCAATCAACGCCCGGTTGTTACGGGCCAGCCTGCTGGACGTACGCCAGCACCGGCATGTGTTCTACGCCCGAGCCCGGGGCCTGAACGAGCGCCATGTGTGGCGCGACCATATCCTGCGCAATGCCTGGATGCCGCTGGTGACGGCCACCGGCATGCACATCGGTGAACTGCTGGGCGGTGCGCTGGTGATCGAAACCATCTTCGCGTGGCCCGGCGTCGGGCGCTTTGCGGTCAGTGCGGTGCTCAACCGCGATTTCCCGGTGATGCAATGCTTCACCTTGCTGCTGACCACGCTGTTGGTGCTGTGCAACCTGGTGGTGGACATCTGTTACGCGTGGCTCGACCCGCGCACGCGCTTCTCGGGGGTGATGGCATGAGTACGTTAACGGCAGCCGTTGAGGTCAAAAAACACGGCCTGCGCGTCGGCTATGTACTCGTTGGCGTGCTGCTGATTCTGGCGCTGTTCGGCCCGTGGTTGGCCCCGCATGACCCCACGCTGGTGAACCTGAACGACCGCTTGCTGCCCGCCAGCGCCAGCCACTGGCTGGGCACCGACCACTTGGGGCGCGATGTGCTGTCACGCCTGATGGTAGGCACGCAGTGGTCCTTGGGCAGTGTGGTGCTGGTGCTCGGGCTGGTGTTGGTGCTGGGCGTGACCATCGGCGGCATCGCCGGGGTAGTCGGCGGCAAGGTCGACATGTTTCTGATGCGCCTGTGCGACATGTTCCTGACCTTCCCGACCCTGGTGCTGGCGTTTTTCCTGATCGCCCTGCTGGGCACTGGCCTGACCAACGTGATCATTGCCATCGCGTTGTCTCACTGGGCCTGGTATGCGCGCATGGTGCGCGGCATGGTCCTGGCGCAACGTAACCGCGACTATGTGCTGGCCTCGCGCCTGGCCGGTGCCTCGCGCCTGACACGCTTGCGCCAGCACATCATGCCCAACGTCGTGGGGCAATTGCTGGTGCTGGCATCGATGGACATTGGCCACATGATGCTGCACGTCTCGGGGCTGTCGTTCCTCGGCCTGGGTGTGAGCCCGCCCACCCCGGAATGGGGCGTGATGATCAATGACGCCAAGGAGTTTCTGTGGAGCCACCCGCAACTGCTGCTGTGGCCGGGGCTGATGATATTTATCTCGGTGATGGCCTTTAACCTGCTGGGCGATGCCTTGCGCGACCGGCTTGACCCCAGTGTGCTGGCGGAGATCAAGGAATGAACCACGTGCTGACCCTCAAGGGCCTGACCCTCCACCACCAGCAGCGCCTGCTGGTAGACCGGCTTGACCTGACGCTGCAAGCCGGGCAAGTGCACGCGCTGGTCGGTGCCAGCGGCTCGGGCAAATCCCTGACCTGCATGGGCATTCTCGACTTGCTGCCGCCCGGCGTTCACGGCCGTTGTGCTTCCCTGCTGCTCAATGGGCAGGCGGTGCAGGCCAGCCACCTGCGCGGGCGCGAAGTCGCGCTGGTGCTGCAAAACCCGCGCAGTGCGTTCAACCCGGTGCGTTCGTTGCGCCAGCACGCCCTGGAAACCCTGCACACGCGGGGCGTGCAAGGCCGCGAGGCGGAGCACTTGATTCGCGATACCCTGCATGAGGTCGGCCTGAGCGATGACCAGCGCGTGCTGGATTCCTTTGCCTTTCAACTCAGCGGCGGCATGCTGCAGCGCATGATGATTGCCCTGGCGCTGTTGGCCGACAGTCACTTTCTACTGGCTGACGAACCCACCAGCGACCTGGACGTGGTGGCACAGGCGCGTTTTCTCGACCTGCTGGAGCGCCTGGTGCAACAGCGCAACCTCGGCGTGCTACTGATCACCCATGACATGGGCGTCGTGGCACGTTGCGCCGATGCGGTGTCAGTCATGGCCCACGGCCGCATCGTCGAGCACGCCGACGTGCACACCCTGTTCACCGCCCCCCGCAGCGAAGAAGCGCGCACGCTGCTGGCGGCGCACCACGCCTTGACAATGGAAGCCTGCACACCATGACGTTTATGCATGTCAGCCAACTAAGCCACGGTTACAGCACCGGCGGCCTGTTCAGCAAACGGCACCGGGTCGAGGTGTTACGCGGCCTGAATCTGGACCTGCAAGAAGGCCAGAGCCTGGGCTTGCTGGGGGCCAGCGGCAGTGGCAAAAGCACCCTGGCCCGCCTGCTGATGGGCCTGGAAACACCCGAGCATGGCCGTATCGATTTCGAGGGCCAGCCCCTCAAAGCCCTTGATCCGCATTTTTTGCAGCGGGTGCAGATGGTCTTTCAGGACGCCATCAGTGCCTTCAACCCGCAACGCAGCATTGGCTGGAGCATCGCCGAACCCTTGCGCCACCTCAGCGCCATGGACAGTGAAGCCTGCACGGCGCGCGTGGCGCAGCTGTTGCAGCAGGTCAAACTCGACCCACGCGACAGCGAAAAACTGCCCGCGCAACTGAGCGGCGGACAGTTGCAACGGGCGGGTATCGCCCGCGCGCTGGCAGTAGGACCCAAACTGGTCATCCTCGATGAAGCCCTGTCCAACCTTGACCGGGTATTGCAGGTGCAAATACTGGCGTTACTGGCCGAGGTGCGCCGTGAGTCCGGCACCGCGTTTTTGCTGATCACTCACGACCTGAGCCTGGTCCAGCACTTTTGCCAGCGGGTGGTGGTACTGGCCGACGGCAACGTGGTTGAAGACCGCAGCGTCACGCCACAGATGCGCTTCGATCACCCGGCCGCTCGCACCTTACAAGATGCCGTGCTGCCGGCCATGCCGGTGGAAAAACACGCACCGCGCAAGCACACCGAAAAAATCGTGTAGCCCATCTATACTCCCCGGCGATTCGGGAACCTCTTCAAACAAGGAATTTTGATCGATGAACAGACTTTGCCTCAACGCCTTGGCCGGACTGACCCTTACGGTGTTGTCCAGCCACAGTTTTGCCGAACAGTACCTGTTCGACCTGGCCACTCAGGCCCCGTACAAAAAAGCCTATGAACAGATGCTCGCCTACCCGGGCTGGATCACCAAAGCCCAGGGCGTTTCAACCCCCATGCAAACCATAGAGGCCCAAGGCAAGCGTTACACCGTAGGGATCATGTGCGAGCCGCATAATTGCGGCAATCACCAAATGGCCGTGGCCTTCAGCGCCGATGGCAAACAGTCCTGGGGGTTGCTCGCCAACCGCGCATCGGCCGACGAGGACTTCAACAAACAATGGCTGGGCGAACCCGACACCGCCGTACAACAACTGCTGAACAACGCGTTTGCCGACAACAACCCGCAGGACTAAATACTGCGCGGCTGGCCTCGCGCTGCACGCACCGTTCTTCCACGGTGTGTGCAGCCCGGCCACACACGGCTCGTTTTCCCACGGGAACACTTGATCTGTTTTACCGACGGCTTGATGCACCGGAGTTAAAGTGACCATGACACAGCCCACGCTTCTTCACGCTGTATGGACCGCACTGGGCGGCACTATTGAGGATTGCAACCGGGTCACGCTGACCACCGAGGGTGCACTGCCCTCGGCCTACCCGGTGACCGAACTGGCCAGCGCCTCCATCGCGGCGGTGGGTCTGGCCATTACCCAACTGCGCGCACAAGCCAGCGGCCAGCCGGCCGGTGCCGTGACCGTTGACCGGCGCTTGGCTTCATTCTGGTTTGCCACCTCGCTGCGCCCCATTGGCTGGACACTGGCCAGTTTGTGGGACCCCCTCGCTGGCGACTACCGCACAAAGGATGGCTGGATCCGTTTGCACACCAACGCGCCCCATCACCGCCTGGCCGCAGCGCGCATTCTGGGTACTCACCGCGACACAGCCGGGATGGCCAACGCCGTGGCAGGTTGGGACGCACAATCACTTGAAACGGCCATCGTCGACGCCGGCGGCTGCGCGGCACAGATGCGCTCTGCCCACGCCTGGGCAGCGCACCCGCAGGGCCAGGCGGTTGCCGGCGAACCGTTGATTCATCAGCACACCCGAGCACTGGCAAACACCATGCCGCTGGTTGTCGACCCGGCCCGCCCCTTGGCCGGTATCAAAGTGCTGGACCTGACACGGGTACTCGCCGGCCCCGTGGCCAGCCGTTGCCTGGCCGCCTATGGCGCACACGTACTGCGCATTGATCCACCGGACTGGAACGAGCCTGCCGTGGTCCCGGAAATGACCCTCGGCAAACGCCTCGCCCGGCTGAACGCCCATGACCCCGCTGCCCTGACCACACTCAAAGCGCTGATCGCATCGGCCGATGTGATCTTGCACGGTTACCGGCCTGGCGCGCTGGAGCATCTGGGGCTGGGCAGCGCCGAGCGCCAGCAACTCAACCCCTCTTTAATCGATATCAGCCTGAACGCTTACGGCTGGACCGGCCCCTGGCGCGAGCGGCGCGGGTTTGACAGCCTGGTGCAAATGAGCGGCGGTATTGCCGAGGCCGGCATGCACCATTTTCAGGCAGACAAGCCCGTGCCAATGCCCGTTCAGGCACTGGACCAGGCCACGGGCTACCTGATGGCGGCGGCCGCCATTGTCGGCCTCACCGAGCGCCTGCACGCGCGCACCGTGCTTCAGGCCAGACTGTCCCTGGCCCGCACAGCGCTCTTATTACAGGATCACCCCACGCCACTCTCTGCCCCGGCATTCGCCCCTGAAACCGCGGCCGACCTCTGCGACACCCTTGAGCACACGTCCTGGGGCGATGCCCAACGCCTGCGTTGGCCCCTCCAGATCCAGGGTTGCGCCGCCAGTTGGGCCCTTCCGGCGCGGGCACTGGGCACCGACGCACCTGGCTGGTAGTGCCGTGCCGGCCGCCACCTGCCCGGCCATGCGGCACGGCAGGTGGCCGGCAGCGGGTTATTTATCTGACTTGATGCTGGTCCATACACGGGTGCGCACACGCTCCAGCTTCTGCGGTAACGGCTGCACCACATACAGGCTTTCCAGCGCCTCAGGGGTGGGTGTCAGGTTGGGGTTGCCGGTGATCTCCTTGCTGATTAACGGCAGGGAGTCCTTGTTGGCATTGGGGTAACCAAGGAAGTCGCTGATGGGCGCAATCACTGCCGGGTCCATCAGGTTGTTCAGAAATTCGTGGGCTTCTTCCACGTTTTTTGCGCTTTTAGGGATGGCGAACGTATCAAACCAGATCGGCGCACCTTCTTTGGGCAAGCGCCAGTCGACCACCACACCGTTGCCCGCCTCCTTGGCGCGATTGCCGAACTGATAAAAACTGCCCGAGTAACCAATGGCCACGCAAATATCGCCATTGGCAATGTCGGTCATGTACTTGGCCGAGTTGAAATAGGTGATGTAGGGGCGAACCTTGAGCATGAGCGCTTTGGCTTTTTCATAGTCGGCGGGGTTCTGGCTGTTGGGGTCCAGGCCCAGGTAATGCAAGGCCAGCGGAAGGATTTCCGAGGCTGAATCGAGCATGGCCACGCCGCAGGATTTGAGCTTTGCCATGTTCTCGGGCTTGAACACCAGGTCCCAACTGTCTACGGGAGCATCCTCGCCCAGCGCGGCCTTGACCTTCGCCGGGTTGAAACCGATCAACACCGTGCCGTACATGTAAGGCACCGCGTACTGATTGCCGGGGTCGTTGGTTTCCAGCAACTTCAAGAGGGCCGGGTCCTGGTGTTGCCAGTTGGGCAGCTTGGATTTGTCCAGCTTCTGGAACACACCGGCCTTGATCTGGGTATCGAGAAACTGATTGGACGGCACCACCAGGTCATACCCCGAGTTCCCGGTCAGCAGCTTGGCTTCAAGGGCTTCGTTGGTATCGAACGAATCCCAGGTCACTTTGATGCCGGTGTTTTTGGCGAAATCCTTGGGCACGGACGGCAGGATGTAATCCGCCCAGTTGTACACGCGCAACTCGCGCTGTGCGGCCTGTGTGGCACCGGCCAGCAGCGTCACGCCACACAGCGTGACGCCCAGTAAGCGTTTCATGGTGCTCATCAATGAAATCCCCTTCGGTGGCGTGAGATCGATAGTTGTTATGTTCTGTACACGGCAGCGGCCTGCAAAAGGCCAAGGGCAAGGCGCACACATCTTGTTGTGGTGTGTTGACGATTCTGATTCTTGCCGACGACTTAACCGGTTCACAGGTGGCGACAGGCCAAAAGGGGATGGATATGGCCAATGTGTGTGACCTGAAAAATATCTGCGCCTGTTAAACCCGCCAGGCAGCGACTGCCGAATCGCGCCCTTAAATCTGTGTCGCCGCGACTGAACTGTCCGCCCAGCAACTGTTGCTCAGCCAACACCTGATCAGCAACGCTCTGCCTCAGCAGCAACACACACTGTTTTACTCGGCAATAACTCCTTGATTAACAAGACTTTTACGGGTTGGTACGGAGTTTGCTCAAGGGTATGAACTGTCTCTGCCCCTTGGCGTGTACGCCGTGGAAGCCGATTTCCCCCACTCTCAAATCATTTGCTTAAAACGGTTTAAGGAAACGCTCATGGATGTGTTCTGGTTTCTCCCCACACACGGCGACGGTCACTACCTGGGTACTACCCAGGGCGCGCGCCCGGTCACGCTCAACTACCTGAAACAGGTGGCACAGGCTGCCGATGATCTGGGGTATCACGGCGTGCTGATCCCCACCGGGCGCTCGTGTGAAGACTCGTGGGTCATCGCGTCGGCGCTGGTACCGCTGACCGAGCGCTTGCGTTACCTGGTCGCGATTCGCCCCGGCATTATTTCGCCTACCGTGTCAGCACGCATGGCCGCCACGCTGGACCGGCTGTCCGGCGGGCGTCTGCTGATTAACGTGGTTACCGGCGGCGACCCCGATGAAAATCGCGGCGACGGCAGCTTCCTGACACACAGCGAACGCTATGAAGTCACCGACGAATTCCTGAAAATCTGGCGCCGCGTCCTCCAGGGCGAGGCCGTGGATTTCGAAGGCAAACACCTGCACGTCCAAAACGCCAAGGCCTTGTACCCGCCCGTGCAAAAACCCTACCCGCCGCTGTACTTCGGTGGCTCGTCGGAAGCCGCCCACGCATTGGCCGCTGAGCAAGTAGACGTGTACCTGACCTGGGGCGAGCCGCCGGCTGCGGTGGCTGAAAAACTCGCTGATATTCGTGAGCGCGCCGCGCGCCTGGGCCGCACCGTGCGCTTCGGGATTCGCTTACACGTGATTGTGCGCGACACCGAGCAAGAAGCCTGGGCCGCTGCCGACAAACTGATCGAGCACATCAGCGACGACACCATTGCCGCCGCGCAACAGTCGTTCGCGCGCTTTGACTCCGAAGGGCAACGGCGCATGGCCGCCTTGCACGGCGGGCGCCGTGACAACCTGGAGATTGCCCCCAACCTGTGGGCCGGCGTCGGCCTGGTGCGCGGCGGGGCCGGCACTGCGCTGGTGGGCGACCCGCAGCAAGTCGCGGCGCGTATCAAGGAATACGCTGACCTGGGCATTGAGAGTTTTATCTTCTCGGGTTACCCGCATCTGGAAGAAGCCTACCGCTTTGCCGAGCTGGTGTTCCCGCTGCTGCCTGAGCCTTATGCCAGCTTGGCCGGGCGCGGCGTGACCAACCTCACCGGACCGTTTGGCGAAATGATCGCCAATGATGTGTTGCCCACTCAAACCAAAGCCTGATCCCGGACTGTAGGCGCGATCTTTTAAAGATCAAAAGATCGCGAGCAAGCGCCTGCACGGGCATTTATTTAAACGGAGGCTTTGACGCGTGACTGACCCTCTGCAAGCTTCACCCCTCGATATCGCCCGCGAGCTGGCAAGCGAGTTCGCCCACAGCGCCGTTGAGCGTGATGAACGGGGCGGCACGCCCACCGCTCAACGCGATGCCTTGCGCGCCAGCGGCTTGCTGGCCTTGAGCATCCCCGCTGCCTTCGGCGGGCTGGGCGCGTCCTGGCGCGAGACCTTTGACGTGGTGCGCGAATTCGCCCGCGTCGACAGTTCCATCGCTCACGTTTTCGGTTTCCACCACCTGATGCTCGCCACCGTGCGGCTTTTCGCTCGCCCCGAACAGTGGCAGCCCTGGTTCGAATTCACTGCCCGGCAAAACTGGTTTTGGGGCAACGCCCTCAACCCGCTGGACACCCGTACCACCGTGCGCAACCTGGGCGGCTGGTATGAATTTTCCGGCAAAAAGAGCTTCTGCACCGGTGCCAACGATTCGCAAATGCTGATCGCTTCAGCGGTCGACGAAAGCGCCGGCGGCAAGCTGCTGATCGCGGCCATCCCCAGCGCCCGCTCCGGCATTACCTTGCACGGCGACTGGCAAAACATCGGTCAGCGCCAGACTGACAGCGGCAGCGCCACCTTTGAGCGGGTGCGCGTTGAATTCGACGATTTACTGCTCGATCCCGGCCCGTTGAGCACACCGTTTGCCTGTTTGCGGCCGCTGATTGCGCAACTGCATTTCGCCAATATCTTCCTCGGCATTGCCCAGGGCGCATTTGAGGAAGCCCGCCACTACACCCTCAAAGAAACCCGCCCGTGGTTTAAATCCGACGCACAACACACCCATCAGGATGCGTACGTACTGGGCCATTACGGTGACTTCTGGGTGGCGCTGGAAAGTGCGCGCCTGCTGGTTGATCACGCCGCCCGACAACTGGACCTGGCCTGGGCCAAAGGCGCGAAGCTGACCCACCAGGAACGCGGCCAACTGGCCGTGACCATTGCCACCGCCAAAGTGGCCGCCAGCCGCAATGGTCTGGACATTTGCAGCAAAGTTTTTGAGGTCACGGGAGCCCGTGCCACCCACGCGGCGGTCGGTCTCGACCGGCACTGGCGCAACCTGCGCACCCAGAGCCTGCACGATCCGCTCGACTACAAGCGTCATGAACTGGGTGACTGGGCGCTGAACCAGAACCTGCCCACCCCCACCTTTTATTCGTAGAGAAGCCCATGCAGCTGCTGACCTTACCGCCCTCGCCCGCGCTGACCACCTCGATCCGCGCCACCGCACAAGTGTTCGAAGACCCCAAGTCCAAGGCCCTGCTCGCCCATTTGCAGCAAGTCGCACCCAGTGAGGCCAGCGTGCTGATCATTGGCGAAACCGGTACCGGTAAGGAACTGGTCGCCCGCCATGTGCACAACCTCAGCCCACGGCGCAACCGCCCGTTTATAGCGGTCAACTGCGGCGCGTTTTCAGAGTCGCTGGTGGAAGCCGAGCTGTTCGGCCACGAGAAAGGGGCCTTTACCGGAGCTCTCAGTGCCAAGGCCGGCTGATTTGAAGAGGCCAGCGGCGGTACCTTGTTCCTCGATGAAATCGGTGATTTACCGATGGCCATCCAGGTCAAATTGTTGCGGGTGCTGCAAGAGCGCGAAGTGGTACGGCTGGGCTCACGCAAAAGCATTCCCATTGACGTCCGGGTACTGGCCGCCACCAACGTGCAACTGGAGAAAGCCATCAATGCCGGGCACTTTCGCGAAGACCTGTTTTACCGCCTTGACGTCGTCAATCTCGAACTTAGCCCGCTGCGCGAGCGCCCCGGGGATATCCTCCCGCTGATCCGCCACTTTATCGAGGCCTACAGCAAACGCTTGGGCTATGGTGAGATTCGTCTCACGCCCGAGGCCGAACACAAACTGCAGCACTACAGCTGGCCGGGCAATATCCGCGAGCTGGAAAACGTGATCCATCACACCTTGCTGATCTGCCGCGACGGCCTGATCCAGAGCGACGACCTGCGTTTATCCAACCTGCGCATCGAGCGCCAGGACAATGCGCCGGCGGACGGCACCTCTGCCGAAGCCTTGCTGGAACGCGCCTTTCATCAATTTTTTGAAGAACAGCCCGGGGCCTTGCATCAAACTGTCGAAGACGCGCTGTTTCGGGCGGCTTACCGATTTTGCCACTACAACCAGGTGCACACTGCCCATTTGCTGGGCCTGAGCCGCAACATCACCCGCACCCGACTGATCAGCATTGGCGAACTGGCCGTTAACAAACGCCGCCCGCCACAAACCCTGCAAAACGAACGCCTGCTTCAAGTGTGCATCTAAACGCTTCGCGCTTCACTCACCTACAGCCGAGTACTGCTCATGACTTACCTTGCTGCCGATAACCGCTATGACGTTCTTCCCTACCGCCGTGTTGGCCGCAGCGGCCTGGTATTGCCGGCGCTGTCCTTGGGCCTGTGGCACAACTTTGGCGACAGCACGCCCATCGACACCCAACGCGCCCTGCTGCGCACCGCTTTCGACCGAGGCATCAACCACTTCGACCTGGCCAACAACTACGGCCCACCCTATGGCAGCGCAGAAACCAACTTCGGCCGCTTGCTGCGCGAAGATTTCAAGGCATACCGCGATGAACTGATCATCTCCACCAAAGCCGGCTGGGACATGTGGCCCGGGCCTTACGGTCAGGGCGGCGGTTCGCGCAAATATGTACTGGCCAGCCTGGACCAGAGCCTGCAACGTTTGGGGCTGGACTATGTGGATATTTTCTACTCCCACCGATTCGATGCCGACACCCCACTGGAAGAAACTGCCAGCGCGCTGGCCACCGCGGTGCAACAGGGCAAGGCCCTGTATATCGGTATTTCATCGTATTCAGGGGTGAAAACCCGGGAAATCGCGGCGTTGCTCAACGACTGGAAAGTGCCGTTGCTGATCCACCAGCCAGCCTACAACCTGCTCAACCGCTGGGTTGAAAAAGACCTGCTGGACACCACCGAGCAATTGGGGGCCGGGGTGATCGCCTTTACGCCATTGGCACAGGGTTTGTTGACGGACAAATACCTCAATGGCATCCCTGAAGATGCGCGGGTCAACCGCCCGGGCGGTGGTTCGCTGCGGGCGTCGCACTTGTCCGAGGCCAACATTGCCCATGTTCGGGCGCTTAACGAAATTGCCCAGCGTCGGGGTCAAAGCCTGGCCCAAATGGCGCTGGCCTGGACCCTGCGCGACCCGCGCGTGACCTCGGCGCTGATCGGTGCCAGCCGCCCGGAGCAAATCATCGAAAACGTCGCCGCGTTGCAAAACCTGAGCTTTAGCCAGGAAGAACTGGACGCCATCGACCGCTTTGCCCTGGAAGGCGGCATCAACCTATGGGAGAAACCGTCGACGGCGGAATAAGCTTTTTAAAGTGGCACGGCGCAAAGCCGGTCGACGCTCGATTGCTCGTGATCTTTAAAAGATCGCGAGCAAGCTCGCTCCTACAGAATGCCTACACGCTTTTGATCTAAGGGCCCCCTCCTACGCTGTAGGAGCGAGCTTGCTCGCGATCTGTTCCAGGCTACAAAGCCGCCAACCGCAGTGCCAATGCCTTGGCCTGCAAAGCCACATCTGTCACAGCAGTACTTTCCCACCACTCGCCACGCAACGGCGGCCCCATCGCAAACAGGTGGGCCGAGGGTTGCGACTGAGCATTCAACACCGCGCCATCCGCTGCCGCCGCAATCCCCAACGCCAAATTTCCCGGCCGGATCAACCCGCGCTGCAACAGGTTGCGCGGCAAGGCTTTGTCCACCCGCCGCCAGTCGTACTCGATACCCGTGGAGTTGATCAGGCCATCACCCTCGACCTCACGCACCGCCGCTTGCCCTCGGTCACGCAGGCGAATCTTCGGCCGCTGGCCCGGCTGCGCGTCGACCCCTTGCAGCGACGCCGCCCGAATACTCAGGCGCCCTTCCTTGATCAATCGCTGCAACAAAGCATCGCCCTGGGGCGGGGAACGGTGATGATGGCTTTCCCACCACGGCCGCACATGGCGCACAAACTGGCGGCGTTGTACGTCGCTGGCCTGGCTCCACAACCGCCCGATATGCCCCCGCACGGTGTCCAGCGGCGCTTGCCAGTCAACGCCAGCGGCCGCGGCCAACCGGCACTGTTGGCGCAAAGCGCGGAGCAATTGCAATGGGCTGCGCACCTCGGGCGACTGGCTCAAAAAGTCGTCCCAGGCCGGTGGCTGGCGGCGTACCTGGGGCAGTAATCCGTGGCGCGAATACACCTCAATCGGCCCGCGATGCCCGGCCTGTTCCAGCGACACCAACGCGTCCACCATGGTCAGCCCCGAGCCGATAATCAGCACCCGCGCCGCCTCCGGCAAAGCGCGCAAGGCGTCAACATCCCACGGGTCCAGCGCGGCGGCATTGAGCCCGCTGGACTGACGTTGCGCGGTACGGGCCGCCGGGAACATGCCGGTGGCCAACACGACGGCCCCGGCCTGCCACTGGCTAGCGCCCTTGAGTGTGACCTGTACCCCGTTGTCATGGGGCACCAGGTCGGTCACTTCATCGCGCACATGGGTCAGACTCGACCCTTGCGCCTGGCCGATAGCAAGGGCTTGGGCCAGGCGCTGCTGGGCATAGCGGCCGAACAGCCCGCGCGGCGGGAACAACTCTGCCACCGGCACCGGCTGGCGGGCCGACTCAGGCCAGCCGCCCTCGGCAATATGCGCCTGCAACCAGCGGGTCAGGTCGTCGGCATCGTCCGCCTCTACGCTCATGCGCGCCGCATTGCCGTTCAGCGTATGCCCCAGTTCCGTGGCGCTGTAGGCTTCACCACGACCCAGTTCGGCCCGTGGTTCAACCAGCACCAGCCGCCGCGCCCCTGGCAGGCGCAGCAGGTGCATGGCCAGTAAGGTGCCGCTCAGCCCCCCGCCAATAATCAGCACATCGGCCTCGCGGATGGCCGGGGTGGCCTGCCCGTGTTGTGGCTCAGTCATGGTTGTTTACTCACTCGTCGAGACATTCAACGTTGGCCCAGATGGCGGTACTGCGCCCCCGGATGGCCGTCAGGCAACCGTGGACCTTCACCGAACAGCTTTTCGCGCAAGGTACCCGGGGCGTATTCCTTTTTGTACACGCCACGCTTTTGCAACTCGGGCACCAGCAGTTCCACCGCATCGATAAAGGTTTCATGGGTCACGGCGTAGGCCAGATTAAAACCGTCGACGTCGGTGTCTGCAACCCATTCCTCCAGCAGGTCGGCCACGGTTTCAGGGCTGCCTACAAACAGCGGGCCGAAACCGCCGATGCCCACCCAGTCAGCCAGCGCATGGGGGGTCCAGATGGTATCCGGGTCGGCCGTGGAGAAGGCTTCAACCGCTGACTGAATAGCATTGGTGTGCACATTTTTCAGCGGTTCATCGGGTTTGAACTGGCTGAAATCAATGCCGGTCCAGCCCGAGATCAATGCCATGGCCCCTTCGTAGCTGACGTAGCTCTTGTAGTCGTCAAACTTGGCCTTGGCCAATGCGTCGGTCTCGCCAAGGATCACCGTTTGCAGGTTAAAAATCAGAATTTTCGACGGGTCGCGCCCGGCCTCGGCGGTACGACGACGAATGTCGGCCACCGTTTTTTTCAACAGCACTTTAGACGGTGCCGCCACAAACACGCATTCGGCCTGTTCAGCAGCAAACTGCTTGCCACGGCTGGACGAGCCCGCTTGGTACAACACCGGCGTGCGCTGTGGCGAAGGCTCGCACAGGTGAATGCCGGGCACCTGGAAGTGTTTGCCGACGTGGCGGATTTCATGAATTTTGCTGGGGTCACTGAACACCCGGCGCTGGCGGTCGCGCAGAATGGCACCCTCCTCCCAACTGCCTTCCCAGAGTTTGAAACACACCTCCAGGTATTCCTCGGCGTAATCGTAGCGGGCGTCGTGCTCGGTCAAGGCCTGCTGCCCCATGTTCTTGGCACCACTTTCCAGGTACGACGTGACGATGTTCCACCCGGCGCGGCCCTTGGTCAGGTGGTCGAGGGTCGACAGGCGACGGGCAAACGGGTACGGGTGTTCAAACGACAACGACGCCGTCAGGCCAAACCCCAGATGCTCGGTCACCATCGCCATGGGCGGGATCAACTGCAGCGGATCATTGACCGGCACTTGCGCGCCCTGGCGTATCGCCGCGTCGCCACTCCCCTGGTACACGTCATAAATGCCCAGCACGTCGGCAATAAACAGGCCGTCGAACTTGCCGCGTTCAAGAATCTTCGCCAAATCAGTCCAGTATTCCAGGTCTTTGTATTGCCACGAGCGGTCGCGCGGGTGTGCCCACAGGCCGGGTGACTGATGGCCCACGCAGTTCATGTCAAACGCGTTAAGACGGATTTCACGGGGCATCGGGCGACTCCTTGAGCTGGGGCGGTTGCACACCGTTCAGGCGCACATTGCCAATGATCTGGTACTGCCAACGCAAGGGCTCGCGCCCCGCCAGCACCGGCTGTGCGGCACGGGTGCCGGTGAGTTCTTGCTGCACATTGCCCACGGCCTGCAAGGCATCGGCACTGGCGATCACCGCTTCGGCCGTGGCCACCAGCGTCTCTGCCGGCGTGCCGACCCAGGTGTCCGCACGTTCATACAACGCGTCGGCCACGTCGATGCGCAGTTGCAAATCACCTATTTTGGCGATGATGTAAGGGTCATCCACCGCCTGGGCCAGGCCACTGAGCGCCCATGGTCGGGCCTGTTCACGCACGAAGGCCAAGGTGTGCGCCAGGCCTTCGCGGGCAAGGCGCAAGTCTTGGGCGGCAGCCACCAATTGGCTGGGTAAAGCGATTAGCGGGCTGTTCATTGTCGGGGCTCCTTGTTCAGTTCCAGGCATGGCGTGGCGGCGCAATGCCGTTGAGCACACGGTTGCCGATCAGGTGGTATTTCCAGCGGGCCGGGTCATGCAGGGTGTGGGTGCGGGCGTTGCGCCAGAAGCGATCGAGGTTGTGCTTGCCCAACACCGAACGCGTGCCGGCCAGCTCAAATAACTTGCTGCTGGCGAGCAAGGCGATTTCGGCAGACAGCACCTTGGCCTGGGCCACGATCACCGACGCCTCGGCGACGCTCTCTTCACTGGGTGCCGCCAGGGCATGGTCGATGGCACGTCCGGCTTTGGCCAGAATCGCGTCAGTGCCGTGTAGACGCCATTGCAAATCACCGATAGCGGCGATGGTGTACGGGTCTTGCCAGCCATGCTCCTGCTGGCTGTCGACCCAAGGCCGGGCCAGACGCGCATGGATCAGCGCCTGCTCGAAAGCACCATGGGCAATGCCGGTGTCGACAGCGGCCTGAATGATTTGCGAAATCGGGCCATCGGCGGTGGGCTCATCGAACGCACGGTGCGCCGGGATCACCGCACTCAACGGCACCCGCACTCCGTCGAGCAGCGCTCCGCCACTGGCGGTGGTGCGCTGGCCGAAGCCGTCCCAACTGTCGATGATGGTCAGCCCCGGGTTACCACGCTCAATAAAACCGATAAACGCACGGTTCTGCTCATCCACACCCACTGCCGGCACGATATGGGCGAACAGCGCGCCGGTGCAGTAGAACTTCTCGCCGTCGATCACCGCTTCATCGCCGTCAAAGCGAATACGGGTCTGGAACGCACCGACGTTTTTACTTTTAGACTCTGAAAACGCATTGCCAAAACGCCAGCCCGCCAGCGCTTTGCCGAAGTAGTACTGCTTCTGCGCCTCGGTGCCGGTGTGCAACAGAATATCCAGCACGCCGAGGTGGTTCTGCGGGATTTGCCCGAGGGACGAATCGGCCGCTGAAATAATCTTGATCACCTCGGCCACCGTCACATACGACACACCCGCGCCGCCGTATGCCTTGGGCACGGTGATGCCCCATAAACCGCTGGCCGCGAACTCATCCAGCTCGGCCACGGGCAAACGACGATCGCGGTCGCGTATCGACGCCTCTTCGGCAAACCGTACGGCCAACGCCTTGGCCACCTCGATAGCTTCGGCGTCTGTGGCAATGACATGGGCCACGGCCGGGGTTGAAACAGCGATGCTCATGGGCAGACTCCAATGCAATGAAAACACTGAAGTGGCCATTGCACAGGTCGTGCCGGTTTTTAATACCCTTAAAAATCAATTACTTATTAAATAAATAGCCAAAGCAATACACGGGCAGACAACACAATCTGTCGGCCTGCTGTTGCACAGCCAACAGTTGCCTGGGCAACAGAGCGTGTTCGCGGTGTATCACGATCAAAAGATCGTGAGCCCGCTCGCGCCTACAGACGGTTCACCCTGTGCGATTTGCGCACAGCCTGTCATCGTACTGTTGGCAGGCCAACACATCGACCGTGAGTGGTGGCCTATTTGCGCTGTTTTTCAAGCCGTTGGTTAACGGCACAGACTGTGCAATGCCTGCAGTAGACCCGTTCTTTTCTGCAGGAGCATTGCCATGAACTCACCCCTTCTGTCCGTCGGCACTGATTACGAAGCGCTGGCCCAGCGTTTTCGCCCCTTGTTCCGCCAGATAGCCGCAGGCACCGTCGAGCGCGAACAGGCGCGACAGTTACCCTACGAACCCATTCGCTGGCTCAAGCAGGCCGGTTTTGGGGCCGTGCGCGTGCCCGTGGAATACGGTGGCGCAGGCGCTTCGATCAGTCAGTTGTTCCACTTGCTAATCGAGTTGGCCGAGGCCGACTCCAATATCGTGCAATCCCTGCGCGGTCACTTTGCCTTTGTCGAGGACCGCCTTAATGCGCCACCCGGCCCGGCACGGGACGCCTGGTTTGCGCGCTTCGTCGCCGGGGACCTGGTGGGCAACGCCTGGACCGAAGTGGGCGCGGTAAAACTTGGCGAGGTCATCACCCGGGTCCGCCCCGAAGGTGAAGGCTTTGTGTTGAACGGGGCCAAGTACTACAGCACCGGCAGCATCTTTGCCGACTGGGTGGACGTTTACGCCCAGCGTTCAGACAACGGTGCCGATGTGATTGCCATCGTCAACGCCCGTGATCCTGGCGTGACCCACAGCGATGACTGGGACGGCTTTGGCCAACGCACCACCGGCAGCGGCACCTCGGTGTACGTCGACGTACCACTGCCGGCCGAACACCTCATTGCCTTCAACACCCGGTTCAAATACCAGACCGCGTTCTACCAATTGGTCCTGCTGGCGGTACTGAGCGGGATTGGCCGCGCCGTAGAGCGGGACGTGGCGCAACACGTGCGTGAGCGCACGCGCGTGTTCAGCCATGGCAATGCCCCGACAACCCGTGACGATGCCCAAGTCCAGCAAGTGGTGGGGCAAATCGCGGCCCAGGTCTATGCTGCCGAAGCAGCGACCCTGCGCTCGGCCGAACCGTTGCAACGCGCCTACACCGCCCGGTTCGGCCACGACGCCGAGGCCGAGCGCCAGGCCAACATCGACGCCGAAATCGAGACCGCCAAGGCGCAAGTGGTCGTCTCGACGTTGATCTTGCAGGCCACCAGCGACCTGTTCAATGCACTGGGAGCCTCGGGCATCAGCGTCAACAAGGCCCTCGACCGCCACTGGCGCAACGCCCGCACAGCGGCATCGCATAACCCATGGATCTACAAGGCCCGCATCGTCGGAGACTGGACAATCAATGGCACCGAACCGCTGTATGTCTGGCAGATCGGTAATAGCGTGAAAGCGGGTTAACGCGACAACGCGTGGATGATGGCAGGTTTACGGCAGCCGCAGACACACGTCGATCCGTTGAACGTTATGGTTGATTTAAGATCATGGCATTCACAGGTCAGCGTGTGATCACCGCCCGTGCGGTGGGCTGTCACTGAAGGTAGAGACTGGCGGACGTTATGATATCCCTGTCATTCTTGAATATAAGACCCCTCTCGAAATTTAGACGTGAAAATCACGCATCAATCCGGGATGCTCTGGTGTTTGTCCAAAATCACTGGGTTATATACGGCATGCTCTTTCCTTATCGATACCCACCCATGGGATAGTCCAAATCTCGTGGCGGCAGAACCTTACGCGACACTAACCATGTTGCAGTGAGACAACCCAGGCTGCCGCTTTCAATGGGCACCTTGATAGAGCAAAACGGTTGAACTCTTGGCCCCGCTCGCCCGCATCATCGCCTTCTCAGATGAAGTTCAGGTTACTCAGCACCACACAACCGATTTGGCATTCAGTCGCCCCGAGTCACTATCGTCTTGCACCCATCGAGAGCAGTAAGCGCTGCGCCTGACATCAACGCAGAGTGATTTCGGGGTAGGTGCCGAGCGACATGCGTTTTTGCTTGCCCGCCCAACAGAAGCGCAAGTGCCACGAACGCCCACCCGTCGCCGATACCGCTAACGACAGGGGGTCAACATCACCAAGGGTGTAGTTCTTGCCAATGGGCCTGGCATGCCGGACGGCAGTCTCTGTAAGAGCCATAGGTCTAGCCTCCTGAAGGTTGAGTTCAGGGCCAGATGCTCAGTGAATGGCTCGCAGGCTTCGCGCAACAATCCGATCTCGAAGGCTTCCCACAAATGGACTAATTTAGTCCAGATGCCCGTAGCTTTCGGTGGCTGTTGGCGGAACGAAAAAAGACGCCGAAGCGTCTATTTTCAGTAACCTGAAGAATTCCTTGGAACTCTGCAGATCAACAATTTGGAGCGGGAAACGAGACTCGAACTCGCGACCCCGACCTTGGCAAGGTCGTGCTCTACCAACTGAGCTATTCCCGCGTCTTGGTGTGGGCATTCTATAGGATTCAAAGAATGCGTCAACCCCTTGATTCAAAAAGTTTTATTTATTTTGTCGAGGTGTTCTTCAGGTGCGGCCAGGCTGCCCGCAAATACTGAAGCATCGACCACAGCGTCAATCCCGCCGCCACTAATAACAGCGCGTAACCGACTAACACCCAGAAACTGAAGTCAGACGGGTTGGCCAATAGAATAACCAGAGCCAGCATTTGAGCAGCCGTTTTCCATTTGCCCATATTGGATACGGCTACCTGCGCTCGCGCGCCCAGCTCAGCCATCCATTCGCGCAAGGCGGAAATAACGATTTCACGACCAATAATGACGGCCGCCGGCAAGGTCAGCCAGACGTTGTGATGCTCTTGAACCAGCAAGACCAGCGCCACTGCCACCATCAGTTTATCGGCCACCGGGTCCAGAAAAGCACCAAACGGGGTGCTCTGCTCCAGACGTCTGGCCAAGTAGCCGTCAAGCCAATCGGTGGCTGCCGCAAAGGCAAAAACCGAGCTGGCCGCTACATAACTCCAGCTATAGGGCACATAAAACAGCAAAATAAAGAAAGGAATGAGTAGAACGCGTAGAACGGTGATCAAATTAGGGATATTCATCGGCACAACTGGCTACGAGGTGAAGGGGCATTCTACTCGCTGTGTAGGTTTGCATAAATCAACTCTGCGAGCTTTTTACTGATACCGGGTGCTTTGGCAATTTCTTCGATGCTGGCACGAGTCAGCTCCTGTAATCCACCAAAATGTTTCAACAGGTCACGCCGACGGGTCGGCCCTACTCCCGCAATGCCCTCCAGGGTTGAGGTTCGCCGCGTTTTCCCGCGCCGCGCGCGATGGCCGGTAATTGCAAAGCGGTGCGCTTCGTCACGGATTTGCTGGATAAGGTGCAAGGCCGGGGAGTCGCCTTTCAAGGTAAATTCATGCGCAGCATCATTCAGGTACAGGGTCTCGAAACCGGCTTTGCGCGTTGCGCCTTTGGCCACACCCAACAGAATCAGGTCAGGAACAGCCAATTCGTTAAGCACGTCACGCGCCATTGAAAGCTGGCCCTTGCCACCATCCACCAACAGAATATCGGGCAACTTGCCCTCGCCTTCTTTCAAGCGGCTGAAACGGCGCATCAGCGCCTGGTGCATGGCCGCATAGTCGTCGCCCGGCGTGACGCCTTCAATATTAAAACGCCTGTAGTCCGACTTGATCGGGCCTTCAGGGCCGAAGACCACGCAAGAAGCAACAGTGGCTTCACCACTGGAATGGCTGATGTCATAGCATTCAAGGCGTTGCGGTATCTCATCGAGGTTCAGCACCTGCGCCAGCGCCTCAAAACGCGCCGCGACATGCAGGCGGTTGGCCAGACGAGCGGTGAGCGCTTGCTCAGCATTGGTCACGGCCAATTGTTGCCAGCGGGCCCGAGTGCCGCGAACGCGGTAGCTGATAGCCATTTCTCGACCACGCAACGCTTCAATGGCATCGGTGATCGCGCCGAAACTCTCATGCTCTACGTTAACGATCAATTCGCTGGGCAGGTCGCGTTCTGGGCTGCTGATGTAATACTGACCAAGGAAGGCGGCCATGACTTCTGCTACGTCTTCTTCGATGCCTACCTGCGGGAAGAAATTCTTGCTGCCCAACACACGGCCGCCACGCACATTGATTAAATGCACGCAGGCCCCACCCGGGTTCACAAACGCTGCGATGACATCCACATCACCCGTGCCACCTTCCATGCTTTGCTGGTCCTGAACCCTTCGCAACAACGATATCTGATCTCGCAGTTCCGCTGCCTGTTCAAAATCCAGGGTGCTGGCGGCCTGTTCCATGGCGCTATTGAGCTCATCTGTCAGCGCGTTGCTGCGACCCTCCAGAAACATCACCGAATGGCGCACATCTTCGGCGTACACCTGAGGCTCAACCAGCCCGACACACGGTGCCTTGCAGCGCTTGATCTGGTACTGCAGGCAAGGTCGTGTCCGATTTTTAAAATAACTGTCCTCGCACTGACGAACCAGAAATGTCTTCTGCAGCAGGCTCAGGCTTTCGCGAATGGCCCCGGCGCTGGGGTACGGGCCAAAATACTTACCCTTGGGCTTCTTGGCCCCACGATGAATGCTTAGCCGCGGGTACTGCCCATCGGAAAGCAGCACGTAAGGATAGGATTTATCGTCGCGCAACAGGATGTTATAGGGCGGGCGCCACTCTTTGATCAGCGTCTGCTCAAGCAGCAAGGCTTCGGTTTCGTTGGCGGTAATCGTGGTTTCTATTTGTGCGATACGCCCAACCAGCGCTGCCGTTTTGGGTGCCAGGCCCGTTTTACGGAAATAACTGGCCAGGCGCTTTTTGAGGTTTTTGGCCTTGCCCACATACAGCAACCGCGCATCGCTATCAAACATGCGATACACACCTGGGCGACTGCTGCAGGTCGACAGGAATGCGCTCGAATCAAACAAGTCAGTCATGTTCAACCAGCATCAACCATGCCGTGGCGAACAGCCAACAGTGCCAGTTCAACATCACTCTTGACCGAGAGCTTCTCGTAAATGCGATAACGATAGGTATTAACCGTCTTGGGTGACAAACACAGCTTATCGGAAATGACCTGGACCTTTTGGCAACCCACGATCATGAGTGCAATCTGAATTTCTCGCTCGGACAACGCGTCGAACGGCGAGTCGCTGGCCGGCTGGAAAGACTTGAGGGCCAATTGTTGGGCGACTTGCGGGCTGATATAGCGCTGACCGGAAAATACCAGGTGAATGGCCTGAACCATCTCGGCCAGGCCCGCACCTTTGGTCATGTAACCCGCGGCACCGGCCTGCAACAAACGCGTTGGAAACGGGTCCTCTTCACACACGGTGACCGCGACGACTTTTATGTCCGGGTGGCTTCGCATGATTTTTCGCGTGGCTTCCAGACCGCCAATGCCCGGCATTTTGACATCCATCAAAATAACATCAGGCTTCAGCTCTCGGGCCTTGAGGAGCGACTCCTCACCGGATTCGGCTTGCCCCACCACCTGGAGCCCCTCGATATCGGCCAGCATTCGTGTGATGCCTGTACGCACAAGATCATGGTCATCGACCACCAGAACCCGAATCAAGTCGACACCTCGCAAATTGGTCTTAGTCGGATGCCGACACCTTAGCAAAAAAACACCTGAGTCAACCGACCAATCATGCGCACTCCCCCTGCAAAACTCGAAAACTGTGGAATACCGGCATTAGGGAAGATTCAGACATCATTCGGCTCAAAACGACCCTTGGTCACCTGGGAGGCCGACAATTCAGCCAGCGTGGTGGTCAACTGTCGAATGGCGTCCTGATCGTCCTTGTGAAGCACGCGGTAACTGACCAGCACTTTCTCTTCCAATTGGCTGAGGTTATCGAGCAAGGTGGGCGTAGGGCTGCCCGTCAGTACAAACAGCACATCCACACCGCGGGCGGCGACGCGCGACAAATAATCTGCTTTGGGAACACGCTCGCCACTCTCATATTTACCTTGCGCATTTGCTTCAACACCACCGATCTCACCAAAAGCTTTCTGGGACAGCCCAAGCCGCTCTCTTTCCTGCCTTAAACGTGAACCAATTCCACTCATTTGGATGTACTATCCCATTTTAAACACCCATAAGGGTGATATAATAAAAAAATATTAAACTCTTTTGAACGGACTTGAACTATGGCCGTAATTCGTACTGCCGCACAAGCTAAGGCCTGGTTAGAACATCAAGGAAAATCAGTGCAGGCGTTCGCTCGGGAACACGGTGTTGATCCTGCAACGACCTATCAGGTGCTCGCTGGGCGTAAAAAAGGGAAACGTGGGGAGGCCCACAAGATAGCGGTTCTTCTGGGCATGAAAGACGGCGTCATCCTTGATCCGGTCGACCAGGCCACCGAGCCGAAAGAGGATGCGCTGACTTGAGCATGCGCTTAATGCGCCGTGACTGCAGGTTTACTCTCAATTCAATGACGAGCAGCAGGCCAATCCTCGCGGCCATAGTGGCCACGTCCAGGCTGTAGCACGCATGCCTGACAGGTGTAGGCCTGCACATCCTTAAATATTTTTGATTGAATATTCCTGCACGCCTCAAGTAAGCTCTGAACCACTCATCGGAGACAGCTCATGTTGCATCACGCCATCCACTGCACAGTTTCTACCCAAAGCGACTCGCTTGGGGCAGACAGTGCGCGCGTGAACAGCACTCTGTGCGCTGCACGATTTTATTTTGGGTATTGGTTTAGCCACTGGCGCGCCTGATACCCACTCGGCGCCCACTACTTAGGGTCGCCCACCAGAGAATTCTCACCCCCGGTCGGCTTCCCGACCGGGGGTTTTGTTTTTTCAGGCCCCAACACTTTTTTGAACTTGAGGAATGACGCAATGAACTACGCCACTTATTACCGCTTCGACCTGTGCACTGCATGGCGATTTATCAGCCGCCGCTCGGGACAGCCTGCCGCCTCCGAACGGACCCGCCTTGGTGGCACGCACGCACTCACAGCCAGTCAGGCCAATTGTCGAACACCCCACTAGGGCTGAGCGCGCGGGAGAACCCGCGGCCTGCCCAGGAAGCATTTACCATGAACGCATCGATTTCCGCTCTGCCAGCTACACGCTCCGTTCCATCTGCGGCGTTGACCCACCGCCTGCCCACCGCCGCGCAACTCAAGCAGCAACTGCCCCTGAGCGATGAGCTTCGTAACCGGGTCAGCAGCCAGCGCCAGGCCATTCGGGCCATTTTAAACGGTGAAGACTCCCGTTTACTGATTGTCGTTGGCCCCTGCTCCATCCACGATCCCCACGCAGCCCTTGAGTACGCCAGCCACCTGGCGGCCCTGTCTCACGACCTGCAAGACGATCTGCTGCTGGTCATGCGCGCCTATATCGAAAAGCCCCGCACCACCGTCGGCTGGAAAGGCCTGGCCTATGACCCACACTTGGATGGCAGCGATGACATGGCTCATGGCCTGACCCTGTCACGGGAACTGATGCTGGAAATGTTGCGTATGGGCTTGCCGATTGCCACCGAGCTGCTGCAGCCCATCGCTGCCGGCTACTTCGATGACCTGCTCGGCTGGGCAGCCATTGGTGCCCGCACGACCGAGTCACAAATTCATCGAGAAATGGCCAGCGGCCTGGACCTGCCCGTAGGGTTCAAAAACGGCACCGACGGTGGCACGGCAATCGCCTGCGATGCCATGCGTTCTGCAGCCCACAGCCACCGCCACTTCGGCGTCGACAGCCAAGGGCACCCGGCAATCATTCAAACGGCGGGCAACCCGGATACCCACCTGGTGTTACGTGGCGGGCATAGCGGGCCAAACTTCGACCGCGACAGTGTGACCAAGGCCCGCGCAAGCCTTGAGAAGAACAGCCTCCCGGCCCGCCTGATGGTCGACTGCAGCCATGCCAACAGCGGCAAGGACCCTTTGCGCCAGCCGCATGCTTTCAATCAGGTACTGGCACAACGCCTTGACGGCGATCACTCGCTGATCGGCATGATGCTCGAAAGTCATTTGTTTGAAGGCGCTCAGGCCTTGTGCCCGCCCCTGCGCTACGGGGTCTCCGTCACCGATGCCTGCCTGGGTTGGGAGGCCACCGAGCAGTTATTGCGCGAGGCGGCGGCACACCTGCACGCGCGGCGCAGGGCCGGCAAAGCCATCGCCTGACAGGCAGACCGACGCCGCGCAACCCGGGGCAGGCCAATGCGCCCCACGGTTGCGCGGCAGCAGGCGTGTATGAGTTATTCAGGAAAACGCTGATAATCAATGAGTTATCCAAAAAAACGCGCTGTATCAGTGAGCATAAAAATACGCTGAACCTAACTTTTACCACCCTCAAACCCATCGAATCCGGTAGGCTGGGCACTTTACTGATCACTGAAAAGAGTACTTACCCATGGCCAAAGCCACTGCACGTCACATCCTTGTTGCCAGCGAAGCCAAGTGCAACGAACTCAAAGCACAAATCGAAGGCGGCGCTGATTTCGCCGACGTCGCAAAAGCCAACTCCACCTGCCCATCCAGCCGCCAAGGTGGCGACCTGGGTTCTTTCGGCCCTGGCCAGATGGTTAAAGAATTCGACACCGTCGTCTTCAGCGCCCCGATCAACGTGGTGCAAGGCCCGGTTAAAACCCAATTCGGTTACCACCTGCTGGAAGTCACCAGCCGCCAGGACTAAACGTCCAGCGCTGTATGAAACGGCCCGCCTTTTGGTGGGCCGTTTCATTTCCGCAAAAGCCATCGCATGCTACGTTTCCTCAGTCACACACTCATCGTGCCTCACTGGAGAAAATGATCATGAGTCTCAAGGGTAAAATTGCATTGGTGACCGGTTCCACCAGCGGCATTGGCCTGGGCATTGCGCAAAGTCTGGCCAAAGCGGGTGCGGACTTGATACTCAACGGCTTTGGCGACGCCAGTAAAGTCATCGCCGAGCTGGAGCAATGGGGGGGCCGGGTCGGGCATCACCCTGCGGACGTGAGTGACCCGGCGCAGATCGAGGAGATGATCGGCTATGCCGAACGCGAATTCGGCGGCATCGATATTTTGGTCAATAACGCCGGCATTCAGCATGTGGCCAGCGTTGAAGCGTTCCCGATCGAACGCTGGAACGCCATCATTGCCATCAACCTGTCGGCAGTGTTCCACAGCACCCGACTGGTGTTACCAGGCATGCGCAAACGCAACTGGGGTCGCATCGTCAATATCGCGTCGGTTCACGGGTTGGTAGGTTCTGTCGGCAAATCCGCTTACGTCGCCGCCAAACACGGTGTCATCGGTCTGACCAAGGTCGTGGGGCTTGAAACAGCCGCCAGCAATATCACCTGCAACGCCATCTGCCCCGGCTGGGTGCTGACACCGCTGGTGCAACAACAGATTGATCAACGCATCAGTCAGGGCATTGACCCCTACCAGGCCCAACATGACCTGCTGGCCGAAAAACAACCCTCGCTGGAATTCGTCACCCCGCCGCAACTGGGAGAGTTGGTGCTGTTTTTGTGCAGCGAAGCCGGCAGCCAGGTGCGTGGCGCAGCCTGGAATGTCGATGGAGGATGGTTGGCGCAATAACGCCGCTGACGCCTGCTTGCCGAGCCTGCAAAAATGCACACCAACCCTGCACTAATCAGGGTTGTAATTGGCAAATTTGCACTGTTAGCATCGATCCATGTTTGCCCGCGAACACCTTCTAATAACAAGACAAAGCAGGGAGTTAGTGATGACTGCTCAGGTTTCATCCTCACCGACACAGGATGTCGAGCCGACTCAAAACACGGTACTGGCCGAGGTCCGCAACCACATCGGCCACCTGACCCTGAACCGTCCCGGTGGCCTCAATGCCATCGACCTCGACATGGTGCGCAGCCTGCAGCACCACCTTGATGCATGGGCCGTAGACCCGCAGATCAAAGCCGTCACACTGCGCGGTGCCGGGGAGAAAGCCTTCTGCGCCGGAGGTGATATTCGTGCCTTGTACGACAGCTACAAGCGCCAGGACACCCTGCATACCACCTTTTTCGAAGAAGAATATGCCCTCGACCTGACCTTGCATCACTACCCCAAACCCGTACTCGCCTTGATGGACGGTTATGTATTGGGCGGCGGCATGGGGCTGGCGCAAGGCGCAACTTTGCGACTGGTGACAGAACGCAGTCGGCTGGCAATGCCTGAGGTGGCTATCGGTTATTTCCCTGACGTGGGTGCCAGCTACTTTCTGACCCGTACACCCGGCCAACTGGGCACCTACCTGGGCGTCAGCGGCGTGCAAATCCGCGCCAGTGATGCGTTGTATTGCGGCCTGGCCAACTGGTACGCCGACAGCCAGCAACTGCCTGTGCTGGATCAGCTACTCGACACCCTCACCTGGCGGCAAACACCGCTGCAAGACCTGCAAGCAGTACTCGCCACCCTCGCCGTTCAGACCTTGGCCGACGCGCCGCTTGCCAGGCACCGCACACTGATCGACGACGTGTTCGCCGAACAGAACGTGCCCACCCTCGTCGCCCGACTGCAAGCGGTCACAGCCGCCGAGCATCAGGAATGGGCGCTCGAAACCGCACGCCTGCTGCACACCCGTTCCCCCCTCGGCATGGCGGTCACGCTAAAAATGCTGCAACGCGCCCGTACCCTCACGCTGGAACAGTGTTTTGCGCTGGAACTGCACGTAGACCGGCAATGGTTTGATCGCGGTGACCTGATTGAAGGCGTGCGTGCCCTGATCATCGACAAAGACAAAAACCCGCGCTGGAACCCGCCCACCTTGAGTGCGCTGGAGGCGGCCCAGGTCGACAGTTTCTTCACCCATTTCACACCCGGCGGAGCCTGAGCCATGCAAGACCTCGAACTGACGGAAGAACAGGTGATGATTCGCGACATGGCACGCGAGTTTGCCCGCCGCGAAATAGCCCCCCATGCCCAGCGCTGGGAAAAAGCCGGCTGGATAGACGATGCGCTGGTGGCCAAAATGGGCGAACTGGGCCTGCTCGGCATGGTCGTGCCGGAAGAATGGGGCGGCACGTATGTGGATTATGTGGCCTACGCCTTGGCGGTCGAAGAGATCTCCGCAGGTGACGGTGCCACCGGCGCGCTGATGAGCATTCACAACTCGGTCGGCTGCGGGCCTATCCTCAAATACGGCAGCGAAGCGCAGAAAGAAACCTGGCTGGCCGAACTGGCCAGCGGCCAGGCCATCGGCTGCTTCTGCTTGACCGAACCCCAGGCGGGCTCCGAAGCCCATAACCTGCGCACACGCGCTGAACTGCGCGACGGCCAATGGGTGATCAACGGGGCCAAACAGTTTGTCAGCAACGGCAAACGTGCTCAATTGGCCATCGTTTTTGCAGTGACGGACCCGGAGCTGGGCAAAAAAGGGATTTCGGCCTTTTTGGTGCCAACCGATACACCGGGCTTTATCGTCGACCGCACTGAACACAAAATGGGCATTCGTGCGTCGGACACCTGCGCCGTCACTCTAAACAACTGCACCGTGCCTGAAGCCAACTTACTGGGTGAGCGCGGCAAAGGGCTGGCGATCGCGCTGTCCAACCTGGAAGGCGGGCGCATCGGCATTGCTGCCCAGGCCTTGGGCATCGCCCGCGCCGCCTTTGAAGCCGCCCTGGGGTATGCCCGGGACCGTGTGCAGTTCGATAAAGCGATCATTGAACACCAAAGCATTGCCAACATGCTGGCCGACATGCAAACCCGGCTCAATGCTGCGCGCTTGCTGATCCTGCATGCTGCCCGGCTACGCAGCGCGGGCAAACCGTGCCTGTCGGAAGCCTCGCAAGCCAAGCTATTTGCCTCGGAAATCGCTGAATACGTGTGTTCCAAGGCCATCCAGATTCACGGCGGCTATGGCTACCTTGAAGACTACCCGGTGGAGCGTTACTACCGCGATGCGCGCATCACCCAGATCTATGAAGGATCGAGTGAAATTCAACGCATGGTGATTGCTCGAGAGCTGAAGAACTACTTGATCTAAACCCTCGATTGCTCGTGATCTTTTGATAGTTAAAAGATCGCGAGCAAGCTCACTCCTACAGGTGCAACGATGCGCCTGACGTCACTGGTTTTTAAACTGTGCTTCGCGCTTGCCGACAAACGCCGCCATGCCCTCTTTCTGGTCATGAGTGGCGAACAGTGAATGGAATACGCGGCGCTCAAAGCGCACACCTTCCGACAGGCTCACTTCAAATGCGCGGTTGACGCTTTCTTTGGTCAACATCAACACCGGCAACGATTTCTTCGCAATCAGCGCCGCGACCTTCAGGGCTTCTTCCAGCAATTCATCCACCGGCACAACACGGGCGACCAGGCCTGAGCGCTCGGCTTCTTCAGCACCCATCAAGCACCCGCTCAGGCACATTTCCATCGCTTTGGCCTTGCCCACGGCGCGGGTCAGGCGCTGGGTGCCGCCCATGCCCGGCAGCACGCCCAGGTTGATTTCAGGCTGGCCAAATTTGGCGTTGTCACCCGCCAGAATAAAGTCGCACATCATCGCCAGCTCACAGCCGCCGCCCAGGGCAAAGCCGGCCACGGCCGCAATAATCGGCTTGCGCCGCGTCGACACGCGATCACTGTCCGAAAACAGGTCTTCAAGGTAGATTTGCGGGTAGGTCAGTTCCGCCATTTCCTTGATGTCTGCACCGGCAGCAAAGGCTTTTTTCGAGCCGGTGATGACGATACAACCAATGGCATTGTCTGCCTCAAGTTGGTCCAGCGCGTGATTCACTTCGCTGACCAGTTGCGCATTCAGCGCATTCAGCGCTTGTGGCCGATTCAGGGTAATCAGGCCGACTTGCCCGTGAATGTCCAACAGAATGGTTTCGTAGCTCATCGATAACGTCCTCAATTCAAAGATTGCGCGAAATGACCATGCGCTGAATATCGCTGGTGCCTTCATAGATCTGACACACCCGCACATCGCGATAGATTCGCTCCAGCGGGAAGTCGCTCAAATAGCCATAACCGCCCAGGGTTTGCAACGCCTTGGAACACACGCGCTCGGCCATTTCCGAAGCAAACAGTTTGGCCTGGGAGGCTTCGACCAGGGCCGACTGGCCACTGTCGCGCAGGGCGGCCGCATAGCGCACCATTTGCCGAGCGACGGCAATTTCAGTGGACATGTCCGCCAGGCGAAATGCCACAGCCTGATGTTCCACCAGCGGCTGGCCAAAAGTCACCCGCTCGCGGGCATAGTCGCGTGCCGCCTCATACGCTGCCCGCGCCATGCCCACGGCCTGGGAGGCAATGCCGATGCGGCCGCCTTCCAGATTGCCCAAGGCAATTTTGTAGCCCTGCCCTTCTTCGCCCAAGCGGTTGCCCACCGGAATTTTCAGATCGGTAAAGAGGATCTGGCAGGTGTCTGACGCGTGCTGCCCCAGTTTCTCTTCAACCCGCGCCACGCTGTAACCCGGCGTATCGGTCGGCACGATAAAGGCGCTGATGCCGCGCTTGCCCGCCGATGGGTCTGTTACGGCGAACACAATCACCACGCCCGCGTTCTGGCCAGACGTGATGAATTGTTTGCACCCATTAAGTACGTAGTAATCGCCTTCACGGCGGGCGCGGGTTTTCAGGTCGCTGGCGTCAGATCCTGCCTGCGGTTCCGTCAGCGCAAACGCGCCCAACATCTCACCACTGGCCAGCGGTACCAGGAAATCGCGTTTTTGCTGCTCGGTTCCGTATTTCAGAATTGGCACGCAACCGACCGAGTTGTGCACGCTCATGATGGTTGAGCAGGCACCGTCGCCTGCCGCAATTTCTTCAAGGGCCATGGCATAGGCCTGGTACCCCGTGTCGCAACCGCCCCACTCTTCAGGCACCAGCATGCCAAAAAAACCCAACTCGGCCATTTCACCGATGGCTTCGCGGGGGAAGCGGTGCTGTTTGTCCCACTCAGCCGCAAAGGGCTTCAAGCGCTCTTGTGCAAATTGCCGGGCCGCTTCACGAATTTGTAGGTGTTCAGGTGTGGGCAGCATAAAAACTCCTCAGTACAGGCATTCAACGGCAATCGCTGTGGCTTCGCCGCCGCCGATGCAAATGGCGGCAACGCCGCGTTTCAGATGGCTTTGGCGCAAGGCCGACAGCAGTGTCACCAGGATCCGCGCACCTGAGGCACCAATCGGGTGACCCAAGGCACAAGCACCGCCGTATATATTCACCTTGGCGTGGGGGATCTCCAGTTCACGCATGGCCACCAATGTGACCACGGCAAAAGCTTCGTTGATCTCGAACAGGTCAACGTCGTTGAGCGCCCAGCCGGTGCGGGCCATCAGCCGCTTGATGGCACCCACCGGAGCGGTTGTAAACAGCCCGGGCTCGCCCGCATAGGCCGCATGGCCGTGAATCACCGCTAATGGCTTGAGGCCGCGCTTTTGCGCCTGCGAACGACGCATCAGTACCAGCGCCACGGCGCCATCGGAAATCGAGCTTGAGTTGGCCGCGGTGACCGTACCGCCCTCGCGGAATGCCGCTTTCAAGGTCGGAATTTTTGCCAGGTTAGCCTTGGGCGGCTGTTCGTCATCGCTGATCAGGCGCTGTTCCTTGCCGACGGTGACCGTTACCGGCACGATTTCGGCGCTGAAGTGGCCATCCTTGATTGCCTGCTGGGCACGCGTCAGCGAGGCCACGGCAAACTCATCCTGGGTTTCACGGCTGAAACCGTGGGTCTGGGCGCAGTCTTCGGCAAAGGTGCCCATCAGGCTGCCACGCTCATAGGCATCCTCGAGGCCGTCGAGGAACATATGGTCCAGAACCCGGCCGTGGCCCATGCGATAACCGCTGCGCGCGCGGTCCAGCAAATACGGCGCGTTGGACATGCTTTCCATGCCGCCCGCCACCACCACGTCCACGCCACCCGCCAGCAAGCGGTCATGGCCCAGAATGGCCGCTTCCATGCCCGAGCCGCACATCTTGTTCAACGTGGTACAGCGCGTGGACTTATCCAGCCCGGCGCCCAGCGCAGCCTGGCGCGCAGGGGCTTGGCCCAGCCCGGCCGTCAGCACGCAACCAAACAGCACTTCGTCGACCTCGCTGGCCTCGACCCCTGCCCGCTCAACGGCGGCACGGATCGCTGCGGCACCCAATTGCGGGGCGGTCAGGCCTTTGAAATCGCCCTGAAAACCACCCATGGGGGTGCGGGCAACGTTCACTATCACAACAGGATCATGGGTCATCGTCATCTCACACCTCTCAGTTCGCCGCCATACGCAAGGCACCGTCCAGACGGATGACCTCGCCATTGAGCATGCTGTTTTCAATAATGTGCCGCACCAACGACGCGTATTCGTCCGGTTTGCCCAGCCGCGGCGGGAACGGCACCCCGGCGGCCAGCGAGTCGCGCACCTCAGGCGTCATGCCGGCCATCATGGGCGTTTCAAAAATACCGGGGGCGATGGTCATCACGCGGATGCCGAAACGCGCCAGTTCGCGGGCCGCCGGTAAGGTCAGGCTGGCGATTGCACCTTTGGAAGCGGCGTAGGCCGCCTGACCGATTTGCCCGTCGAATGCCGCCACCGAGGCCGTGTTGATGATCACACCGCGCTCGCCATCGCCATCGGCATCGGCATCGGCCGCGCTGTCAGCTATGGCGGCGGCGGCCAGGCGCATCATATTGAAGCTGCCAATCAGGTTGACGTTAATCACCTGACTGAAACTGTCGAGGGCATGCGGGCCTTTCCTGCCGAGGATCTTTTCGCCGCGCACAATGCCGGCACAATTGACCAAGCCGTGAACCCCGCCAAATGCCGCCACGGTGGCATCAATGGCCGACTGAGCGGCGTCCGCCTGGCTGATGTCGGCCACGGCACTGCGCGCCTGCTCCCCCAGGCTGGCCGCTTGCTGCGCCACGGCCAGGGCATTCATGTCCACCAGCATGACCTTCGCACCGGCCTTGACCAGCATCTGCGCCGTAGCGGCACCCAACCCGGATGCACCCCCGGTCACGATAAATACTTTATTAACGATTTGCATGGTTGCTCCTGAACGTAAACCTGAGGGCTAAGCCGTGGCTCTGGTGTTGGCGGCCAGTTCAGCCTTGGCAATTTCCTGATTGCGCAAAATAAAGCGCTGCAATTTGCCGCTTGGGGTTTTCGGCAACTCGCTGACAAATTCGATTTCCCGGGGGTAGGCATGCGCGGCCAATCGTTGGCGCACATGCAGACGCAGGGTTTCAGCCAACTGTGCATCGTGGGGGAATCGCGGGTTGAGTACGACAAACGCTTTGATCAGCTCTGTGCGTTCCGGGTCCGGTTTACCAACCACGGCGGCCTCAATCACTGCCGGGTGTTCAATCAGGGCGCTTTCGACATCGAAGGGCCCTACGCGATATCCGGAGGTGGTGATCACGTCGTCGCTGCGCCCGACAAAGCTGATGCTGCCATCGGGGTTCAATTCAACCGTGTCGCCGCTGAGGTAGTACTGGCCGACAAAGGCCTTGGTGGGGAGGCCTTCATAGCCGGCGAACCAGCACATCGGGGACTGGCTGAGGTCAACGGCCAAAATACCCGGTTGGCCCACCGGCAACTCTTGATGATTGTCATCGAGTACCACAATACGGTGGCCCGGCGAGGCAAACCCCGCCGCCCCCATGTGCACCGGGTGGTCGAGACCGTGGTGGTTGCACAGCACCATGCCGAGCTCGGTCTGGCCGTAGTGATCGTGAATGGTCACGTCAAGGTGCTCAGCGAACCAACGGATGACCTCCGGGTTCAGCGGCTCGCCCGCACTGCTGACCACCCGCAACCGGCCCTTGATCTGGCTGGAGAACGTATCGCCTGCCGCAATCAGCAAACGATAAGCGGTAGGTGAACCGGTGAGGTTGGTAATGCCGTATTTCTTGATCACACGGCACGTGCTTTCAACCGTGAAAGGCCCGTCATAGAACGTAATCGGGTGCCCCATCGACAACGGCCCTGTCACACCAAAGTAAACCCCGTAGGCCCAACCCGGATCAGCCAGGTTCCAGAACGCATCCTCGGGGCGCAGGTCAACCGCATCGCGGGTGTAGCCCTGGAACGCGACAATGGCTTTGAGCGGTACGTACAACGGTTTGGCGGGGCCCGTAGTGCCTGAAGTGAACATCAACAGAAACGGGTCTTCTCCGGTCAGCAGTACCGGCTCACAGACCGCCGGGTAGTTGGCCAACTCGGCCCAAAAACTGAAATCACCCCGCACCAGGCCCTGCCCCTTGGCTCCCGCCACCGTGACAATTGCAGGGCAATGTTCGACTTCGTTGAGCTTGGGGCGGTTGGTCGTGTCGGTGATCACGATGGCGGCTTGGGCGTTCTGCAGGCGGTAATCGATGGCCTTGGGGCCAAAGGCCGTAAACAAGGGCTGATAGACGGCCCCGATGCGCCAGGTGGCCAGTACCACAATCAGCAATTCAGCCGTTCGGGGCAGCAGCCCGGCCACTCTGTCACCGGGCTTCACGCCCTGGGCCAGAAGGAAGTTGGCAAACCGGGCAGCCTGCTCCTGCAACTGAACAAAGGTCCAGGTTTCGCTGCTGGCATCGCGGCCTTCCCAAAACAGTGCAATGCGCCCCGGCAAGGCGTGACGGTCACAACACTCGACACAGGCATTGACTGCCGTCAGGTTGCCGTTCAGCACACCGCTTGCCGTGCGCGAGTAGTCAAAGTCATTTATCGCGGTTAAATAATCGCGCATCAGTACACTCCCTAGGTCTTTATTTTTAGAAACGGAGGCCGTCGAACAGCGTGCTGATAATCGCCCTGCAAAGGCTCTGCGACAATGGTCAAACCGCTCAAGCTGGTTGACTGTTTTGGCCAATGACGAAACCACCTGTACCCGCGCCAACGCTAGGCGAGAACGGCGCTCAGGCGACCCGGCATTTCAGCCCGGTACGCCGATCGAAGGCCGGGTTCGGGCACTACCAACACCTTGGGCATGGATGACCGGCCTGTTGAAAACAGACCCGCCAGTCACATATGTAGTGCGCAAAAATATTCACTACATATGTGTTGACGGCGCGAATTTCCCCCAGCATTATGCAGACGTCTTCCCCACCGGGAGCGCTGGAAAGGGTTGTTGCAAGCATGCTCGACGAGCTGTCGGGCTGTTCCGGGATAGGTACTGCCCACAAGGCAGAATTGATGAAGCTGACCTGGCTTGATCGTCCGGTTTTAGGGCGTGAGGGGCTAGCGAAACGTCTTCAAGAGGCTTGTGGTTGATATGACATGTCACACAGGCATCCTGGTTCGCGTTGCTCTCCCTCGCTGCACACTAAATGTTGTAGTGCTTTATCTGACTACTACATATGACCGACTTCAAGACCCGATCTGCTTTGGATGGACACACGTAGCGCTGCATAGGCAGTTGCGCGAATCAATTAGACAGATCAACGCGTGGTCAAGGAGTTAGCTATGAACCTGAATGAAAAACCGTGTGTTAACGAGCTGGCTCGACTGTTCGCTGCTCAGAAAGACTCGCTGAATGATCACATTCTGTGGATCAGCGATGCCGGTGATGTTCGGATTGAACCCGTTACAGCCTGCAAGGAAGAAACCCAATTCGAGAAGGACCGCCCACAGATGCGCGCCCATCTCAAGATGTACCGCCGTGGCCAGGGCTACGTAGGGAAAAAGGCCGCCGCCGATAAAGACTTTATGGCGCGTGTGCTACAAACCCTCACCCTGACGTGGGAAAAGGCGCAAACCGCGCCTGCCCTGGTCAAAGTTAACAGCTACAGCTGATAACCCACCTTAGTGCGTTATAAAACCCGGATAACCTCCGGGTTTTTTAGGTGGCATGACTGACGCGAGCCTGATTACTCACCTACCTCGGCATGTAATCGCGTTGCCAGCGGCGCGGAATGATTAACGACAGCCCGCCCAGCACCGCAGCAAACCCCGCGCTGAACAGTAACGCATGCAACCCGAACCAGCTTTGCAGCAAAGCCCCCAACACGGCCCCCAGCAACATACCGGCCCACGGCACCAGTTGCACCGACCAGCCTGTACGGCGCTCGCCCAATAACCAACGCCCCAGGCCACGGCCAAAGCGTGACAGGGCACCGGTCACATACGTTAGCCCCACCGATTGTCCGTTCACTTGCTCCACCGCCGCATTCAGCATGCCCATCGCCACCACCGACGCCAGCATGATCGGTATGGGCGATGCAAACGGCATCAGGGCAGCGGCGCACAACAACCCCGAGACAATCAACATCAACGGTAACGCTCGGTGCCCACCCCAGCGCGCCAGCACAATGCCCAGAGCGTTACCGACAACAAACGCCAGCACGGCCAAAGACAACCGTACCACCACTGACACGTCCCACTCGCTGATCGCCACGGCCAGCCTTGTCGTGTTACCGCTCATAAAAGACACATAGTCGCCAGTGGACAGGAACCCGATGGCATCGGTCATACCGGCCAACACGGACAGGCACGCGACAAACCCCATGCCCACCCGACTGCGCCAGGCGCGAATGCGCCGGCGAGCGGGATTGTCCGGTTGAGTGATGGGTTCAGACCGCATGGCAGGACTCCTTGTCGAAAAAAAAACCGAATGAAGATAATCCTTGTCACATAAAAAGAACATAATTCGCCGAATTATGTAGGGCAATTCATAAAAAATTGTCAGTAATATCGAACCTATAGCGTATGAACTCTCTAATAAGAAACTTCTCATCCATGAGAAACCCAATAAAGAAGCCCTTCATGACCCATCCGTTTTGGCACTCGTCGCGACGTAAACCCTTCGTGCTGGCGAGTGTGACCCTCTTACTGACCGCTGGCACAGTCGCTCTCGTTTCCTACGTAGACGACGTGCTAGCCGCACCGGTCGACGGCGTACAAACCCTGATTTTCTTACGGCATGCCGAGAAACCCGAAGGTGGCCTTGGCCAACTGACCTGCCAGGGCTTGAACCGGGCCATCGATCTGGCAACCTTGCTGCCCCAGCGTTACGGCAACGCCAACTACGTGTTTGCGGCCGACCCGTCACGGCAAGTCGCTGAAGGTGACAATAATGATGCCTACAGCTACGTACGACCGTTGATGACCATCAATCCCAGCGCAATCAAATTGGGACTGCCCATCAACCTGACGTTTTCGGCCAATGACACCCGCGCCCTCGCCAAAGAGCTGGCCGGCAACAAATACCGCAATGCCACTGTTTATACCGCCTGGTCCAACGGCTATTTGCCCGACCTTATAAACAACGTGGCCGGCAAGGCGCTGGACAAAAAAACCACCCTGATTGACGACTGGCCCAGCTCGGACTTTGACTCGCTCTATGTGCTGACCGTGACGCGTAAAGACGGCAAAACCACGCTGGTCAGCCGCGTTGAAAAGCAAGGCCTCAATAATGGCACCCGCGACTGCCCGTCCTGATCTGTTCATGCCCTCTGCGCACGGGCATTTGAACTTATCTTCATCAATGCCAACCTTGTAGCGCACTAATGGCCTGAAACGCTGTCCTATGCCGCAACTACTTTTTGTTCAGCGCGGTCACAGCCCGCGCTACCCACTTCTGTGGTGTCAACGCCTCAAGGTACTTGCATGAAGATCAAAGCTATTCGTTTGCCCCTCGTGATCATGGCGGTACTGGCACTGGCGGGCTGCGCAACGCCCAGCCTGGTGACCCTGCAAAACGGTACCCAATACCTCACGAAAGATCGCCCCACCACCACCAATAAAGACGGCTTTTATGAGTTCGTCGATATCGCTGGCAAGCACATCAAAGTCCGCGCCGAAGACGTTTCCACGATTAACACCGATAGCTGAACAGGCCCTGCCGGGCGTCGCACGCGCGCAGTGCGCAGTTAACCACCTGCCATTATCAGGCTGCGATAATGGCCAGGATTGGTGCCCGACCATTTACGAAACGCCTTGTAAAACGAGCTGGTGTCGGCAAAGCCCAGTTGCAGGGCAATGTCGGCAAAACTGTGGTCCGGGTCAGCCAGCCAGCCGATGGCCAGTTCCTTGCGCACACCATCTTTGAGCCCTTGCCAAGTGTGCCCTTCTTCAGCCAACCGTCGCCGCAGCGTTGAGGCCGACATGCACAAGCCTTGCGCCACCCCTTGGGTTTCCGGCCACTGCGTGGCAGGCAGTTGGCGCAACACCTGCTTGATCTGGCTGGCCAGGCTTTGCGGGTCGCGGTATTTGACCAAAATGTTGGCCGGTGCCTTGGCCAAAAAGCGTTGCAGTTCCGCGGGGCTGCGCCTGATCGGTGAGTCAAGGCAGTCAGCCGCAAAAATCATCCGGGTGCTGGGGCGATCAAAGCGCAGGTTTTGCGAAAACATCACTTCATAGTCTTCGCAATACAGCGGTTGGCTTGCGCGCAACTCAATGGCCAGAATCGGTATCCGTCGGCCGGCCAACCAACATGCCACACCGTGCACAATCATCCAGTACGTGAAATACGTAAAAGCGCGACGGGGCTGGGCTTCAGGCTCCTGCAAGACAATTTGCGCCAGGCTTTGCTGGCGCACCAAGCGCGCGGGCACGCACTGCAACATCAACGACAAAAAGCCCAGTACCGACTCAATGCCTTGCGCCAGGGTGGGCTGAACCATCGCCGAGCGGCATATATACGCCAGGCTCCCTGCCCGCAACGGGCGCGGGTCCATGCCAAAAAACTCATCATCGAGACGCCGCGCCAATAGCCGCCACATGCGCGCATACGCCAAGGCAGGCACCCGGACATCCTCCCTGTCGAGCAACAGCGGATCAATGCCCACCTTGACCAACACGTCGTCCATCACGCTGCGCGAATCACAGCTCTGTCGCAATGCTTCGCGTACCAGATGGATAGAGATGGTGTCCTTGTTCAACATTAACCTTCGCCCACGCTGCTGTTAAAGAGACGGCTATCTTAAGCAGCGCAGATCAAAAAGCCAGTGGCTGACAGGCCTGCCCCTTTTTTCCTGACATTTAGCTGAACATGAAACATTATTAAGAAACGTTTCAGCTTTTTGCGGGCAAACTGTGATCTCTGCACAAAAGCCTTATTCAGGTGACGGTATGACCCGCATTTTGACCATCGAAGACGATGCCGTAACAGCAAAAGAAATCGTGGCTGAACTCAGCAGTCACGGGCTGGAAGTGGATTGGGTGGCCAATGGCCGCGAAGGCTTGGTTCGCGCGGTCAGCGGCGACTATGACCTGATCACCCTGGACCGGATGCTCCCCGAGCTGGACGGTTTGGCCATTGTCACCACGCTGCGCACCATTGGGGTCAGCACGCCAATTCTGATGATCAGCGCCCTGTCCGATGTCGACGAGCGGGTGCGCGGCCTGCGCGCCGGCGGCGATGATTATTTGACCAAGCCCTTCGCCAGCGACGAAATGGCCGCCCGGGTCGAAGTCTTGCTGCGGCGCAAAAACCCCGTCGACAAGCATGAAACTTCGTTGCGCGTCGCCGACCTCGAACTCAATGTGATGACCCGTGAAGCCAGCCGTGCTGCGCAGCCACTGAGCCTGTTGCCCACCGAATACAAACTGCTGGAATTTCTGATGCGCAACACCGGGCAAATTCTCTCGCGGATGATGATTTTCGAAGAGGTCTGGGGGTATCACTTTGACCCGGGTACCAACCTGATTGATGTGCACATCGGCCGCCTGCGCAAGAAAATCGACCTGGCGGGTCAGGTACCGCTGATTCGCACCGTTCGAGGCTCGGGTTATGTCATTGCCGAACCCCTCTAAGGGCTGGCGTTCTTCCAGCAGCCGTCTGCTGGCGCTGTACAGTTTTTTGTTCGTGGCCTGGAGCTGCATCCTGGTGGGGGTACTGTATTACGAAGTCTCGGATTACCTGGGCAACCTGGCCAAGCACTCGTTGATGCAACGCCAACACCTGTTTGCACGCTTTCAGGGCGAGCAACTGGATGAAGCGCTGGCCACCAGCATGACCTTCGATATGCGTGCTGTAGACGCCTACGGCCTGTTCGATGCACAACAGCGGCCCATCAGCGGCCCGATCCAAAGCATACCTGCCGAGCTGCCGCTTGATGGCAACATTCATGAACTGAGCACCTGCATCACCTCCAACGACCCCAACCTGCCGCAGGACAGCTGCGATGCCGTGGCCACCCAAACCCTCGATGGGCGCTGGCTGGTGTTGGTGCGCGACAATGGTTCGCTGTTTGCTGTAAACCGCCTCATTGTGCATGCGCTGCTGTGGGGCCTGTCGCTGACCATCATTCCCGGTTTTATCGGCTGGCATTTGTTGCGCCGCCGGCCGCTGCGGCGCATCCGAGCCATTCAGGCCAGCGCCGAAGCCATTGTCGCGGGCGACTTGACGTACCGCTTGCCGTTGTCCGATCGCCGTGACGAACTGGACATGCTGGCCGCCATCGTCAACGCCATGCTCGACCGTATCGAGCGGCTGATGCACGAAGTCAAAGGTGTGTGCGACAACATCGCCCACGATCTGCGCACGCCCCTCACCCGCTTGCGCGCGCAGTTGTATCGCATGCAGCAGCACGCACGGGAAGGCTCGCCCGAAGCCCTGCAACTGGATCAGGTGCTCAACGAAACCGACACCTTGATGGCGCGCTTTCGCGGCCTGCTACGCATCTCTGAACTGGAAGACCATCAGCGTCGCTCGGGTTTCCTGCCCCTCGATCCGGTGGCGCTGCTGCAAGAGCTGTATGATTTTTACCTGCCCCTGGCCGAGGAAGGCCAAGTCACGCTCACACTGCAAACCCCCGCCAGCCTGCCCGGTATGACGGGCGATCGTGCGTTGCTGTTCGAGGCATTGGCCAACCTGCTGAGCAACTCCATCAAGTTCACCCCGCCGGGGGGCCAAGTGATTCTGCTGGCAAGCCAGGAAGACGGTGGCCCGTGCATTGAGGTGCTCGACACCGGCCCGGGCATTCCCGAAGCCGAGCGAGAGGCCGTGTTCCAACGCTTCTATCGCTGCGATGAAACACACGCCGGCTTTGGCCTGGGCCTGTCGATCGTGGCGGCCATCGTTAACCTGCATGGCTTTACCCTGAAGGTCAGCAACCGTGAAGGCGGTGGCGCGCGGCTGACCCTGCATTGCCAACAAAGTCTGATCCCCACAGGCTCTTCGCGCGGGCAGGTCTGACACGGCCTTATCGCCGGTACGGCGGCAAGCGCCACATCTACATATAATCATTAGGAATATATAAATCGTTTTATATTCTTTTTTAAAACAAAAAAATCCTGCAAGACTCTCGTCATAGCCCTTCCAACTCATGATGAGAACCCCATGAAAAAGCTCACTGCCCTCACCGCTCTGACCCTGGCTGTTTTGTCGGGCCTGGCCCACGCCGACCGTCTGGACGACATCAAAAAATCCGGTGTGCTGCGGGTAGCCTCGTTCGACAGCAACCCACCGTTCGGTTTTATTGATGCCAAAAGCAAACAGATTGAAGGCCTGGACGTTGATTACGCCAAAGCCATCGCCGATAAACTGGGCGTAAAGCTGCAACTGCTGCCGACCAACCCGGCCAACCGCGTGCCGTTGCTGGTGGCCAATAAAGTCGACCTGGTACTGGCCAACTTCACCATCACCCCTGAACGCGCCGAACAAGTGAATTTCAGCATCCCCTACTTCGCGTCGGGCCAGCAGTTCATCGTCAAGAAAGGCACGCTCAAGTCGCAAGACGACCTGAACACCTGGCGCGTGGGCGTCGACAAGGGCACGGTCAACGAAGGCGTGCTGCGTGAGAAATTCCCGGGTGCCAAAGTGATCGCCTACGACGATACCCCCTTCGCGTTCACCGCACTGCGTAACGGCAACGTGCAAGCGATCACCCAGGACGGCCCCAAGTTGATCGGCCTGCTGGCCAATGTGCCCGACAACGACAAGTACGAAGTGCCGCCGTTCACCATTTCCAACGACCTGATCGGCGTGGGCATCCCTAAAGGCGAAACCGCGCTGACCGAGGTGGTCAACGAAACCCTGACCGAGCTGGAAGCCCAGGGCAAGGCACAATCCATTTATGACGCCTGGTTCGGCCCGACCACCAAGACCCCGCTGACCCGCCTGTACAAGATCGGCGACAAGAGCTAGGGCTCTCGCTTTAACATCAAGCCCGTCACGGTCTACCGGACGGGTTTTGTTCGTTTCTGGATGGACGCTGTTTTATGTTCGGTGAACTGCTTGCCCCGCGTTACCTGCACTGGCTGCTGGATGGTTTTGTACTGACGTTGTTTCTTTCACTGGTGACCTGCGTCGCCGCGACCGGGCTGGGGTTTTTACTGTGCCTGGCTCGCCTCTCGCCTTCACGGCTGTGGTCCTGGCCCGCCCGGGCTTACCTGGCCGTGTTTCGCAATACACCGCTGCTGGTTCAGCTGTTTTTCTGGTATTTCGGGGTGACAGCGATGCTGCCTGAAGGGCTGGTGATATGGCTCAATCAGCCCCGTAGCCTGTCGCTGGGGCTGTTTGATATTGAATGGCCGTCGTTTGAGTTTCTGGCCGGGTTCTGGGGGCTGATGCTCTACACCACGGCGTTTATCGGTGAGGAATTCAGGGCCGGCATCCATTCGGTGCGCCCCGAACAGCGTGCGGCAGGCCTGGCGATGGGTTTTACCTCGGCACAGGTGTGGCGCTTTATCGTGTTCCCGCAAGCGTTGCGCACTGCGTTGGGGCCTTTATTGGGGCAATACATGAACGCGCTGAAAAACTCGTCGTTGACCATGGCCATTGGCTTGGCAGAGCTGTCGTACGCCTCGCGCCAGGTCGAGACCGAAACCTTTAAAACCTTTCAGGCTTTTGGCTTCGCCACCCTGCTGTATGTGGCGAGCATTGCTCTGATTGAGGTCGTCGGCCAGCTCATTGCCCGTAGCAAGTGGTACAAACAGGGAGTGGTGTAAACCATGGACTTTTCGGTTATCAGCGACAACCTGTCGTACTTTTTACTGGGTGCCTGGCCCAACGGCCCGCTGGGCGGTGCCGCGCTGACCCTGCTGTTGAGCGCGCTGTCGGGCGTCATCTCGGCCCTGCTGGGCCTGGCCCTGGGTGTCACTCTGGTGCTGATACGGGGTTGGGCCCGCTGGGCAGTGCTGGGGGTATTGGGCTTTCTGCGGGCCATCCCGGTGGTGATGCTGATTTTCTGGAGCTACTTTCTGCTGCCCATCGTGTTCAACGTCGATGTGCCGGCGCTGGCCACCGTGGTGTGCGCCCTGTCATTGATTGGCGGTGCATACCTGGCGCATTCGGTGTATGCCGGCATCAGCAGTTTGCCTCCCGGCCAGTGGGCTGCCGGCAAAGCCCTGGGGCTGAGCACGGCTCAGGTGTTGCGCCTGATCATTCTGCCGCAAGCCTTGCCGATGATGCTGCCGTCGTTCCTGAACCAGTGGATCTCGCTGATCAAAGACACGTCACTGGCCTATGTGATTGGCGTGGGTGAATTGTCATTTGTCGCCACTCAGGTCAGCAACCGGGTGATGGTGCACCCCACCGAAATCTTCCTGTTTGTGGCGCTGGTGTACTTCGTGTTTTGCAGCACCCTGGACCTGATTGCCAACCGCTGGGTCAAGCCCAAGGCACCGGCCCGCTGAGGGTCGCCGCTACCGCAGGCTGCGATCGACTTACCCGCCTCGCAGCCTCGTGCCTTCGTCAGCGACAACAGGTCAACGCCGGTGCGCCAGTGAGTGCACCAGGCGGTCGCCCAGGCTTTGCACGCCCTGCACCAAAACCACCAAAACCACCACCGTGGCCACCATCACCTGGTTATTGAAGCGTTGGTAACCGTAGCGAATCGCCAGGTCTCCCAACCCGCCGCCGCCAATCACGCCAGCCATGGAGGAAAAGCCGATCAGCATCACCAGCGTCAGGGTTACGCCAGCCAACAGGGCTGGCAGCGCCTCGGGCAGCAACACTTTGAAGATCACATGGCCAATGTCGCCACCCATCGCCAGAATGGCTTCGATGCGGCCTTTATCAACTTCGTCCAAGGCGTTTTCGACGATGCGGGCAAAAAACGGAAACGCCCCGATGGTGATCGGCACCACCGCCGCCGTGCTGCCCAACGTGGTGCCCACGATCAAGCGCGTCAGCGGAATCAAGGCGATCAGCATCACCACAAAGGGCAACGAGCGGCCCAGGTTCACCACTGCGCCCAGCGCCGCGTTGAGCCGAGGCATCGGGTACACGCCCTTGCTGCGGCTGATAAACAGCAACACGCCCAGTGGCAAACCGATCAACAGGGTAAAAAAACCGGCCAGCAGCACCATGTACAGGGTTTCACCCGTGGCCGTGAGCACCAGTTGCAAAATGTCATTCCAATCGACGTTCCGGTTCATAAGCGCTCTACCCTGACCCCGCGTTGGTTAAGAAAAGCCACCACCTGGCTCAGTTTCGGCTCAGTGCCAGCGGGTTGCAGCGCCACACGCAAACGCCCGACCTGCCGCCCACCGACGGCTTCAACGCCACTGGCCAGTAATGTCACCTGCACGCCCTGTGATTGCGCCAGCGCCTCAATCACCGGTGTGGCGCGTTGCGCATCGAAGAAACTCAAGTCCAGCACCTGGCTGTTATCGCCCAAGGCCGTGCTGAAGCCCGGCAACAAGGAGCGCCCCAACGCCGAATCCGGGTTGGCCAACAGGTGCGCAATCGGGCCGGCTTCCACCACCCGGCCGTTAGCCAGCGACGCGGCGTGATCGCAAATGGACTTCACCACGTCCAGTTCATGGGTGATCAGCACGATGGTCAGCCCCAGTTGGCGGTTGATATCGCGTAGCAGCTCCAGAATGGAAGCGGTGGTTTCGGGGTCCAACGCGCTGGTGGCTTCGTCCGACAGCAAATAGGCCGGGTGCGCCGCCAGCGCGCGGGCGATGCCCACCCGCTGTTTTTGCCCGCCCGACAATTGCGAGGGAAAGGCCTGTGCCTTGTCGCTCAACCCCACCAGGTCGAGCAGCTCTCGTACGCGCGCATGCCGTTGTGCCTTGCCGACCCGGGCAATTTCCAGAGGCACGGCAACGTTGTCGAACACATTGCGCGAATGCAGCAGGTTGAAGCCCTGAAAAATCATACCGATGCGCTGGCGCTGGCGGCGCAGGTCCAGGTCGGACAGCGCGGTCAGGTCCGCGCCATCCAGCACAATGCGCCCGCTGCTGGGGCGCTCCAGCAGGTTAAGGCAGCGCAGCAGGGTTGACTTGCCCGCACCGCTGCGCCCCAGAATGCCATACACCGCGCCGTCGGGAATGCTCAGCGACACCCGGTCCAGCGCTGGCGCAGTCGCACCGTCATAGGTTTTGCTCAACTGCTCGACGGCGATCATGGTGCCTTGTCCGCCGTCGCCACCGGGATCACCGACCCCGAGTAACGCTCATTGATAAACGTGGCCACTTCTGGCGACAGCAAGTCCTTGGCCAACCGCTGAATCCGCGGATCGTTCTGCAATGCCGGCGTGGTCACCAGGATATTGGCGTAGGGGTTGTTGGTGGCGGTTTCCAGCCCCAACGCATCCTTGGCCGGAACCAGGCCGGCATCCAGTGCATAGTTACCGTTGATCACCGCCAGGTCGACGTCATCCAGCGATCGGGGGATTTGCGGCGATTCGATCTCCAGAATCTTCAACTGCTTGGGGTTTTCAGCGATGTCTTTGGGCGTGGCCTGGTCGGTGGCCGGGTTATTGAAACCCGGCTTGAGCTTGATCAACCCGTTGTCCTGTAACAAGTACAAGGCACGGCTCAGGTTGGTGGTGTTGTTGGGCACCGCCACCGTGCCTTTTTGTGGTACTTGGTCCAGGGTTTGGTGGCGGCGCGAGTAAATGCCCAAGGGCTCGATATGCACGGTCGCGGCCACGGCAAACGGTTTGCCCAGCGCTTGCTCCTGAGACTTGAGGTACGGCAGGTGCTGGAAGTAGTTGGCGTCGACATCGCCGTGAATCAACAGCTCATTGGAGTTCACGCCATTGGGGATCTCGATGATTTTGAACGTCAACTGCGGGTCGATTTTTTGCACGTAAGCCAAAATTTCGGCATGGGGCACCGGGTCAGCAGCAATGCGCAAAGGCTCCTGTGCCAGCGCACTTAAAGAAGCGAGCAACCCACCCAGTACCGCCAGCGTCAATCCAGTTTTCTTGAACATGGTGCAATCCTTTTTCAGGCGCTGAGCGCAGAGGGAATCAAAGCATCGGCGTAAAAACGCTGGGCCACATCGGGGTGCGAACGCAGGCGACCTTTGAGGTAATTCCAGCCCACGTCTCTGAACAACGGGTTATCCGGATCGCTGGCCGGGCCACGGGCTTCACGCAGCAACGCGGCGGGCAATGGGTACAGCGGCACAACCGTATCCAGTTGGGCCCCCAGGAAAAACGCAATCGACAGCCGCTCTTGCCCTTTGGGCGGCGAAACCACACGGTGCACCGTGGCGCGCAAGTAGCCGTTGGTGGCCAGTTCCAGCAACTCGCCGATATTCACCACCAGGGTGTCGGGCAATGGCGACGCATCAATCCAGCGCCCCTCTTCAATTTCGACCTGCAGGCCCGCCTGTACGTCCTGCAACAGAAAGCTCAGAAAACCTGAATCCTTATGGGCACCCACACCTTGGTTGCTTTCGTCAGGACCTTGGCCCGGGTAACGCATCAGTTTGATGTGCTCATTGGGTTGATCACCGTACAACGGGTCGAACGCGTCGGGTGCCAGCGACAGTGCTTCGGCAAACGCGCGCAATAGACGCAGCGACATCACCGTCATGGCTTGCTGCCATTCCAGCAGCAAGGGCTTGAACGCAGGCAAGGCTTCAGGCCACTGGTTGGGCCCTTGCAGGCGGGTCCAGTACGGGCTGTTGTCCGTCTGGGGCACGGTTGCCCGCTCCGCCCCGAGGTCGAATTGCTCGCGCAAATCGGGCTTGCCACGGGTGATTTCCGAGGCGGCGGTGTTGTAGCCACGAAAGTGCGGCGAATGGATCATGCCGACAGCGGCTTTTTCGGCGTCCGGCAAGGCGAAGAACTGACGGGCGTTGTGTTGCACCTGCTTGAGCACCTCGCTGTCGATGCCATGCCCCGTCAGGTAGAAGAACCCTACGTCCCGAGCGGCATGGCGCAGTGCTTCCAGAAAACCCTGGCGCTGGGCTTGCGTGCCGTCCAGCAATGACAAATCCAAAATGGGTAAGGCGGTGATGTCCCTTGTATGCGGCATGGCTCACTCCCGTGTGAATCAACGAAAAGGCAGCGGGACAGTGAAGTGTCCGGCGTTTCGTTAAATCTAAACGATCTTAAAAAAAGTAAACCAATACCTTTTTAGAATTAGCTTAGGCGCAAACACCACTGCCGTCGGGAGGGCTCGGTCTTCGGGGGCGACGGCTGGCAGCGACGGCGATGTGTCGTCAGGGTGTTCCCTAATGGGGCATCGCACACCGCAATGCTCCCTTCTGTAACACACCCACCCGACCCAGCCTTTAACAGCCCCTGCCCTGCCATCGCCCCGCAACCCAGAAAAAACCTCAAGCCAAGCCCGGATTCAATGCATGTAGGAAAAGTCGGCACACGGATTGCAATATCGTATACGAAATTCTTGAACACCTTTAAATAGCCCACCCACGATGCCGAGGTTTCCATGAAAAACCCTGTTCTTGCCGTAGCTATCAGCGCTGTTCTCAGTACTTCCTTTGTCGCCACGGCCCAGGCCGACAAGCTGGACGACATCATCGGTTCAGGCAAACTGCGCTGCGCCGTGACCCTGGACTTCCCACCGATGGGCTCACGAGACACCGCCAATAAACCAATCGGCTTCGATGTGGACTACTGCAACGACCTGGCGAAAGTGCTCGGCGTCGATGCTGAAATCGTGGAAACCCCGTTCCCTGACCGTATTCCGGCCCTCGTCTCCGGGCGCGCTGACGTGATTGTGGCATCGACCTCCGACACGCTGGAACGCGCCAAAACCGTCGGTTTGAGCATCCCTTACTTCGCGTTCCAGATGGTGGTGCTGACCCGCGATAACACGGGCATCAACAGCTTTGAAGACCTCAAGGGCAAAGCCCTGGGTAACACCAGCGGCACCTATGAAGCCATTGCCCTGGAAAAAGACGTGAAAAACTGGGGATCGGGCTCGTTCCGCGCCTATCAGTCGCAAAACGACACCCTACTCGCGGTAGCCCAAGGGCACATCGAAGCCACTGTTGTGACCAACACCGTGGCCGCCGCCACCCTCAAGTCGGGCAAGTACAAGAACCTCAAAATCGCCGGTAACGCACCGTACGTGGTCGACTACGTATCGCTGGGGGCCAAGCGCAACGAGTACGGCCTGCTCAACTACCTCAACCTGTTCGTCAACCAACAAGTGCGTACCGGGCGTTACAACGAGCTGTGGACCAAATGGGTCGGCAGTGACATTCCACCGGCCAACCTGACTGTTCCGCACGTTTACTACTGAGGTGGCCCGCATGCTCAGGACCACGTCTCTTGATGGCCGCAGCCTGGTCTGCGGCGCCGCCCAAGGGCCCTTGTTATTCGCTGATGTCGGGCTGAGTTTCTGGGGCGGGGTTGACCCGTTTACGGGTGAGGTCATTGACCGTCACCACCCGCTGAGCGGCGAATGCCTGGCAGGCCGGGTGTTGGCTATCCCCAGCGGTCGCGGCTCGTGTACCGGCAGTAGCGTGATGATGGAACTGATCAGCAATGGTCATGCCCCCGCCGCGCTGGTGCTGGCCGAAGCAGATGAGATTTTGACCCTGGGCGTGCTGGTGGCACAGACCCTGTTTGAGCGTTCATTGCCGGTGCTGTGCATCGGCAAGGAGGCCTTTGGTGCCTTGAGCGGCCAGGCCTTTGCGCGGGTCGACGGCCCTCGTGTGAGCCTGTTTGATGCCCTGCCCGACGATGGCTGGACGCCGCCGCTCACGCCGGTGAGCAGCGACGACGTCGGTGGTTCGATTGCACTGACTGCACTCGATCAGGCACTGCTGAGCGGCGCGCATGGCAAGGCCGCGCAAGTGGCCATGCAGATCGTGCTGCGCATGGCCCGCTTGCAAGGGGCCGAGCAACTGCTCGACATCACTCAGGCGCATATCGACGGCTGTATTTATACAGGCCCGGCGAGTTTGCGTTTTGCTCAACAACTGGTGACGTGGGGCGCGAAAGTGCGCGTGCCCACCACCCTGAATTCGATTTCGGTAGACCAGCGCCGCTGGCGCGAACTGGGCATCGACCCGGCACTCGGTGTACCGGCCAGCGCCTTGGGCGATGCCTATATGGCCATGGGCGCACAACTGAGCTTTACCTGCGCGCCTTACCTGCTGGACACCGCACCCGTCGCTGGCGAGCAGATTGTCTGGGCCGAGTCCAATGCGGTGGTGTACGCCAACAGCGTATTGGGGGCACGGACGCTCAAGTACCCGGACTATCTGGACATCTGCATCGCCCTGACCGGCCGCGCGCCGCTGATTGGTTGCCACCTGGACGATCAGCGCAAGGCCGCCCTGCACATTGCGGTGGCCCCCGTGGGCCAACTGGATGATGCCTTTTACCCTTTGCTCGGCTATCACGTCGGAGCCTTGGCCGGCAGCCGCATCCCGCTGGTCTCGGGCCTGGAGCACCTGGCCCCCGACACCGATGACCTGAAAGCCTTCGGCGCAGCGTTTGCGACCACCTCGGGCGCACCGCTGTTCCACATTGCCGGGGTCACCCCTGAAGCCCTCGACCCTGCACAGGTGCTGCAAGGCCCGGTGCCGACGATCACCGTCAGCCAGGCCGATTTGCTGCACAGTTGGCAGGAACTGAACAGCGCCACCGACCCTGTAGTAACCATTGTGTCACTGGGCAACCCGCACTTTTCGCTGACCGAGTTCGGCCGGCTGGCGCAGTTGTGCCAAGGGCAGCATAAACACCCTGACGTGGTAATGGCCATTACCTGCGGCCGCGCGGTGCTGGAGCAAGCTCGCAACGCCGGGTACCTGGCCCCGATCGAAGCCTTTGGGGCCACGCTGGTCACGGACACCTGCTGGTGCATGCTCGGCGAGCCGGTCATCCCGCCCGCAGCCAAAACCTTGATGACCAACTCAGGCAAATTCGCCCATTACGCCCCCGGCCTGGTGGGGCGCAAAGTCCATTTCGCCAGCCTTGCCGAGTGCGTGGATGCGGCCTGCAACGCCAAGGCCAGTGGGCACCTGCCCGACTGGCTGAGCCCAGGCAACTTACCGGAGACGCCAGCCCATGTTTGACTACACGTTCCAATGGCGCTCAGCGATGCGCGCCTTGCCCGACATGCTGGCCGGTGCGCTAGTGACCTTCGAGACCGCCGTGCTGTCGATGATTTTCGGCGTCGTCATCGCCCTGGCCCTGACCGTGATGCGCGAAGCCAAAAACCCGGTGTTACGCGGTTTCGGTAACACGTGGGTGTCCATCGCCCGCAACACACCATCGCTGTTCCAGATCTACGTGTTGTATTTCGGCCTGGGCTCCATGGGCTGGCACGTCAGCTCCTGGGTGGCCTTGCTCGCGGGCATTACCTTCAACAACGCCGGTTACCTGGCCGAAAACTTTCGCGGCGGCCTCAAGGCCGTGCCCGACACCCAAGTGCGGGCCGCACGCTCGCTGGGCATGAGTGCCTTTCAGACCTACCGCATGATCGTCGTCCCGCAGTTGCTGCGCATCGTCTACTACCCGCTGACCAACCAGATGGTGTGGGCGGTGCTGATGACCTCACTGGGGGTCATCGTAGGGCTCAACAACGACCTGACCGGCGTGACCCAGGACCTCAACGTCAAAACGTTCCGCACCTTCGAATATTTCGCGATGGCCGCGGTGCTGTATTACCTGATTGCCAAAGCGATCGTCGCGGTAGCCCGGCTGATGGCCTGGCGCCTGTTCCGCTACTGAGGACGTGACCATGTTTTCGACCAGTTTTACCTGGAATGACTTTGTGTTTTTGCTGGAGGGTGCCTGGGTCACCCTGCAACTGACGGGCTGGGCCATTTTGCTGGGCACGTTTGCCGGCCTGATCTTCGGCCTGCTGCGGGCGCTGTTGCCAAGGGCCAGCCTGCCGCTGTCCTGGGTGCTCGATGTGTTTCGCAGCGTGCCGTTGCTGATTCAGTTTGTGCTGTTCAACTCGCTCAAGAGCATTGCCGGGCTGAACATCAGCGCGTTCACCGTGGGCTGCATCGTGCTCGGGGTGTACGCCGCCGCGTACTTCACCGAAATCGTGCGCAGCGGCGTCTTGGCGGTGCCGTTCACGGTGCGCCGGGCCAGCCGTTCGCTGGGCCTGAGCTACCTGCAGGACTTGCGCTACATCGTGCTGCCCATCGCCACCCGCGTGGCCTTCCCGGGCTGGCTCAACCTGGTGCTCAGCGTGATGAAAGACACCGCGCTGGTGATGTGGATCGGCATTGTCGAACTGCTGCGCGCCTCGCAGATTATCGTCACCCGTATTCAGGAACCGTTGCTCGTGCTGCTGGTCGCGGGCCTTATCTATTACGTCATGAGCCTGGTGGTAGCCCGCCTCGGCGCTCGTCTGGAAAGAAGGTGGCAAGAAAATGATTGAGATCGACAACGTCTATAAATCCTTCGGCGACCTGGAAGTGGTCAAGGGCGTGAGCCTGACCGTCAACAAGGGTGAGGTGGTCTCGATTATCGGTGGCTCGGGCTCGGGGAAATCGACCCTGCTGATGTGCATCAACGGCCTGGAACCCATCCAGCGTGGCAGCATCCGGGTGGACGGCCTTGAAGTGCATGACCGCGCCACCGACCTCAACCGCTTGCGGCAGAAAATCGGCATTGTGTTCCAGCAATGGAACGCCTTCCCACACCTGACCGTGCTCGAAAACGTCATGCTCGCCCCGCGCAAGGTGCTGGGCAAAAGCAAGGCCGAGGCAGAAGCCCTGGCCGTGCAGCAGCTCACCCACGTGGGCCTGGGCGACAAGCTCAAGACCTTTCCCGGCAAGCTGTCCGGCGGCCAGCAACAGCGCATGGCGATTGCTCGCGCCCTGGCCATGTCGCCGGACTACATGCTGTTCGACGAAGCCACGTCGGCCCTTGACCCGCAGTTGGTGGGCGAAGTGCTGGACACCATGCGCATGCTCGCCGAAGACGGCATGACGATGGTGCTGGTGACCCATGAAATTCGCTTTGCGCGGGATGTGTCCGACCGCGTGGCGTTCTTTCGTAACGGCCTGGTGCACGAAATCGGCACGCCCGATCAAGTCATCGGCAACCCTGTGCACGCGGAAACCGCGGCCTTCCTCAAGTCGGTCAAATAGGAGCAAAGCATGCGTTCATCGAAAATCATCCATGTGGTCAGCTGTCACGCCGAAGGTGAGGTCGGGGACGTGATTGTCGGCGGTGTGGCTCCGCCCCCCGGGGCCACGGTGTGGGAGCAGTCACGCTGGATTGCCCAGGACGACGTGCTGCGCAATTTTGTCCTCAACGAGCCCCGTGGCGGCGTGTTCCGTCACGTCAACCTGCTGGTGCCGGCCAAAGACCCGCGCGCGCAAATGGGCTGGATCATCATGGAGCCGGCCGACACGCCGCCGATGTCCGGGTCCAATTCGCTGTGCGTGTCCACGGTGCTGCTCGACAGCGGCATTTTGCCGATGACCGAACCGCAAACCCGGCTGGTGCTCGAAGCGCCGGGCGGGCTGATCGAAGCCGTGGCCGAATGCCGGGACGGCAAGGTTGAGCGGGTCGAAATCAAGAACGTGCCCTCCTTCGCAGACCGCCTGGATGCGTGGATCGAGGTCGAAGGCCTGGGCTCGATCAAGGTTGATACCGCCTATGGCGGTGACAGTTTCGCCCTTGTCGATGCGCACACTTTGGGCTTTTCGATTACCCCCGACGAAGCCGCCGACCTGGTGGCGGTCGGCTTGAAAATCACCCAGGCGGCCAACGAACAATTGGGGTTCGTGCACCCGTTAAACCCGGACTGGTCGCATATCTCGTTCTGTCAGATTGCCGCACCCGTGGTGTACGAAAACGGCATCGCCACCGGAGCTAACGCCGTGGTGATCCGCCCCGGCAAGATCGACCGCTCACCCTGTGGCACTGGCTGTTCGGCGCGCATGGCGGTGATGCAGGCCAAGGGGTTACTCAACGTGGGGGACCGGTTTATCGGCCGCTCGATTATCGGCTCCGAGTTTCACTGCCGCATCGACTCCATGACCGAAGTGGCCGGGCGCACCGCCATTTACCCGTGCGTTTCAGGGCGGGCCTGGATTACCGGCACCCACCAACACCTGCTGGACCCGAGCGACCCGTGGCCCGAGGGCTATCGTCTATCCGACACCTGGCCGGGGGCGTAGAAGAAACTTGCCTGGAACATGTAGGAACGAACTTGCTCACGATCGTTTAACGCACAACCGATAGCGAGCCATCGAACGTGGACCGGCTCCCCCGACTAAGCGACCAAGCGTAGTAAGCGTGTGTAAATAACACTGGCCCATTATTGGCACATAACATATCGTATACGAAATACAATCAAAGCAACCGGAGGCAACAAACAATGAGCAAGCGCATAAACTGGAGTGGTGTCTTCCCAGCGGTGACCACTCAATTCAACGACGACTTCACCATCAACCTGGACAAGACCCACGAAGTGATTTCCAACGTCATCCGTGACGGCGTTTCAGGCCTTGTGGTGTGCGGCTCGGTGGGTGAAAACACCTCGCTGACCGCTGAAGAGAAAATCGCCGTAACCGAAGTGGCCGTGGCCGCCTCGGCGGGTCGTGTGCCGGTGATCTGCGGCGTAGCCGAATTCACCAGCGTGCAGGCTGCCAAAGTCGCCAATGCCGTGCGCAAAGTGGGTGTTGACGGCGTGATGCTGATGCCCGCGCTGGTGTATGGCTCCAAGCCGTTCGAAACCGCCGAGCACTACCGCTACGTGGCTAAAAACGCTGACGTACCGTTGATGGTGTACAACAACCCGCCCATCTACAAAAACGACGTGACCCCGGAAATCCTGATCTCCCTGGCCGACTGCGACAACGTGGTGTGCTTCAAGGACTCCTCCGGCGACACCCGTCGCTTTATCGACATTCGCAACGAAGTCGGTGACCGTTTCGTGCTGTTCGCTGGCCTCGATGACGTGGTGCTGGAAAGCATCGCGGTAGGCGCTGAAGGCTGGGTGTCAGGCATGTCCAACGTGTTCCCGAAAGAAGGCGAAACCATCTTCCGCCTGGCCAAAGCGGGCCGTTTTGCTGAAGCCATGCCGATCTACGAGTGGCTGATGCCGATCCTGCACCTCGATGCCCGCGCCGATCTGGTGCAGTGCATTAAGTTATGCGAAGCTCTCGCCGGCCGTGGCAGCGCCCTGACCCGTCCACCGCGACTGGCACTGCCTAAAGAAGACCGCGAATTTGTCGAACGCATCATGGCCAAAGCCCTGGCCAACCGCCCACAGCTTCCCGATGTCGGTCTCTGAGTAACTGCCGGGCGGGCCTATAGCGCCCGCCCCGGCGACTCGCCGTACTGATTCACTGGCCCGGGCCACTTATTAATACGGAGGTTCTGCATGTCCGAAATCACCGGCCATAACTACATCGGCGGCTCGCGCAGTGCCGCTGGCACCACCACCCTGCACAGCCACGATGCCAGCAGCGGTGAAGCCCTTCCCTACACGTTCAGCCAAGCCACCCCCGAAGAAGTCAATGATGCCGCCCGTGCGGCCGCAGCGGCTTACCCGATTTTTCGTAACCTGGCCGCCACCCGGCGGGCAGCCTTTCTCGACGCCATTGCGGACCAACTGGACGCCTTGGGCGATGATTTCATCTCGCTGGTGAGCCGTGAAACCGCCCTGCCCGGTGGCCGTATCCAGGGCGAGCGCAGCCGCACCAGCGGGCAAATGCGTTTGTTTGCCAACGTACTGCGCCGTGGCGATTTCTATGGCGCGCGCATCGATCACCCGCTACAGGATCGCCTGCCCCAACCGCGCCCCGACTTGCGCCAATGCCGGCTTGGCATTGGGCCGGTGGCCGTGTTCGGTGCCAGCAATTTCCCGCTGGCCTTCTCCACAGCGGGCGGCGATACCGCAGCCGCCTTGGCGGCCGGTTGCCCGGTGGTATTCAAGGCGCACAGCGGGCATATGGCGACAGCCGAGTGCGTGGCCAATGCCATCCTGCGCGCCGCCGACCTCACCGACATGCCCAAGGGTGTGTTCAATATGATCTACGGTGCCGGTGTCGGCGCAGCGCTAGTCAAACACCCAGCCATTCAGGCGGTGGGCTTCACCGGTTCGCTCAAAGGCGGGCGCGCCCTGTGTGACATGGCCGCCGCCCGGCCGCAGCCGATCCCGGTGTTTGCCGAGATGAGCAGCATCAACCCGGTGGTGGTGTTGCCGGGGGCCTTGCATGCGCGGGGCGAACAGATCGCCAGCGAACTGGTGAACTCGGTGGTGCTGGGCTGTGGCCAGTTTTGCACCAACCCCGGGTTGATCATCGGCATCAGCTCGCCGCGTTTTACCGCCTTTACCGCCCTGCTCAGCTCACTGATGGCCGCGCAACCGGCGCAAACCATGCTCAATGCCGACACCCTCGCCAGCTACCGTAAAGGCCTTGGGGCACTGCTTGATCACCCGGGCGTATACCGCCTGGCGGGCAAACCCGTGGAAGGCAATCAGGCCCAACCGCACCTGTTCAAGGCGGATGTAAGCCTGCTGCTCGCCGGCGATGTGCTGTTGCAGGAAGAGGTGTTCGGCCCGGCGACCCTGCTGGTGGAAGTGGCCGACGAAGAGCAACTGCAGGCTGCGCTCAACAGCCTGCATGGCCAACTCACCGCCACGCTGATCGGCGAACCGCAAGACCTTCAAGCCTATGCCGGGTTGTTGCCGCTGCTGGAGCAAAAAGCCGGGCGGGTGCTGTTCAACGGCTACCCGACCGGGGTTGAGGTCTGTGATGCCATGGTGCATGGCGGGCCGTACCCGGCGACGTCTGACGCCCGTGGGACATCGGTCGGCACCCTGGCCATCGACCGCTTCCTGCGGCCGGTGTGCTACCAGAACTGCCCCGATGCCTTGCTGCCGGATGCACTGAAAGAAGCCAACCCGTTGGGTATCAATCGGTTGGTGGATGGCCGGTTCACAAAAGGCTGAAACAGAGGCACCCCTCTTGCTCGCGATCGTTCAAGAACGGCGTTTCAATCCAGCCACGACTAAACAATCGCAAGCAAGCGGGCCTCAACCCGCTGCACCTTTTCGTCACGCCAGCAGCGCTTGCAAATCGTTGTACAGCGCCTTGGGGATCTGCACACCCTCCTTCTCACTGCGCGCACGGGCGTCGTAGCGGCGTTGCGACGGCAAGCGGGCCCCCTGGCCTTCGATGCTTTCGAACAACACCTCGGCCCGGGCCAAATGCTGCTCGGTGGCGGCCCCCAGGAAACGCTGCGGGTCGAACGCAATGATCAGTTCGCCGTGGTAGGGTGAAGACTTGCTGCCTGCGTCGTACGCCAGTGATTCGGCGCTGGTGAGGTCGCCGATCAAGGGGCCGGCAATCAATTCAACCATCGCCGCCAGGGCCGAGCCTTTATGCCCGCCAAAGGTCAACATCGCGCCGCTATCGAGCACCACGTTGGCATCGGTGCTTGGCTCACCGTGGGCGTCAACGCCCCACCCCTCGGGAATCGCTTTGCCGGCGCGGCGATGCAGTTCGATGTCGCCACGGGCAATGGCGCTGGTGGCAAAATCGAATACAAACGGGTCACGCCCCGCACGGGGCCAACCGAAAGCAATCGGGTTGGTGCCAAACACTGGCTGGCTGCCACCCGCCGGTGCCACCCAGGCGTGGCTCGGGTTACAGGCCAGCGCCACCAGCCCGGCCGCGGTCAATTGCTCGATCTCCACCCACAAGGCGGAAAAGTGCACACAGTGGTTAATGGCCAACGCGGCAATGCCGTTGGCTCGGGTTTTTTCTTGCAGCAAGGGCAACCCCGCCTGGAAAGCCAACTGCGAAAACCCGCCCGCCGCATCCACCCGCACAATCGACGGTGCCTGGTCGATCACCTGCGGTACGGCATCGGCAGATACCTTTCCGGCGCGCAGGGAGTTGACGCAGCCCAGCACACGGTACAACCCGTGGGAGGCGCAGCCATCACGCTCCCCCGCCAATACCGTATCGCTTACCGCGCGGGCATGGGCCGCGTTGAAACCGTTATGCAACAGGATGGATTCGGCCAGCTGATGTGCTTGGGCCAGGGTCAGTCGGATCATGGTCAGCTCCTTGAACAGACCGTCCAGACTGGCTTATCGGTCGCCCTGAGGCTTGATCGCTTTAGCCACCCCGCATGACGAATATGGCACAGCCGACGCCATGCTTCAGTCCACCGGCTTCACCGACCACCGTGAACGGAACCATTGCTGTGCCGCACGCGCCAACGGGCGCGCAGAGAACATGCACAACGGGTGGCGCACCTGATGGAACACTTGCAAAAAAAGCCGGTAAAGCACCGGGTCATGCATCACCGCCCGGTACAGCAGGGCTTTGTACGCGTTAAAAGCCCTTGCCGACAGCGGGCCTTGGCGCTGATTGAGGCGGGCCTGCCACAGCACATCGTCGCTGACGGCGAGGCGCCAGGGCCAGGCCGTCACCTGTTGTTGAGCGCGCTGAAAACGGCGGGCGGTGCCGGGACCCGCACGCGCACCGCTGAACAATTCACCCAGCATGAGTGCCTGCTTCACGGCCAGCGTCATGCCTTGCCCATACACCGGGTTAAACGCACAGGCCGCATCCCCCACGACCACCAGGCGCTGCGGCCAATCGCTCATAGTGGCGTAAGCCCGACGCTGGTTCTCGGTTCGCCCGTAGCGCGTGACTGACGACAGGCACACCGCCTTGTCAAGCAAGGTATCAAGGTCAGGGTTACCCAGCGTGGCCGCAAAGTCACGGAACGCCCGCTCATCCACACCGGGTTTGTCCCCCATGGCACCGTACAGCGTCACCAGCCATTCGCCGCGTTCGGTGTACACGGCATAAACCCCGCGCGGCTGATCCGGCACTCGGTTGAGCTGGTAAAGGGCCCCCCACGGCTGCGATGCAGTCTTGAATGTACAACTGGCATACACCACGCCCGCGTCCACAACTTCAGCTGCGGGCGGTTCAAGCCCCAGTTGTTGCAGCCAATGCGCCATGTTCGAGAGCCGGCCGCTGGCATCCACCACCCAATCCGCTGCCAACGGCGTAGGCAGTGCTGTGCCATCCGGGGTGCAGCGGCGCACCATGACCCCGCTGGCTTCGCGTCCAGTCATCAGTAACTGCACCACTTCATGCCCCTCAAGGCACTTCACCCCGTGCAAGGCCATGACACGCCGCCGGATGCTCGCTTCCAGCAAGGGCCGCGTGCACATCTGCAATGTCAACCCGACGGGGTTGAAAGGGATTCGTCCAGCGCTGCCCCAGGTACTGATGGACTCACCCTGATCGATCACTGCCGCCCTCGCCTGTTCCAGTTCGAGCCTGAGGCCGGGGAACAAGCTTTCAAGCATTGCTGCGCCGCGGGTGGTCAAGCCATGGGCGTGCCGTGCCTGGGGCACCCCTTTACGAAATTCCCGGGCATGACTGAGCGTGTCCCGCTCCACCAGTGTCACGCGCGTAAAGTATTTGGCCAGTACGCAAGCCGACGCCAAACCTGCAAGGCTCGCGCCGATGACGACTGCATGGTTGCGTGAATCCACAAGCGCACCTCCTGTCGGTAATTTGACACTTGAGCAACGAGCAGTCTCAAGCCATTGGATTTAATTGAATTCACCTTCTAGCCTCTAATAACCCTAGTCCAAAAAAGAATTTTTCCACATGACATCGTCTGAAGAGGAAAGGCTCATTCTGGTGGATGAGCATGATCAAGAAGTGGGGACCGGATCAAAATTGAGCGTCCATCAGGACGGTCTGCTGCATCGCGCCTTTTCCATCTTTATCTTCAATGGCCAAGGTCAATTGATGCTGCAACAAAGAGCGTGGGGCAAATACCACTCGGGTGGGTTATGGACCAATACGTGCTGCGGCCACCCACGACCGGGTGAAACGGTGGCGCAGGCCGCCCGACGCCGGTTGCAGGAGGAAATGGGCTTCGAGTGCGCGCTGCGCGAAGTCAGCCAACTGACGTACAAGGCTCAGGTATCCAGCACGTTGATCGAGCATGAGTTTGACCATGTGTTTGTCGGCCACTATGACGGCCCGGTACGGCCTGACAGCCAGGAAGCCCACGATTGGGAATGGATCGACCTTGAGGCGTTGCACCGCCAGCTCAAGCACACGCCGTCCTTGTTTACCGTCTGGTTCAAAGCCATTCTTGAGCAGCCCGGGGCTCAGCTTGAAAGTCTCAGGGCACACGCCTTGGGTCAAACAGGGGCCTGCCCGGCCAAGCCCGCGCCGCTGGCATCTCGACTCGAAGAGGCACTCGCCTATCAGCACGCGATTCTGCCCCAGGTTTCGCGCACGTTTGCCCTGACCATCCCGCAATTGCCCGCGCCGCTGAGTGACGTGGTGGGCCATGCCTATTTACTGTGCCGCATGGCCGACACCATTGAAGATGAACCGACCATGAGCGCTGAACTCAAGCACCACTATCAACAGGCGTTTGCGGAGGTGATTGCCGGCCGCCAAGAGGCGCAGGCCTTTTGTGACGCGTTAAAGCCGTTGCTGTCGACCCAAACGCTGGCCGCCGAACGGGAGCTGATGGATCACTTGCCGTTGATGCTGCAGGTCAATCGTTCGCTTACAACGGCCCAGCGGGTCATCCTGCTCAATTGCCTGAAAGTGATGAGCCGGGGCATGCGTGAATTCCAGTACACCGTGGGTCTGGACGGCATGCCCAGCCGTCATGAACTGGATCGCTACTGTTACTGCGTGGCGGGGGTGGTTGGGGAGATGCTGACCGATCTGTTTATTGATTTTGCGCCAGAACTGGCCAGCCAACGTGCCACGCTGTTGCGCTTGTCGATATCGTTCGGTACAGGGCTGCAACTGACCAATATTCTCAAGGACCAATGGGAAGATCGTCAGCATGGCGTTTGCTGGTTACCCCGCGACCTGTTTGCCGAACACGGTGTGGTGCTCCATAGCCTGCAACCCGGCCTGCCAGCGCCGGGGTTTATTCAAGGCTTGAATGAACTGCTGGGCACCGCCCATGCCCACTTGCAGCAAGGGCTGGAGTTCGCCTGCCTGATGCCGCAAAGACACACCGGCATACGGCTTTTTATTGCGTGGAGCCTGGGGCTGGCCGTGCTGACCTTAAGGCATGTGCACGCCCGGCCCAGCTTTCGCGGGGGTGCAGAGGTCAAAGCCAGCCACGCCGAACTGTGGGCCACCCAGCACCTCTCGCGCCTCTGTCAGCGTTCACCCAACGGCCTGCGTCTGTTGTTCAAAGGGGCTGCCCGCTCCTTGCCACTGACGCCGTTGAGCGCCGAATGGCAACAAACCGCTGAGCCACACGCGTGGCCCAAACCGGGCATTGCCTTTTTGTCCGAGATCACCTGGGCCACTGAAGAGGATTTCAGGCCCGATGCATAAGCACCGGTGAACCGTCATCGAACAGATGAAAGTGCTCGGCCACCCTCTCGATCAACGCCGCATCGCTGACCGGATTCAACCCCGGATACGCTCGCCCGTTGTAAGGGCCGCCGTATGTGAGCAGCGCTTCAATGTTGCCGCTGTGTTGGTACACCGAGCGCATCAACTGCCCCTCCAGATCCTGGCGGTCGAGGGCACTCAGGGCGTAATGCAGGCCCAACGCACAGCCGAACTCCAGCGCGCGGCTGTCGATACCGTGCTTTTTGGCCAGGTCGATGCTGCGAAAAATGCGTTCGTTGCGTTGCAACTTGCGCAAGGGATCTCGACCTACACGGGCGCACGGGTCCTTGAAAGAGTTCTTGCAGCGCTCAAGAAAGGTGGTGGCAAAATCCGTCACCGCCTGAGCCATGTGCGGGTACTCGGCCACCAGCGCCGGGCCCACCTCGTGGCGGATCAAACGCTCGGCCAGTGCGCTGACCCGCGCATCGCCCATGCCCTGGCCGACCCACGAATACCCCAGCAAACCGGCGTACCAGGCAATGATCGCGTGGGGGCCATTCCACAACAGGTTTTTCATGACCTGTATCTGGGTGATGTCGTCGACGGTTTTAACCTGACGCAAGCGCTCCAGCAGGTTGCTGCCGCGTTCGGCATACAGCGGCATGTCCGGCTCACTGTTGAACACAATCAGGTGTAACTGACTCAGGGCGTGGCTGGACTGGGCAAAGGGCCGGAACCGTGCAATCAGCCGTTCGTATTCGGGCACAGGGGTTTTTGCTGAGCGCTTGGGGGGCGTGACGCTGTCGCTCAGGCTGTTCTGGAAAATCGTCGATTTGATGCGCAACTGCCGCACCAGCGCTTCACTGGAGATTTTCGAGACAATGCGGCTGACCACCGTCTCGGTAAAGTGGGTGTTATCCAGAATGGTCTGGCACAGCGCAGGCGAGACCTGTTGCAGTAACCGGCCTTGCACCTGGCGACGCACGAAATCCGCACCGCCGACCTTGTTCAGTACAATCAAAATCGTCAACGCTCGCCCTCGGCGCTGGAAACGACGGATCAACCCCTTGGCAATCACCTCGGCCTGTTTTCGGATCGCAGGTTCCGGCAGGCTCAGCCCGACAATCTCTGCGACGTCGTACATGCGGATCACCGCTTCGTCGTCGTCCAGGTCGATCATGCGCAGGTTGTCCAGGGTCTGGTCGAAGGACGTAGCGCCATAACGCACGCTGAATCGGCCAAACGCCTGAATGGTTTCACGCAGCATGCGCGAGCGGGTCGCGGCAATGATTTCGCAAGGCCGGGTGTAGCCGTCCCAATGCGAAAAAATCTGCGTCAGATAACCGCCACCCATTGCACCGAAGCCGTGGATACCCACGCTGAACTGGTTGAGTGTCTGCGGGAAAGGCTCGGTCAGTTCCGGGGTGCCGAGGTCGGGCATGCACTCATTCAGGTCACCCAGAAAGCCGTGCATGCTCGCGTACACCTTCAAGGCCCCCGCCTTGACCTGCGGTGCCGGGGGTTTGATGTCTTCCACCAAAATGGGTTGGCCGCCCGCACAAATAGCTGACAGCAGGCCATTTTCAGAGTCTTCGAGCATCAGGCAATGGTCCGGCAGGCAGTTGAGCGCACGGGCGGCGTCGAGGAAAATCTGGGGGTGAGGCTTGCCCTGGCTGACCTCGTCACCGCAGACGGTGACGTCGAAGTACTTCAGCACATTGGCATTAATCAAGTATTCCTCAGCAATCGCGCGGCGGCTGGACGTGGCCACCGCCAGGGTCAGGCCGTATTTGCGCAAGCGTTCGAGCACTTCCAGCAAACCGTCCTTGATCGGCACGCCATGGGCGCGCACATGGGCCAGTTCCAGCTCATCGGCGCGCTGACGAACCTGAGCATAAGGAAAGTCTTCACCGTGATTGGCCTTGGCCAGCGCTTCAGCCTTTTTGGCACTCAGGCCCAGTGAGCCGATCAGTGTGTCTTCACTCAGGGGGGTGCCGAAGACTTCGAGCGCGGCCTGCTTGAGGGTTTTGAAGCGCAGGCGCTCGGTGTCGAACATGGTGCCATCCATGTCAAAAATGGCACTGAAAATACGTTTGCCCTGGAAATAAATCATGAGGGTTACTCCTTGTCGCACTGATGGGTCATCGCAGACGGGGTGCGAACGACATCGAATGTTGCATCCAGATAAATAGCCGGGCAGCAGAGCACGCCATCAAAACGAGCGGCCGTGCGCCGGGTCGGCTGGCAATCGGAAAGGATCAGGCGTTGGGAGGGTAACCCTGAGGCCACAAACAGGACCGAGGGCAGGATAAAGCGAGGAGAGAGGTGAGGCAGAACACAAACCCTGTCGCTGCGCCAAGGCAGCTTTTGTCGTGAGGCCCACACGGCGCAATCAGGGAGGCACCATGTGAGCCGTAGGGGCGATTGATACGTGTGATTCCATCCATAAGGGTTTTAATTGTCCTGTTAACCAAGAGTGACCTTTTTAGCTATACCCCATGCAAAGGCTCTAAATCAAGGCCGTAGCCCCTAGCATGACCGATGGGCAGTGCACGGCAACTGCGCCAAGGCGGCCTGCACCTGTATGATAGGCGGTTTGAGAAAAGGCCTCGCAAGCGAGCTTGCACAAGGTTGCCATCATTCAGGAGCGTTGCATGGACAGGCTTTACCGGACTTTCAAGCAGGCAGAGTCCGCCCCCGGGTTTGCACTTAATCTGCTGACCTTCGGCCTGTTGCTGGCCACCGCCATGCCAACCGCCCACGCCGCGCCCACCGAGTTGCCGAGCACGGCGGTAACCGCCGATGACAGCCTCGGCTACACGGCCGACAGTGCCTCAGTCGCAGGCTTTGAAGCCGCCCCGCTGCTCGACACGCCCGCAGCGATTTCAGTGTTTACCCAAGCCCTGATCGAAGACCAGCAAGCGCGCCTGCTCAGCGATGTGCTGAAGAACGACGCCTCCGTGGGCGAAAGCTATGCCCCCATCGGTTACTACGAAAACTTTGTGGTGCGTGGCTTCTCACTGAACGCGGCCAGCAGCTACAAGATCAATGGCCGGACGATCACCGGCGAACAAAACGTCGGCTTGGAAAACAAGCAGCAGGTTGAACTGCTTAAAGGCCTGGCGGGCTTGCAAAGTGGCGTATCCGAACCCGGTGGCGTGGTCAATTACGTGACCAAGCGCGCAGCCGACGTGCGCTCCGTGACGGTGGCCACCGATGATCGCGGCAGCGGCTACCTGGCCACCGATGTGGGTGGCTGGTTCGGCAGCGAGCAACAGTTCGGGGTGCGGGTCAACCTGGCCCATGAAGATATTCACACCTGGGTCGAGCATGCCAATGGCCAGCGCGATTTTGCCGCTGTGGCCTTCGACTGGAACATCAGCCCCGATGCGCTGCTGCAACTGGACGTGGAATACCAGAACAAAGAACAACGCTCAGTACCGGGTTATCAATTACTCGGCGGCACCGAGTTGCCGCACCACGCCTCACCGAAGAAGCGCCTGGCGCACCAAAGCGGCTCCAAACCCGTCACGATTGACACACTCAACCTTAACGGCAACTTTGAATACCGCTTCAGCGAGGCCTGGAAAGGCTCCCTCAGCGCATCGCGCAGCCGCGTGGTGATTGATGACTACAGCGCGTTTGCCTGGGGCTGCTTCTACCTGACCGAATGCGCAGGCGTAGACGTTGCCAACTCTTTCAGCCCCAGTGGCGAATACGACATCTACGACTTCCGCAGCCCTGATGACACCCGGCGCAATGACGAAGTGCAAGCGGTCTTGAGCGGCCAGTTCTCAATCGCCAACCTTGACCACGAACTGACCGTGGGCACCAGCGCGTTTCGCCGAGTGGTGGATCAGCGAACGTTGATCAACGAGCAGATCGGCACCGGCCAAATCGACCGCGAACCCGACACCTTTGCGCCCTCCGCATTGGCGCTGCAGGACAGTTACCGACGCCTGGACAGCCGCCAGTACGGCGTGTTCTTCAATGATCGCATCCGCTTCAACGAGCAGTGGCAAACCGTGCTGGGCGGGCGTGAGGTGCGGCTGGATGAACGCACGTTCGACGACCAGGGCGACACCACCCGCCATACCCGACGCTATGAGTTCTTGCCCCAGGCTGCGCTGATCTACACACCCGTGCAGAACCTGTCGCTGTATACGCGTTACAGCAAGGGGCTGTCGTTGGGCGGGGAAGCGCCGTGGTTTGCGAAAAATGAGTCTGAAATCCTGCCGCCCACCGTGTCACGGCAAATCGAGGCCGGAATCAAGTATGACTGGCGGCGCCTCAGCCTGAGCGCCACGGTGTTCCAGATCCGTCAGGCTTATCAATACTCGCAACCCGATGGCGCAGGCCATTTCACTTACGTGCAGCAAGGCGAACAGAAAAACACCGGGCTGGAACTGGCCGCCAATGGCTGGGCCACCGAGCGCTTGCAAGTGGCGGCCAGTGTCGCGGCGATTCGCGCCCGGGTCACGGGCAGCGGCACCCCCGACTACGAAGGTCACCAAACCCTCAATGTGCCTACCCTGCGCGCCAGCCTGTACGGTGACTATGCCCTGCCCTGGGTGGAGGGCCTGGCCCTGCTCGGTGGCGTGCAGTACAGCGGCAAAAAGTACGCCAACCCGCAAGGCGCAACCGAAGTTGCTTCCTACGCCGTGTTCAACATCGGCAGCCGCTACAGCACCCGCATCGAGGGTTACGACACGGTGTTCCGGCTGACCGTCGACAACCTTTTCGACAAGCGCTACTGGCGCGATGTGGGCGAATACATGGGCGACAACTACCTGTTTCAGGGTGCGCCACTCAACGCTCGCTTAAGCGCGTCGATCAACTTCTAAACCCTGCCCGCCAGCCCCTGACATCCCGCCTGGGGTGTCAGGGCTGTGCGTCCTAGGCTCTGTACGAAATGTATCTGCGCTCGGTTATGCGGCGTTGAAAGCAGGCTCGGAATGCTCATTTACAACCCGTAAACTCCGCTTCCTCGCCTGTTTTCGCCTTGCCTAACCTTCATTTCGTACAGACCCTAGTCCCCTGCCTGCCCCACGCACTCAAAAATCGTGCGCCATGGCACCCCAGTGCGTGTTTCTTTAACGATCCATCCTAATGCGCTCAGTGCGGGTAGCTGACGGAGAACCGCACAGCCCGGTGCTAATTTCCTGAACGTTGCGTGAATCACTCACGCCACGCCAAGGAGTTGCAAGCATGCCCAAGGAATACTCGCCGCTACTGGATTCACTCGTTGACTGGCCTGTTGAGCGGCAACACGAGCGAAAGGCCTTCAAGACTGCCCTGCAAGCGCTTGACCTGTACTCGGTGTTCGACATCATCCGTTGGCCCAGGTCCGAATTTATCGAGCAACTGGCCAAACACTCTGAGGCCGATGGGGGGGAGGCTTACGACAACGCAGTCGGCTACGCCACCCAAATAGAGCGGCTGGACCGCGAGCGCAATGGCGAGGACACCGCCACACCCCGCAGCAAGCGCGGTTCCACAGGCGGGCCGCCCACCGCACCGACATACGCGGCACTGTTTGAAGACAACGGGGACGGTTTCTGCTCTGCACAATCGCTGGCAGCCGTCGACTCACCCGCCGCCTACCTGCGCGCCCTTTACCGGTTTGCGCTGCAAGTGGAACAAACAGGCAGGGGGACTCAGCCAAAGATCACCCTCGCCCAACGACGTCCGGCCTTCAAAAACCTGATCATTGATACACAGAACACCCACCATCCCTTTGCGCTGCTCACACTGGTCAATGAAACACTGAGTGAACATATCCAGGCCTGGCTGAACAACAACAGGGACCTCTACAAAGGGCTCACGATTGAGCAGGTGCTGGCTAAACTGCGTTATCCGTTTCAGTTGCCTTTCGACCTGACCCACCAGCAGTGCGTTCTGGGCCTGGGGTCCAAAAAACCGGGCTTGGGCACCTTGAATTACCGCATCAGCCTGAAGCTGCCGTACAGCCAGCAGCCCGAGAACAAATACGGCACCGTGCAACAGGAAGCCTATGCCGCGCAGTGCTTGCTCACCCAATTGAGCCCCGCTCAGCAGAGCCTGTTAACCGACGAACCTTACACGTCAGGCCCTCATGAACACCTCACCCCCGAGGCGTTTCTAAAAGAGCACTACGGGCACAGCCAACCGATCTCGGAACAGCAGCAGTTCATGAGGCACACGGGGCTCAATGCACAGCAACTCAACGAGCTGCTTGCCAAAGGCAACGCCCAACCCCATTTGTCTGCCAACGTCACGCAAACCCCGGCCCAGGCCGCGCTGGACCGTACGATGGGTGCCCGCTTTATCAACGGCCCGTTAGATACGGCACCCAACAAACTGAGGCTGGCCCTGGATGGCTCCGGCCAATCGCAGTTGCAGCACGTCACGGTCCCCCACCTTGACCGCCTGCAGCGAATGATCCGCCTGCAACGCTGGCTCGACCTCCCTTTTGCTGAAGTCGACACCTTTCTCTACAGCACGATGGCCTGTGAGGGCAGCACCCAGCCTTCCTATGCAATCAACCATAACAACCTGCGTGCACTGGGGGTTTTTCGCTACCTGAGCCAACGCTACACCCTTGCACTGCCTACGTTTTCAGCCTGGCTTCACCTACTGCCCGTTCATGGGATCGGGGCACGCCCAGCCTTGTTCGATGAGGTGTTCAACCCGCCTGGTGCAATCCATTCACCTTTGGCTCTGGACCACAGCCCGTTTACTGATGCCACGCTGTACCACGTGTGTGAAGTGCTAGGGCTTGATGACACCCCTTCGTCACTGGGCCTGATCAAAAGTCGTACGCAACAGTACCTCGGCCCGCTGGTACAGACTATCGCCACCGTTTCGAGCTTTTATCGCCAGGCAAGCATCGCCCGCCTGTTCGGTTTATCCGTCATGGCGTGCGACCAACTGGCTTACCTGCTGGGTGGCGAGGACTACCGCCAGCAATTGATCAAACCAGGCCTGCGGGCGACAGGCATTAATGTGCCTGCAGACTTTCTCGATGTGCTGATGCAACTGGACTGGGCCGTGTCCTGGCTCAAGGACACCGGCATGAGCGTGCAGCAACTGCGCCAACAACTGCTGCTGGAGCCCGCATCGGCCTCCTTGCAGGTACAACTGCGGCTCAAGCAAGTCGACACGCTGCTGCAGGATTTCCAGCGCTATACCTTGCCTCACCAGGCTATTGAGGAACTGAACCTGCCTCAACCTGAAGCGGGTGCCAAACCCCTCTCACTGTCGTGGGGCATGCTATTGGCCAAAACCCTGCTTAAAACGCACGCCCATCTGCCACGCCAGCCAAAACTTGAAATCATCGAAAAGGCATTGGCTCAGGGGGTTGACCGCACGGTGACGCTAAGCCCTGTTGCCGAGCGCAACGAGGCACTCAAGGCGACCGTCAAACAATCGCTCAACTCAAAAGTGCAAGCCGCCTACACCGTATTGCAGCCCGTCAAGGGAGCGATGGAAAGCCTGCTCAAGGATACCTCGCAAGCAACAGCGCCTCCCGAGCAACTCAAGCACGCGCTCAAGCAGATAGCGCGCACATACGCCAATGCCCTTGGCAGTGATAAACCCGAAGAGACACTCAAACACCTGCTGCTGTTTTTGCCCGACGCCGAAACCTTGCTGCAACTGCCGGTCAACCACGCAGCCCTGCAGACATTCCTGCTCAACCCGCACTGGCTGGATACCAAACACACCAACAGCTCAATACTGCGCCTGACATTAGGCACCCTGTATCTATTCCAGCGGTTCAGCCATTGCAGTCGCCATTACGGAATAGATCAGGAGACATTGCTGGAGTACCTGAAGTTGGCCAACGTCTCATCTGCAGCAGACACTGCGGCCAGCGTGACTGCACAGGCCAATCGGCAATTGTCTGCCCTGCTGGGCTGGAACAGCGGCGAAGTCGCGGCACTGGTCAATCATCTTCCCGAGAAACGGGTGATTTCAATGGCTGAGCTGGACTGGCTAATGCGCTGCCACGAAATGAACACGCTGACCGGGCTGTCCGCTCCCAACCTGTTGCTGGCCACCGACTTGACCAGCTCCTTTAGCTCGAACGACTGGAAGCAGGTGGCCAACGCCATCATGGCGACCCACTCCTCCTCCCCCCGTCAAAGGAATGACCATGTCTGAGCACCTCCACCAGCAACTCAACGAACATTGGCGCGATGCAATGCTCGCGCTGTGCCTCACCCATACACTGACGCAACACACTTCCTTGCAGGCGTCAGCGCTCAAAAACAAGGAGGTCACTGCCGATGACCTTTATGCCTATTGGCTCATCGATGTTCAGGTCAGCCAGGCGGTGCCGACCAGCCGCGTCGCCAGCGCTATTGCCAGCCTTCAGCATTATATCAATGCCCTATCGCTGGGCCTTGAGCCGGGGTATGACCTGCAGGGCATGTCAGCGCTGCAACACACAACATGGCGCGATGGCCTGCACGCCTACGCGGCCTGGCGCACGGCACAGCAGCTTCGTCATTTCCCGGCCAACTACTTGAACCCTTCCTTGCGGCGCGACAAAACCGAAAACTTTCAACAACTTGAAAACGATATCTATCAATGCCGGATCCAACTAGACAGTGCACTGCCCGCCATTCAGCGCTATCTGGCACGTTTTGAGGAGATCGCAACCCTCAGAACACTCAATGGCTATATTGATGGCGACAAGGATAGCTTCGCCAACAGCGTTTACTACTTCATTGGCAAGTCAAACGTCGACAACTCGTATTACTGGCGTTCGCTGGACATGTCCAGGCGCTGCATGCGCCAAGCCACGCTTGACGGTCGATTCTACAAACAGGATGCCCCTCAACCGGATGCCTGGTCTACCTGGAAAAAAATCCCCCTGCTGGATTCGCAAAACATTCCGGATCACAGTGTTCGCCCGGTTTACTTCAACAACCGGCTGTTTGTTGTCTGGGCGCAATGCATGTCCCCTGCCCCCTCCGCGTACAATACTGAGTACTCATGGATACAGCTTGACGAAACGGAGCAAGAATACAAGTTGCGTCTCCAGGGTTTCCTTAAAAAAAACTTTATTCAGTTCCGTCTTTATTACGCTTACTTGAAACACGACGGCAGTTGGAGTGGGCCTCACGTGTGCAGTGACGAATACTGTGTGATGAAAGAACTCAATCGGCTGAGCAAAGAAGCATTGATTCGTGCAACCGATACCATCGCCGTACTGGATACCAGCACCACACCGACGTCATTGTTTTTGGGATTGAATGCCCATGCGACCCCTTCACATGCCGTTAATAACAGGATCCGCAGTGACTTTTTCCAAGCGATTCGGATTTATCCTGACTTTTATACCCAACGGTTAATTTCAAGAGGCACACTGTTTGACCTGTGGCCCAACGCTCAACATGAAAAAATAGCCCGTCGATATTTATCCTTATTTCTCTATAGCAACGAACACAACTTTCACTTTCATGCCCCCGTCAGCGAAACCGTAGCGGTGCCAAAAGGCACCAATAGCGCTGCCGTTCTTGACTACCCCGATTGGAATTACGAAGGTAGCCAGGCGCATATCAGTGACCTGACAAACCCTGGCGATATTGTGTTCAACAGAACCTCTTCGGCACTGGAGGTGACCACACGGCTGGACAAGGCATTCCCCGAACACCGTACCCTTGAGTTCAAGTCACGCACTAGCAAAGCGGAACTTTACTTGAACCTGTCAACGATTCATTTACCCTCCAACAACAGTGGCAAATGGACACTACAGAATGGTTCAGAACTCAGTATCACCTCCGATATTGGGTTGCCTTGTCGCTGGATATCGCTGACGATCACCTGCCTGAAGACCGGAATATCCTACAAGGATCTGATTCAAAAAAACAAACATGACACGTCCATGACCGCGCAGCACTTGCCACTTGTAACAGGGCGCAACCAGTCAACCGTCTTATTAAAGGGTTATTACATTGATCCCGACACCTTTAACTTTCTGTTCGAAAACACCAATACCACATACCGTATCGCCGTGAGCTTTTACACCGAGCAAAACGCGACAATAGCCTTCGAAAGTGACTGGGTATTCAATAATGCAATTGCCACACTGTATGCACGCCACTACAAACCCGTCATCATTATTCCCAGGGACGAAAACAACCCTCTTCCAAAGAAGATTCACCGAGAGAACAGTTATATCGTCGGGGAACCTAAAACCTCGCGACGGGAAATGAACGGCACGTTGCCAAGCCTGGCTTCGACGCATACATTCAGCACTCATATTCAATTAGACCCCTTCACTCTTCGCCCTTTTGAGGAACACAGTAATGGTTCGTCGCTTGCGCGGGCAATCACGATCATCTATGGCGTATTGATTTTAGATGACAACACCCGGATCAATGATCGGCTTATCCGCGGCTATGCACTTAAAGCCCTTAGCCTGACCCTCCCCGAAAAAGACGCTGCGCCCATCAGGCCCTTGTCGCCGAGAATTTCATACAGCGTTTCACAAACCCATGGCACAGCAGAGTTCATCGACTTCAGCCGCTCCCTGATCAAGCTCAGTGACTCGCGCGTGGCAGATACACAGCGGGCACCGATCCGCCTGAACACCTGCGTTATTCAGCAATTGAATAGCGCCGCCAGCATTAGCCTGGATCAACTGTTTTCGATGACTGCCAGTCACTGGCGAGAACCGGCGCTGGTCAGTCATGAGCCACCAACGCTGCTGGATTTCCACGGTGCTTATGGTCACTATTTCTGGGAATTATTTCTTTACCTGCCCTGGCTGGTGGCCAGCCGGTTAAACATGGAGCAGCGTTACGCTGAAGCCGAAGCCTGGCTCAAGTACCTCTTCGACCCCAGCAGCATGGCCACTCAGCAGCAGCCCGCTTACTGGCGGCTGCATGCCCTGACCACGGATCAGCCCGAACTCAGTTACGCTCGCAACCACCCAGACGACCCGAACCAACTCGCCCTCAGTGCTCCGGTCTACTTTCGCCAGGCTTTGTACAGGCTGTATGTCGACATCCAACTTAATCGTGGCGATGCCGCGTATCGCCAAGCCAGCGCCGATAGCCTTGCTGAAGCCAAATTGTGGTTTATGCGGGTCAAAAGCCTGCTCGGCCCCCGCCCGGGCAGCACCCTTGAAGAACCGTGGCAACCCATGACCCTTGAAGACTTGAGCGCCTCGCATTCCACTTCACTGCGGCAACGGGAACTTCAGATGGGTCAACAGACCGCACCCGGCTACCCACTCTGCCGTGCACCTGCCAGTGATCCGCAACACCCTTTTGCACGTGACTCATCAGCCTTGTGTTTACCGCTTGATCCGGGGCTGGTAGCCCGGTGGGACACCGTTGACAGTCGACTGTTCAACCTTCGCCACCACCTCAGTATCAGCGGCAAACCCTTGCACCTTTCATTATTCGCCCCTGCGCTGCCCGCCCAATTGCTGCTGGAGCGCCTTGGCAGCCGTAACGGGATCACCCCTTCTGCAGCGCTCGGCTCGCAGCTCGCAGACATCGGCCACTACCGCTTCCAGGTCGTGCATGCCCACGCCATGAGCAGGGTGGACAATGTGATACAGCTGGGCCAAAGCCTGCTGTCACTGCTTGAACGCAAGGACCAGGCCGAACTGGCGCAACAACTGCAGCAGCATGCCTGGGAATTGGCACAGCTTGGCGTTGAGCAACAGATTCAGGGGATGAGCATCGATGAACACAACTACAAGGCCTTACTTGCGGGTAGGCGCGTGATCGAAGGCCGTATGCAGTACTTCGAAAAACAGCTCAAGGAGGGTATTTCAGCAGCTGAATCACAGGCCAGCCAACAGTACCTTGAAAGTGCGCGATGGGAAATCGTCGCGTCCGCGGCTCAGGTCGGTGCCGGTTTGGCGATGTTGATACCCAATATCTTCGGCACCTCCAACGGCGGTATTCGCTGGGAAGGGGCTTTCAATGCCATCCAGGCCGGCGCACAAGGTGTCGCGAATGAAAAGCGCTCCAGCGCCAACCACCTTGAGCGTAACGAACAGTTCAACCGCCGGGCACAGGAGTGGGCTCAGGCACTGGATCAGTGCCGCCTGGAACTCAATCAAGTCGACGTGCAGCTTGAAACGCAAGCACAACAGACGGCCATGCTTGGCTTGCAACTCAGGCAGACGGAAAAAGCGATGCTGCATGCCCGTGACACCTATGAACTGCTCAATAAGCGCTTTACCAACGAGCAGCTGTATCAATGGTTCAACAGCCAGTTGGCAACGTTCTATTACCAGGCCTACGACGCCGCTCACGCGCTGTGCTTGAACGCACAAGCCTGCTGGCAGTATGAGCGGGCAGACTGGGACACGCGCTTCATCCAAAACAGTCGCTGGAACAATCAGTTCAGAGGCATGAGCGCGGGGGAGTCGCTAAAACTTGATTTGATGAAGATGCATGACGCTTACCTTCAACGTAATCAACGCGATCTGGAAATTAGAAAAACCGTGTCCTTGCGTCAGTTAAAGGGTAAAGACAGCACCGCCACGACCAATCTGGACTGGTCGGCTCTGCACCTTGAACTGCTCAAGAGTGGCAACGTGACGTTCGAGTTGACCAAGGCGCTGTTTGATGCCGATTACGAGAACCACTACCTGCGCCGGATCAAGAGCATTAGCGTTTCCTTGCCCGCCACCCTGGGCCCTTACGAAGACATTCGTGCAACGCTGACTCAAACCTGGAACCAGGTCCAGTTGACCAAAAACCCAAGCAGTACACGCGAGAACATGCGGGTCAGGGAGCAAGTCGCGCTCTCTACCGGACTCAACGACAATGGCTTGTTTACCCTCAACTTCGACACCGACGAGCGCTACGTGCCCTTTGAATACACCGGGGCGGTGTCCAAATGGTGCCTGAAATTTTCCAAGCCGGACACACAGGCCGACATGCTCAAGTCCCTCAGTGACATCATTGTGCATGTGCACTACACCGCGAGAAGCACTGGAGGCCAGGGATGACGGCTCAACCCTCACACCGTGGTGATCTGCTAACACCGTCCTTACCCAAGGGCGGCGGGGCAATTCACAGTATCGGTACAGGATGGGGCGCGGTCGGCATGACCGGGACAGCGTCGTTTCAGGTACCGCTGCCCCTCTCACCTGGGCGCGGGTTTGCCCCCACCATCGCGCTGAGTTACCACAGCACACTGGGCAACGGCCCGTTCGGGTTGGGTTGGAGCGCGTCGGCCGGTTCCATCAGCCGCAGTACCCTGCGCGGCGTTCCAGCCTATGACGATGATGATGTCTACATCGGCCCTGCTGGCGTTGAACTCAGGCCCGAACGCACGGCACTCGGTGCACCCGCCGTGCGCACTGTCGATCAGTTCAACACCCTGCCACTGGGCACCTCCTTTAACGTACTGCGTTACCTGCCGCGCCACGAAAGTTCTTTTGACCGCATTGAGCACTGGTCTTGCACCACAGACACCGCGGGTTTCTGGCTGGTGCAGACGGCTGACGGGCATTGCCACCTTTTTGGTAAAACCGCTTCGGCACGCCTTGCTGATCCAACGGTACCGACTCATGTCGCACAGTGGCTGCTGGAAGAAAGCCTGAACCCACTCGGTGAACAGATTTACTACCAGTACAAAACCGATACGCAGCCCACGCCAGACCGAAACTTCAGCGCCCAGCGCTATCTGAGTCGTGTGTGTTACGCCAACCTAACGGCAAGGGGGCAACTGGCGCTCTGGACGGAAAATGACCCGGCACCCAGGCAGTGGCATTTCGAACTGGTGTTTGACTACGGTGAACGCACCACGGTGCCTAGCCAAGCGCCGGCCTACCTCGCACAGCAGGGCTGGCTTGAGCGCAGCGACCCTTTCTTCAATTATGCCTATGGCTTTGAGCTGGGAAGCCGACGGCTGTGTCGGCAAATGCTGATGTTCCACAACTTCCCCGAAGAAACCGCCATGGGCCTCGACCCCGTACTGACACGGCGATTGCTGCTGGAGTACTCCACCACCGAGACCGGTATTAACCTATTGCAGGCCGTGCATGAACAGGCCTGCGCTGCAAATGGCGACCTGAGTCACTGGCCGCCTCTGGAGCTGACCTACAGCCGTTTCACGCTGGCCCCCGACCCTGCGCACTACCGCCCTTTCGATGCCTTGCACGGCTCAAACAACAGCGAGGGCTACCAACTGCTTGACCTCTACAGCGACGGCTTGCCCGGCGTGCTTTTTCGCAATGACAAACACTGGCTTTACCGCGAGCCAATGCGCGGCGCTCAAGCATCCGATGCCCGTGAAGTGACCTATGGCCCCTTGCAAGCGCTCAAGCGCGCGCCCTTGTCTGACCTGGATGCACCGCTGCTGCAAGCGCTGACAGACCTCAACGGAGACGGGCAACTGGAGTGGGTCATCGCTCAACCGGGCATGAGCGGCTTTTTTACCCTTGAGCGTGACCGGCAATGGTCCGGCTTCGTGCCTTTTTCGGCCTTCCCGCAGGAGTTCTTCCACCCACAAGGCCACCTTGCCGACCTGATGGGCAACGGTATTCACGACCTGGCCCTGATCGGCAGCAACAGCGTGCGCCTTTACACCAACCTGGGCACGGCAGGCTTTGCAGCCGGTACGCACATTGCGCACGAACACGAGGATGACCGGCTGCCGCTGCTCAGCAACAGCCCCACCGAACTGCTGGCCTTCAGCGATATTCTGGGCAGCGGCCAACAGCACCTGGTGCGTATTCGTCACAACGAAATCAAATGCTGGCCAAACCTGGGCCGGGGCCGCTTTGGTAAAGGCTTTGTGTTTGCCTCACTGCCTTTTGCCTATGCCGACTTCGAGGCGTCGCGGGTGTTGTTGGCCGACCTCGATGGCTCCGGTGCCAGTGACGTGATCTACCTTGAGCCCGATCAAGCGCTGATTTTCATGAACCGTTGCGGTAACGGCTTACACAACGCGCCCACTTCGCTGCCTTGGCCCGACGGCGTTCGCCATGATCGCTTTTGCCACGTCAGCGCGGCGGACCTGCAAGGCTTGGGTTGCAGCAGCCTGATCCTGACGGTGACCCACCCGGCACCGCGCCACTGGCGCTACGACTTTGTCACTGAAAAGCCCTACCTGCTGACCGGCACGGATAACAACATGGGTGCCGTCGGCCGCTTGAGCTATCGCAGCAGCGCCCAAGAGTGGCTGGACGAAAAAGCCCAACACCGGGCCGCGACACCGCCACCGGCCTCTGGCCTGCCATTTGCGTTGCATCTGGTCAGCGAGCAACAGCAGTACGACCAGATCAGTGGCAACCAACTGACCCAACGCTTTACCTATCGGGACGCTTACTACGACAACGCTGAACGCCGGTTTCAGGGCTTCGGCCTGGTGCAGGCCACCGACACCGAGCAACCGCTCAAGCCGGCGTCCAACCCAAGCGCTACAGCCCCCCTGCTGCGCAAGACCTGGTTTCATACGGGCAAGGCAATCGACCCGCCTCGGGGCGGCTTCTGGGCAGCCGACACCTTGGCCCATCAGATGGGGCTCACCCTGCTGACCCGTTTGGAGGCCGGCGCTACGCAGGACACCGTGGTGCCCCTGGCGTCTGCCACTGACCTGAGCGCCATGAAGCACGCCCTGAGCGGTAGGGTGCTGCGCGAAGAGGTCTACGCCGCAGATGACCCTGAGCCTTCACGCATCCCTTACACGGTCAGCCAACACCGCTATCTACTGCGCCAAGTGCAAGCGTGCGAGTGCCTGCTGGTGCTGCCTGTGGAATCACAGGTGTATCGCTACGAGCGCCAGGCTTCGGACCCGGCGTGCCAACACATGGTCCAGTTGCGCTGGGACCGCTATGGCAACCAAGTGCATGGGTTGACCCTTGATTACGCGCGACGCCAGCGTTTATCAGACCCGCCTCCGTTCAGTGACGCCCACCAGCAGACCTGGTGGCGCGACACCCACGACCCTGCGCAGCAGGTGCACTACATCCGTGAAATACGCGCCGCGTTCATTCATCTCGATGGCGCGGACCGCTGGCGGTTGGGGCTGCCTTACCGCCAGCGCAGCAATGTGCTGGTGTTTGAGAAGAACGCCCTGGCGCCGGAACGTATCCGCTATGAGTTGCTGATCGAGAACACCGCTGACAACCCCGTGGGCCCTGATGCCAAACGCACCCTGAGCGGTTTATCGGTGCAGTATTACTGCATGCCTGGCAGCCTTTCTCCACTGGCGACGGGCCAGGCCAGTTTTCAAGCGCTGGCGGCCTGCCAGGAAACCGCCGAACTGGACGAACAGGCGCTGACGGCCTATGACGATGTGAGCCGATTGAGCGGTCAACCCCCTTTCGACTTGACCCAAGCCCTTGAACAAGAGCACTACCAGGCCATGCCCCTGTTTTTATCCGCACGCGAGACGGACACATCGAATGTCACCCTCTGGTCACTCAAACAAGGCTATACCCGATACGCCCCTGAACACGGTTTCTACCGCCCCAACCAGCTGCAAGCCACCCAAAGCCACGCCACGACCAACATCGACCACGACCGTTACCACCTCCATGTCACCTCGGTCACGGCCATGGATGGCTGTATCACCAAAGCGGCGTACGACTACCGTTTGCTGCTGCCCATTGAGATCACCGACCCTCAAGGCAGCGTCCAGCAAGTTCGCTACGACGCGTTCGGCCAATTGCTGGTCAGCAGTGTTTACGGTCAAGAGCAGGGGAAACCCGTGGGGTTCGCGCCAGTAGCCGAGTACCAACGGCCCGCCGACGACAGCCCAAGCGCTGCCATCGCTAACCCGCAAGCGGCGATATTGAATGCCGCCAGCGCCTGCTTTTATGCGCCCTTCAGCTGGATGGGGCACATCGCGCCTTCCTCCCGGCGCGAGTACTGGATTGCGCAAGGTTACCTGACCGTTGGCGGTTACATCCGGGCCAGCACCCGCGCACAGTTGACCACGCTAAGCATGAGCGAGCCCGACTTGAGTGAGGCGGTACATCAATCAAGGCGTGAGCCGGTTCATGGTGCGGTACTGCGCGCGGATAACTACCCCACGATTGACCAAAGTGTGACTCGCGCTATCCATATCGACCTTACCTACAACGACGGTTTTGCCAGGCCGCTGCAAACCTGCCAGAAAACCTCAGCGGGGGAGGCTTACAGGCTGGATTCGATGGGACATCCATTGCTGGACACTCAAGGCAAGCCCTGCTGGAGCAGTGCGAACACCGCTGGCGGATCAGCGGTGGGGTCGAGTACAACAACAAGGGACTGGTAATTCGCAATTATTCACCCTACTTCGCTGACCAGTACCGTTACCTCCAGAACGGCACACTGCGCCAGCATGGCTACAGCGATCACGTGTTCTACGACCCGCTCGGGCGCCCTGTGCACAGGCTCAACACCAAAGGCCATTCCAGCCGAACCACTTATTGCACCTGGTACACCATCAGTGAAGATGAAAACGATACAGCGCAGGATTGAAACGGCACAGTACAGCGGTTTGATGCCCGCTGGGCCGTTCATCCCCCTGTGAGCCAGTGTGACTGATGCAGGAGGCGGCCCGTTCCGGGCCGCCGCTACAGGGTCAAGTGGGCTGTTACGTCAGGTCAGTTGTTTTTCTTCGTGTGAAAGGAGGTACCGTCCTTGCGCCTTACCCGACTCCAGAGCGTGGGGTTGGTTTCCCAGGGAGCAGCGACGCGTTTCCCACTCAAATAAAAAGCGACTTTATGACCCAAGCTGGCTTTGTGCCGATATAAATGGCGCAACTCAGCCACCGTCACTAACGCAGCAGATCGGTCAGGTTCGATAACTTTCTGCAGGTCAAGGCCGTCAAGTATAAATCGCGCCGTACGTGCGCCCTGCCCCGTGATAATCAGGTCCAGCGCGGCCTTGCTGCCCCCGGTGACATTTTTCTGCACGATCTTATTGGCTGCCTGTTGGAGGCTATTTTCGGTCGTGGCATATTTTAAAAACGTTTTAGTGAACGCGTACCTGGACTGCTCATAGGCCTGTGAGTACTCGTGCGCAAACTCGACATCCTGCGGTCTTGACACCCACTTTTTATAATAACCCTTGTACAGTTCACCGATGTTAGCGTGATAAGCCTCACTGAAAGGCAACAGCCTTTTATTAATATACTGCTGGTATTCATCAAAGCTTTTGTCGACACGCCTCAAGCCCTCATCATCCGCAGCAACGTCAGCCAACTCCTCATACTTATCAATAAACTCAGCCGCCACTTGCCGATGAAGTTCCAGCACGTTACGCATTTTTATAACCACCGCCTTGTCGGGTTGTAAAAACGGCCCCAGGTAATAACCCCGCTGCGTCAATCGCGAATAAAAGCTCAATTGGCTGGCAATGGCTTCACTTCGCCCAAAGTACAAATCGCCTTTGGCCGCACTGAATTCGCGTGCCAAATCACTTTGACGGCCGTCAGGATCTCTGCGTGAAACAACGTTCGACTTGACGAAGGTGAAGAGGTTTAAACCCTCTGCGCCGCCCGCCGGATCCGGGCTTATCCAGCGATGCAACCACGGCGCGTAGTACCGGAAGCCGTAGTAATACAACCCCGTGGCATCGCGTTCCTTGCCGCTGTAGCGCACTGTTTTGTAGCTCGCCTCCAGCGCACTGCGGGCCGCCCACCACGCCGTCGCGCCGTAGGGGTAATACCCTTCCTGGCTGAGCAACGCGGCTTGCGCGTCCAGTTCCAGCGTGCAACTGCCCGTCAGGTCCGACAGGCCATAGCGCAGTTGTTCGTTGGCGGCCTGCGCCGGTAAACCGCGTTCCCACTGCAGTGCCCTGACCGTGGTGTGCCCCGCTTCCACCGACAGCACGTTCAACCATTGCCCCGTGGCCTCGTCACGGTGCAGCTCAAGCCCCGGCAAATACCTCACCTCACGACGATGGGACAGGCCTTTGGCTTTGCTCGATCGCCATTTCAACACCCGTTGCCCGGCCGCGTCGTACCCGTAGCTTTCCTCGTCGGGGTCGCCGTCTTCGCGCATCACCTGGGTGACGTGCACCAGTTGGTTACGTGCGTTCCAGCTCATCATTTGCCCCCGCGCCAGCGCCTGTTGGTTGCCGCACCGGTCAAATCCCGAGCCCGGCCCCGGCGTGATGCCCAGCGCTTCAGGCTGGCTGTGATTGCTGCGGGCCGCCACACGCATCCGCTGTGTATAGCCCTGGCCGGTCGAGGGCACATGCTGCATCTGCAACAGGTTTCCGGCCGCATCGTATTGGTAATGGCGGCTGTAATTGCGCCACAGGGTGGCTTGCGCAGAGCCAAACAGCACCAACCCGGGCAAGGCCGAGCCGCCGGTGTGCTGCGCCTGCTCGCGGCCCGTGGCTTTGATCAACTGGTACAGCGTGTCGTAGGCGTAATGGCTCACGGCCTCGATTTGGCTGTTGCTGGCCCACACCGTGGGCTGGGCAGCATCCTCGACCCGGGTCACGTTGCCGACGCGGTCATACGCGTACGTCAGGTCCTGCAACACGCGCGCTTTGTTGGCGGATGCGTACACCACCCACTGTTGCAAACGGCCGTCAGCCTCGTCGTAGCGGGCCTGGGTCAGCAGGCCATTGCCGGCGGTTTCAGCAATCACCTGGCCGTGGGCGTTGTAGCGACGGCGGTGCATCAGCACCTTGCGTTGGCCACCGCTGAACTGAAGTTGCGTTCCGGTCAGTTCACCGCTCACCCCGTAGTCGAAAAAGCGCCGATGGCCTTTCGCATCGACCTGCTCCAGCACTGCTCCCAAGGCGTTGTAGCGCCCTGTGCTGGTGAAGTTTTCCGCCTGCAGCAGCGCCTCGCGGTCACTTTTGCGTGCAGGCCAGTCGATACGAGCACCCGGTTCGGCAAAGCGTCGCGACTGCCCCGTCACAGCCCCCGTGAGGCTGTAGTGTTCAATGCGCACACTGCCCGCCGGGTCTTCATGGCGCACCAGCCGCCCGCTGCAATTATTGGCGGCCTGCCCGGGTGTGGCGGCGGCGTAGGTCAAACGCTCGACACAACGCTCCACGGGGTCATCCTGCGCTTGCTCGAACACCGCCACCGGCCGCAGCAGGCGGTCATAGTCATGGCGCTGGCGGGCACCGTTGGCATCCCAGCTTCTGACCGGTTGGCCGGCACCGCCGAGCAACATCACCCGCCACCCGGCATCCACGCTGTCAGTGCGCAGCACCTGCCCCGTCAAGCTGTAACAATGGCTGACCGTGGGTTTCACCTCGGCATCCGTCGCCTGCAAGGCCTGCAAGCGCGGGTCCCACTGTTGCTGCAAAAAACCCGTCGCGCCGTAGACACTGCGAGTAATGCGAGCGACGGGCTCATCTTCGGCCCGCAAACGGTGGTAAGCCACCGTGCGTACCGGGGCCCCTCGGGGGTCTAACGCCGTAAGCACGGGGGTATGTCGGTGCAAGGAAGGCATGGCGCGTCACCTGATTGGCACAAGGGAGCAATCAGGCTAAAGCGCCGGGGTTGGCGGGGTGCGGTAGTTATTGGTTGCGGGGTGTCGCGGGCTTGCATCAGTGCGAATCCTTGCCATCACACCACTCAGCCAAGGCGTGCCCTGAGCCACTGCCAATGCATAGCACCCTAATTAAAAGCCCGGACTAGAGGCCTTGGCGCGGCTCTGTATCATTCTGAATGATATTGATCTTCGCTGGGTTCGATTCGTGTGCAGCCACGCGCGACAGCATTATCCGCCCCATCTCAACAGCTTGGCGGATCTCCCTCTCATGGAACAGTCACTTAAACAGTTGCGCTTCCCACTGGCGGCCTTGGCCATCGTGGTGATGAGTGCATGCGGCAAAACTCCACAAGCGACTGCTCCTGCGACTGCGGCAAAGGTCAGCGTGGCTCAGGTGCTTGAACAGCCAGTCAATGAATGGGACGAATTCACGGGGCGCCTTGAAGCGCCCGAAACCGTTGAAATTCGTCCGCGCGTATCCGGCCAGATTGATCAGGTCGCCTTCACCGAGGGCGCCCTGGTGAAAAAAGGCGACGTGCTGTTCCAGATTGACCCGCGTCCGTTCCAGGCCGCGGTGCGTCAACTCGAAGCCCAACTGCAACAGGCCCGCGCCAGCGCGTCACGCAGCGAAAACGAAGCCCAGCGCGGCGAACGCCTGCGCCAGAGCAATGCCATTTCCGCCGAACTGGCCGACTCGCGCAGCACCGCCGCCCAGGAAGCCCGCGCCGGGGTTGCCGCCATTCAAGCGCAACTGGACCTGGCCAAACTCAACCTGAGCTTTACCCGCGTCACCTCACCGATCAGTGGGCGGGTCAGCCGTGCCGATATCACCGCCGGTAATATCGTCACCGCCGATGTCACGCCGCTGACCAGCGTGGTGTCTACCGACAAGGTCTACGCCTACTTCGACGCCGACGAACGCGTGTTCCTCAAGTACGCGCAACTGGCGCGTGACGGCCAGCGCGGTCAAGCCACACCGGTGTACCTGGGCCTGTCCAACGAGGAAGGCAACCCGCACCTGGGCCAGATGAACTTCGTCGACAACCAGGTCAACCCCAAGACCGGCACCATTCGCGGTCGCGCCGTGTTCGACAACAGCAAGGGCGACTACACGCCGGGCTTGTACGCCCGCCTGAAACTGGTGGGCAGCGGCACGTATTCGGCGGTGCTGATCGACGACGAAGCCGTGGGCACCGACCTGGGCAAAAAATTCGTGCTGGTGATGGATGCCAATAACACGTCGGCCTACCGCGCCGTAGAGCTGGGCCCGAAACTCGAAGGCCTGCGCATTGTGCGCAGCGGCCTGAACAAGGGCGACACGATTATCGTCAAGGGCTTGCAGAAAGTACGCCCCGGCTCGCCGGTCACCCCTGAAGTGATCCCGATGGCCACTGAACAGACCCTCGCCGCACTGGCGCAACAACGACAAGCCCTGGAAGCCAGCAACCTGCCCCCGGTCAAGCCCGCCATTGGCGCGCCGAAGCTGGCCAGCGTTACGACTCCTCGCGGTTAAGGGACGAACACTCCGATGAATTTTTCCCAGTTCTTCATTCGGCGGCCGATTTTCGCTGCCGTGCTGTCTTTATTAATCCTGATTGCGGGCGGCATTTCGCTGTTCCAATTGCCGATCAGCGAATACCCGGAAGTGGTGCCACCGACCGTGGTCGTGCGCGCCAACTTCCCGGGTGCCAACCCCAAGGTTATCGGCGATACCGTCGCGGCACCGTTGGAGCAAGCCATTACCGGCGTTGAAAACATGTTGTACATGTCTTCACAGTCCACCGCTGACGGCAAGATGGCGCTGACCATCACCTTTGCCCTGGGCACAGACCTGGACAACGCCCAAGTGCAGGTGCAAAACCGTGTGACCCGAACCCTGCCCAAGCTGCCGGAAGAAGTCACACGCATCGGCATTACAGTGGACAAGGCTTCGCCCGACCTGACCATGGTGGTGCACTTGACCTCACCCGACCAGCGCTACGACATGCTGTACCTGTCCAACTACGCCATCCTGAACATCAAGGATGAACTGGCGCGGCTCAACGGTATTGGTGACGTGCAACTGTTCGGCATGGGCGACTACTCGTTGCGCGTATGGCTGGACCCGAACAAAACCGCGTCACGCAACCTCACGGCAACTGATGTGGTCACCGCGATTCGCGAGCAAAACCGTCAGGTAGCGGCCGGTGCCTTGGGTGCGCCGCCGTCGCCAAATGCCACCAGCTTTCAATTGTCGGTCAATACCCAAGGCCGCCTGGTGACGGAAGAAGAGTTCGAGAACATCATTATCCGCTCGGGGGATGATGGCCAGATCACACGCCTCAAAGACATTGCCCGGGTGGAACTGGGCTCCAGCCAGTACGCCCTGCGCTCGCTGCTGAATAACCAGCCGGCCGTGGCGATCCCGATCTTCCAGCGCCCGGGTTCCAACGCGATCCAGATCTCCAATGACGTTCGGGCCAAGATGAATGAGCTTAAGCAAAGCTTCCCGGCCGGCATGGACTACGAGATCGTCTATGACCCGACGATTTTCGTGCGCGGCTCCATTGAAGCCGTGGTGCACACGCTGTTTGAAGCGCTGATTCTGGTAGTGCTGGTGGTGATCCTGTTCCTGCAAACCTGGCGCGCCTCGATCATCCCGCTGGTGGCGGTGCCCGTGTCGCTGATCGGTACATTTGCCGTCATGCACATGCTGGGCTTCTCGCTCAACGCGCTGTCGCTGTTCGGCCTGGTGCTGGCCATCGGTATCGTGGTGGACGACGCCATCGTGGTGGTGGAGAACGTCGAGCGAAACATCGAACTGGGGCTCGCCCCCGTAGAGGCCACTCAACGGGCCATGCGCGAAGTGACCGGCCCGATCATCGCCACCGCTCTGGTGCTGTGTGCGGTGTTTGTACCGGCCGCGTTTATTTCGGGCCTCACCGGGCAGTTTTATAAGCAGTTCGCCCTGACCATTGCGATTTCGACCGTGATCTCGGCGTTCAACTCGCTGACCTTGTCGCCAGCGCTGGCCGCGGTGTTGCTTAAAGGCCATCACGCGCCGAAAGACCGCTTTACCCGTGTGCTGGACCGGCTGTTGGGTAGCTGGCTGTTTGGCCCGTTCAACCGGTTCTTCGTCAAGGCCAGTAATGGTTACGTAGGCACCGTACGGCGGATTATCCGTGGCAGCGGCATCGCCATGCTGGTGTACGCCGGCCTGATGGTACTGACATGGGCCGGGTTTGCCCACACGCCGACCGGGTTTGTGCCTGCGCAAGACAAACAGTACCTGGTGGCTTTCGCGCAATTGCCGGATGCCGCGAGCCTGGACCGCAGCGAAGCCGTGATCAAGCGCATGTCCGATCTGGCCCTTAAGCAGCCGGGTGTGGCCAACTCGATTGCCTTCCCCGGCCTGTCGATCAATGGCTTCACCAACAGCCCGAACAGCGGCATCGTGTTTGTGGCCCTCAAGGACTTCAAGGAGCGCAAAGACCCGAGCCAATCGGCAGCGGCGATTGCAGCCACCTTGAATGCCCAGTTTGCGGATATCCAGGAAGCCTATATCGCGATCTTCCCGCCACCGCCGGTACAAGGCCTGGGCACCATCGGCGGGTTCCGCCTGCAGGTCGAAGACCGTGGCGGCCTGGGCTATGACGAGCTGTATAAAGAAGTGCAAAACGTCATCGCCAAGAGCCACGGCGTACCGGAACTGGCGGGCCTGTTCACCAGCTTTACGGTGAACGTGCCGCAAGTCGATGCCGCCATCGACCGCGAAAAGGCCAAAACCCACGGCGTAGCGATCAACGACATCTTCGACACCCTGCAGATTTACCTGGGTTCGCTGTATGCCAACGACTTCAACCGCTTCGGGCGCACCTATCAGGTGAACGTACAGGCCGACCAACAGTTCCGCCTCGACGACAGCCAGATCGGCCAGCTGAAAGTGCGCAACAACAAAGGCGAGATGATCCCGCTGGCGACCTTTATCAAGGTCAGCGGCACCGCTGGGCCTGACCGCGTTAGCCACTACAACGGCTTTATCACCGCCGAGATCAACGGCAATGCAGCGCCGGGTTACAGCTCGGGCCAGGCTCAGGCGGCGATCGAGAAACTGCTCAAAGAGGAACTGCCTAACGGCATGACTTACGAGTGGACCGACCTGACCTATCAGCAAATCCTGTCGGGCAACACCGCGCTGTTCGTGTTCCCGCTCTGCGTGCTGCTGGCGTTCCTGGTGCTGGCCGCGCAATACGAGAGCTGGAGCCTGCCGCTGGCGGTGATCCTGATCGTACCGATGACCCTGTTGTCCGCCATTACCGGGGTGATTCTGTCGGGCGGTGACAACAACATCTTCACCCAGATCGGCTTGATCGTACTGGTGGGCCTGGCATGCAAGAACGCGATTCTGATTGTCGAGTTCGCCAAGGACAAACAGGAAGAAGGCCTCGACCCGCTGGCCGCCGTGTTGGAAGCCTGCCGCTTGCGTCTGCGGCCGATTCTGATGACCTCGTTTGCCTTCATCATGGGCGTGGTGCCCTTGGTGCTGTCCAGCGGTGCCGGTGCTGAAATGCGCCATGCGATGGGTGTGGCGGTGTTCTCCGGGATGCTGGGGGTCACGTTCTTCGGCCTGCTGCTGACGCCGGTGTTCTATGTCCTGATTCGCCGGTATGTGGAGCGCAGTGAAGCGCGCAAAGCTGCCAGGCACCTGAAGCTGGAGTCGCAACAATGAGCGTGAAACTGTTTATGCCGAGCCTGTTGGTGCTGGCCTTGAGCGCCTGTGCCGTCGGCCCGGACTACAAAACGCCGGACACCGCGCCGGCACAGATCAGTGCCGGCAACCTGAAGGGCTTTGACCGGGCGCATTTTGAAGGCATCTGGTGGCAGCAGTTCGACGACCCGACCCTCAACCAGTTGGTCACCGAGTCGCTGGCCGGCAACCGCGAGTTGCGCGTCGCCTTTGCCCGCCTGCGGGCGGCCCGGGCGATTCGCGATGACGTCAGCAACGACGCCATGCCCACCGTCACCAGCCGCGCCAGCAGCGATGTAGGCAAAGGCCAGGTACCCGGCCAAACCGAAAAACGCGTCAACAGCGAGCGTTATGACCTGGGCCTGGACATGGCCTGGGAGATCGACCTGTTTGGCCGTATCCAGCGCGAGCTGGAGGCCAGCGACGCCGACGAGCAAGTGGCCGCCGCCGACCTGTACCAGTTGCAGGTCACGATGATTGCCGAGCTGGTGGATGCCTACGGCGAGCTGCGGGGCGCGCAGTTGCGTGAACGCATCGCTCTGGACAACCTGAAAAACCAGCAGGACTCCAAGACCATCACCGAAAGCCTGCGCGACGCCGGTGTCGGCGACCAATTGGACGTGATGCGTGCTGATGCGCGCCTGGCGGCGGTTGAAGCCAGCGTGCCGCAACTGCAGGCCGAGCAAGTGCGCGAGCGTAACCGCATCGCCACCTTGCTGGGGCAGCGGCCGGAACAGTTGAACATCGACCTGAGCCCCAAACAGCTTCCGGCCATTGCCAAAGCGTTGAATATCGGCAACCCCGGCGACCTGTTGCAACGTCGCCCGGACATCCTCAGCGCGGAACGCAAACTGGCAGCGGCCACCGCCCGTATTGGCGTGGCCAAGGCCGACCTGTTTCCACGGGTCAGCCTGAGTGGTTTCCTGGGCTTTACCGCCGGGCGCGGCTCGCAAATCGGTTCGGCGGCGGCCAATGCCTGGGCACTCGGCCCGCGCATTACCTGGCCGGCGTTTGACCTTGGCAGCGTGCGTGCACGTTTGCGCGGTGCCGATGCGCAAGCCGATGGCGCACTGGCCAACTATGAGCAGCAAGTGTTGTTGGCACTGGAAGAGTCGGAAAACGCCTTTAGCGACTACGGCAAACGGCAACAACGGTTGGTGTCGTTGATTCGCCAGAGCGAATCCAGCCGTACCGCTGCCGACCTGGCGGCCATTCGCTACCGCGAAGGCACGGTGGATTTCCTCGTGTTACTCGATGCCCAGCGCGAACGCCTGGCCGCCGAAGACAGCCAGGCCCAGGCCGAAGTGGAGTTGTATCGCGGCGTCGTGGCGATTTACAAAGCCCTGGGCGGCGGCTGGCAAGTCGACACCCTGGCCAGCGTGAACTGATTTAACCCCTGTTTTAAAGCGCTCCTTTGGTTGGCCGCAACCAACCATTTTTTAGCCCCGCACGCTTTTGGCTGCGGGGCTTTTTTTGCGTGCTGTTCCGCCCCCGCGCGCCTTGAGTGCACTGGCAAGGCGTTTGACTCCAAGCGCCCTCATGTCCCAATCTTGCGCTTCATCCATACGCCTGTTTCTGGATATTGCATGTCCCAGCCTCACCGCTACCTTGTTATCAGCCTGCTGTCGGCCTTTATTGCCATGGGCCTGTGGTTCTGGATGCGCCCCGCACCGACCGTAGCGCCCGCCACCGCGCATCAAAACTACGCCGCCTCGCTGGCCATGGCGCATAACGGTCAACCGGGGGCTGCTCGCGTGCTCTACCGGCAACTGATGCGCACCGACCTCACCGACATTCGCCGTGCTGACCTGCATGCCGAGCTGCCCAACTACCCGAGCCCGCGGGCACTGAAACTGGCAGATGACGACTTGCAGAACCCCTCTGCGCGGGTGCGTCAGGCGGCGATTCAGAGCATTGTCGGCTTGGTGCCCAACGCCCAGCGCACCCTGTTGCTTGGCCCGTTGTTGAGCGACGAAGAACAACCCGTACGCTTCGCCGCGGCCAACGCTTTGCTGGGGTTGTCGCCGGATGAGCAAGGCCTGTACTACGGGCCGTTGCAGCAAGTGATTGACGAATACGAGCGTGACCTCAAAACCCGCCCCGAAGACCCTCAAGCCCTGGGGCAACTGGCGCGGTTGTACCTGCATGAAGGCCAGCTGGATGAGGCCCAGGCCACCCTGGAAACGGTCATGGCACTGGCACCGAACGACCTCAGGGCTGTCGTCGCACAGATCGACTTGCTGGACAAGCGCGGCCAGCCTGACCAGGCCCGACAACTGCTGGCCCGGCAACTGGCCTCGCACCCGGACTCGGCGTACCTGCAACATGCGCTGGGCATCTGGCTGCTCAACCATGGTCAAACCGAATACGCCCTGCTCGGCTTGGCCAAGGCGGTTGAACTGGAGCCTGACAACAGCGATTACCGCTACAAACTGGCGATTGCCCTGCATGACCTCGACCAACTGGAAGCTGCCCAGCGCCAGTTGGAAGACCTGCTGCAACGCCAGCCAGCCAACCGCAAAGCACGTGTTTTGTTAATTCGCTATTGGAAAGAGTCGGGGCAATTGCAGAATGTACAAGTGCTACTGGCACAACTCGAACAGCAAAACCCGGACGACCCGGCACTGCAACAAGGGCTGTAAACCCGGAATTGCGGTTCAGACAGGAACATCGCGCCGGACGTAGCCTCGCAAAGCTCGTCAACGACAGGTGTAGTCGCTGCCGCAGGCTGCGATCGATTGCGCAGCAATCGTAAAACCTGAGTCCCGGATCAGACAGGAACACCGCGCTGTCTGATTTCACGACGGCTTCGCCGCCGGACGTAGCCTCACAAGATTCGTCAACGGGGGGCACGCGTTATAGGCTGATTCAAGCCTGGCCTTCGCCAAGGGGCAAGCGAACGCTGAACAGGGCCCCTTCGCCCAAGGCACTCTGGACCGTCAAGGTGCCGTTGTGGGCCGTGACGATCTGCTCGGATATAAACAGCCCCAAGCCCAGGCCGGCAGCCGCGTGACCTGCCGAAACCCGTTCAAATTGCTGGAACACCCGCTGCTGGTTTTCCGGGCTGATGCCGATGCCTTGATCACGCACATCAATCACCGCCTGTTCACCGTCACGGTACACAGAGACGTCAATGGGCTTTTTCGCCCCGTAGCGCAGCGCGTTGGTCAACAGGTTTGAGACCACTTGCTCAATCCGGAACTCATCCCAATGCCCGATGACCGGCTGGTCAGCAGTGAACGTGACACTCGACTGCGCCGCGCTGATTTGCGGTGCAAAACCCTCCAGCAACTGGCTGACCACATGGGCAAGGTCGAACTCCACCGGCCGGATAGACAGCTTGCCAGTGCGAATACGGGACACGTCGAGCATGTCTTCGATCAACCGGATCAGGCTCAGGATCTGACGCTCGTCGCGTTCAACCATGGCGTGCATTTTATCCAGGGTGAAGGCCGACGCGTTATCCCGCGCCAGGTGCAATTTGCGCAGTTGGGTTTCGAGGATCAAGCCGTTGAGCGGCGTGCGCACTTCGTGCGAAACAATTGACATAAAGTCGTCGCGCATGCGCACTGCATGTTCCAGTTCGCCTTGCGTCACTTGCAACTGGGCCAGTAACGTTTCCTGCTCGCGGCGGCTCTGTTCCAGGGCTTCGACTTGCTGTTTCATCGCCTTGCTCTGGCGATAAAGGTCGACAAACACATTGACCTTACTTTTCACCGCGTGGGTGTCCAGCGGCTTGTGCAAGAAGTCTACCGCACCGCTTTCATAGCCCTTGAAGGCATAGTTCATCTCGCGGCCCGCCGCGCTGACAAACACAATCGGGATGTTTTTGGTCTTTTCCGTACCGCGCATCAATTCCGCCAGCTCAAAGCCATTCATGCCGGGCATTTGCACGTCGAGAATGGCCAGGGCGAACTCATGCTGCAGCAACAGTGACAGCGCCTGGTCTGCCGATAACGCTTGATAAACCTGCAAGTCATCGCGCTTGATCAACGCTTCAAGCGCCAGCAGGTTTTGCGCCAGGTCATCCACGATCAATAATTTGGCTTGAATACCACGTAGTCCCATTCGATTCGTTCCAGCTTGACGGGCAGACGGCCAATGCCGTGAAAAGTAAGGTGCAGTCGGTCTTGTCTGAATCACACTCACCGTTTTCGGTAGATCCGCGCATGCGCAACGACCGGGGTGAACTGTTGGCTGTACGACGAGAAGTCCAGGGTTTCCTTACTGCCCAGCATCAGAAAACCACGATGGCATAACGACTCATGAAACAACCCAAACGCTCTACCTTGAAGATTTTTATTAAAGTAAATCAACACATTACGACATGAAATTAAATTAGTTTCTGAGAACACACTGTCCGTCGCCAGGCTGTGGTCAGCAAACGTGACTGACTCACGCAGGCTCTTGTCAAAAATCGCGTAGTCATAGGCGCTGGTGTAGTAATCGGCCAACGACTGTGTTCCGCCCGCTTGCTGGTAGTTACGGGTGTAGGCGCGCATGGACTCCAACGAATAAATCCCTTGCTTGGCCTTTTCCAGCGAATGCGGGTTGATATCCGTCGCATAGATGATAGTACGATCCAGCAGGCCTTCTTCACGCAGTAAAATGGCCATGGAATACACCTCCTCACCCGTGCTGCAACCGGCAATCCAGATTTTCAGTGACGGGTAGGTCCTGAGAATCGGCACCACTTCCTGACGCAGGGCCAGAAAGTACTCAGGGTCGCGAAACATCTCACTGACGGGTACCGTCAAAAACTGCAGCAACTGCATAAACACAATCGGGTCATGCAGCACGCGCTCCTGCAAGCCCGAGAGCGTCTGGCAATCGAGCTGGTGCATCGCCTGCTGAACCCGGCGCTGGATGGACGCCCCGGCGTAGTCACGGAAGTCATAGCTGTACTTCAGGTAGATCGCTTCGATCAGTAGCCGTAACTCGATATCACTGCTTTGTAGCACTTAGAGACGTTCCATTTTCGGTAGCCATACCCGGATCAGCGAAAACAGCCGGTCCAGATCAATGGGTTTGGCCAGGTAATCATTGGCACCGGCCTGTAAACAACGCTCTTGATCATCCTTCATGGCCTTGGCCGTTACGGCAATGATCGGCAGCTTGCTCCAGCGCGGGTTCTTGCGAATTTCGAGGGTGGCTTCATAGCCATCCATCTCCGGCATCATCACATCCATCAACACCAGGTCGATGTCATCCATTTCATTCAGGCGCTCCAAGGCTTCATGGCCATTACGGCCGATAACCACGATGGCCCCCTTGTGCTCCAAAGCGCTGGTCAACGCAAAAATGTTGCGCACATCATCGTCCACCAGCAATACCTTGCGGCCTTCGAACACTTTGTCGCGGCTGCGTGCCGACTGCAGCATGCTTTGGCGGTCATGGGACAACTGCGATTCAACTTTGTGCAAAAACAGCGTCACTTCATCGAGCAAGCGTTCCGGTGAGCGCGCGCCCTTGATGATGATTGAACGCGAGTACTTGCGCAGTTCGACCTCTTCGTCGCGGGTCAAGTTGCGTCCGGTGTACACAATCACCGGCGGGAACGAGCAGATATCTTCGGTAGACATGCGCTTGAGCAAATCACTGCCCAGCATGTCCGGCAGCTTGAGGTCGATGATCATGCAGTCGTACAGCGTGGTGCGCAGCAGGTCCAGGGCTTCCTGGGCCAGACCCACGGCGGTGATTTCGATGTCATCGTCGCCGATCAGGCGCGCAATGCTGTCGCGTTGCAGGTCGTCGTCTTCCACCAACAGCACCCGCTTGACCTTTTGTGCGAGCTTGGCTTCCAGCCGGGCAAACACCCCCTTGAGTTCATCGCGCGACGTGGGTTTGACGGCATAACCGATAGCCCCCATGTGCATGGCGGCTTCGACCCGGTCCTCGACTGAAATCACATGCACAGGAATATGCCGCGTCGAGGCCCGCTCTTTGAGGCGCTGCAACACGGTCAGGCCGGAATGGTCCGGCAAGCGCATGTCCAACAAAATAGCGTGGGGGGTATGCTCGGCCGCCAAGCTGAAGCCCTCATCCGCGCTGTGAGCAACCAGGCAGTGATACCCCAGTTCATGCGCCAGGTCGAAGAGGATGCGCGCAAAGTTCGGCTCATCTTCAATCACCAGAATACTGCGCGTGTTGAACGGGGCCTGGTCGCGGTCATCCGCAAAGCTGGCTATTTCCAGTGCGGCGACCCGAGGTGCGGGCAACCGAGGTTCAGCCGATCGAACGGCCACGGGAGGGCTGAAAGATGCGGGCTCCGGTGCCGGTTCCTGCTCGACATACTGCTCAGGCACCACCAGCGTAAACTCGCTGCCCTGCCCCGGCGTGCTGCTGACACTGATCGAGCCACCCAGCAAGGTGGCCAGGTCACGGGAGATCGACAGGCCCAGGCCCGTGCCCCCGTACCGGCGGTTGGACGTGCCATCGGCTTGGCGGAAGGCTTCGAAGATGCATTCCTGTTGATCCGGCGCAATACCAATCCCGGAGTCACGCACTGTGAACGCCACGCCAAGTCCCGGTGCACGGGCAATACTCAAGCTGACCTCACCGCGCTCGGTGAATTTGATGGCATTGGACAGCAGGTTCTTCAGCACTTGCTCCAGCCGCTGGCTGTCGGTGTAGAGCATCGACGGGGCGTCGGGCTGAATATCTATGCTGAACGCTAGCGACTTGTCGTCGGCCAGGGGGTGGAACAGGCTGCGCAACCCTTCAGCCATGCGCGCCACGCGGGTGTTTTCGGGGCGCACTTCCAGCTTGCCGGCCTCAACCTTGGCGATGTCGAGGATGTCGTTGATCAGGTTGAGCAAATCATTGCCCGCGGAGTAAATCGACTCGGCAAACTTGACCTGCTCATCGGTGAGGTTCTGATGCAGGTTTTCCGACAACAGTTTGGCCAGAATCAGTGAGCTATTAAGCGGTGTGCGCAGTTCATGGGACATATTGGCCAGGAACTCGGACTTGTAGCGGCTGGAACGCTGCAGCTCGTCAGCTCGCTCCTCCAACTGCACCTGAGCAAGGTTGAGCTGATCATTCTTGCGGTCCATGGCGTCACGCTGCCCCGCCAAGGCCTCATTGGTCTGTTCCAGTTCTGCCTGCTGCGCTTCCAGGTGGGCCTGGGAATCCTTCAAGTGGCGCGACTGCTCTTCCAGCTCTTCATTGGCCGCCTTGAGTTCCTCTTGTTGCACCTGCAGTTCTTCGTTGAGTTGCTGGGTTTCGGCCAGCACTTCTTGCAGGCGCTGGCGATAACGCGCGGCTTCTATCGAGGTGCCGATATTGTCGGCAATCAGCTCCAGCAACTCGACATCCCGTTGCGTCAATGGCCGTAGAAAACCCAACTCGATCACACCGTTGACCTGCTTGTCGTCGCTGGTGGGCATGACCAGCACACTGCGGGGGCTGCCCTCGCCCAACCCGGAGCTGACCTTGAGAAAGTAATCGGCGGGCACATTGTCCAGGCGAATCATCTGCCCCTGCTGCGCGGCCTGACCGACGATGCCTTCATTGTTGTGGATCAACTGATCCTGAAGCTGCTGATCGCGGGAAAAACCATAAGTGGCTATGCGCTTCAAGCCTCCGTGATCTTCACGCACATACAACGCAGCCACTACGGAGCCCAGGTACTGGGCACAAAATTGCAGAATATTGCGGCCCAACATGTTCAGGGTTAGACGCCCCAACACTTGCTCTGCCAGTTCGGTTTGCCCATTTCGCAGCCATGCCTGCTGCTCCAGGCGCTGCGCTGCTCTTGATTGTGCTTCGAGCGTTTTATTGTAACTGCTTGAAAGCTCGACCAAATCTCGACGACCTATATAGGCCAGGAATCCGCTCAAACCCAAGATGAAAATGAGGTAAAGCCCGACACTGACGACGGTGGTGGTGCTGGCTTGCGCGTTGCGAGTTGCGCGTAATTGCTGCTCAAATTGTATGAATTCGTCATATTCCTTGCGCATCTGGTCCGTCAAGCGTTTGCCTCGCCCCGCCTGCACCGGGGAGCGATAATCACCACTGTCACGACGAATCGTGACCATGGATTGCGCATACAACGCCCACTCATGCTGCAAGGCCTCAAGGCGTTTCAAACGCTCGACCTGCTGCGGGTTATCGCTCACCAACGCCTGCAGGTTCTGCAACTGCGCGGTGATTTGTGGCTTGGCCACTTCATACGGGTCCAGGAAATGCTCGTCCCCGGTGATCAGAAACCCGCGCATGCCGGTTTCAAGGTCGACGGTCAACCTGACCGCCTCATTGGCGTTGCCGATCACCCGGTCGCTGTGTTCGACCCACTTGATCACCGACAGCAAATAACTGATCAACACCACAAACAGCACAGCACTGAGCACGCCAACCGCCAACGGCAAGCCGACGTTGCGCGCCAAAAGCCTGCGAAAACTTTTCTCATCAATTGATGCAGGTGCGTTCATTTGTCAAAACCCGGGAACCGTCAGTAAAAAACCCGATTGTGCAGGATCAAGCGGGAATAGTTCTAATTTCTTATTTTCATTGAAGGTATTTCCTACAATAAAATGTATATTTTCTTGCACAATAAACGTCTTCTAACAGCAGTAAACGCTATTCTTCCCCCACGACGCCGCCCGGAGCCCGTCATGCGGCACCTCCCCCCGAGCTGTTGATGACCCCGCACGCGTTTTTTCATTTTCGAGATCATCACTATGTCTGCAACAGGCTCCACCATCCTGGTCGTCGAAGATGACGCCATAATTCGCATGCTGATCGTTGACGTGCTGCAAGAGCTCGATTACAGCGTGCTTGAAGCCGCCAACAGTGAAGATGCAATCACCGTGCTCACCGACATAGCACAACCCATTGACCTGTTGATGACTGACGTGGGCCTGCCTGAAATGGACGGTCGGGAACTGGCCACCAAGGCCCGCGAGCTGCGCCAGGGCTTGCCTGTCCTGTTTGCCAGCGGCTCTGCCGAGCACCTGACCCCCGAGCACGGCATGTCGGTCATTGGCAAACCGTTCTCCATTGATCAGTTGCGGGACAAGATCCGCAGCATCCTGAGCTGACATTTCGATTTGACGGATCCGGCGCTGCCGTGATCTCCTACACATCTTGTATCAGGTGCCCTTCACAGGGTGAAACGGGAAACCGGTGCGTCAGGCCAATCGTCTTGACCAGTCCGGTGCTGCCCCCGCAACGGTAAGCGAGAGATGCATCTAATCCACTGTGCCCCTCGGCATGGGAAGGAGATGCAAAAAGGTTCGATGTGAACCCCTCGCAAGCCCGGAGACCGGCCTGGTTACGTCGAATAACAAACCCGCGGTGGGCGGGCGCTGTTGAACCCTGCGAGCTTCGTTCGTGGGGTTTTTCTGTGCTCTGAGGCCCGCTGCTTGCCCAAAGGGAAGCGCCATGTCTATCAGCACCAGCCAAACCCGTTCCGCGGCGTCAACCGCCACTCAGAGCCAACGCATTGTCGCCGCTGTCGGCGCTGCCGTGCTGGGGGCCTTCCTCGTTTACTTCGCCGGCTTTTCCCATATAGAAGCGGTGCACAACGCTGCCCACGACACCCGTCACAGTGCTGCTTTTCCGTGCCATTGAGAGTACCTGCCATGATTAAGCGTATTGCTCAAACGGCCGGTTTCACGGGCTTGCTGGCTGCCTTGTTGCTGACCCTGCTGCAAAGTTTTTGGGTGGCCCCGCTGATCCTGCAAGCGGAAACCTACGAAAAACCCGAAGCGTCTGAAGTGCACGAACACGCCGACACCGCCATGCCTACTCACGCACACGACGCTGAAGCCTGGGAACCTGAAGACGGCTGGCAGCGCGTGCTCTCGACCACCGGTGGCAACCTGGTGGTAGCGGTTGGCTTCGCCCTCATGCTGGCGGGCCTTTACACCCTGCGCACGCCGACTCGCACTGCACAGGGCCTGCTGTGGGGGCTGGCGGGTTACGCCACTTTCTGCCTGGCCCCGACCCTGGGTTTGCCGCCAGAACTGCCCGGTACGGCGGCCGCTGATTTGCTGCAACGCCAGACCTGGTGGGTCGGCACAGCGGCATCGACTGCGGTGGCCATTGCGCTGGTGGTGTTCGGCAAACACTGGGCCCTGAAAATTCTCGGCGTGGTGATTGCAGTGATCCCTCATCTCCTGGGTGCGCCGCAGCCGCTGGAGCATTCAAGCCTGGCCCCGCAAGCGCTGGAGTCACAGTTCATCATTGCTTCGCAACTGACCAACTGCGCGTTTTGGCTGGCCTTGGGCGTGATCAGCGCCTGGCTGTTCCGCCGCAAACCGGAAGGCCAATACTCGGCATGATAGCTCCCGGCCGGGCACCCATCCTGGTCATTGGCCTGGGCTGTCGTCAGGGCTGCAGCGTGGAAGACTTACACGCCTTGATCCAGCAAGCGCTGGGTCAAGCCAACCTGGTGGTCGAAGCGATCAGCGCCCTGGCCAGCATTGATCTAAAACGCCAGGAGCCGGGGCTGATACAGTTAGCCGCACAACTGGACAGGCCTTTTGAAGTGTTCAGCGCCTCACAGTTGCGCCGTTATGAGCCGCATCTGAGCCATCACTCGCCCATAGCTTTTGAGCAAACCGGGTGCTGGGGCATTGCTGAAAGTGCCGCCCTGGCATTGGCCGAACAGTTGAGCGGCCACCCGGCCACACTGCTTGTTCGCCGACAAAATTCCCCTATGGCGACGTTTGCGTTGGCCTGCGCCGGGTAAAAACCGCGATAATCCCCCGCCTCACTATGAGCGTTCCTCAAGAGCGACTCACTCCCGTTCCCTTCAAGAGACTGCCATGACTGTTTACTTCATTGGTGCCGGCCCCGGTGACCCGGAGCTGATTACCGTCAAGGGCCAGCGCCTGATCCGCCATTGCCCGGTGATCATTTATGCCGGTTCACTGGTGCCCGCAGCGGTACTGGAAGGCCATCAGGCTGTACAGGTGGTTAACAGTGCCGAGTTGCACCTTGAGCAAATAATCGAGCTGATCAGGGCGGCCGATGCTCAAGGCCAGGACGTGGCGCGCGTGCACTCCGGCGACCCCAGCCTGTACGGGGCCATCGGTGAGCAGATCCGCTGCCTGCGCGAGCTGGGCATTGCGTTTCAGATCATTCCAGGGGTGACGGCCACGGCAGCCTGCGCAGCGCTTCTAGAGGCAGAACTGACACTGCCGGACATTTCTCAAACCGTTATTCTGACCCGCTACGCGGAAAAAACCGCCATGCCCGCCGGGGAGGAACTGGCCAGTCTGGCGCAGCATAAAGCCACGATGGCGATTCATCTCGGGATTAAAAACCTGGAAAACATCGTCCGCGAGCTGACGCCGCATTACGGCAGTGATTGCCCAATTGCGGTGATTCACCGTGCCAGTTGGCCAGATCAGGCGTGGGTCACCGGAACGCTGCAAGACATTGTGGCCAAGGTGCAGGCGCAAGGTTACAAGCGTACCGCCTTGATACTGGTGGGCCGGGTGCTCGGCAGTGACACGTTCTCGGACTCATCGCTGTACCGCGCCGGGCACGCGCACCTCTATCGGCCGTAAACCTCAATCACGGGTGATCAGGCATAAAAAAACGGTGCTCACGGGGCACCGTTTTTTATGCACTGGCAGCGCGCGCCCTGGGACTGATCACTCAGTAGTAGGCGTTTTCTTTCTGCGAGTGGTCGGTCACGTCACGTACGCCCTTGAGTTCAGGGATGCGCTCGAGCAAGGTGCGCTCGATCCCTTCGCGCAAGGTCACGTCGGCCTGGCCGCAGCCCTGGCAACCGCCACCAAACTTGAGCACGGCAATCCCGTCTTCAACCACTTCGATCAGGCTGACCTGACCACCGTGGCTGGCAAGCCCGGGGTTGATCTCGGTTTGCAGGTAGTAATTGATACGCTCGTTGATCGGGCTATCGGCATTGACCATTGGCACTTTGGCGTTCGGTGCCTTGATGGTCAGTTGCCCGCCCATGCGATCGGTCGAGTAATCGACCACGGCATCTTCAAGAAACGGTTCGCTGACCTGGTCGATATAGGCGGTGAAGCTGGCCAGACCCAAAGGCAGGTCTTCCGGTTTCACTTCATCGCGCTTGCAGTAGGCAATACAGGTTTCAGCATATTGCGTACCCGGCTGGGTAATAAACACGCGAATGCCGATCCCTTCACTGTTCTGCTTCGACAGCAGATCAGCCAGGTATTCTTCAGCGGCTTGGGTAATCGTTATGGCGCTCATGGAACCTCCTCGCAGACATGGGGCGCAGTTTACGCCAATCGGCGCGCCTGACAAAGTCCTAGTATTTTTGTCAGGAAAGCCACACCCCAAGCCGTTCAATCTATCGGCCTATTACAGGTTTTCGTACCGGTTCATGTCCAACACACCCGCCTCAACCGGGTCAGTTTCACTGATGTACTGACCGATATCATGAAAATATTCCCAGAATTGCGGATGGCTACGGCGTACGCCCCAACGCTCGACAATGGCCTCAAACGCTGGCTGATCCTTGCTCTGCTCCATCGCATCAACAAAGGCTTGCACCTCATCTGCGGGAATATTGAACATAAAGTTGGGGTAACTGCTCAGCACGCCAGGGTAAATGGTCAGCGTGTCAAGCCCCGGCTGCAGACGGTAGGCTTCGCCCAGCATAAAGGCCACGTTGCTGTGCGCACGGTTGCGCAGCAAGCTGTACATCTCGCGCTGGCCGTCACTGCCCTGGATACGCAGCATGGTGGCTTCAGGCAATTGATTGATCACCGCCAGGCCCGCGGCCGGGCGTGACACCAGGCGGCTCAGGTATTGCTCGGCGTACTGGAACTCCTGGCTGACATTGGGCCGCGAACAATAGGCACCGGTGCAACGGTTGATCGGATCCGGGTGCGCATTCAAGGTGCCCGCACGATCGATCAACTTGAGCGCAAAGTCGCGTTTGGGGTCTTCAGGGTCAAGGTGCATACCGGTCGGTGTGTCGGTGTCGATTTTCTCGTAGTCCAGCCACAACTTGATCTTGCCACTGTTCTGGTACCAGTCGCTGAGCATGTCGGCTCGCGAATCGGCAGGCATCAGTCGCAGGAAATTGACCTCGGCCCCATTGCGAATCAGGTCGAAGTACAACCGGGTTTGCGCCTGATGTGACACGTTGCCGAACACATCGAAGTTGACCGCCAACTGGTAATAGGTGCGCTCCAGCAGCGGGAAGTCAAACAGCCACATCGTCTTGGGCACATCACCGATCAGGCCCTTGGTGACGCTGGCACTGTCGAAGTGACGGAAGATCGTCAACATCGCGTTATCGTTACCTGCCCATAGCGTGGACCAGCTCGGTGGCGGCATGTCGGCGTAAGCTTCCTGGCGCAGCTTCACATAGGCGTTACGCTTGTCACGAAAGGCGTGCCACAGCGAAAGAATGCTGCCCACGTTGTCAATCTGCCCGGGCATGGCCAGCAACGGGGTGGCTTCGCCCCGGTAGGCCGCGTCGGTGATATAGCGGTCGCGGGCAGGCTCCTGGAACACCGCCCAGAAGTTGTCCCGGATAACGTCCGTGGCGATTTGCCCACGGCACACCGGGCCGCGAATAAAGGTGCGCACGAAATACTCGGCGTTATCCAGCATGAACTGGTAACGCGCCACGGCCGGTATGGCTTCGAACGTGTCAAACGGGTTGGCGCGACTGCGCGGGCCGTAGCCGGGCAAGCGGTCGGTCTGCCAGTCACCGCTATAGAACAGTTGCTTGACCCGCTCCAGCTTGCGCGCACCCATCGGGTAGGTGATGTGGGTCTTGTGAACAATGACCCCTTGCACGGGCATCATGCGGTAGTAAAACGTCGTGCCCGGGTCATCATTCGGACGGCGCGTGGCGATCAGGTCAATAGGTTGACCACTGGGGGTACGCGAGCGCACCCACTGGAAAAAATGCCCCGGCACACCGTTGTCGAAATAGGCATGGGCCAGGAACCAGTGCTCATACAACCAGCGGCCTACCAACGCTTCGCTTGCGCCTGGGCGGTTGAGCAGCGCTTCCCACTCGGCAATTTGCGCCGCTTCGGTCGCACTCGGGACGATGGCATGCGGGTCGACCGGCGCACCCGCAGCCAACCAGGCCTGCAAGGTGGAATACTCAGTGGGCGACAGCCCGGTGACCGCCAGCGGCATGCCTTGACCAGGATGATTCTGAGCGTAAGCGTCGAACTCTCCCGGCGTTGCGCAAACGTTCTGACGGTTCAGGCCCAGCACAATGTTTGCGGGCAACTTGGCATTCGGCGCCACCGGCGCGCTGTGCCCCAGTTCCAGCATCCGCGCCATCAATGAAGCCTGCGCACCCTGCGCATCCAGCACCGAGTAGAAGCCCTTGCGCCGCCATTCATCCGGGCCGTTGGCATCGTAAAACAGCCGCGTGGGCGGTACAGCAGTGGTGCGGTCCCCTTGGTACACAGGCACTTTGCTGGCCCCACGGGTGGCACCCTCTGCGCTCCCCAGGTTGAGTTGGCAGGCCGCGTCGTTACACGCATGGCAGGCAACGCATTTCTGGGTGAGGATCGGCTGAATGTCCCGGCTGTAAGAAACCGCCGGACTCGCAAGCGGGACTTGCCCGACTGCGGTACTGCACACCACCAGCGTCACAGCGCTGGCGAGAAGGCGAAAAAACATGTGCCATGGTCCTGATATTAAAAGTGTCGCGATTCTACCTGTGCTGCGCGCACTGCAACATGAATGGATTTCATGCAAATCCGAAAACGATCAAATCCCGCGCAGGTTTGTTATGCTTTGCCATCTTTTGCATGGCTCTAAACAGGTAGTCCTATGTCCGACCGCAGCGCTCGTCTCCAAGCACTTCAGCAAGCCCTTAAAGAGCGCATTCTGATTCTCGATGGCGGCATGGGCACTATGATCCAAAGCTACCGTCTAGAGGAACACGACTATCGTGGCACACGCTTTGCCGACTGGCCGAGCGACGTCAAGGGCAATAACGACCTGCTGGTCATCACGCGCCCGGATGTGATTGGCTCCATTGAGAAAGCCTACCTGGATGCCGGTGCCGACATCCTCGAAACCAACACGTTCAACGCCACTCAGGTGTCCCAGGCCGACTACGGCATGCAGGCACTGGCCTACGAGCTAAACGTCGAAGGCGCACGCCTTGCACGCAAAGTCGCAGACGCCAAGACCCTCGAAACCCCGGACAAGCCGCGTTTTGTGGCCGGCGTTCTGGGCCCGACCAGCCGTACCTGCTCGCTGTCGCCCGACGTCAACAACCCCGGCTATCGCAACGTCACCTTCGATGAACTGGTGGAAAACTACACCGAAGCCACCCGTGGCCTGATCGAAGGCGGCGCCGACCTGATCCTGATCGAAACCATTTTCGACACCCTCAACGCCAAAGCGGCCATTTTCGCCGTTCAGGGCGTGTTCGAAGAGCTGGGCGTCGAATTGCCCATCATGATCTCCGGCACCATCACCGATGCCTCGGGCCGGACCCTGTCGGGCCAGACCACTGAAGCGTTCTGGAACTCGGTCAGCCATGCCAAGCCGATTTCGGTGGGCTTGAACTGCGCACTGGGTGCCAGCGACCTGCGTCCGTACCTTGAAGAACTCTCGAACAAGGCCGGCACCTATGTGTCGGCGCACCCGAACGCCGGCCTGCCCAACGAATTTGGCGAGTACGACGAATTGCCGGCCGAGACCGCCAAGGTCATCGAAGAATTTGCCCAAAGCGGCTTCCTGAATATCGTGGGCGGTTGCTGCGGCACCACGCCGGGCCATATCCAGGCTATCGCCCATGCCGTGGCCGGTTACGCGCCGCGCCAGATCCCGGACATTCCCAAGGCTTGCCGTCTGTCGGGCCTTGAGCCGTTCACCATTGATCGCAGCTCATTGTTCGTCAACGTCGGCGAACGTACGAACATCACCGGCTCCGCCCGCTTCGCCCGCCTGATCCGCGAAGACAACTACACCGAAGCCCTGGAAGTGGCCCTGCAACAAGTTGAAGCCGGTGCGCAAATCATCGACATCAACATGGACGAAGGCATGCTGGACTCGAAGAAGGCGATGGTCACCTTCCTCAACCTGATTGCCGGCGAGCCGGACATCTCCCGCGTGCCCATCATGATCGACTCCTCCAAGTGGGAAGTGATTGAAGCCGGCCTCAAATGCATCCAGGGCAAAGGGATCGTCAACTCGATCAGCATGAAAGAAGGCGTCGAGCAATTTATCCACCACGCCAAGTTGTGCAAACGCTATGGCGCTGCGGTGGTGGTGATGGCGTTCGACGAAACGGGCCAGGCCGACACCGAGGCGCGCAAAAAGGAAATCTGCAAGCGCTCCTACGACATCCTGGTCAATGACGTCGGTTTTCCGCCGGAAGATATCATCTTCGACCCGAACATTTTTGCCGTGGCCACCGGCATCGAAGAACACAACAACTACGCCGTGGACTTCATCAATGCCTGTGCCTACATCCGCGACGAACTGCCGTATGCCCTGACCTCGGGCGGCGTGTCCAACGTGTCCTTCTCGTTCCGTGGCAACAACCCGGTGCGCGAGGCGATTCATTCGGTGTTCCTGCTGTATGCGATCCGCAACGGCCTGACCATGGGTATCGTCAACGCTGGCCAGTTGGAGATCTACGACCAGATCCCGACCGAACTGCGCGATGCGGTGGAAGACGTGGTGCTCAACCGCACCCCGGACGCCACCGACAACCTGCTGGCCATTGCCGACAAGTACAAGGGCGACGGCAGTGTCAAGGAAGCCGAAACCGAAGAGTGGCGCGGCTGGCCTGTGAACAAGCGCCTTGAACATGCGCTGGTCAAGGGCATCACCACCCATATCGTCGAAGACACTGAAGCGTCGCGCCTGTCCTTCGCCCGACCCATCGAGGTGATCGAAGGCCCGCTGATGTCGGGCATGAACATCGTCGGTGACCTGTTTGGCGCGGGCAAAATGTTCCTGCCGCAGGTGGTTAAATCCGCCCGCGTGATGAAGCAGGCCGTGGCCCACCTGATTCCGTTTATCGAGCTGGAAAAAGGCGACAAGCCCGAGGCCAAGGGCAAGATCTTGATGGCCACGGTGAAGGGCGACGTGCACGACATCGGCAAAAACATTGTGGGCGTGGTGCTGGGCTGTAACGGCTACGACATTGTGGACTTGGGCGTGATGGTGCCTGCCGAGAAAATTCTGCAGGTGGCCAAAGAGCAGAAGTGCGACATCATCGGCCTGTCCGGGCTGATCACCCCGTCGCTGGATGAAATGGTGCACGTCGCGCGCGAGATGCAGCGTCAGGACTTCCACCTGCCGCTGATGATCGGCGGTGCCACCACGTCCAAAGCGCACACGGCAGTCAAGATCGAACCCAAGTACCAGAACGACGCGGTGATTTACGTCACCGATGCATCCCGTGCGGTGGGCGTGGCCACGCAGTTGCTGTCCAAGGAACTCAAGGCCGGCTTTGTGGAAAAAACCCGCGCCGAGTACGTCGACGTACGCGAGCGCACTGCCAACCGCAGCGCACGTACCGAGCGCCTGAGCTACGCCGCATCCATTGCCAAGAAACCACAGTTCGACTGGGCCGCTTACACGCCGGTCGTGCCGACGTTTACCGGTGCCAAGGTACTGGACAATATCGACCTGAAAGTGCTGGCCGAGTACATCGACTGGACGCCGTTCTTTATCTCCTGGGACCTGGCCGGCAAATTCCCGCGCATTCTCACGGACGAAGTGGTCGGTGAAGCTGCCACCGCGCTGTATGCCGATGCACAGGAAATGCTCAACAAACTCATCGATGAAAAACTCATCAGCGCCCGTGCCGTCTTCGGCTTCTGGCCGGCCAATCAGGTCAACGATGACGACCTGGAACTGTACGGTGACGATGGCCAGCCCATCGCCAAACTGCATCACTTGCGCCAGCAAATCATCAAAACCGACGGCAAGCCGAATTTCTCGCTGGCCGACTTTGTCGCCCCCAAAGACAGCGGCATCACCGACTATGTGGGCGGGTTCATCACCACCGCCGGCATTGGTGCCGAAGAAGTGGCCAAGGCATACCAGGACGCGGGCGACGACTACAACTCGATCATGGTCAAGGCCCTGGCAGACCGCCTGGCCGAAGCCTGTGCCGAATGGCTGCACCAGCAGGTACGTACCCAATACTGGGGGTACGCCAAGGACGAGCAGTTGGGTAACGAAGAACTGATCAAGGAACAATACAGCGGTATTCGCCCGGCACCAGGCTACCCGGCTTGCCCGGATCACACCGAAAAGGCCACGCTGTTCACATTGCTGGACCCTGAAGCGCAAGAAATGCGGGCGGGTAAAAGCGGCGTGTTCCTGACCGAGCACTACGCCATGTTCCCGGCGGCAGCGGTCAGCGGTTGGTACTTTGCGCACCCTCAGGCGCAGTACTTTGCGGTAGGCAAAGTCGACAAGGACCAGATCGACAGCTACACCGCCCGTAAAGGCCAAGACCTGAACGTGACCGAACGCTGGCTGGCCCCGAACCTGGGGTACGACAACTAAACCCCGGAGCCGCACACCTGTAGCCGTTGTCAGCGGTGTTCCTGCCTGGCTTCACGACGCCTTCGGCGCCGGACGTAGCCTCGCAAGGCTCGTCAACTGCTACGGGGTTCGCGCTTCGTAGCAGTTGCCGAAGGAACGAGGCTACGTCCGATTGCGCAGCGATCGTAAACCCTGAATCCCGGATCAGGCAGGCACACCGTGCGGCCTGGTTTTACGACGCCTTCGGCACCGGACGTAGCCTCGCATGGCTCGTCAACGACTACAGATGTAGTCGCTGACGCAGGTCTAACTATTGCGCAGCGATCGCAAGGCCTGGTCTCTACGGTGCCAGTACCTGCAGCACCGTTTGGATTGAGAAGGGGTAGCGGTAACTGGGCGGTTTACCCTGCGCCGAGTAGTCGGCAAACGTCAGCGGGATGCCGTTCTGATGAGCAGCTTGCAGCAAATGCCCGGCCTGCTCCGGTTCAATTAACTGCAACACCGGCACGAGCCGGTCCCGTCCGCCATAACGCGCCGTATCAATGCCCTTGCTGTCATCACTGAGCAGCACCATCGCCCAACCGCCCAATGTAAAGTGCCCGGCCACCAATGCACTCAGTCGCCCGTCCATCCTTGCTTCAAGGGCCGGGATTGAACTGTTGACTGCACTGAACAACACATCACGGCCCGGGATCCGCCCCGTCTCGCTCGCGGCACGCATTGCCCCGAACGCCATCTCATCATTGGCCGCCCACACCAGCTTCGTGCCGGGATAACGCTTGAACAACTTTAACGCCTGATCGTAGGCCCGCTGCTGACTCCATTGACCGTAGACCTTTTGCCGCAAGCGTACCTGCGGGTGCTCCTTCAATGCCCTTTGCATGCCCTTTTCCCGCAGGATAGACGCCGGGGTGTTTTTAACCCCGGAGAACGCCAGCAAACCAAGGGTCTGATCCGGCTTGAGCGGGCCATGCTGACGTAGCAGCTCCTTGAGCATCAGGTAACCACCCTCCTCGTCATTGGTGGCCATGCTGCCAATCAGGCCGGAAACTTTCGCCGCCTGTGCCCCTATCCTGCTGGCCTGCTCAGAGCTCAGGGGGTTGTTGACGATAAACAGCTTGACCCCGCTGCCCTGAGACAGGCGCAGAATCTGCGGGGCGATGTACTGCTCATTGGTAAACACCAGATAGTCAGGCCGATCAGGCCCTTGAAGGGCTTCACGCGCCTGCATGATTGACCGCTCCGGGATGCGCTGACCGTATTGGATCTGCAACTCCAGGCCCAGCTCATTGGCCGCTGTCTGCATAAACTGCGAATAGCTGACCCAGAATGTTTCGTTGGCTTTGCCGGGGTTGAGAAATAGCACCTTGGCAGCGTGCACCGCACCAGAGAACGGCAGGCACGCCATCAAGACGAACTGGCAAAAAAACTTGAGCATTGGCACCGGTCCCTGGCGAGTATTACAGGCACAATACCATTACGCTGATCAGGGCGACGACAGACTGGACTAAAGCCGTAGAGCTACGTGTGGTTGCTCCAAAATACCGCGGCGGCCACCACCAGGATGACCAGAAAGACAATGGCCCACGCATCAACCTTGCCCGGATTTTTACGCACTTTCGCTGGAGTACTCATCGCATCGCCTTTTTTCGGTTTTATGGGTGAATGCTTGAAGACTTCAGTGGAGTTAAGCCCAGTAATACCCTTCTTACAAGTAAGGCATTGCGCATCAGGCGCTTATAGGCGTTTTGGTTCTTTGCATATGCCCAAACATGACTTTTGCGCATAACTACAAACTGGTATCGTGCCCCGCTCCGTGGGGAGTGCGCGGCCGTGCGCGCAGACAAGCTGTTAGCAGCCTGAGAACAGGACCTATATGTACGTATACGACGAGTACGATCAGCGGATCATCGAGGACCGCGTCAAGCAGTTCCGGGATCAAACCCGACGCTATCTGGCAGGGGAGCTGAGCGAAGAAGAGTTCCGCCCCCTACGCCTGCAAAATGGCCTTTATGTCCAACGCTTTGCCCCGATGCTGCGCGTCGCTGTGCCTTATGGCCAATTGACGTCGCGGCAAGCGCGAATGATGGCAAAAATCGCCCGCGACTATGACAAGGGTTACGCCCACATCAGTACTCGCCAGAACGTTCAGTTCAATTGGCCTGCGCTGGAAGACGTACCGGATATCCTGGAAGAGTTGGCGACCGTGCAAATGCACGCCATTCAGACCAGCGGCAACTGCCTGCGGAACGTGACGACCGACCAGTTCGCCGGCGTTGCTGCCGATGAGCTGATCGATTCGCGCCCGTGGTGTGAGATTGTTCGTCAGTGGACCACCTTCCACCCGGAATTCGCCTACTTGCCACGCAAGTTCAAAATTGCGATCAACGGTTCGGCGTCAGACCGCGCAGCGATTGAAGTGCACGACATTGGCCTGGAGCCTGTGTTTAACGAGGCCGGTGAGTTGGGCTTCCGCGTGCTGGTCGGTGGTGGCTTGGGCCGTACGCCGGTGATCGGCGCGTTCATCAATGAGTTCCTGCCGTGGCAAGATCTGCTCAGCTACCTGGAATCCATCCTGCGGGTTTACAACCGCTATGGCCGTCGGGACAACAAGTACAAGGCGCGGATCAAAATTCTGGTCAAGGCCCTGACACCTGAAGTCTTCGCCGAGCGCGTTGAAGCCGAGATGGTTCACCTGCGTGGTGGCTCGACCACCCTGACCGAAGCCGAAGTGCAACGTATCGCCAAGCATTTCGTAGACCCGGACTATAAAGTCTTGCCTGACTTCAGCGCCGAACTGGCTGAACTGGACAAACAACACCCGGGCTTCGCCCGTTGGCGCGCCCGCAATACGTTGGCCCACAAGAAACCGGGCTATGTCGCTATCACTTTGTCGTTGAAACCGACTGGCGTAGCGCCGGGCGATGTGACCGACAAACAGTGGGACGGTATTGCCGACCTGGCCGATCAGTACAGCTTCGGCCAACTGCGCACTTCCCACGAACAGAACATCATTCTGGCCGACGTCGAAGAAAGCCAGTTGTTCACCCTGTGGGGCGCTCTGCGCGAGCAAGGCTTCGCCACCCCGAACATCGGCCTGCTGACCGACATGATCTGCTGCCCTGGCGGCGACTTCTGCTCGCTGGCCAACGCCAAGTCGATCCCGATTGCCGAATCGATCCAGCGCCGCTTTGAAGACCTGGATTACCTGTTCGACATCGGCGAGCTGGACCTGAACATTTCGGGCTGCATGAATGCCTGCGGTCACCACCACGTGGGCCACATCGGCATCCTGGGTGTCGACAAAAAAGGTGCCGAGTTCTATCAGGTGTCGCTGGGTGGCAGCGCCAGCCGTGACGCTAGCCTGGGCAAAATCCTCGGCCCGTCGTTTGCTCAGGACGATATGCCGGATGTGATTGAAAAGCTGATCGACGTGTACGTTGAAAAACGCAACGAAGACGAGCGTTTTATCGACACCTACCAACGTATTGGCATCGATCCCTTCAAGGAGCGCGTCTATGCAGCGAATCATTAAAAATAACGAAGTCATCGACGAAACCTGGCATTTCCTGCCAAAGGACGCGAGCTTCGACGGCATTTCCAACTGTGACGACCTGATCGTTCCACTGGCCTTGTGGCGCGAACATGGCCACGCCCTCAAAGCCCGCGATGGCGGCCTGGGCGTGTGGCTGGACAGCGATGAAGAGGCAGAAGAAATCGGCCCCGACGTAGAACACTTTCAGGTTATTGCCCTGAACTTCCCGGCGTTCACCGATGGTCGCAGCTATTCCAACGCTCGCCTGTTGCGTGATCGTTATGGCTACAAGGGTGAACTGCGGGCCGTGGGCGATATTCTGCGCGATCAGTTGTTCTACCTGCAGCGCTGTGGCTTCGACGCATTTGCCATCCGCGCCGACAAAGACCCTTACGAAGCGCTGGAAGGCTTGAAAGACTTCAGCGTGACCTATCAAGCCTCGACGGACGAGCCTAACCCGCTGTTCCGCCGCCGCTAATAGCTGCTTGCCGCCCCGGGAACTGCCCATTGGCAGCCTCGGGGCGCGCTCGCCCTGCCCGCTAAGGTGAGGCAGGGGGTTTGGCGAACGGATGCTCCAGCACCTCCTCACGCGTCAACCGCGTGATCAACTCGGCCCGGCTTTGGTCCCGCCGCTGACTGATCTGCTGGCTTTGTGTCAAAAAGTCCGCGCTGCTCAGACTTTCGCGTCGCGTATAGAGTTCGTCCATGCGCTGCTCGGGCGACAGCACCACCCGGGAAAAGTCCATCGGGTATTTTTTCTCCAGAAACGCCTCCCAGAAGCCCTGTTTCTCGATCGACGCCATCATCGCAGGCGTGTCGTCATTCTCCAGCGCAAAGGCCTTCGCGGCCTCCAACTGCGTCTGCGTCACCTCGATAATATGGCTGTAGTGCATGCTCGACGGGCGTGCCGGCAACTCCAGGTCATCGGCCAACTGGACATGGAAGTACATTTGTACCTCCAAGGGTTCCACCTGGTTGATCCGGGACTGTAACGCCAGCGGGCTCAGCAACTGCGCCAACCGTAATGCACGAGGAGAGCCCAGGCGATACGCCACGCCCTGCTGCTCTACGGCCTCCATACCGGCGACAGCCTCAACCTCAAGCCCAGCCAGGTCCACCATGCGTTGCAGTTCCTCAACATACCCGGCTTGCTCAGCCATGATCTGCGCGATTTTGGCATCCACTAACCCTTGCACATACTGATCAAGCCGATCCATTCGAAACATCCCGCGTGCCAGTTTCAACAATTGCGCCTCCGTGGCCGCCGATTTCTCCGCGACATACACCTTATGGCTCAACTCCATATCGGAAAAAATCATGGCAATGCCATCCACGCATGCCCGCTCATGGCTAGCTACAGCGAACAGGCGCCTGCGCAACTCCGTGTTGTCGTGGAGGGCCTGCATCAGATCCCAGACCCGTTGCGTCAAATTGCCCCGGGTTTGAGCAAACTGAGGTGACGCACTCATGTCTTCAAGCACCCGAAAAAAATCGGCCGAATTGTGTGCTTCATACAGGCTACGCCAGAGCTTGCGCTGCACGTCGGTGGGTTCTGGAGCCCAGTTGTGAATACCGCGTCCGCGCGAGGTGTGCTCGCGCTGAGGGCGTATGCCCAGGTCAATGCCGTGATCGCGCCGGTACACTTCAAGCTGCCGAATCGCGGTCGCCGTCAGCGGGTTATCGTGTAAATGCGTTACCCGGTTCAGTCGCGCGCGTTCTTCAGTCAAGAGCCCGGCAGGCAGGGTGCGGATTTGGTTGTCACGCAGGTCGAGGGTTTCAAGATTCGACAGCGCTTCGACCCCTTCCGGCCAGCCTGTGGCACCGGTATAACGCAAATACAGGTGTTTGAGCCTGGTCATGCGGCCGACCTGAACCCTCAGCGCCAACGGGCTGCCGTTCAGGTTCAGCGACTCCAGGCGGGTAAGCCCCGCGAGGGTCGAGAGCGACGCCGCATCCAGAATGATTCGATTGTCCTGCAAGTCCAGCTCAAGCAGATGCGTCATCGAAGACAGCTCGGCAGGCAACTGCCTCAATTGCATACTTCTTAATGACAGCGTCCGTAACTGTTTAAACAGCATCAGAAAGTGAGAGGGAATCACGGCACTCTGCGCGTTTGCCATTTTCAACGCCGTGATATGCGAGAAATTTGCCGTCAACACGGGTAACCCGTCCACGGGCCAAGCGTTGAGATCCAGCTCATACCCCGTGTGCTCGGCACCCTGCACACTGCGGCTTTGCCGCCGCCAGGCACGTATCAGGGTCAGGCTGATACCGCGCTTGGCCTGCTCCGATAACAGCACGCGCGCGCCCCGAGGCGGTTGCGTCCAGACGTCCGAACGCACCCAGGCCGCCAGCTGCACACGCAAGGTTTTGAGCTCGCTTTTCAATTGGGCCAATGCTTGAACGGCAGGCCCCGGCTCAACGCGCAAACGCAGTAAAAATTGGCCAATCTGGGCCTCGGTCAACTGCGGATACAGCTCAGCCACCCGATCTTTGAGCAAGACCGTCTGACGCACATCGACGTGATGACTCGATCGCCCTCCAAGGGTGTAACCCAAGCGCCCATCCGCCAACCGCATGGGTGATTTGAACCAGGGTTTTATCGTGTGCAGCCCCAACTGTTGCGCTGAATGCGCGCGCTGTTGCGCAGCACTGGCCGCTACCCGCTGGCTCAGTACCGCAAGAGAACCCTCACTGCCCAGACCCAAATCGTCCCGTTCAAGTGGCGTCAACGCTTCATGGACACAGGCAAGAACACCGGGGCTGGTGAGCGTCTGTTGGCGAGAAGTCACGTAGTACTCATAGCCGTCTGCGCGCTTGAACACCTCACGCCGAAGGGGTGCCGTTTGCGCTCCGATGCTGTCCAGTTCCAAGCCTGTGGCCTTATCCAGCAGTACAAACCGAACATTGCTGGGCCATCCCGACAAGGAGGGCAAGGTATGAAACGCCAGACGCTGACTGTCGGCGCTGCTCAATTCGCTGAAAAAAAGCCCCTCCAATGCTCTGTTCAGCCGCACCACTTGCACGTAACTGCGGGCCTCTTCAAGCACGCGCAACGGTAAACGCTGATCATCGGAAAACCGTTCAAGTTCCGGTGGGGTCATGTGCGCGGCCAGTTCTGCCGTCACCCCGGGGGGCAAGCTCGGAAATTGCCTTTCAAGGTTTAACTGCAGTGCCGTTTTAGGGGCGAGATCAAGCGTCAGCCGCTCGATTGTCGGCAGCACATGGTCACGTGCAAAGGAGCTCAAAAGCTGTTTAAGCGCCTGCACGCGTTGCGCACTGTCACTGCCCACCGACCCCAGCATGCCCTCTATCTGCTCTGTGGACAGGCATTCCAGCAGCGTGCTGAGCAAGTCCCCCCGATCCACTTGCGCCTGGGTCACTTGCACCCGGCCGCCGGGCGTGCTCAAGTTCTGGCCATACTCCTTGATCAAGGCACCTTGGTTGCTCAACAGGCGCACCACCTTATGAGGTGGCCAGCCGGGCAACTGCGGCATCAGTTGCAGTTGCAATTGGGCGTCTTCGGCCACATGGCCGGAAGCCTGGGTCATACGGGCGATAAAACCAGTGAGATACTCACTGGCACGTACCCGGCTCAAGGTATTGGCCAGCAAGGGAGGCACACCCAGATTATCCCTGTACAGCGTACGCAGCATGGGCTCTCGGGTGTCCGTGAGCGCAAGAATGGCCTCAGCCACCGTGTCGTCAATACCCTGCACCTGATACCCGAGGCGTTTGAACAACCGCAGGCGCGACCACTGGCCAGGCATGTCGGCTTCATGGACCCAGGTGCCCTGGCCATTATGCTGCACCACTGGGGTATAAGCCTGAGGGTCTGAGGGGTGTTCAATGACGCCTTCCCGAGCCCCGGGCGCCATTTTCAGTGAATACACGGCATCGTCCAGCAAGAGGTACTGGCGGGTATCGACACGGTAAATACCCTGGGCATCGGGCTTCAGACCCGCTACCCGCGTGCGGGGGTGTTGATACGCCATCAGGTCAGGCTTCCACAAGCGGGCCTGGCCGTTCGCCAGCTTGACCGGCTCAAGCGCATCGACCACGGGCTGCGCTTTCAAGGCCTTTACGGCCCCGGCCGTAGCGCCCGCCAGGGCAGCGCTTTCAGCCACGTCGAACAGATAGCCAAGGGCTGCCACGCGGTCATTGTGTTGCCAGGCTTTTATGCCGTTGTACACATCTACGCCCAACTCAACCACGCTGGCCGCCAGTAAGACCTCCCCCAGCACCGGCACAAAGCCCAGTGCCAGGGTCATCAGGCTCAAGCCCGTATTCAGGTAAGTGGCCTGGCGAGCCTGGCGGCTCTTACTGTCTTCGTCAGCGGTCGGGACTACCAACAAGCGCGCATCATCCTTGAGCCGGGCCAATTGCAATGCCCAGGCCACCCGAAACGGATCAGCGGTCTGCGCCACAGCCTGCGTGACGGCGAAGAGCGCCGGCTCAGTAATCACCGGCGAGCGCACCAACAACAGCGAGTCCCAAGTGACGTTGCGTCCATCGATACGACGCTTGAACTCGGCACGATAGCGCAAGGGCGACAGGTTTAAAAAGTAAGTCACCCACAGCGGCGACTTTAGCCACTCTCGCAACGTGTGTTTGAACAGATCAAAGGTGGCAAACTCATGCAGCGACTGTTCCGGAGAGTGCGGCAAATACACAATACAGCGCTGTACATCGCCCGCCGGCAAGCCTTGAGGCCAGAACACAACCACACCCGGCAATTCAAACTCCATGATCTTAAGTGTGCTGTGTGTAAGGTCAGGTTTCGCGATCAGTGCACCCGAGGCATCAAACAAACTTTTAAGAAAAAGATAGCTGTCCGGGCGTATATAACGCTGCATAAAATCCATGTGCACCGAACACAAAAAATCGTAACGCTTACTGACACTAAACAGTGCGCTGACTTGCTCTGTCTGCGAAAAACCCTGTGCCTCAGGTGCCTGTACACTATCTGGTTCAAACACTGAACTTAGATGGCTTTGATATTGTTCACCCAGATTAAGTTGCCGGCAGATTCGGGCAAAGCCTTGCGGCGTGACACCGGGCTGGATGACCTCCTCATCGTCCAGTACCTGATAGATGCAGGAGCCCGCATCAAAGCCCTGTTCTTCAGTGGCCTCGAAGTTCTGCAGCGCCGCTTCCAGCAGGCTGCTGCGCGTGGTGCTGGTCACAAGGTTCAACTCAAATGACGCCGGCACCCAAGGGGCTGGCCACAGCCACCGCACCAGCGAGTCGGCCAGATTAATATGTTGCTGGGCCAAAAACAGCAGGTTCTTACTGAGCAAATTGACCTGTTTGAGCCCGTGCTGCCGGCAGTTAAGCTGCGACCAGCCCTGCTCAGACAACGCCGCGAGCAACAAAGGCTCGGCAAATGTTTCAATGGGCGTTAACCGGGCCATGAGCGCTGCAACGGACCGCTGCGCCTCAAGACTATGATGCATGGCATCACGCAGTGCCTGGCGCAACTCCGAAGGGGAATTTCTAAACCAGGGAGACAATAGCGGTTCTATAAACTGGCTGTATTGATTTTCAACGACGGTATGACTCAGTTGCTCTGAGGGGCTCGCAACCGAGTGTTGTTCTACAGAAGGAACACGGCTAATAAGTTCTGACATCACTGACGCCTAACGTATAGAAGATACCGTTAGCTTATACGCAGAGAGGCGGCACCATATCGCCAAATACTTGATCAAACTTACCCACGATCAAACAATAAGCCAATGAGATAACAGCAATAATTACCGCACTTTATTTGTTTAGGCATTAACGAAGCATTGTGCCCCACTAAACACCGGTTCCCTGTCGCGATCGTTCAATCACGACAGGGACGGCGCAATTACCAGAAACGTTGCTGCGTCAGGCGACTCCACAGCGAATCCACCACTTTTTCAGCCGAGTGGCTGGCCGTAAGACCTACACGTTCTTGCAGGCTTTTGCGTTGCGCGTAATGCAGGTGGTACAGGTTGGCCTGCTGGGCACGCTCCGACAGGTACTCGTCGCTGGTTTTCAGCTCATCGACCAGCTGTTTTTCAACCGCCGCTACACCGAGCCAGACTTCACCGGTGGCCACTTCATCAATCGCCAGTTGCGGGCGGTACTGCGCGACAAAGTTCTTGAACAGTTGATGAGTAATATCCAGGTCCTGCTGGAACTTCTCGCGGCCTTTCTCGGTGTTTTCGCCAAACACGGTCAAGGTGCGTTTGTACTCGCCAGCGGTCAGGACCTCATAGTCCACGTCATGTTTTTTGAGCAGGCGATGAACGTTGGGCAACTGCGCCACCACGCCAATTGACCCCAGGATGGCAAAGGGCGAACTGATAATTTTCTGGCCAATGCACGCCATCATGTAACCGCCACTGGCGGCGACTTTATCGATGCAGATGGTGAGCGGAATGCCCGCTTGGCGAATTCGCGCCAGCTGTGACGACGCCAGGCCGTAGCTGTGCACCATGCCGCCACCGCTTTCCAGGCGCAGCACCACTTCATCGGCCGGGGTGGCCAGGGTCAGCAGCGCGGTGATTTCATGGCGCAGGCTCTCAGTGGCCGACGCCTTGATGTCACCGTCGAAGTCCAGTACGAACACGCGTGGCTTGTCCTCAGGCTGCTTTTTCAGTTTTTTATCGGCTTTACCCGCCTGCTTGCGCAGGGCCTTGAGTTGGGCCTTGGTCAGCAGCGACTGTTCCAGACGTTCGCGCAGCCCCTTGTAAAAGTCATTGAGCTTGCTGACCTGCAACTGGCCGGCGGTGCGGCGACGCCCTTTGCCCCGTAAAGCCGCAAGGGTCACCAGCACCACCACAATGGCGACCACCAGGGTCACGGTCTTGGCCAAAAAACCGGCGTAATCGGCAAGAAATTCCACAGACGCTCCTTAAAGCACTTGCAGCCCTCGGGTCGGGCCGCGTATCGGCGTTCAGCATACCGAGGCCAACAGGCCCCTGCCAGCCGGGAAACACCTTGAATAATGGCCTTTCCAGGAATTCAAACAAGCGTATGTTTTTTTATTGACAGGTCACCGGCATCCTCCTAACCTCGCCTGACTTCAACGTACCGGGACGACGCGGACGTGGGCAGCATCTATTTGATACGACATGGCCAAGCCTCCTTCGGTGCCGACAACTACGACCAGTTGTCGCCCATGGGCGTGCGTCAGGCGCAAATCATCGGCCAGCACCTGGTCGACCTCGGCCTGCGCCTGGACCGTTGCGTCTCAGGCGACCTGATCCGCCAGCGAGATACCGCCGAGCACGCTCTGCAGCAATTCAAGGCCGCCGGGCTGCCGGTTCCCTCACTGGACATTGACCCGGCCTTTAATGAATTCGATGCGTTCGGCGTGCTGCGCGCCCTGCTGCCGGGCCTGTTGCCAGACGAACCGTTGGCGCTGGCAGCGCTCAACAACGCCGTACACGCGCCGGCCGAGTTCCAGCGCATCTTCGACCTGATCGTCGCCCGCTGGCTAAGCGGCCAGTTCGACACCCCTGAACTGGAGAGCTGGCTGGCCTTTGTCGAACGCGTGCAAGGCGGCCTCGATCAGCTACTGGAGCAGGCCCGCGACCACCAAACCATTGCCGTGTTTACCTCCGGCGGCACCTTGACCGCCCTGCTCCACCTACTCACCCGGGTACCCGCCAGCGAAGCCTTCAAGCTGACCTGGCACATTGCTAATACCTCGCTCAGCCAACTCCAGTTTCAGGGCCGCGAGGCCACCCTGGCTTCCTTCAACAGTGTTACGCACTTGCAACTGTTGAAGACGCCGTCACTCATCACTTATCGTTGAGCGTCGGCAACCGCGGCTTTAGCGCCGCCGTCCACTACCTCAAAAGGATCGAACCATGACTTCTGTAGCTGATGCCGTTCAAGCAATGAAAGCCAAATTCAACCCCGCCGCTGCTGCCGGCCTGGACTTGGTCTTCGGTTTCCGCATTGATGAAGACAAACACTTCTCGCTGATCGTCAAGGACAGCACCTGCGAGCTCAAAGAAGGCGAGAACCCGGACGCACAAGTGACCCTGGTCATGGACGGTGAAACCCTGGAAGGCATCGTCAGCGGCGAAACCGACGGCATGCAAGCGTTCATGGGCGGCAAACTGCGCGCTGAAGGCGACATGATGCTGGCCATGAAACTCAGCGACCTGTTCCCGGCGTAAGCCCGCCACGTCGTAAAAACCGAAGCCTGCGCGCTTCGGTTTTTTTTGCGTGCGCCATCAGGCTCACTGAGGTGATGCGCCATCCCGGCCTCTGATTCCAGCCCCCAAGGAACGCCCATGTCCAAGACTCATCTGTTCGACCTTGACGGAAAAATTGCCTTTGTGTCCGGTGCCAGTCGCGGTATCGGTGCGGCCATTGCCACCTTGCTGGCCCAACAGGGCGCACACGTCATTGTCTCCAGCCGCACGCTGGAGCGCTGCCAGCCGGTGGCCGATGCGATTATTGCCGCCGGCGGACAGGCGAGTGCCATGGCCTGCCACATCGGTGAAATGGAGCACATTACCCGCACCTTTGCGCAAATCCGCGACAAGTTCGGCCGCCTCGATATTCTGGTCAACAACGCCGCCACCAACCCGCAGTTTGGCAGCGTGCTGGACACCGACCTCGGCGCCTTCCAGAAAACCGTCGACGTGAATATTCGCGGGTATTTCTTTATGTCGGTCGAAGCCGGCAAGTTAATGCGCGAGGGCACCGGCGGCAGCATTATCAATGTTGCTTCGATCAATGGCGTGTCGCCCGGCGTGTTTCAGGGCATCTATTCAATCACCAAAGCCGCCGTCATCAATATGACCAAGGTGTTCGCCAAGGAGTGCGCGCCGTTTGGTATTCGCTGCAACGCCCTGCTCCCTGGCCTCACCGATACCCAATTCGCCTCGGCACTGGTCAAGAATGACGCCATTTTGAAAATGGCCTTGCAGCACATCCCGCTCAAGCGCGTGGCCAACCCCGAGGAAATGGCCGGTGCCGTGCTGTACCTGGCCAGTGATGCGTCCAGCTACACCACCGGCGTGTCCTTGAATGTGGACGGGGGCTTCTTGTCCTGATTCACCCGCCCGACCTGCGAGGGGGCAACCGTCGCGGGCCGGGCGAGCGTTAACCCACGGCCAGGGTTTCGACCACCGCCCACACCGGAACGAAACCCAGCGGCAACCACACCGCCAACCGTGGCCGGTAAGGCAACAGCATCAGCAGGCCGAAGCCGCTCATCGATAGCAGGCCAAACCAGCCTACCGGCCCCATCGCCCAGCCCCAGGCGTGCCCGCAAAACCAGAAACTCAGCGCCAGGCAGCCCCAGCCTGCGGCACGAAGCAAGCGGCGCAAGCGGCGCAAGCGGGTCGAGGGAACGGTTTTCCACACTTGTTTGTAATGCCGCTCCAGGCCTTGGCACAGCGCAAGCATGCCCAGATAGGCGAACGCCCAGGCCGCAAAGAAATGTCCCAGCATGTCAGTTCACCTCGGCCAGGCCGGCCGCTTTTTTGCGCGGTGCACGTTCCACCGCAGGCTGCGAGACTTTCCAGCTCATCCACAACAACCCGGCACCGAGCGCCACCGACACCAGCTCAAGGCCCGCACGCGCGGGCAAAGCCCACGGCTGATCCACCGTCAACAGACTCAACAGCGGTAAGGTCAGGCACATCACCCCGGCCAAGCCCAATTGTTCGCGCCAGGCGTGCATTCGCGGCCTCACCAACGCATGCAGCAGGCTCAACGCCCACACCCCAAAAAACACGTCCAGCTCGGCACCTGCCCGCTCAGCCATGCCGACCGGCAACAGGTGATTGCCCCACAGCAAGCTGATACACGCCAGGCTGACCCCTGCGATGACCGTGATGTTGATGGCTTCCACCAGCCGATACAGTGCATGGGCCACGTGGCCTTCACTGGCGTACTTGCGTCGACGCTTGACGGTGAACAGCACCAGCCCGCTGGCAATCATGGCGCTGCTGATCAAACCGCAGATAAAGTACAACCAACGCATCGGGTAGCCGCCGAACTGAGCAAAGTGCAAGCCGGAGACCACCTGATGCGTGAGCACGCTGGCACGCGTCTCGCCCGGCCCGGACAACAGTTCGCCGGTAACCCCGTCAAAACGCATGTTCTGCCCCTTGGTGAGCGCGATCCGATTCCCCAGGATCGACCTCACCTGGATTTCGGCATTGCTCTTGCCGGGGTTGGTGATACCGATACCGCTCAGTGGCCCCATCACCTCACGGGCCTGGGCCAGCAGCGGAGCCAACGCCACCATGGCGGCCGGTTCCACGCTGGCAGGCCGTTTCACTACAAGGGCGGCCGGCGTCGCGTCCTGTGCTTTGAAGTACGCCTCACGGTCGCCTTCGAACAGCGCGTCCATGGCCGCCGGCATGTAGATCAGCAAAAATATCGCCAGCCCCGTGTACGTAATCATCAAGTGGAACGGCAACAACAGCACAGCACTGGCGTTGTGGGCGTCCAGCCAGGAGCGTTGGCCCTTGGCAGGCCTGAAAGTGAAGAACTCCTTGAAAAACTTTTTATGAATCACGATGCCGCTGACCAGCGCGGCCAGCATGCCCATCGCCAGAGCACCCACCAGGTAGATGCCGATCATGCGCGGCATATGCAAGGTGAAGTGAAACAGGAAGAAGAACCGCCCGCCGACCGTCTCGCGCACGGGCAATGCTTCGCCGGTGTTGGGGTCGAGCGTCACCGAGACACCGTCACGTCGCCCGCCCGTCGAGGCCTGCAGTTCAGGCGAGCGCTCATAGGGAAAGCGAATGCCCCATTGTTTGGCCCCCGCTTCGTGTTCGCGAAGGTAAGCCAGCCCATGCTCAACCGCCTGTTCATTACTGATGATTCGGGCAGGCAGTTCGGGGTGCATCCAGGTGTCGATTTCTTTATCGAACACCGCCAGTGTGCCGGTCAGGAAAATCACGAACAGCAGCCAGCCCACGATCAAACCGCCCCAGGTGTGCAGCCATGCCATGGATTGGGTCAGTGTCTGTTTCATCCCAGGCGCTCCACCAGTTGCGGCCAAAAGCCGATCATCGCCAAGGGCACGGCCAGCACCGCGCCCATCCAGGCACGGGCCTGGTTGCGAGCGGCAAACGCCCACAGAATGGCGAAGGTGTAGACCACAAAGGACAACAGGCTGGACACGATCAGCGAGTCAACATCATCCAGCGGCAACAACCGGGCCAGCGCTGCCGTGAACGCGTAGGTAAACCCATAACCACCCACCAGAGCTGCCACGGTGCGGGACAGGATCGGCACCCAGGCCGTAGATCCGTATTTCATGTATGCATTCCTTCATTGCACGGTTCTGCCCGCCGTTTTTTACCGTCGGCAGATGTGACAACGGCGCGGCCCCGTCTCCCCGGGTGCCACGCCTGTATACGCCTTGGCTGACACACGGTCAGCCTGAAGGCAGACGGTTAATCAGAACGACGTCGTCACCGACGCAAAGTAAGCACGGCCTGACTCGTTATAAGTTTGCGCGCCCGCCTCATCCGAGTTGCCCTTGCGGTACAGCTGCTTGTCGAACAGGTTGTTGATGCCCACCCGTACGCTCAGGTGTTTGGTGAATTCATACCCACCACTCAAGCCCACGATCCCGTAGGGGTCGACCGGTTGCTGCACGCTTTTATCCAGCGGCCGGTTTGCACGCAGGTTGTGTTCAGGCGGTGTCTGCTTGCCGTAATACGTGCCGCTGACCTGAAGTGACAACTGCTCGGTGGCGTACCAGTCCAGCATTGTGTTCAGGGTGTACTTGGGAATGATACTCAATGGCTCGCCGGTTTTCTTGTCTTTACTTTCAATCATGTAGGTCAGGTTAGTGTTCCAGTCCAGGTCCTGGCTGAGGCTGACAAACAGGTTGCCTTCAACCCCCTGTACCACGGCCTTGCCACTGTTTTCCCACTGCAACACGCGGCGACCGTCAGGCAAGCGGAAGGCCGCCTGGTTGCTGGCATTGATCTTGTTCTCGTAGTCGTTGCGAAAATAAGTACCGCTGGTGCGCCAGTTGCCCTTGTCGAACGCCAGGCCAATCTCTTTGTTGATGCTGATTTCCGGTTTCAGGTCCGGGTTACCCACCAGGTAGCAGCCGTCGATGTTCACCTCTACCGAGCTACAACCGGCACCGCGGCTGTAGAGCAGGTAGTTGGGGTTGGACTGGTACAGGTTCGGGGTTTTGTAAGCCCGTGCGATGCCCCCCTTGATGCTCAACGCGTCGGTGATCTGGTGCGACGCGTTCAGGCTTGGGCTCCAGTTGCCGCCAAACTTATCGTGGTGATCAAAGCGTACGCCCGGCGTGATGATGGTGTCGGCACCCGCTTCGATGTTGTCTTCCACGTAGAACGCGTAGCTGTTGGCCGTGGATTTGGTCTGGGTACGGTCGGTGCCCTCAAGGCTCGGGATGCCACCTGCACCCGGATCCCAGGTTTGTGCACGCAACGAACCCGGATCGTTCAACGACTCGTACAGGTATTCGCCGCCCAAGGTCAGCACCTGTGCGGTGCCCAGGGTGAGCGGCAGGTTCACCTCGCCCGTGGCGCGGGTGTTGCGCAGCCGCGACTCGAATGACCCGGCCGCCTCATTCGGCGCGCCCTCACCGCTGCCCGCCAAACCTTCGTTAAGGCGGGCATTGCGGGTCAGGTCATGCGTCAGCGAGGCGCTGGTCGAGCCCCAGTCAAACGAGCCCTTGTGGGTGGCCGAGAAGGTGCTGCGCTGCAATACGCTGGTTTCCTTGCCATACAGGCGGTTAACAAAGTCACCGCCGCTGTTGAGCATGGTGTCACCGGCAAAAATATTGCCCTGGCGGCTGTAGCTGGCTTCCAGGTCCAGTGACTGCTCAGGGGTGAACTGCCAACTGAGCAAGCCATTGATGTCTTTGTTGCGCACGCCCTCGCGGCCCGCGACCAGGCCATCTGCGGACGCCTGCTCGGCGGTGTTGATGCTTGCATCGTCGGCGTCGGTTTTGCTCAGGCCGCCGTACACGCGAAACACCAGATCATCCGTGATCGGCCCGCTGAGGTTGAAGTTGGTGCGTTTGCTGATGCCTTCGGCGTCGTCTTCCGGCGACAGGTAATACGCGGTCAACGAGCCGCTGAGTTTGTCCGTTGGGCGCTTGGTGATGATGTTGACCACCCCGCCCATGGCACCTGACCCGTAACGGGCTGCGGCCGGGCCACGCAGAATTTCAATACGCTCGACCTCCTCGGCCGGCACCCAGTTGGTTTCACCCCGCGTGTCACGGTCACCGCTCCAGCCGTAACGCTGGGCGTTGCGCGAGGACGACGGCTTGCCATCAATCAGGATCAGGGTGTTTTCCGGGCCCATGCCACGCAAGTCAATTTGCCGGTTATTGCCGCGAGCGCCGCTGGAACTGTTACCCGTCAGGTTGACACCCGGTTCGCGGCGGATGATTTCAGACAGGTCATTGGCCGGCGGGCGTTTTTTGATGTCTTCGGCGGTGATGATCGACACCCCCGGTGCCTGCTTCAACGCCTGAGCTGCCGTGCCCAACACACGGGTTTCTTCAAGCTGTAGCGCCTGGCGCGTACCGTCGACCGGCAGGTCGGTAGACTCCACCTGAACCTCATCGCGATCGCGTTCCAGGACATCGGCCTGCAACGAAGGTGAAGCCAGTGCAGCAGCAAAAACCAGTGAAAATTGACTGCGTTTAAATCTAGACGACATGTCCAGTTGTTCCCTTAACTGTGAATGATGCCGAGCAGGCCAAGGGCTGGAAAATCAGGCACACGGCGGCCCGTGGGGCGTATCGTGAAAGCTCTGCCTGGCGCTGCGAGAGCGCCAATAGTAATCATTCTCAGATAAGAGTAAAGGCCAAATGCGAAATAGACATGTTTAGATTAGGAGCAAGGACTGTGATTTAGAGCCTTTTCTGACGAAAAACGCTCAAATATATTGCCAAAAGGCCTACAAATTGAGAAAACGCCGACCCAACGCGTTAAGCCCTCTCATTTTTTTGAGTACCCCCCCATGCATGATGAACTGCACATCACCGACCTGTTGCCCGGTAGCGGTAAAGCGGTGGTCAAAGGTGCCTTGATCACCACCCACTACACCGGCTGGCTGGACGACGGCACGGTGTTTGACTCCTCATTCCAGCGCGGTAAGCCCTTCCAGTGTGTGATTGGCACGGGGCGCGTTATCAAGGGCTGGGACATTGGGCTGATGGGTATGCAGGTCGGCGGTAAGCGCGTTCTCCAGGTGCCCGCGCATTTGGCCTATGGCGACAGAAGCATGGGCGCGCACATCACGCCCCATTCAAACCTGCGGTTTGAAATCGAACTGCTGGAAGTACTGACGCGCGACGATTGAGATCACGCAAGGTTAGCGAAAGCTGAATCGATTAATCTTACGCTTTACTCGCCTTATCGCCACAGCGTTATCGATCGCGCCTATCCCTTACACCGTGTACTGCCTGAACAACTCCTCCTTGATGATCAACAGGGCATCTTCGTAATAACGCTCACCCCGGGCTTCACTGAGCAGCACCGAGCGCACGCTGCCTTCACCCTCGCGCGGGCGGTGTTCGCAGGTCAGGTAGAACTCGGCGGTTTCGGGCCTGAATTCCAGGTAATAAAACAACTCGCGGCCTTCACGGTGCCAATAACCGATTTCTCTACGCATGGGGATCTCGCTGGAGGTGAAAATCGCACAGAGTACCCGTAGTCGTCGCGATGCGTTGAAGTGCCCTGTTTAAAGCCTGCGCACTGGGGGCCGCCGTGAGGCTGATGCGTACCGCGTCGGTGGCTCCGGGCTTGACCGCAAACACATCAGACGGCACAACATCGACACCCGCCTCACGGCAGGCCTGAGCCAAGGACATATCGCGGCGGGCGGCGGTCAGCCAGATATGCGGCGAGGGGGTGGTGGTTTGATACATCATGTGCCCCAGGTATTTTTTGGCCAGTCGCCAACGCCGTGACACCTCTGCCGTTTGCCAGGCGAGGCGCTGCTCAGCCGTGCCGTCTGCGAGCCATTGACTGGCAATGGCCACGCATAACGGCGACACCCCCCAATGCGCCGATTGCGCCTGCGGGTCGATACGCGCCAACACCTGCGGGCTGGCCACAATCCAGCCCACCCGCACACCGGCGGCAACGGTTTTGGACAAGCTGCTCACCAGCACGCCCAAGTCCCCCAGCAACGCGCACAACGGCGGGTTGTCGGTCAGCGCACCGTACACGTCATCCTCAATCACCCGCACCCCGTGACGGTGGGCGACCTGTGCAATCGCCTGCTGGCGGGCCAGCCCCATCACGGCCGACGTCGGGTTTTGCAGGGTCGGTGTGAGGATGGCAAGCCGAGCACCCGTGGCCCGAATCATGCGGTCAAAGTCCTCAGGCACCATGCCTTGCTGGTCAAGGGTAACAGCGTGCAGGGGCAAGCGCAGTTGCGCGCAGGCCGCCTTGATACCCGGCGCGGTGTAAGCCTCAACCAGCACCGGCTCACCCGCCTGGCACAATGACAGCAAGGCCGTAAACAACCCTTGCTGGGCCCCGGTGCACAACATGACATGTTCGATCGGCACAGGCAGCCCGCGGCGTTTAACCCAGTCGGCCCCGTGGGCACGCGCCAGTAACAGGTCCGCCGCGCTCAAGTACCCCTGCAAGCGCACCGCCTGCCCGGTGTCGAGCAGCCACGACAAGGCACGGGCATCGCCGGGCGCGGCATGATCCACGGCCGGCACGTTGGTACGCAGGTCAAGCCGGGCGGGTAGTTCGTCGACCTGCTGCAACTTGAACAATGTGGCTTCCTGGCTACCGGCCAGCACGTAGGTGCCACGCCCCACCTCGCCCGCGACCAGATGCCGGCGCGCCGCTTCACGGTAGGCCTGCATCGTGGTGCTGGGGTTCCAGCCCAGCGCCCAGGCCAGCCGGCGTTGCGGCGGCAAGCGTTCGCCGGGTTTCAGTTCGCCGCAGGCGATAGCCCGGGCAATCGCATCCACCAACGCCACGTAGCGCGGTTGCTCGGAATCCGTCAGGGTGGGAGTCCACATTTATTGTCGGCCATGCAATATAAGGATCGGCCCATACAATGCTTCGTGCTTAGAATCGCGTCAAATCCCTTGATGACGGTGTGCCATGTTTGACTTGAACGCGCTTCGCTCGGCGGCCTCAACCGTGTACCAAACGCTCACCCCGACCCCGCAACTGGCCTGGCCCGTCCTGGCCGAACGCTTGGGGTGCGCCGTGTGGGTCAAACACGAGAACCACAACCCCACCGGGGCTTTTAAAGTGCGCGGCGGGTTGCTTTATGTGCAGGGCTTGCTGCAACGCGAACCGGACACCCAAGGGCTGGTAACAGCCACCCGTGGCAATCATGGCCAAAGCTTGGCACTGGCCGCCCGCCACTGTGGCATGCGCCTGCAGATCGTGGTCCCTGAAGGCAATTCGCTGGAAAAAAATGCCGCCATGCGCGCCTTGGGAGCCACGGTGATTGAGCATGGCAAAGACTTCGATGAAGCCCGCAGCCACGCCGCGCAACAGGCTCAGGCCCAAGGCTGGCATCTGGTGCCGGCCTTCCACCCCGACTTGATTCGCGGCGTGGCCACGTATGCGCTGGAGCTGTTCGAAGCCGTGACCGAGCTCGACACCGTGTACGTGCCCATCGGCATGGGCTCGGGTATTTGCGGGCTGATCCAGACCCGTGACCTGCTGGGCTTGAGCACCGACATTGTCGGCGTGGTGTCCTCCCATGCCGATGCCTTCGCCCAGAGCGTCGAGCAAGGTCGCGTAGTCCACACGGACAGCGCCCACACGTTTGCCGATGGCCTTGCCTGTCGCCAGCCCTTGCCCGACGCGCTAGCAATCATTGCCAACGGCGCAGCTCGGGTGATTCGTGTGTCAGACGCCGACATTGCCCACGCCATGCGCGTGTACCATGAAACCACCCACAACACGGCTGAAGGTGCTGGGGCGGCGGCACTGGCGGGGTTGATCAAGGAACAGGGCCTGCAACAAAAGCGACGGGTCGCGGTGATCCTGAGCGGGGCCAATATCGATCGGCACCTGTACGCCAGCCTGCTCGGTCAAGCTTCAGAGGGCTGAGCCAGGGGCATCCGTTGGCGACACTCGGCAAAACCCGCTCAGGTGGCTATGCTCAATCAATGACCCCGAGCCCTGCCCTTCGCCAGCCCTGCCCTCCCGGCGTTTGCAACTGCAAACGCGAACAGTTGTTGGGGGCTAGCGAGACCGACCTGCGTATTCTGAAGCTGACCCGCCTGGCAGAAAAAGAGTTGCTGGAACGTTTGGAAAACGTGCAGACCCTTAGCCAGTTGGAACACCTGCAACGCCGAATGTACGACCAATTGGGCATTCAGGTGTCCATCGAACCCGGCTTTAATGAAGTGCGCTCCGCGCGTGGTATAGACATTCAACTGGCGGAGCAACCAGGCCTGTGCAGAAAAACTCGCAAAGACATTCCTACTGCAATCCGTCGAGCTATGACAAAACACCCGGAAATAGCCTACAAACTGTTGGACGAATACGACTTGTTGAGAGGTACCTGAGCGTGCCTCAAATCGCCTGTTTAACACTGAAAACGGATCATTTCCGCAACTCAGAAAAAAATCACTTGCCTGTGCAGATACACTGCACTATAAGCCCGTCTTTCTCACCAATCAGAGTCTAAACATGAGCTCCGGATTCACCGAGGACGAAATGCGCAGAGCGCTCGGCCTTGACATGCCAACGCCCCCCGCGACCCCTCACCTGCAACCTGCTGCACCGGCCCCCGTTGTGGCTCCGGCCCCGACCCCGGCCTCCCCGAAAACGGCGGCCCCGCGCGCGCCGGTCAAGCGCCGCGGCCCGATCCTGCGGGTCACGCTGCAAGTGAGCAAAGTCTTCGACGGCGAAGAAACCCCGTTCGTCCACGACTCAAAATCCCTGAGCCGTTTCGATGCCGAGCAGGAAGCCAAAAAAGCCCTGGCCAAAGCCGGGTTTAAATACTTTGTCGTCGAGTCTATTGTTAAGGTCGATTGAGTCGCAGGGAGCGATTGGCACTGGATAAAACGCCTGCCAAAAGGCATCCTCCGCGATTTTTCAAGCGAAGCTGCCCAGCCAAGGAATCTGCCCCATGCTCCCTCACCCCCTGAACGCCGCCGAGTTCGACCTTATCGAAAACGCCCTGCTCCAGTACGGCGACGACCATAGCGTGCTCAACCCCTGCGAGCTGGATGGTTATTTCACCGCGCTGGTGTCTGGCCCGGTACCCGTTGATATCGCCGAGTGGTTCCCGGCCATCTGGGGCGGCCAGAACCCAGCGTGGCAAAGCCCGGAAGAAGCCAAACAGTTCATTGAACTGAGCGTCAGGCACATGAATACCCTGGCCGCGCAACTGGCCACGGACAGCCAAGCCTTCGCACCGCGCTTCGAACACAGTGAACATCATGGTCACACCGTAACCCTGGCCGAAGAGTGGTGTTTTGGCTACCTGCGTGGGGTTTCTGTCGCCAACTGGCCCACATTGCCCGCCATTCAGGCCGGTCTTTTGCAAGCTATTTCCGATTGTGCTGAACAAGACAATTTTGAACTGCCCGAAGACCTCGACATCGCGGCACACCAGCACCAAGTGTCTGAAATTGCTCCTGCGGCACGCGCGCTGCATGACTACTGGTCGAGCCAACGCTGATGATCGTGCTCACCCACTTCGATGCGCCGGTCAGCGAGCCGGTCAACAGCCAGATAATGCACATGGTGGTCGACCAGCTCACGGAACTGAGCATGATGGACCTCACGCCCAGCAACCTGCTGTACAACATCTACCAGTACACCCTCGGCTACGAAGTGCACCTGTACCTCGAAGCACTGGGCGGTACCCAAGGGATTGCGGTTGAACTGATTGTCGCCACTGATGAACAGGTCCCGGACACCATCACGGGTTTTGTCCTGTACCTACCGGTCAAAGACGACCCACAGGCGTGCGGGATTGCCTACATGGCAGAACGGTCGAGCCATCACGGCCAAGGCGTGACACGGGCCCTGTTGCAGGCTGTGATTGCTCGATATCCGCACACCGAACTGACCTGCAGTGTGCGCAGGGTAGCCGATTTTGAAGCCATGGGCCTGCACGTCCTTGGCACCCGTGGCCCGCAGGTTGTCATGAACACCCGCGACCACAGCACCGACGGGTTGATGGGCGTCTTGGATGTTTCGGCGGTGTACAGCTCTACCGAAGTACGCCAGATCCACACCTACCTGCTCAATCGCCACGGCAAGAAAGCCATGATCGACGCCGAGAAAAAACGCGACCGCCAGATCGACCAGCTCACCGCCAAAGCCAGAGCCTTTGTCGCCGAACGCCTGAGCCAATAGCTGTTGTTCAGGGTTTACGATCGCTGCGCAATCGGACGTAGCCTCGCAAGGCTCGGCAACTGCTACGGAACACGCCGCACGCGCTGTTGATCTTGATCTTGATCTACAAGCCCCTTTCGGCAGGCCGAGAGCAGGTTCTGCGTAGAGGGTTGACCGGCATGGATGCCGGGAAAGCCGTGTCGGGCCAAGGATGGCCCGTCTCGGCGTGCCCTCGGAGCGGGACCGTAGCGAGGGAACCTGAGCGCAGCGAAGGCCGAACGTCGGGGCAAGGCCTTTTTGGTTCCTTTTGTGGCTGTTTGACAAAAGGGACTCGCTGTAAGAGCGAAACCGATAGCCCGGTTAAACACGCGTAATGGATATGTACCCGGTACACAGGTAGTCCGCCCCTCCTGCCAGATTCGGGACTTAGGGTTTACGATCGCTGCGCAATCGGACGTAGCCTCGCACAACTCGGCAACTGCTACGGAACACGCCGCACGCGCTGTTGATCTTGATCTTGATCTTGATCTTGAACTACAAGCCCCTTTCGGCAGGCCGAGAGCAGGTTCTGCGTAGAGGGCTGACCGGCATGGATGCCGGGAAAGCCGTGTCGGGCCAAGGATGGCCCGTCTCGGCGTGCCCTCGGAGCGGGACCGGAGCGAGGGAACCTGAGCGCAGCGAAGGCCGAACGTCGGGGCAAGGCCTTTTTGGTTCCTTTTGTGGCTGTTTGACAAAAGGGACTCGCTGTAAGAGCGAAACCGATGCACCGGTTAAACCCCGAAAACGGATATGTGCCGGATACGCCAGTTGTCTTGCCCATTCACACTGAAACAACAGCGGCCCGGGGCATCCTCCCGATCGGCAGCGACTACCCCTGTAGCAGTTGACGAGTAGAACGAGGCGACGCCGGCGTGATGCGACAGCTGCGTAAATAAAGCATCATGGGCACCTCATGTTCAGAGGTGCCCTCATGCACAGCCCGTTCTCACTTTCTCGCCTGTCAGTATTGGCCCTGGGCCTGATGCTCGGCACGTGCGCTGTGGCCAGCGAAGAATCGCAATTGGTCGACTCGATCAACGCGTACCGCAGTCAGGTTCAACGCTGTGCCAGTGAAGCCTCGCCTGAATTGCCGCCGCTGGCTGTTGATCCACGGCTGATGCTGGCCTCCAACCGCTTCGGTGATTTGCAGCAGGCGCTTGCCAGTACCGGGTACCCGATGGTCAGCGTACAAGCCATCACCTTGTCCGGGCCTCGGGACGCGCCATCCGCCCTGAAAGCCGTGCAGGAAAGTTTTTGTAAGGTGGTGCTCGACCCGCAGTTTACCGATATCGGCGTCAGCCGCGATCAACGCGACTGGCGCATCGTGCTGGCCCGGCCGCTGTTGGCAGGACGCCTGGGCGACTCGCAAACGGAAGGCCAGAACGTGCTGACACTGATCAACGCGGCGCGGGCACAGCCCCGTCAGTGCGGCACTCAGGCCTTCAATGCCGCGCCTCCTCTCGCGCTGAACGCTACGCTGGCCGCAGCCGCAGAGGCCCATAGCCGTGACATGGCCAACCATAACTATTTCGACCACAAGGACCGTGAAGGCGGTACGCCGGGTGATCGCGCCGAACTGGCCGGGTACACGGCACGGTTGATCGGCGAGAACATTGCCGCCGGGCAAGGCACACCCGCCAAGGTGGTGGAGGGTTGGCTCGCCAGCCCCGGTCATTGTGCCAATGTGATGAACCCGCAGTTCAGCGAGCTGGGAGCCGCTTATGCGGTCGATCCGAAAAGTGACGCGGGGATTTACTGGACAACGCTATTCGGCACGCCATAAATCCTGCGCACAAATACTGGAAAGGGGAAGTCACGAGGAAACCTTCAGAGCAGCCCCGCCCAACAACGTTGGACGGGGCGTCTTTTTTACAGCGCCAGGTCAGACGCCGGGTCGCTTGGCGCAGGCTTGGCCGGCGCTTCAGCAGGGGCTTGCGCTGCACCGCTTGGCACCGTAATGGCCGGTGGCGGAGTCAGTTGCAGGGTTTGCGCCGTGTAGGCCCACTCCTGAGCAACGCGCTCAGGCGAGTCGTTCAGCTTGGTGCCGTAGCTCGGCACGATCTGATGCAACTTGGCTTGCCACTCAGGGCTTGCCACTTTGTCCTTGAACACGGTTTCCAGCACGGTCAGCATGATCGGTGCTGCAGTGGAGGCACCAGGTGATGCGCCCAGCAGGCCGGCAATGCTGCCGTCTTTGGCCGCAACAATCTCGGTACCCAGTTTCAGCACGCCACCTTTCTCTTCGTCACGCTTGATGATCTGCACACGCTGGCCAGCTTGCCACAGACGCCAGTCTTCGGTTTTGGCGTTCGGGAAGTATTCTTTCAGCGCGTTGAAACGGTCTTCGTCCGACAGCATCAGTTGACCGGCCAGGTACTCAACCAGTGGGTATTGTTCGATACCGACTTTGGTCATTGGCCAGATGTTGTGGGTGGTGGTGCTGGTCAGTAGGTCGAAGTACGAGCCTTCTTTCAGGAACTTGGTCGAGAAGGTCGCGAACGGGCCAAACAGGATAACGCGCTTGCCGTCGAGCACGCGGGTGTCCAGGTGCGGTACCGACATCGGCGGCGCGCCTACCGAGGCTTTACCATAAGCCTTGGCCAGGTGCTGCTCGGCCACGGTCGGGTTCTCGGTGACCAGGAACGAGCCGCCTACCGGGAAGCCGGCATATTCGCGAGCTTCAGGAATGCCGGACTTCTGCAGCAGGTGCAATGCACCCCCGCCTGCGCCGATAAACACGAACTTGGCGTCGGTTTCAGACTGGGTTCCGTCTTTCAGGTTTTTGTACACCACACGCCACGAACCGTCTTCATTGCGCTTGATGTCTTGCACTTCGCTCGACAGCTTCAGCGTGAAGCCAGGCTTGCTTTGCAGGTAAGCCGTGAACTGGCGGGTAATTTCACCGAAATTCACGTCCGTGCCGATAGGAGACCAGGTGGCCGCGATTTTCTGGTTGGGGTCACGCCCTTCCATCATCAACGGAACCCACTGCTTGATCTGGGCCGGGTCTTCGGAGTACTCCATGCCAGCGAACAAAGGGCTGGCCTTGAGGGCTTCGTAGCGCTTCTTCAAAAACTTGATGTTGTCATCGCCCCACACAAAGCTCATGTGCGGTGTGGAGTTGATGAACGAGCGCGGGTCTTTCAGCACACCGTTCTTGACCTGCCAGGACCAGAACTGACGCGAGATCTGGAAGGCTTCGTTGATTTCAACGGCCTTCGGGATTTCAACGTTGCCGTTCTTGTCTTCCGGGGTGTAGTTCAGTTCGGCCAGCGCCGAGTGGCCGGTACCTGCGTTATTCCAGCCGTTGGAGCTTTCCTGGGCAACGCCGTCGAGACGCTCGATCATCTCCATGGACAGGCCCGGTTCCAGCTCATTGAGCCAGACACCCAGCGTAGCGCTCATGATGCCGCCGCCAATCAGCAGGACATCGACATGTTTGGGCTCAGCCGCGTGCACGGACGTCAGTCCCATGCTCAGCGCCAGGCCCAGTAGCCCCTTATTCATTTTCTTTAGCATGTTGTGGTACCTAAGATAAAACGCCATCTACCCGGCACTCAGCGAATGAAACACCGCGACAGTCGACAGCCTCATCGGCAGTCATCGTGCGTTCAGGCCTGGAACGGGTAGAGATAGAAGGCCTATGCACACTATAGACCTCACGGTTATGTACCTTGGGCGCTGATCTCTTATTGGTTTTGGCTTCAGCTACTTGGGTGACATGTTGGGTGTGTCGGCCATGACCGGCGACAGGTCAAGCCTGCCCGCGCTGACACGTGCGCACACGGTATTGCAGCTCCATTGTCATCTGACCCCCTTGCCACGCCATCCGGCAAGCCAGCACCGGTATGACAAGACAGGGCGTCAGCCGTCCATCCGCGACATTCTACCTCAGGTGGCCCTTTGCGTATAAACGCATCTTTTTTGGGGTTTTTAAGGCCACTGAAACGGTTAAGGCCATGCATTTGGATGAGTCGCTGATTCGTGGGGCAAACCCGGGCCCCAGGTCGCGTATGATGCCTGCCTTTATTTTGCCGTCCCTCTGACAGGATTCATCGATGTCTTTAAGCAAACGCAACCAGGCGCAACTTGAACGCCGCCTGGTCAAATCCCTGACCCAAGCCTGTGAAACCGCCAAGGGGCAAATTCCAGGGTTTGTCTGGCTGACTCATGTGGTCGACTTCGCGGCGTTTCCGACCAGCCTGAAAGTTGTCTGGGTGTTTGACACCCAGGCCAGTAAAGACTTCGCGCTGGCCGATGGCGAGGCCCGTTACATGGGCGAATTGACCGCACGGGCACTGGCCGATGCCCAGGTGCATGTGCGCCCCGGCGCATCCCACGTGTACTTTGACTCCGAAGAAGAATGCCAGCGAGCCTGTGGCGGCGACTGGCCAAAACGCTTGGCCAGCAAACGCTGAAACAGATCTGGCGTGTTCTCACGGCGCTTCGCGGCTACCATGCCGCTTCCCTGAACAAGAGAGGTAGACCCGTGAGAATTGTATTGGTGTTGTTGCTGAGTGCGTTCCCCTTGCTGGCTCAGGCGCTGGAAGTCGGTGATCGCCTGACACCCTGGACCCTGCTGGATCAACATGATCAGCCCTATACCCTGAACACGGACCAGAACGCAGGCACCACCACCTTGCTGGTCGCCCGCACCATGGACGGCGGCAAAATGGTCAAGGCCGCGCTGCAGGATCAGCCCAAAGGCTATCTGGAAGCCCGTCATGCGGTGTTCCTGGCCGATATTCAGCGTATGCCGTCGCTGATTGGCAAAATGTTCGCCCTGCCCGCCATGCGCGACTACACCTACCGCGTAGTGCTGGACCGCGATGGCAAGATCGTTAGCCAGTACCCTGGCGCTGAAGACGCGGTGCTGTGGTTGCAATTGGAGAACGGCAAGCTGGTCTCACAACAGTCGTTTACCAGTGCCGAAGCCCTGCGTGACGCATTGGCAAAACTGCCCACTCAGTAACCCCGGCCCCATCATTTGTGAGAATTCGCCAGTGCATTTGGCGGATTCTTACCTGAAACGGTATTGATAATTACTCTCAATTAAATTAACGTCGCGGCGCTTCACGCTCATCCTCCTTGAGTTCCCCCGTGACCGACACTACCGCCAGGCTGCAACTCTACCTTCATCATCGCCCCGCCCTGATCAACTACGCCAAGGCGGTTGTGGGTGAGCACGCCCGTGCCGAAGATGTGGTGCAAGATGCCTTTTTGCGGTTTTGTGGCAGCGGCGACGACCCGGTAGACCAGCCCGTGGCGTACCTCTACCGCATCGTGCGTAACCTGGCACTGGATGCCGTGCGTCGCCAGGCTACCGAAAAACGTCAGCAACAAATGCCACTGCAATGGATGCGCCCGGCCCTGTCGCCCGAACAACACGCCGTACACGGCGACGATGCCAGCCGCATCGCCGCAACGCTGGCAAGCCTGCCCGAACAGATGCGGCTGGCGGTAGAAATGCATCGCCTGGGGGGCTTTACGTTGCAACAAACCGCCGATCACCTCAACCTCTCGCTTTCCACTGCTCACCGTCTGGTCAAGGACGCTATTGTTCAACTGGCCTCAAGCGTCGCCACCCACGACCCTGCCGCCAGCGCGCACACTAAGGAAAGCCCGTATGCATGAACTGCCCCGCACCGTCTCGGCCCGTAGCCTGGAAGACGCCGGCCAGTGGCTGCTGGACCTGCAAGCCCACCCCGAACGGCTGGACGAATTCGACCGTTGGCTGCACAGCAACGACGAGCATTTTGAAGCCTGGGCCCACGTCAATCGGGCTTGGGCGGCGCTTGCGCAACAACCCGCCAGCACTCGCCAACACTGGCCTGCACCCACACCGCTGCCCCGTCGGCGCTGGCCTTGGCTGGCAGCAGCCTGCATCAGCGCACTCGCCGTCTGCACGGCACTGGTGTTCAACCCGGCCTGGCGCGCCGACTACAGCACCGCCACGGCGCAAACCCGCGAAGTCACCCTCAGTGACGGCAGCCGCCTGACGCTGGCCCCGCAGAGTGCAATCAACGTCACATTCAACGATCACCTGCGCCAGGTCACGCTGGTCAAGGGCGAAGTTTTTTTTGACGTCGCCCACGACGCAAACAAACCATTTGAAGTGCGCAGCGAAGACGCCGTTATCCGGGTTTTGGGCACCGCGTTCGATGTGGCCAGGCGCGCATCCGGCCTGAGTGTTGAAGTGCGCAACGGCACCGTCGGCGTCAATACGCAGTACCGCCTGAGCGCCGGGCAAGGCGTGTGGATCGACCGCCGAAGCGGCCTGGGGACGCCGTTGCAGGTCATGCCGGATGAAGTCGCCGGCTGGATCAAGGGCGCGCAATTCTTTGAAAACGTCACCGTCGCTCAGGTGGTGGAGCAACTGGACCGCTACCAGCGCGGCTGGATCGTGATTCAGGATCCGGCGCTGGCCAACAAGCGCGTGACGGGGCTGTATGACCTGCGCGATACCCAACGCGCCCTACAGGCGCTGGTCGCTCCGTTCGATGCCGAGGTCAGCCAATACTCGTCGCTGCTGACGGTGATTGACCGCAAAAACACCGCCCGCTGAAAAATAATTGCGTGGGTGATGAAAAAAAAACCAACGGCGTTCGTCTTTGTAGCTCCTTGTATTGCGAATGACTCGTAATACCAAAAACAAAAGGCGAAGAAACATGGGTAACCGATCACCCGTTGCGCACACTCCTCTTGCGTACACCCGCGTACCGGTGGCACTGGCCGTATTGTGCGTGGCGATCAACAGCGCACTGTTCCTGCCCGGCCTCGCCGTGGCGGCTGAACCCTCACTGGCGCACGGTGATCAAACCACCCGTTTCTACGACATTCCCGCCCAACCGCTGACCACCGCCCTGAGCGCTTTCGCCCGCCAGGCCAACCTGCAATTGGGCCTTGAAGCCGGACTGGTCGATGGTATGAATGCCCAGGCCCTGCGCGGCAACTTCACCCACGAACAAGCCCTGCAACGGCTGCTGGGGGATACACCGGTCAATTGGCGCGTCGACGCTCAACGCAGCCTGATCCTCAGCCGTCGCACCAGCGCCGACGCCGGCGTGGGGGCCCTGTTGGAAGGCGACCTGGATGACTCGGAACTGCTCGGCCCGGTCACGATCAAGGGCGGCCAGACCAGCCGCTTGACTGGCTCAGCGGCGCAGGTCTACACCAAAGCGGGCTCCAGCGTGTATATCTCGGGTGAAACCCTCAACCGTTTCCGCGGCTCCTCACCCGCCGACATTCTCAAAGGCGTACCCGGCGTGCAAACCGGTGACACCCGCAACGGCGGCGCGTTGGACGTGAATATCCGTGGCATCCAGGGCCAGAGTCGCGTGCCGGTGACCATCGACGGCAGCCAGCAGGCCATTGACGCTTATCGCGGTTACGGCGGCATGCAGCAGCGCAGCTACATCGACCCGGACCTGATCAGCGACATCACGGTCGAAAAAGGCCCCAGCCTGGGCGCTGACGCAGCAGGTGCGATTGGTGGCATGGTCAAAATGAAAACCCTGCAACCCAAAGACATCATCAAGGACGGCGAAACTTTCGGCGTGCGTCTCAAGGGCGATATTTCCAGCAACAGCGTCGACCGCCCGCACGAATACAACGCGGAGCCACGCAAAGGCAGCAACACTATTTTCAACCCCCAGGCCCACTCCACCAGCCTTGCCATTGCCAATACCAGCGACACCGTGGATGTAGTCGCGGCTTACACCCGGCGCGAGAGTGGCAACTACTACGCCGGTAAAAAGGGCTTCAAGGATTACCAGGTATTCAAAGAAGTGCGCCGTTACGACCCGGCCACCAAAAAATACAAATACGTCACTGAAGAAGCCAACGGCCCGGCCAAGGTGTTCAAGGCTGGCAACGAAGTGCTCAACACCTCCAGCGACGCCGAATCGGTGCTGCTCAAGACCATCATCAAGCCCGCGCCGGATCAGGCGCTGGAACTGGCCTATCGCTACACCGATGGTGAATACGGTGAAGTCATGCCGTCGCGCATCATCCGCAACACGACCGGCACCGTGCCGCAATGGCAACCGGGCAGCATGCGCATCAACGCTTACACCGCGCGTTACACCTTCAAGCCTGACGACAACCCGCTGGTGGACTTCAGCGCCAACGGCTGGGTCACCAAAGCCCAGAGCAAGACGTACAACGGTCTGAGCACCGTGACCCCGCTGTTTGGTTATGAAGGCGAACCCGATCAATTGAGCGAAGACGGTTACCAGGACGCGTTGCTCAACCGCAGCAAAGACTTGCGCTGGGGCACGGACGTGAGCAACACCTCGCGCTTCGACACTCAGGTCGGCAAGTTCGCCTGGTACAACGGTGCCTCCTTCCAGAAAGAAAAACTGCGCCCGGACGACAACTCACCGGTGCTGCAATCGGACCTGGAGCAAAACCGTTTTATCCGCAGCGGCGACCGCCAGGAGGGCAGCTTTGTCAGCTCCCTGGAATGGGCACCGATCAAGCCGCTGACCTTCACCGTGGGCGGTCGCTACAGCGAATTCCACAGCAAGGACCACAACCGCCTCGCCAGCCCCGCCACCTTCGGCACCCGGCCCGTGCGCTGGACCTGGCTGTACAAGGGCCAGGACCGTATCGGCTATGTGTACTGGCGCCCGGACGCCCAAGGTAACTTCACCCAGGACTCGCTCAATGCCACGCCCTATGAGAAAGGCACCGTGGGTAACACCGGCTATGACCGCATCGAAGCCAATGACCCCTCACTGCTGAAATACGCCACCAGTTACAGCTACGCCAAGCCGATTGAGCGCCGGGATCACGCGTTTACGCCTTCATTCAGCGTGAAGTATGACCTGACCGACGCCAGCTTCGTGTACCTCAACTACAGCGAAGGTGTGCGCATGCCGAGCCTGTTCGAGTCAACCCTGGGCCTGTTCACGGCCGCCGTGCCCGGTGCCGACCTCAAGCCTGAACACAGCAAGAACTGGGAAGTGGGTGCCAGCACCTTGAAAAATGACCTGTTCCTGGACGGCGACACCGCCGCGGCCAAACTGGCCTACTTCGACAACAAAATCGAAAACTACATCACCCGCGATTACCTCGACATTTTCGCCGGCAACCTGCAGAACGTGGACAGCTTCACGGTCAAGGGCGTGGAGTTGCAGACCCGCTACGACATGGGCCGCGTGTTCACCGATGTGTCGGCCACCTACTACCTGAACGCCAAAACCTGCGCCCCGGACCTGGCACAAAAACTGCGCGACGAGGGCACGCCAACCCCCAACTGCGTGGACGGCGGCTTCCCGGGCTCATACACCAACACCCAGAACCCGCCCAAGTACGCCATCAACACCACCGTGGGCAGCCGCTGGTTTGACAACAGCCTGGTGCTGGGCGCACGCATGGTCTACAACAGCGCCCCCATCGCCAAGCTGAACAAGCCGTGGAACGACGGCATCACCACCAACCAGATCTACTACCGCAAATCAGCCATCTTCGACCTCTTCGCCAGCTACGAAATCTACAAGGGCACCCAGTTGGACTTTGGCGTGCAAAACCTGACCAACGTGTACTACCTGGACCCACTGGCGCAGAGCTTCATGCCGGCTCCGGGCCGCACGGTGCGCACCGGCCTGACGGTCAAGTTCTAAGCCACAACCGCGGTTAAACACGGGATGCCTTGACCGGCATCCCGTTTTACGTTGATAGAAAATGATGAGCCGATGACTTACCTGAACCGATCCCGCAAAACGCTCTGGAGCGTGGCCACCCTGATCACCCTGAGCGTGTACGCGGGCATTATTGCCTGGCTGCTGCACGACGCCCCCGTGGCCACGGCAGCCGCCGCGCCCGCTACGATGATGATCGAATTGGCAGCCGCACCCGTGGCCCAGGCCGTTGAAGAGGACCTGCACGTCGCCCCCGACAAGGTCGTGCAAAAGCAGGTCAGCACGCCGACCGTCCAGCCGCCGAAGACCGTGGTTAAAAAAGTCACCCCGACGGCGCGCCCCACCCCTGCCAAACAGGCCACATCCCCGCTTAAGGACAGTGCCTACGGCCGCTATTCATCGGCACCGGACCACGCGCCCGAATTGGCGACTGCACCGCATAAACAGGCGCAACAGCCCGCCCCATCCGCCACCACCGCGCCGCCCAAACTCGATGCGCAACCCGCCAGCACCACCGCTGCCAGCCAGTCGTCGCGGGGCACCGCCGACCCCGCGCAAAAAGTGCAATGGCAGGCGCAATTGCTCGCGCACCTGGAACGTTTCAAACGCTACCCGCAAAACGCCCGGGACCGGGGCGACCGGGGCGTGGCGTACCTGCGGTTTGAAATCGACAGCAATGGCAAGGTGCTCAGCGCCAGCATTGTGCGCTCAGCCGGGTTCAGTGACCTGGACAGCGCGACCCTGGACATGATCGCGCGCGCCTCACCCGTGCCTCGCCCCCCGGAAGGCATCACACTTCGGTTTACCGTGCCGGTGGTGTTTGCCAAGTGAACGGGCCCGCGTGGCCTGGTGCTTGCGTTCACCCGGCCGCGCCCTCAGGAAGAAGCGCCGGCAAAAGCGCTTTTTCCTACCCCGCTTAGCGTATACAGTTCAAAACACTGCGCACTCCGGGCATGGCTGCCTTCACACCGTCTAGGATCAAGCTTGGATAACTTCTCCCAATTGCAGGCCTTTTTATGGGCCCATGAACAGGGCAATTTCTCGGCGGCTGCCCGGGCGAACGGGCTGACCCCGTCCACCATCAGCAAACTCATCACGCGCCTGGAAAACCGCCTTCAGGTGCGGCTGTTTCAACGCGGCACCCGCAACCTCACGCTCACCGAAGAAGGCGCGGCGTATCTGGTCAGCGCCCGTGAAGTGATGAAGGCCATGGCTGAGGCGGACTCACTGGCAGAAGCGTTCCCTACCCGGGTCAGCGGCGCGCTGCGCATTCACACCATGACCACCTTCGCCAAGCACCAGATTGTGCCCTGGCTGCCCGCATTTCTGTCGTTGTACCCAGGCCTCACCGTCGATATCCAGGTGGGCCCGCAGTATGTCGACCACTTTGATCAAGGGCTGGACGTGGCGATTCACAGCGGCGTGCTGGCAGACTCTTCGCGCGTGGCGCGTAAAATCGGCGAAAGCGCCTGGATAACCTGTGCATCCCCGGAGTACCTGGCGCGTCGGGGCACACCGCTTCACCCCCAGGCACTGCTGGCCCACGACTGCTTCAACTTCGGTTTCAACAGCAACTGGAACACATGGCAATTCAGGGTGGACGACACCCTTATTACCGTGCCCATCCAGCCCAAAGCGGTCTTTGCCCAAGGGGATTTACTGCGCGATATCGCACTGGAAGGCGGCGGCATCGTCAAACTGGCGCAGTTCCATATCGGTGCCGACCTCAAGGCCGGCAGGCTGGTGCCGCTGCTGCAAGCCTTCGACGTGTCTGCGAAAGAGCCTATCTACCTGATCTACAGCAACCGCAAACACCTTAGCCCCAGAATCCGCGTGTTCCGGGACTTTCTCGAACAGCAACTGGCACAAGCGCCGTGGGATTAGTTAGAAGGTTGGCGGAGACACCGCGCTCACCACAATACAGACTTCATCAAACGGGTTGCGCATGCGGTGCGGTAAGCGGCTGTCGAAGTAATAGGCATCGCCCACCTCAAGCACCCGAATTTCATCGCCCACAGTCATTTCAAGGCGGCCTTCGATGATGATGCCGCCCTCCTCGGCTTCGTGAGAATACAGTTCTTCGCCTTCTTCGCCGGTGTCTGCACCTGGCTCGTAGCGTTCATGCAGGATCATCATGGAGCTGTTCGCGAGGTTGGCCCCCACTTGCCGGTAGGACAACTTTTTGCCATCAGCCAGTTCCACCAGTTCATCGGCTTTGTAGAACACCGCGCGGTCGACCACCGCCGAGTCCGAGAAGAACACGCTTAGGGTGATATTCAAGGGGCGAAGCAGACGCTTCAATACACTCACTGACGGGCTGGACTTGTCGCGTTCGATAATCGAAAGCGTGGCGTGCGGCACCCCGGCCTGCTCGGCCAACCCGCGTATCGACAACCCGCGCGCTTGGCGCAAAGCCTTGAGGCGTGCCCCCACGGAGGCGGTTTCATAGGTATCAAAAAGACGTTCCCCGGGCTCCTCTGGTGTGTGGGGGGAGCGGCTGGTGGCCGTTGGTTCTGTCACGATTGATTCCTCAGATAAACGGTACCCGAGCGGGCCGATCGACGGGTAAGAACATGGACGTGGGCGTGGTTCAAAACGGTGCGAACGCCCTCAAACGCACCTTTGGGGTAACGCGCAGGCAGGCTCCGTGAAGCAAAGTAACACGATTTCAGACACGCACCGGCCTACATAAAGGCACAGTCCGCGCACAAAAAAAACCTGCTCACCTGTATTAAATAGCAAAAAAACTCAAATTCAAGGCGTGAAAAAACAATCGCTTACCGTGGGGTACGGGCAATTGTCAGGGTTTTCGATCCCGGAAAATAAATGTTGCTTAGCGGCGTTGCGAGTGGTAAAAATTTTTACCACACCAACACCCCATCAGCGTCGAGGCTCAACAATGCATAAATCACGCCACGCTTTTGCAGCATTTGGATTTGCCCTTCTCGGTCTGGCCGTTACGCAAGCTGCCAGCGCCCGCGACCTCACTATCGTTTCCTGGGGAGGCAATTTCCAGGACGCTCAACGCGAGTTGTTCTTCACGCCTTACAGCAAAGAGACGGGAAAAAAGGTCCTCGACCAGACATGGGATGGCGGTGTGGGCGTGCTTGACGCCAAAGTCAAACCCGGCAACCCGAACTGGGACGTGGTTGAAGTGGAGTCTGAAGACCTGGCGCTGGGTTGTGAACTGGGCCTGTTTGAAAAAATCGACTGGGCCGTCGTGGGCAACAAGTCAGACTTTATTCCTGAAGCCGTGAGTGAGTGCGGGGTAGGCAACATCGTGTGGAGCACCGGCCTGTCGTGGGACGGCGACAAACTCAAAACCGCGCCAACCTCCTGGGCCGACTTCTTTGACATCCAGAAAATCCCGGGCAAGCGCGGCCTGCGCAAAGGGCCGAAATATGCACTGGAATTCGCCCTCATCGCTGACGGCGTGAAACCGTCCGAGGTGTATGAGGTGTTACGCACGCCAGAAGGCGTCGATCGCGCCTTCAACAAACTGCAAACCATCAAGCCGAATATTGTGTGGTGGGAAGCCGGTGCACAACCCCTGCAAATGCTGTCAGCCGGCGATGTGGTCATGAGCTCGGCCTATAACGGCCGCATCACCGGCTTCAACAACAACGAAGGCAAGAACTTCAAGTTTCTGTGGGACGGCAGTGTGGCGGCCGTGGACTCATGGACCGTGCTTAAAGGCAGCGAGAACAAAGCCGCCGCCATGGACTTTATCGCCTACGCCAGCAAGCCGGAAAACCAGGCCAAACTGCCCAAGTTCATCGCCTACGGCATGACCAACACCAAGGCCAACCCATTGGTGCCGGCCGACTTGCAGGCCGTGCTGCCTACTACCCCGGAAAACCGTGCCAAGGCCACCTCGATTGATGTCGACTTCTGGGTCGAAAACATCGAACCCCTGACCGAGCGCTTTAACGCCTGGGTCGCCCAGAAGTAACCCGACCACCACGATACCCCCCTGCCACCTGTCACGGGTGGCAGGTCACTGCATTGCGACGCCCTCTCATGCCACTGAAGCCGCTCCCGCGCGCTTCACCCTTTCGCATGAGCGGCAAAAGAGTAGCGAAGATGATTTCGGCCTGCTCCCGAATGAGGATTGCCCCGTGAAACACTTGGTCAGATTCAAAAACATCCAGAAAACCTATGACGGGGTGCGTCCTGTCGTCAAGGATCTGAACCTTGATATCAAAGAGGGCGAATTCGTGACGTTGCTCGGCCCTTCGGGCTCGGGCAAGACCACCAGTCTGATGATGCTGGCCGGGTTTGAAACACCCACCCACGGTGAAATCTTTCTGAATGACAAGCCGCTGCACAACCTGGCACCGCACAAGCGCGACATTGGCATGGTGTTTCAAAACTATGCCCTGTTTCCGCATATGACCATTGAGCAAAACCTCGCCTTCCCGCTGTCTGTCCGCAAAATGAACAGCGTCGACAAACAGGCAAAAGTCAAGCGCGCCCTGGACAGGGTGAAACTCACTGACTTCGCCAAGCGCTACCCCGCCCAACTTTCCGGCGGCCAACAACAGCGCGTGGCCCTGGCGCGCGCGCTGGTCTTTGACCCCAAGCTGGTGCTGATGGATGAACCGTTGGGGGCCCTGGACAAGCAGTTGCGTGAGCACATGCAACTGGAAATCAAACACCTGCACCAACAACTCGGGCTGACCGTGGTGTATGTCACGCACGATCAAAGCGAAGCCTTGACCATGTCGGACCGCGTCGCGGTGTTCAATGACGGCGCGATCCAGCAGATCGACACCCCGAATGCCATTTATGAATGCCCGACCAAAAGCTTCGTGGCGCAATTTATCGGTGAAAACAACACACTGAACGGCACCTTCGTTTACAAGGACGGCCCGCTGGCCGTCGCACGCTTGGGCGACGGCAGCCTGGTGCAGGCGGTTTCAGTTGCACACACCCAACCCGGTGATCCGGTTGCGCTGTGCATACGCCCGGAGCGCGTGCGTGTCGGGCCGGCCGGCAGTTCGCCGCTGAGCGCCCGTATACAGGAGTACATCTACCTGGGCGACCACGTGCGAATGATCACTGAAATTGCCGGGCAACCCAATTTCATGATCAAGCTCCCTATCGCGCAAATGGACAACCGTTGGGCCGTAGGCAGTTCGATTTCCCTTTCCTGGTCGCCAGAGCACATCCGTGCCCTGGACGTAGCCCCGCACTGAGTCGACGATGATGAGTCAGTCCGCCACTTCCCCTTCGGGCCAGCCACCCGCGCAAGACCTGAGCACCCAGCTCAGAAAATCCCAGCGCAGGTTCAAACTCAAATCGCTGATGCTGATTGCGCCGCTGTTTTTGTTTGTGTTGGTTTGTTTTGCCTTCCCGATCGGCACGCTGTTGTCGCGCAGCGTCGACAACCCCGACGTGCACACAGCCCTGCCGCGCACCACCGAAGCCCTCGCCGACTGGAAAGGCAATAGCCTGCCCAATGAGCGCGCGTATGCCGCCCTGATCACCGACTTGGCCACCGCCAAAGAGAACGGCCAGGTCGGCGCACTTTCCAAGCGGTTGAGCTACGAGATTCCTGCCTACCGTGGGGTGATCACCAAAACACTGCGCAATTTGCCCGCCGACAACGTGGAAAACAAGCGCGAAGCCTTGATCGCAGTCGACAGTGCCTGGGGCGAGCTTAAGTATTGGCAAGCGATGAAACAGGCATCGTCCAGCTGGACACCCTACTTTCTGCTGGCTGCGCTCGACCAACGCATGGACTCGGCCACCGGCAAGCTGGTCAGCGCCGAGCCGAATCAGTCGATCTACGTGGATATCTTTGCCCGCACCTTTTACATCGGGGGTGTGGTCACGTTGCTTTGCCTGCTGCTGGGGTTCCCGGTCGCCTATTGGCTGGCCACGTTACCAGAAGGCAAAAGCAACCTGCTGATGATCTGCGTACTGCTGCCATTCTGGACATCGTTGATCGTGCGCACTGCGGCGTGGATTGTGCTGTTGCAGGCAGACGGCCTGATCAACCGCACGTTGATGGGGTTAGGCATCGTCGACGCGCCTGTGCAACTGGTGTTCAACAGAACCGGGGTCATCATCGCAATGACCCATGTGCTGTTGCCATTTATGATCCTGCCGCTCTACAGCGTGATGAAAAACATCCCGGCCAACTATGTACGCGCCGCCATCTCCCTCGGTGCCCACCCCTTTGTCGCGTTCTGGCGGGTGTATGTGCCGCAGACATTCGCGGGCCTGGCGGCCGGTGGCTTGCTGACCTTCATTCTGGCAATCGGCTACTACGTTACCCCCGCGCTGGTGGGCGGCGCAGCGGACCAAATGGTCAGTTACTTCGTGGCGTTCTACACCAACAAAACCGTTAACTGGGGCATGGCCTCTGCGCTCGGCAGCCTGCTGTTGGTGGCCACCCTGTTGCTGTACGCGGTGTACGGCAAGCTCACCCAACCCAGCCAATCGAGGTAATCACAATGCAGCCTTATGCTTCCAGGGCCGAGAAACTGGCCAGGTTTGGGTTGGTGACGCTGTCGTTGCTGGTGCTGGTGTTCTTGATGACACCGGTGTTGGTGATTATTCCGCTGTCATTCAACGCGTCATCCTTCCTGACGTACCCGATGGACGGATTTTCGTTTCGCTGGTACGAGGAACTGATGTCTTCGGGTGAATGGCGCCAAGCGTTCAAGAACAGCTTTATCATTGCGCCGTTTGCCACCTTGCTGGCGATGATAATCGGCACCCTGGCCTCTGTGGGCCTGTCTCGGGGCAACTTCCGGTTCAAGGGGGTGGTCATGGCGTTTTTGATCTCGCCCATGATCGTGCCGTTGGTGATCGTTGCCGTGGGCCTGTACTTCTTCTTTGCCAAGCTGCAGTTGCTCAATAGCTACGTCGGCCTGGTGCTGGCCCATGCCATGCTGGGGGTGCCGTTTGTGGTGATCACGGTCAACGCGACCCTGCAAGGCTTTGACAATAACCTGAGCCGTGCCGCTGCCAGCCTGGGCGCACCGCCGCTGACGGTGTTCTTCAAGGTCATGTTGCCGCTGATCGCGCCCGGCGTGATCTCGGGCGGGCTGTTTGCCTTCGCCACGTCGTTCGATGAAGTGGTGGTCACGCTGTTCCTGGCCAGCCCTTCACAGCGCACCTTGCCGCTGCAAATGTTCTCGGGCATTCGCGAAAACATCAGCCCCAATATTGCAGCGGTGGCGACCATCATGGTGGTCCTCTCCGTGCTGATGCTGCTGACCCTGGAAGTGCTCAGACGGCGCAACGAGAGAATGAAAATAAAAGCCGAATAGGCCATGGCTCGCCACTACCGCGACAGCCTTAACCAACCGTAAAAACACCTCCCGGGCCTTACGCCCGGGACGGGTAACCCTTGCCAGAAATCAGAGGTTTTTATGCCTAATCTAGTCGGTGATGTTTCCAGCGCAGCCCGTATTTTGCCGGACTTGCATGGCGAAACATTGTTTATCCGCAACGGCAGCGGTGCACACCTGTGGGATGACAAGGGGCGCCAATACGTCGACACCGCGCTGGGCTTCGGTGCAGTCGCACTGGGCCACGCCAACGCCGGCGTCAACGCGGCGGTGATCGAGGCGCTGAGCGACGGTGCAGCACCTTCCTGGGCCCATGTGCGCGAACACGGCGCGGCCAGCGAATTGGCCCGGCATACCGGCGCACTGTCCAAGGTGATCTTCACCAATTCGGGCAGCGAAGCCGTTCACCTGGCCTGCCGTGCCGCCCGTGCGTATACCGGCCGCCGCAAAATCGCCAAAGTCGCCGCCGGTTTCGACGGCTGGTTTGATGATGTCAGCTTCGGCAATGTCAACTCCCCTGAAGCCAACTTTGCCAATGACCAACGCCCGTCCACAGACCGGACCACGTTGCTGCGCTACAACGATTTTGATGACGTTGAACGCCTGTTTGCCCAGGACCCGGACATCGCGGCGGTCGTGCTGGAGCCGATGCTGGCCAATGCCGGGTGCATCATGCCGGCACCGGGTTACCTCAAGCATGTACAGGACGTGGCCCGTCAGCACGGTGCGCTGGTGATATGCGATGAAGTGCTGATGGGCTTTCGCCTCTACGCCGGCCTGGCCGGCTTGCGTGAAGGGCTGGACCCCGACATCGCCACCGTCGGCAAAGCCATCGGCAACGGGGTGCCGGTGTCGGCCGTGGTGGGCAAACCGGCGATTCTGGCGGGTTTTGAACAGGGCACCGTACTGCGCGGCGGTACCTTCAGCGGCAACCCCATGGCCTGCGCAGCCGTCAGCAGCACCCTGGGGCAACTCGATGCCAGCGATTTCGACGCATTGCTTGAGCGTGGCGACGCGCTGCGTGTGACCATCGAACGCCTGTTCAGCGACCAGGGCATCCGCATTACCACCAGCGGCTACGGCAATGTGTTCGCAATCTGGCTGGGGGCCGCAGCGCCGACAACCTATGCGCAAGCCCTGCAAATCGCCAACCCGGCCTTCAGCAAAGCCCTGCACCTGGCTTTGCGCGAAGCGGGTGTATTGATCATGCCGTCGCCTTACGGGCGCCTTTACCTGTCCTTTGCCCACACCGACCGGGTGATCGAGGAGATGAAAGTGGCCTTTAATCGCGCCGCCCTGCAACTCAGCGTTGACTACGCCAACGGCTGATCGACTTCACACTCAAAAAAAGGGTTCATCACGCAATCCCGGGAAACACATAAACAAGAACGCCGATTTGGTTGATGATGTTTGTGCGAACACACACATCCAACTAACCGGCGTTCTATGCCTGATTGATCGTGTCCGTCAGAACTTGCTGGCCGCTAGCCCATCGTCGATGACGGTCTATTTAACTTAAAATGCTGTGGTCGCCGTGCGACATCTGGATGAACCTTAAAATTATCCTCCTGTTGCCCTATCGCTGGATAACCTGGCATCGCGCGTCAAAGAGCTTGTCACCTCACACACTGACAAGTTTTCGTAGGCTCTTTCTCTAATTATTGTAGTCCTCCTTTTTAAACCTCTTTCCTCCGCCAACTCCCCCTGGCAACTGGGCACAATGTCTCCCGCCGCTATGCCTTTGCGCGCTCAACATTCAGCTTGTCGTTTTTTTGGCGGGTTATAACGGCGAGCTTTCAACGTGCAGAGCAACTGCCTTATTGGGCGCGTCTCAAACACTGATCAACACGCTGAAGGACACGTTAAATGAGTTTTCCTGAAAACAGCACACCTCGGTGCCACGTACTTCAAATCGCGGATACCAATGGCAATGCCTACAAAGCTTTCGTGACTGAAAATATCTGGCTCGCCCCTGCGTTTTCCTTTCCGGCGAGAAGCAACGCAGTAACACCCTACTTCAACGACAAAGCGTATTCTGCCGAGTTGATTACTGCGTTTTCCGCCGCGAAAGAGTCGATCTATACCGCTGGCTGGCAGATCAACCGGGACGTACAACTGGCACCCAGGGTGCGCCTCTACGATTGGGAGTCGACACGCAAAGACTGTCTGGGTAATGGCCATCCTCAGCCAACGCGAGCTTTTGCACATGAATTACGCAAAGGCATTTGGAACACGTTTGAACCGGAGGATATTTACCAGCCAGAAAAGCAAGTTGCATTTTTGTCAAACAACACCCTGGAGTCGCGCGGATGAAGGTTGTCAGGACAATCGTACAGGCCTGTTTCCTAGGAAGCATTTCCTTTGCTGTTACAGCAAAAACACAAGAGATCCCTAAAGGCTGGAAAACGGAATGTGTTGGGTATTTTAAAATAAGCGTTCCTGGCGAGGTAGATATAGGGATCGCCAGAGGGGGCTCAGACCCCAGCAAATTATCTCAAGCAGTCCATACGGGCGACTATGATTTGTTTGAGGATTCAATATATTTAGATGGATTGATACGTATATCCTCAATGCTTCCCAGAGCCGGCTTTTTAAGATTAAAAGATGAAAGATTAGAGTTTGTGAAAGCTTCCAGAGAGGGTAAAACAGAACACAGCCCAATAAAGGACTCTGACTATGCCTTTAAAAAAAATTCACTGAGTTACTCCTACACTGACAAGTACTACAATGTTAAGGGAGTGACTTTTATTTATGGGGCCAGGCGAATTTATTATTACGCTCAGTCAAAAGGCGAGTTTTCACCTACCGATCCAGAAGCCAAGGTCAAATCTGACCAAGCTCACTTCCTTAAGAATTTTCGCCCCCGCGCCCGCTACCAAATTCCGCGGGAAAAAGGGTTCTGCATGCCCTACGGCTTCGTTAAGGACGACAGCCCCCAAAAACGAAGCATGGGCACCATCATGCGGTTGAAAAAACATCCTGACGTCAGAATTCTTTTCCGGGATCAAAGTGCATCTTTGCTGGAAAGCTACTCAATGGAACAAAATCCAACCGTCGAAAATGAATTGCTAGCGTTTTGGGAGCGTCCGGATTGGGGTGGCGTGAACTACAAAGCCCTCGGCCTTAACAAGTTCCCCTCAGTCCAAATGGGTGGCTACAAAGGACAATCAACCTTTGTAGAAATAACCCGCCCTACACGCACGCCCACTGAACTTTGCTCTTGGAGCGACGAATACTTCTCCAAAGCCGATAAAAAAGCCGCTGGCTGTTTGCCACGAACTATGGACTACGGCTATATCGCCTATGTCAAAGGCGACCCTGATGCCAAGGAAGACACCCCCAACCTGCTGCTCTACGTGATGCAAGACTCGGAGAACGCGCCTGACGGCAAACCAACCATTGGCAAGGATGAACTTCGCAAAATGGCCGAGACCATCGCCGCATCGATCAAGCGACGTTGAATTCTCGCGGTGATACGCTGCGTCATATAGCGACCTCCAGTCAGGTCGCTTACCTACATCCATAGCTATTGGCAAATAGCAGGTGAAAGGCTTTGCAGTAGGGCCAGCTGCTTCTTTTACAAAAAACCTTTCTTGCCTATTTAATTGGGAGCATTTCTTTTGCGTTTAAAGCAAAGACACCAGCAAGGCCTGAGGCCTGGAAAAAAGAGTGTGTAGATATTTAAAATTAGCGCTCCAAGGCAAGTGAGAAACTTTAAATAGCCACTTATGATATCGAAACAACTGGACTCGCCCTTCAAAAGAAGGATACCTAACAACACTCACTTACCGCTCACTGTAAAGCTATACACTTTCCTGTCCGAACGACAAAAATGCTACACCCTACCCTATCGCCGTATAGCCTGGCATCGAGCATCAAAGAGGCTTGTTACATAATACACTGACAAGTTTTCGTAGGCTCTTTCTCTAATTTCTGTAGTACGTCTTTTTAAGACTCTTTCCCCCGCC